>Ga0315912_10000878_pt1 | contig 43516 bp, 36 predicted proteins | sample VfabasoilMG_FD_204469 | JGI IMG/M metagenome (GOLD analysis project Ga0315912, IMG submission 204469) | Garden soil microbial communities collected in Santa Monica, California, United States - V. faba soil | ecosystem: Environmental > Terrestrial > Soil > Garden | place: USA: California... | reverse complement strand
TTTCTCGCGGATGGGCAGCGGCGTCCCGGCGGGCGCGATCAGCGAGTGGGATCCGTCCCGGCCAAAGCCGGGCAGCACCTCTGAAATCGCCGGCACGTCGGGCAGGAGCGGCGAACGCTCCGGCGTGCTCACCGCGATCGCCAGCAGCCTGCCGTCCTTCACGAACGGGAGCGCCGAACCCAGGCCCACGATGCAATAGTGGGTACGACCGGCCACTACCTCGATCAGCGCGTCCGGCGTGCCCTTGAAGCCCACGTGGACAGCCTTGATCCCGGCAGCATAATTGAAGCGCTCGGCATTGAGATGGGTGCTGCTGCCGCCGCCGCCCGAGCTGAACAGCACCTGGCCGGGCTTGGCGCGGGCGAGCGCGATGAAATCCTTCACGGTCTTCACCCCCAGGGCTGGAGACACGAACAGCGCGCTGGTGCTGAAGCCGATCTGGGTCACGCCCGCGAAGTCCTTGTGCGGATCGTAGGGAAGTTTGGCGTGCAGCGCCGCCCCGATAGTGAACTGCGCCGAAATCAGGAGCAACGTGTAGCCGTCCGGCGCCGCCTTCGCAAGGATGACCGCCGCAATCGTGCCGGCCGCTCCCGGGCGGTTCTCGACCACCACCGGCTGCCCCCAGTGCTCGCTCATTCTCGGCGCCAGCGTGCGCGCCAGCATGTCGCTCGGGCTGCCGAAGGCTCCGGACAGCATGCGTATCGGCTTGGTGGGATAGCCTGGCTTCTGCTGCGCGAGACCAGGCGCGGCGAGCACGCTGATGCCCGCCGCGACCGCCATCCCCAGCGCCATCATTCTTGCAGCGCGCATCATCGCCCCTCCCTTTCCCCGTGCAATCGGCGGCGTGTTACTTGGCCATCCCCAATTCGGTCAGGATCGCCCTGAACTCCTCGAATTCTCGGTCGAAAATGCGTTTCGCTTCCGACGCCGGCGCATAGGCATCCACCCAGAAGTTGTCCTCGAGGTCCTTCTTCCAGTCTTCCGTCTGCACCAGCTTGCGGAAAATGCCGTCCCAGAATGCGGTCTGTGCGGGCGTCATGCCTTTCGGTCCCTGGATGCCGCGCCAGCTTCCCGCCTCGGCTGGCGCGCCCTGCTCGCGCCACGTCGGTACCGACGCGAACGGCCCCCACAGCCGCTTCGGACCGGAAGTCGCGAGGGTGCGCAGCTTCCCGGCTTTCAGGAATTCGACCATGTTTCCCGGCCCGGTGTTGATCGCTTCGACGTGCCCGCCGAGCAGCGCCTGAGTGGTGGCGCCCCCGCCCTGGAATATGACCGTCCTCACCCGCTTGATGTCGATGCCGCCGGCGCGCAGTATCGTCATCAACGACGTGAAGTTGCCGCCGGAGCGGCTGGTCGAAATGCCGAACGGCAGCGCATCCGGATTCGGGCGCAGCCGGTCGAGCAACTCGCGCCCGCTCCGGATCGATGACCCGGCCTGCACGTTCACGCTCATCCACTCATCGAACAGCATCGCCAGCGAAGTGAAATCCGTGTGATTGAACGGCACCGTGCCCACGATGTAATTGCTGATCGAACCGCTGGTGCCGATGATGAAGTAGTGGCCGTCGCCCGGATGCTGATTGAGATACGTGTAGCCGATGGTGCCGCTGCCCCCGGGCTTGTTCACCACGTTCACCGCCACGTCGACCATTTTGTATTTCTGCAGAATGCGCTGGATCACGCGCGCGGTGCGGTCGGTCGTCCCGGCCGGACCCGATGGGGCGATGATCTCGACGGTTTTCTCCGGTTTCCACGCGCCCTGCGCGTGCGCCGGCGCAGGCGCCGCACCCCAAACCGCCAGCGCGGCCAGCACGATCCGGATAGTCATCAAGCGGCGGCGGTGTCCTTGTCGGGCCGGCATGTCATTTCCCTCGTTCATTGCGTCTTCGCCATGCCGAGTTCGGTGAGGATGGACTTGAACTCGACGAACTCGCGATCGAAGACGCGCTTTGCTTCCGCCGCCGGCGCATAGGCATCCACCCAGAAATGATCTTCGAGGTCTTTCTTCCAGTCCTCGCTCTGCACCATCTTGCGGAACACCCCGTCCCAGAACGCGAGTTGCGCCGCCGTCAAGCCCCTGGGCCCCTGAATACCGCGCCAGCTCCCGCCGTCGAACGGCACGCCCTGCTCGCGCCACGTCGGCACCGAGGCGAACGGCCCCCACAGCCGCTTGGCCCCGGACACGGCGAGCGTGCGCAGCTTCCCCGCTTTGTGGAACTCGACCATGTTCCCCGGAGCGGTGTTGATCACATCCACGTGGCCGCCCAGCAGCGCCTGGGTCGTCGCCCCGCCGCCCGCGAAGATGACCGATCGCAGGCGCTTCACGTCCACGCCCCCCGCGCGCAGGGCGCTCGCCAGCGTCGTGAAATTGCCGCCCGAGCGGCTGTTCGATACGCCGAACGAGAGAGATTCGGGGGCCCGCTTCAGCCGCTCGATCAGATCGCGGCCGCCGGCGATCGCGGAACCGGCCTGCACGTTGACGCTCATGTAGTCGTCGAACAGCATCGCCACGGCGGTGAAATCGTTGTGGCTGTACGGGCTGGTGCCGACGATGAAGTTGCTGATCGGGGCGCTGGTGGCGACCAGCAGGTAGTGCGCGTCGCCGGGATGCTGGTTCAGGTAGGCGAGCGCCACGTTGCCGCTGCCGCCCGGCTTGTTCACCACGTTGACGGCAACATTAACCAGCTTCTGAGTCTGGAGGATGCGCTGGATCACGCGCGCGGTGCTGTCGCTGGTGCCGGCGGGACCGGAGGGCGCGATGATCTCGATCGGCCGCGCGGGGGCCCATTGAGCGTGCGCCGGAAGCGTGCACAGTGCGGCGCCGAGCACCAGCACGCTAAGGGAGAGCGAACCGTCGATAAACAAATTGCGCATGGCCTGCTCCATCGGCAGAAACGGCAAAACAACTATAGCACGCTGGTCGCAACCTCCCGGAGCGTCCATACTCATCCTATGTCCCATGTCTTGACATCGCGCCACCGGCATCGCGATACTCCCGCACCATGGGAATGACCGCAGCGGAAAAAATCCTCGCGCGCGCGAGCGGATTGAAGGAAACGCGGGCCGGCGCCATCGTCTACCCGGTACCCGATTTCGTCACCATCCACGACGGCGTGGTCATGGGTGCGAAGCAGGAACTCGACGCGCTCGGCATCAACCGGGTGTTCGATCCGGCACGGGTGATGATGGTCACCGACCACGATGTGCTATACATGAACGAGCGCGCCGTGGCGCGGGGTGCGTTCAACCGGACGGCCGCCCGCGCCTGGGGCATCGCGAATTTCTACGACGCCGGCCAGGGCGGTCACGGACATGTCTTTCCGATCGAGCAGGGCATCGTCTCGCCCGGCACGTTCTACTTCGACAACGACCGCCATTGCACCAACGCCGGCGGCATCGGCGCGCTCGCGATCCGCGTCGGAACCGACATGAGCCGCGTGCTCGCGACCGGCACCACCTGGACGCTGGTGCCGCGCACCGTGAAGCTCACGATCAAGGGCAGCCTGCGCCCGGGCGTCTACGCCCGCGACCTGGGATTCAAGATCGCCCAGGGTCTCTGCGCCGGTGGATTCCTGGGCGTCGATATCGATTACCGGGTGCTGGAATTCGCCGGCGACATCGAACAGTTCGGTCTGGCCGCACGCGTGTCCCTGTGCAGCTCGCCGACCGAGATGCGCGCAATCGGCATCTTCTTTCCGCCCTCTCCCGAGATCCTGGAATACGCGACCGCGCGCGCCAAGCGTCCGTTCAAAGCGGTGTATCCCGATGCCGATGCCGCATACGATGCCGAGGTCGAGTTCGATGTCTCCGGCCTGGAGCCACAGGTGGCGTTGACCGGCGGGCCGCACAAGGCCGCCAATCTTGCGACGGTCGCGGGAACGCCCGTCAATCACACCTTCATCGGCTCCTGCGGTTCCGGAATGTGGGACGATCTTGCCGAAGGCGCAAAGATACTCAAGGGGCGCCGCGTCGCACCGGGCGTGCGCCTGATAGTCGCACCCGGATCGGAAGCCTCGACCCACCGCATGCGGCGGGAAGGCCTGCTCGAGATCTACCAGGAAGCCGGCGCGATGATGCTGCCAGCCGGCTGCGGGGTGTGCGCCAGCGGCCGCGCGGGACTCGTGCATACCGGGGAGGTCTCGATCTCAACCGCGGTGGCAAACGGCGCCGGCCGATTCGGCGCCAAGGATGCCCGTCTGTTTCTCGCCAGCCCGGCCACGGTCGCGGCATCGGCAGTGACCGGCGTCATCGCCGACCCACGGAGCGTGCCGGCCAATTGACCGCACGTAAGCCAGCGACGCGCACAGGCCTGAGACGGTTGTCTGCGCCTCGCTTTACGACCCGATCTGCTATGCTTTCACTCTCGCAAGGTGTAGTCTCCGCGAGACCGATGTCACCACGTTTGCCCACCCAGGAGACCAGGGCCATGCATACCATTCGTGAAGTCCCCCGTTACGGTATCTGGGGCGCCCTATTGATAGCGGCGGCCGTGGTCGGTTGCGACTCGAAGGATGAAAAGGCCAAATCCGAAGTCAAGGCTCCGCCCGCCCCGGTGGCCCCTCCCCCGGTGGCCGTCGCGCCTAAACCCGCCCCCCCTGCTCCACCGCCACCCGCCCCGCCACCAAAAGTCGTAGCCGCGCCACAGCCTGTTCCCGTTCCGCCTCCCAAGGTCGAGCCGGTGCCGCCGCGGCCCGCCCCAGCCCCGCTGGCCCCGCCCGGCAAGGGGTGGGTATATCTGGGACAGCAGCAGGCGGATTTCAAGGCGGAACGCGACAGAATCCTGGTCGGCCGTTCGGCCGGAACATTCAAGGAACTGGCGTTCACGGTTCAGGGCGCACCGCTGGAAATGCAGGACATGGTCATCACCTTTGGCAATGGCACGCAGCTCAAACCGGAGGTCAGGTGGAGATTTGACGAAAAGACATCGAGCCGGAGCATCGACCTCCCAGGTGACCGGCGCGCAGTGGTGCACGTCGATTTCGTCTACCGCAGCCCGAACCGGCGTGAAGGACGGGCAATGGTATCCCTGTTCGGGCGCTGATCGTGCCGTTCACGCGCTCCGGGGTCGCGAGCCGCGTACCCCGGCCGCACGGGCGGACACTGTCATGACAAACAGCCGTCGTCCCCGGCGTGCGAGCCTCCTTTCAGGGTTGTGGATCCTGGCGGCATCGGCCATTGCGCCTTGCGCCCTGGGTCAATCCAACTGGAAACCCGACCGTCCCGTCGAGATCGTCAGCGGCACATCCGGCGGCGGAGCGGACCGGCTGGCGCGGCTGATCCAGACGCTCATGCAGGAGAAGCGTCTCGTGGCGACACCGGTCAACGTGGTCACGAAGGTAGGCGCCGGCAATTCGATCGCTTTCAACTATGTGAACCAGAAGGCCGGTGACGGGCACTACCTGCTGGTCGGCACGCTCAGCCTGTCGATCAATTATCTCACCGGCACCGGCAGTCTCGGCTTTCGCGACTTCACGCCGGTCTGCACGTTGTTCGACGAGTTCGCCGCGTTCGCCGTGCGCGCCGACTCCCCCATCAAGAGCGGCCGGGATCTCGTAGAGCGTCTGCGCAAGGATCCTGCCGCGGTGAGCGTGGGCATTACCTCGCTGGGAGGCGCCAACCACCTCGCCGCCGCTTTGGTGCTGAAGGCGGCGGGCGTGGACGTGAAGAAAGTGCGGACCGTGGCGTTCGACTCGGCCGGCAAGGCCATGGTCGCGGTGCTGGGCGGCCACGTGGACGTCGCCCCAACCAGTGCGTCGGTGCCAGTGTCCCACCTGCAGGCCGGCACGGTGCGCGTCGTCGGCATCACCGCGCCGCGCCGCCTCGGCGGCGCTTACGCGGACGTTCCCACATGGCGGGAGCAGGGCGTGCAGGCCGAGTTCTCGAGCTACCGCAGCTTCGCCGCGCCCAAAGGTCTCGCCGAGAGCCAGGTTGCCTACTGGGAAAACGTGTTCGCGGCCATCGACCAGGATGAGCGCTGGCGCGAGCACGCGGAGAAATCCCTGGTGCACCTCAATTTCCGCAGGAGCCGCGACACGCTCAAGTACTGGCTGGACCTCGAAGGCCCGATGAAAGCGGTGTTGGGCGACCTGGGAATGCTCAAGTAACGCCACCGGCGGCGGTGGCGCGCACGATCAGCGGCGCAGCCACACGATGGGTTCGCTCCCGCTCCATCCGCTGAAACCATGACGACACATCATTTCAATCACCTGGGTCAGCCGATCGGCTCTCCCCTGCCCGGCTGGCGCGCTCCGCCCCAGCCGCCGCGCTCACCGCTGGCGGGACGCTATTGCCGGGTCGAGCCACTCGACCCCGGGCAACACGCACGGGACCTTTACGCGGCCAACGCGCTCGATCCGGATCACCGCAACTGGACTTATCTCAGCGCCGGACCGTTCGATTCGTTCGAGGCCTATGTGCAGTGGCTGCACGCAGCCTGCCTCGGCGATGATCCGCTGTTCCACGCCATTATCGACATCGAAACCGGCAGGGCGGCCGGCGTCGCCGCCTACATGCGCATGGACGCGCGAAACGGCGCAATCGAAGTCGGAAGCATCAACTACTCGCCGCTGCTGCAGCGCAAGCGCGCCGCGACGGAAGCGATGTTTCTCATGATGGCCCGCGTATTCTCGCTCGGTTATCGTCGCTTCGAGTGGAAGTGCGACTCGCTCAATGCGGCCTCGCGGGCGGCAGCGCAGCGGCTGGGGTTTTCCTACGAAGGGATCTTCCGGCAGGCCGTGGTTTACAAGGGGCGCAACCGCGACACCGCCTGGTACGCCATGGTGGACAGCGAGTGGCCACAACTCGAACAGGCCTACATGCGCTGGCTCGCCCCCGAGAACTTCGACGCCGACGGCACACAGCGAATGCGGCTGAGCGATCTCACCGCACCCGTCCTCAAGCGACGGGGCTGACCGCGGCGTGGCGACGCTCGCGCGGGCCCGCAAACAGCAAACTGATATCATTCGAACTCGGCCGCCTTCGACGGCTGCGGGTGATTGTGCGCATGAGATCGAGGTCTAAGGGTGAATCCTGAATTCAATTGGCGACTCAAGGGCCGTTGTTACAGGCTCGGCCACGACGTGCCGCACGCGGGCGGGGTCATTCCGAACTGGTTGATCGTCGGGCGTCACTTCGATGCCCGGGACATCGTCCCGCATCTGTTCGAGGAGACCGACCCCGGTTTCCACGAGCGCTGCCGGAGAGGCGACATCATCGTCGCCGGGCGTAATTTCGGCATGGGACCAAAGATGAACGGCTATATCGCGATGCAGGCGCTGGGACTGGGACTGGTGTGCGAGTCGATGCCGTTCCTCGCCTACCGCGCCGCGATCGGCTGTGGCCTGCCGGTGATGACGGACTGCGCGAATGTCTCCGACCTCTGCGACACCGGCGACGAACTGGAAGTGGACTTTCACGGCGGCTACTTCATCAACCACACGCGGGGCCTCAATCGCGAGTATCCGCCGATCCCGGACACGCTTCAGGACATCGTGTCGCAGGGCGGCAACACCGGGTGGCTCAAGCGCTGGTGGGAAACGCGCGCCGATACTGTCAGGACCGGCTGACCCACCGCCCGCCATCGCGTCAACCCACTCCAGGCACGCAAGCACATGAAATCAGGCTCGATCTGGCCGGCCCTCGCGGCGTTGCTGCTGGCCGCCCCCGCACAGGCGCAATCGAATCCCGACCTCGAACAGTGCAGGTCGATCAGCAACAACCCCGATCTTGCGATCAAGCACTGCACCCGCGCCATCGATTCCGGCAAGCTCACCCCCGCCGAGCGCGCCCAGGCGCATCAGAGCCGCGGCGTCGAGTTCGCCGGCAGGAATGACTACGACCGGGCGATCGCCGATTACGACGCCGCGCTGCGCATCAATCCGAAACTCGCCGAGGCGCTCCACAACCGCGGCATCGCGTGGGCGCACAAGGGCGACCCCGACCGCGCCATCGCCGATTTCGACGCCGCGCTGCGACTCAATCCGAAGGACCCCGGGACGCTGCACTCGCGCGCGGTCGAACTCACCGTCAAGGGCGAATATGCCCGGGCGCTCGCCGACTACGACGCGGTCCTGCGCCTCGATCCCAAGGCGAGCGGCATCAATTTCTCCAAGGCGCGGACCTACTTCTACTCCGCCGACTATGCGCGCGCCGCGGAGGAATTCGAGCGCGCCTTCAAGCTCGAGCCCAACGATTACTTCGCGCTATGGCTCTACCTCGCCCGCAAGCGCGGCGGCGCCGCCGCTGCCGAGGACCTGCTAGACCAGAGCACGCGCGGTAGCCAGCGCGGCGGCTGGCCGTCCGCGGTGGTCGCGCTCTATCTCGGCCGCACCGACGTGCAGTCGGTGATGAACGCGGCCACCGACAGCAACGCCGAGCGCCAGCGCGATCAGCGTTGCGAGGCGAACTTCTATGTCGCGCACTGGCATCTCGCCCAGAACGCCCCCGAGCGCGCGCTGCCGCTGCTGCAGGAGGCCGAACGCGGTTGCCCCAAACACTTCCTGGAATACGAGGGTACCCTGGCGGAACTCAGGCGGCTCAAGCGCTGACCGCTTGACGCCAATCTGCGCTTTGCCCGTTCACTCGCCGCCTCCCCGCACCCGGACGGAGCCACCGTGAAGAGCTTGACCCCGACGGAAAGATCGCGCGTCCGGCGACTGCCCAAGCGCGCGCGCTACGACCTCGACACCATTTACGCCATCCTCGACGCGGGATTCATCTGCCACGTCGGCTACGTCAACGACCGCCAGCCCTACGTCACCCCCACCGCTTATTGGCGCGAAGGCGATTATGTCTACTGGCACGGCTCGCACGCGAGCCGCATGCTGAACCACGTTCCCGCCCGACCGGTCTGCCTGACCGTCACGCACCTCGACGCCCTGGTCGTCGCGCGGTCGGGCTTTCACCATTCCATCAACTACCGCTCGGTGATGATCTTTGGCCGGCCGTTACGGGTCGATGACGAGGAAGCAAAACACCGCGCCCTGGAACACTTCGTCGAGCGCATCTACCCCGGCCGTTGGAGCGGGTTGCGCCCGGTCACGCGCAAGGAACTCAAGGCAACGACCGTGCTCTCGATGCCGATCGAGGAAGCATCCGCCAAGATCCGCACCGGCGGCCCTGTCGACGACGAACCCGACTATCGGCTGCCGATCTGGGCAGGCGTGATCCCGGTGCGCCAGGTTCACGACACGCCGCGAGCGGATGCGCGGCTTGCCGCCGGCATCGCGCGGCCGGCCAACCTCGACACCTTTTCCCGCATCGGCATCGACCCGGCATAGCGCCCGGAAGCCGGAAGCGAGTCATGTACCGTAACTTCGAGTGGCCCCTGCCGCACCATTATGAATCGCAGTTGGTCGAACCCGCTGACGGGCGCGAACCGGCGACCATGTGCCTGCTCGATGGACGGACGCTCGAGGGCGCCCTGACCCGCTTCCTGCCCTCCCATGGCGTGGTTGAATTCGCGCCTCGCCACGAGCGCACGAATTCGAACTTTCAGCTCACTGAGATCGAGCAGTTGCGGCTCACCCGGCCGGTCACGCTGCGGCCACGGGGCGACATTCGTGAAATCGAGAAACGCGGCCAGGTGGCGAAGCCCTCGGAGAAGCAGTCGTTCCGCCTGGAACTGGTCAACGGCAAGGTTCTCGCCGAGGAAACGACGGGCTTCGACATGCAGGAGTCGGGGCTGTTCCTGTTCATTCCGACGCGCGACCACGCGGTGCTCCGCACTTTCATACCATCGAGCTCGATCAAGAGCGAGCAGATCGGCCCGCTGATCGGCAAGACCCTGGTCGAACAGAAGATTGTCGCCGACGGCGACATCGGGCTCGCCCTCGAGCGGCAGAAGCAGCTGCGGGAGCAAAAGCTCGGCGAGTTGCTGACCGAGCAGAAGCTGATCACCCACGCGCAGTTGCACGCCGCCCTCGAGCGCGAGCGCAACAAGCCGGTGGCACGGCTGGGTGAGGCGTTGATCGAGATGAAAATGCTCGCCCGCGAGCAGCTCAATGTCGCGCTCGACCTCCAGCGGGAGAACCGCAAGAAGCCGCTCGGCGAAATCCTGCTGGACCTCGGCTATATCTCGAAGGACGAGCTCTACAACGTGCTGTCCCAGAAGCTCGGCATACCGTCGGTCGATCTGTCGCGCTTCCAGATCGAGCCCGCGGTGCTGAAATCCCTGCCGGACGAACTGGTGCACCGCTGCCGGGTCGTGCCGCTCTGCCACGACAGCGGATCGCTGGTGGTGGCGATGACCAACCCGTTCGACCCGGAACCGATCGAGCGGGTGCGTTTTTACACGCAGGGCCAGGTGATACCCGTAATGGCGACGTCGGGCGACATCGGGCAGGCGATTCAGAGCTACTACGGCGCGGCGCCCAGTGAATCGGACGTCGAGAAGATCGCCGACGAGTTGCGGGTCGAGGCCGCGGCAGCGCCGGGCATCGCGGAAGAAGTGATCAAGGAAACCGACAACGCCCTGGTGCGGCTCGTAAACAAAATGATCATGGATGCGCACGCGGTCGGCGCTTCCGACATCCACGTCGAAAGCAACGCCGGGCGCACGAGCGTGCTGATCCGGTTCCGCAAGGACGGCGTGCTCGCGGAGTATCTGCACCTGCCCCATAATTTCCGCAATGCCACGGTGTCCCGCATCAAGATCATGGCGGGTCTCGACATTTCCGAGCACCGCCGGGCCCAGGATGGACGCATCAACTTCCAGCATTTCGGTCCGGCGCGGGTGGAACTGCGCGTAGTGACGATCCCGACGCAGGACGGTCTCGAAGACGTGGTGATGCGCCTGCTGCGGATGGGAGAGCCGCTTCCACTGTCGCGGCTGGGGCTGCGGGACTCGGTGCTGACGGGCATGCAAAAGCTGCTCGAGAAACCGCACGGCCTGATTCTTGCGGTGGGTCCGACGGGATCGGGCAAAACCACCACCCTGCACTCCTTGATCAGCGTCCTCAACGTGCCCGGAATCAAGATCTGGACCGCCGAAAACCCGGTCGAGATCACGCAGCCGGGACTGCGCCAGGTCCAGGTCAATCCGAGGATAGGCTGGGACTTTGCGACCGTCATGCGCGCATTCCTGCGCGCCGACCCGGATGTCATCATGGTCGGCGAAATGCGGGATCAGGAAACCGCCGGCATTGCGATCGAAGCCTCTCTCACCGGCCATCTCGTCTTTTCCACCCTGCATACCAACAGCGCGGCCGAGACCGTGGTGCGTCTGCTCGACATGGGGATTGATCCGTTCAGTTTCACGGATTCGCTGCTGGGCGTGCTGGCGCAGCGGCTCGCACGGCGGCTGTGCCTGAAATGCCGCGTCAGCCGACCCGCCACCCCACAGGAAATCACGGCGCTGGCGCAGGAGTATTGTTACGAGACGGTGCTGAAGCCGGCGGAAATCATCATGGAGTGGCACGAGCGTTTCGGCGAGACCCTCACCGCCCACTCCGCTACCGGCTGCGCAGCGTGCCGCAAAACCGGTTATCTCGGCCGCATCGGGCTCCACGAACTGCTGGAGGTGACGCCACCGATGCGGCAGATGATCCTGCGCCACGCCACCGCGGCCGAATTACGCGATACCGCCATCAGCGGCGGCATGCGCACGTTAAAGCAGGACGGCATCGAAAAATGCCTGTCCGGGGATACTGACATTCACGAAGTCAGGGCCGCGGCCACCTGAACCCAGCCGCAGGCGGCCGCTCCCCCCTGCCCCCTGTAACAGGCGCCAGCAGCAAACCTGTAGCTGGCGATAGCGGCAAGTCCAGCGGTACCACCGGCCACCACAAATGTGACCTTGTCATCATGGCATCGCACGGGCAGCGCGGACTCGCAGGATTGCGGCTCGGGAGCGAAACCGTCAAGGCGCTGACGCACTCCACGATCCCGGCGCGGGTCGTCCGCTAGCAGCAGACATAGACGGCACGCCGCGGGCGTGGACCTTCAGACGCCGGCCAGCTTGGAGTTGGCGAGCGTGAGCCGCTCGACCAGAACACGCAGGAACGCGCGGTCAAAATTGAGGCGCGTCAATTCGGTCATGCGTTCGAGCGCGTCGCACGGAATCCTGATCATCCGCAGTTCGCTTGCGGCAATCACGTCGGCCGTGCGCAGTTTCCCCGGTGCGCCGAGATAGGCCATCTCGCCGAAGCACTCCCCCGGCTTGAGCAGGGAGATCATGCGCAGCTTGCGTGATACCCGCGCCTCGCCGGTCGCCAGGATGCAGAAAAAGCCGCCGGGCGTGCCCTCCTTCATGATCGTTTCTCCCTTGGGCACGGTCACCCACTCCCCGGCCCGCAGCACCTCCCACAATTCCACGTCGCTGAAGGCACGAAAGAAGGCGAGCGAGCGCAGCAGGTTGAAGCGTTCGGTCTCCATCATGCCCTGCTTGGGCAGCGGCGCGCCGCCCGCGGCGATTGCCGCCAGATCGTCGCCAAACTGCTTCCAGCTCTGGTAACGGATCGCCGGGTCACGGTGGATCGCCCGCCGCAGCACCATGTCGATCCCGGTCGGGACGTCGCGGCGGAACTCCGACGGCAAAGGCGCGTCTTCGTTCAGCACCTGGTGGGCGAGCGCGGCGATGTTGCCCGCCTGGAACGGGAAACGACCCGTCACGAGCTGGAACATGACGACGCCGAGCGCATAGATGTCGGTCTGGTGATTGAGCGGCTTGTTCAGGTGCTGCTCCGGCGACATGTAGGCAGGCGTGCCGATGCCGTCGACGACCGTGCTCTGGCCCAGCAGCATGGCGGCCGCGCCGAAATCGGTGATCTTGATGTCGTTGTTGTCCTTGACGAGGATATTGGCCGGCTTGATGTCGCGGTGGATGAGCCCTTTCTGCGACGCGAAATCGAGCGCGCGCACGCACTTGTAAGCGATCTCGACGACGTCGCCCAGCGCCAGCAGGTTGTCGGGGCGGGTGAAGCGCTGCAGCGTCCCGCCCTCGACATACTCCATGACCAGATAGGCCTCGTCGTCGTCCGCCACCGCGTCGTAGATCTCGACGATGTGAGGATGCACGAGTTTGCCGGCGAGCGAAGCCTCGTTGAGGAACAGGCGCCGCATGACGTTCCCGCCCGATTCGTTGAACGTGCCCGCATTCACTCTCTTGATTGCCACCTCGCGGTCGGCGAAAGGGTCGCGTGCCAGGTAGACGCTGCTGGTCGCGCCCTCGCCCAGCTTCCGGACGACTTCGTACTTGCCGATTTTTTCCATGCCTCGATTATATTCGGATCACTCGATCCCCGGCTCCCTGCCCTGGCCCTCAACCGCGACGCCGGCGTCGTGGGCACCTGGCTGCCCGTCACCATGCCGGTCAGCCCATTCCGGATGCCGCGCGGTCCGGCATTAACCCCACCCCTTGACGCGGCGCGTTTATAGCGGGCGTATCCGTGACCCCACGGAGGGAGGTGGAAAATGCAACGCCTGCCATCAACTCTGATTCTGCTGCTTGCTGCCGTCGTCGGCGTGCCTGCAGCCCTCGCCCAACCGCATTTGCGCCCCCGCATCGCGATCTCCGCTCCGGTTGAAACTCCGGTCGCGCTGGAGTCGGTCAGGGTCCACGCTGACATTCGCGGCAGCCTCGCCATGACCACCGTGGACATGCTGTTCCACAACCCTAACGCGCGGGTACTCGAGGGCGAACTGCAATTTCCCCTGCTCGACGGCCAGCGCGTCGTCGGTCTTGCATTGGATATCAATGGCAAGTTGCGCGACGCGGTGACGGTGGACAAGGCGCAGGGCCAGGCGGTATTCGAAGACGTGACGCGCGCGCAAATCGACCCGGCGCTGCTGGAGGCGACGGCAGGCAATCACTACAAGCTGCGCGTCTATCCGCTGCCCGCCCGTGGCCACCGGCGCGTGGTAATCCGCTATGCCGAGACGCTCCCCCCTGGCAAGGGGCAGCGCATCTACCGCCTTCCGCTGGAATACGCCGGGACGCTGGCGACATTCGAACTCACCATCCAGGTTGCCGATGCGGCGCCACGAACCGTGCTCAGCCCGGACGGCATGGGCGAGCTTGCCTTCCGGCACACCGGCTCGTTCTACAGCGCGCGCGTGCGACGCGAGCAGTTTGCGGCACGAGGGGTGCTGGAGATCGGGGTGCCGGTGACGGCACGGCCGCAGATCCACATCCAATCGCTCGGCGACGACACCTACTTTCACGCCGAACTGCCGGTCACCTCGGCATCCGCGGCCCGAACCGTGCCGAAAGTGATCGGCATCGCCTGGGACGCTTCGGCTTCGGCGGCCGCTGGCGATCGCGCACGCGAGTTCGCCCTGCTAGAGGCCTATTTCCGGCATGTCCGCAACGTTGAAGTCCGCCTCGTGCTCCTGCGCGACCAGCCCGAGCAGGCCGGGACTTTCCCCGTGCGCGACGGCAACTGGCAAGCGCTGCGCGCCGCGCTGCAGAGCGTCGTGTACGATGGCGCAACCAGCCTCGGCGCCCTGTCCGCTCCCGGCCCGGCCGTCGGCGAATGGCTGCTGTTCAGCGATGGCATCAGCAACTACGGAATACGGAGCGCGCCAATACCAGCGGTCCCGCTATATGCGGTTTCATCGAGCGTCCGCGCCCAACCGGCCTGGCTGCGACACGTCGCGAACAAGAGCGGCGGCCGCCATGTCGATCTCCTCATGCATACCGCCGCGGAAGCGGAGCGCCTGCTGCTCGACCACGCCCCGCGTATTGCCGCCCTCGATGCGGACGGAGCAGCCGACCTCACCGTGGCATCGGTGCATCCCGAGCATGGCCGTATCATGGTCGCGGGCAGGCTCACTTCGCCGTCCGCCACGATCCGGGTGAGGCTGGAGCGCGTGGCCACGAAGCCGCAGGTCATGCAGTTCACGGTCGCGGCACAAACGCCCTCCAGCCCATACGCCGGGTTCATGTGGGCCGCCATGCGCATCGCCGAGCTCGACGGCGAGTACTGGCTCAACCGCGACGAGATACGCCGCGTCGGCAAGGCATTTACCGTAGTGACACGCGAGACTTCGCTGATCGTGCTCGATCGTATCGAAGATTACGTGCGTTACGAAATCAGCCCCCCCGAGGACCTGCTGCCCGAATACCGGCGCCTGCTCGCCACCGGCCGTCAACGCATCGCCGATGACCAGCGCAAACAGATCGAACGCGTAGCCCGGCTCTTCGCGGAGAAACTGGCATGGTGGGAACGCGCCTATCCCAAAGATCAGCATCCTGCCCAGATACCGAAAGAATCGGCGCCGGGAAACCGCGACGATCTGTTGCTGCGCGACGCCGCTGGCCGCGTCGGCGCCGCGAGCGCGCCCCGTCCCCCTGCCACGCCCCTGGCGCGCTCCGTCGATTCCATGCGCCTAGCCGAGTCGCGGGTTGCCGGTGAACCGGCATCGACGCCGGCGGCCTCCATCCAATTGCGGCGCTGGACGCCGGACGCGCCGTACATCAAGCGCTTTGCCGCAGCCGAGGGAAAGGCGCTCTACGCCATCTACCTCGACGAACGGTCACGCTACGCGGGCAGCACCGCGTTCATCCTCGACGCGGCGGACGCGCTGCTGGACAAGGGCGAGACGGAACTGGGGCTGCGCGTGCTCAGCAATCTCGCCGAAATGGATCTGGAGAACCGCCACATTCTGCGCGTGCTGGGATACCGCCTGCTGCAGTCCGGACAGGCACGCCTGGCGCTGCCGGTGTTCGAGCGGGTGTTGGAATTGAGCCCGGAGGAGCCGCAGTCGTACCGCGACCTCGGCCTCGCGTACGCCGCGGACCAACAATTCCAGAAGGCCGTGGACCGGCTCTACGAGGTCGTCCGCCGACCGTGGCACGGCCGCTTCCCGGAGATCGAGCTCATCGCGCTCGCCGAGCTGAACGCAATCGCCGCCGAGGCGGAACGCACCGGCAAGCCGGTCAATCTGTCGCACGTCGACACGCGCCTGCGCCACAATCTCGCTTTGGACGTGCGCGTGGTCGCGACTTGGGACGCGGACAACACGGACATCGACCTGTGGGTGACCGATCCGAACGGCGAAAAAGCCTACTACGGCCACCGCCACACCTACCAGGGCGGGCGCATGTCGCCGGATTACACCGGCGGGTACGGACCGGAAGAGTTCGGCCTGCGCCACGCGAAACCCGGCCGCTACGTGGTGCAGGTCAACTTCTACGGGCACCGGCAGCAGGTCGTTTCCGGCGCCACCACGCTCCAGGTCAAGTTCATCACGGGATTCGGCACCGCGCAGCGGCAGGAACGCATCGTCACCCTGCGCCTGCGCGATCGCCAGGAAGTCGTGACCGTCGGCGAGTTCGAGATCGGCAGCGCCGGACGATGAGCATGCTAGCATCGCGCCCATGGAACGCGATGCCGCACCGGCACAAAAGGCAGGCTGGCAATTCTGGATCGACCGCGGCGGCACCTTCACCGACATCGTCGCGCGCCGGCCGGATGGCACGCTCGTCACGCACAAGCTTTTGTCGGACCACCCCGCCCGCTACGACGACGCGGCGCTGGCGGGGATCCGATCCGTGCTGGGAATTGCCGCCGACGCCGACATTCCCCGCGCTGGCATCGCCGCCGTCAAGATGGGCACCACCATCGCCACCAACGCCCTGCTCGAGCGCAAAGGCGAGCAGGTGGCGCTTTTTATCACGTGCGGCTTCCGCGACGCGCTGCGCATCGCCTACCAGAATCGCCCGCGCATCTTCGATCGTCACATCGTGCTGCCGGAACTGCTGTACGGCGCGGTGTACGAAGTCATCGAGCGCGTCAGCGCCCGGGGGGAAGTGCTGGTGCCGCTTGATGCGGACCAGGCAAATCGCGATCTGAATGAAGCGTACCGGCGCGGCTATCGCTCGATCGCAATCGTCCTGATGCACGGTTACCGTTACGCCGATCACGAAAAAAAGCTCGCCGCGCTGGCCCGGACCGCAGGCTTCACCCAAGTCTCAGTCTCGCACGAGGTCAGCCCGCTGATGAAACTGGTGGGCCGCGGCGACACCACGGTGGTCGACGCCTACCTCTCGCCCATCCTGCGCCGCTACGTCGAAGGCATTGCGCGCCAGATCCCGCAGGTGCGGATCATGTTCATGCAATCGAACGGGGGACTCACCGATGCGCGCCGCTTCCACGGCAAGGACAGCATTCTTTCCGGTCCCGCCGGCGGCGTCGTAGGCGCGGCGCGTACCGCGCGTGCCGCCGGGTTCGAGCGCGTCATCGGCTTCGACATGGGCGGCACTTCGACTGACGTGTCGCATTACGCAGGAGAGTTCGAGCGCGCGTTCGAGACGCTGGTCGCGGGCGTGAGGATACGCGCGCCCATGATGAGCCTACACACCGTGGCGGCGGGCGGCGGCTCGATCCTGCATTTCGACGGCGCGCGTTACCGCGTGGGCCCCGACTCGGCCGGCGCCCAGCCGGGGCCGGCGTGTTACCGCAACGGGGGCCCCCTGACCGTGACCGACTGCAACGTGATGCTGGGCAAGATACAGCCTGCGTACTTCCCGAGCGTGTTCGGCGCGGACGGCTCGCAGGCGCTCGATGCGGCGGTCGTAAACGAGAAGTTTCTGGCGTTGTCCGGCGCGATTCTCGCGGCGACCGGCCATTCCCGCAACCCCGCCGAAATCGCCGAAGGATACATCCGCATCGCCGTGGAAAACATGGCCAATGCAATCAAGAAGATCTCGGTCCAGCGCGGCCACGACATCACCGGCTACGCGCTCGCCTGCTTTGGCGGCGCGGCGGGCCAGCATGCTTGCCTGGTGGCCGACGCGCTTGCAATGCCGCGGGTGTTCATTCATCCGCTTGCCGGCGTGCTGTCGGCCTACGGGATGGGCCTCGCGGACATCACGGCGCTGCGCGAGCGCACGGTGGAGACGCGCCTTGAAGCCGCATCCCTGCCGCCGATTGCGGCCGCGCTCGACGACCTGGCCGGCGCCGCCCACGCCGACGTCGTCAGCCAGGGTATCGATCCGGACGGCATCGTCGTGCGCCGGCGCCTGCATTTGCGCTACGAAGGCACGGACACTGCCATCGCGGTTCATTATGCATCGCCGCCCGACATGCAGCGCGAGTTCGAGCGGCATTATCAACAGCGCTACAGCTTTCTCATGCCGGAACGCGCGCTGGTGGTGGAAGCCGCGTCGGTCGAAGCGGTCGGCCGAACCGACGTGGCGGCCGAGTCAATGTCCCTCTTGTCGGAACAAGACTCCGCTCTCCCCTTGAAGGGGGAAGTCCGGGATGGGGGTGACGGGGAATCAGGCGTCGCTGCAACCGTACGGATGTTCAGCGACGGGGGGTTTCACGACACGCCCGTCCATCTCCGCACGACGCTGCGACCCGGTTCGCACGTCCTCGGACCGGCGATCATTGCGGAGGCCAACGCCACCACCGTGGTCGAGCCAGGCTGGCAGGCCCGGGTCATGGCTCACGGCGGACTCGATCTGACGCGGGCGACGCCGCGGCCAGTGCGCGCCGCCGTGGGCGCGAAAGTGGATCCGGTCATGCTGGAAATTTTCAACAATCTCTACATGGCGATCGCCGAGCAGATGGGCGTCACGCTCGCCAATACCGCCTACTCGGTGAACATCAAGGAACGGCTGGATTTCTCCTGCGCGCTGTTCGACGCATCCGGCAATCTCATCGCCAACGCGCCGCACATGCCGGTGCATCTCGGCTCGATGGGCGAAAGCGTCAAGACCGTAATCCGGGACAACGCCGGACGCATGCGCCCGGGCGACGTCTACATGCTCAACAATCCCTACCATGGCGGCACGCACCTTCCCGACATCACCGTCATCACGCCGGTGTTCGATGAGCGCGGCGGTGAGGTGCTGTTCTACGTCGGATCGCGAGGCCATCATGCCGACGTCGGGGGCATCACGCCGGGGTCTATGCCACCGGCGAGCCGCATCATCGAGGAGGAAGGCGTATTGATCGACAACTTCCTGCTGGTCGAGGGCGGCCGGCTGCGGGAAATGCAGACGCGGTCGCTGTTCGAACGGGCGCGCCATCCCGCGCGCAACGTCGACCAGAACCTCGCCGATCTGCGCGCCATGATCGCCGCCAATCAGAAGGGCGTCGCCGAACTCGGGCGCATGGCCGGGCATTTCGGGCTCGAGGTGGTGCACGCCTACATGCGGCACGTGCAGGACAACGCCGAGGAATCGGTGCGGCGCGTGATCGACGTGCTGAGGGACGGCGCCTTTGCCTACGAGATGGACGACGGCTCGATGATTCACGTCGCGATCCGCATCGACCGCGCGGCGCGCGGGGCGGTCATCGATTTCGGCGGCACCTCGCCCCAGCTCGAATCCAACTTCAACGCGCCGTCCTCCGTCACGATGGCCGCCGTGCTCTACGTCTTCCGCACGCTGGTGGACGACGACATCCCCCTCAACGCCGGCTGCCTGAAGCCGCTCCAGGTGATCATTCCCGAAGGCTCCATGCTCAATCCGCGCTATCCCGCCGCCGTGGTGGCGGGAAACGTGGAAACGTCGCAGTGCGTGACCGACGCGCTCTACGGCGCGCTCGGCGTGATGGGCGCCTCCCAGGGAACGATGAACAATTTCACTTTTGGCAACGAGCGCTACCAGTACTACGAAACCGTCGCGGGCGGCTCGGGCGCCGGCGACGGATTTGACGGAACCGACTGCGTGCAGACGCACATGACGAATTCACGTCTCACCGATCCGGAAGTCCTCGAATGGCGCTTCCCGGTGCTGCTGCAGGACTTCTCGATCCGCCGCGGCAGTGGCGGCGCCGGCCGCTGGCGCGGGGGCGACGGCGCGGTGCGGCGCGTGCGCTTCCTCGAAGCGATGACCGCGGCGATGCTCTCGGGCCATCGCCGCGTTCCCCCCTACGGCATGGCCGGTGGCGCCGCCGGAGCCACCGGCCGCAACGCCGTGGAACGCGCCGATGGCACGATCGTCGAACTCGACGGCTGCGCCGCCACCGACATGCGCCCGGGGGACGTCTTCATCATCGAAACACCCGGTGGAGGCGGCTACGGAACGCCGGGATGATGATGGGATTGCGCATGCGCCCTCCTGCGCTCATTGCTGCCGTTTCTGCCCGGGTCCCGGGTCGAGTCCCAGCATCCGCAGCATCCAGGCCAGCACGAAGGCGGCCACCAGCGGCCACCAGTGCATCAGCATGGCAGACAGCACCCCGCCGGTCCCATAACAGCTTGCCATCAGCACCAACCCCGGATGGCGCGTGCGATAGTAGGCGAATAGGAGCAGGAGCGCGAACACGAAGAACAGTCCAGCGAAAATGTAGATCAGGATTTCCATGCAGCAGCCTGCGCCCGCCTGTTATGATAGCCGGAGAAAGTTAACATTCTTTTGCCCGATCAGCCAGTGCAGCATCGCCGCACACGCACGCTCGCCACCTGCTGCGCCGCCCACACGCTGCACGACGGGCTGTCCGACATCACCTATGTATTGCTGCCGGTGCTGGCGCAGGCGTTCGGCCTTTCTCTGTCGCAGGTCGGCCTCATCCGTTCCGCCCACCGCACCGCGATGGCCGCGTTTCAGATTCCCGCAGGGCTGGTCGCCGAGCGATTCGGCGAGCGCAATCTGCTGGCTCTCGGCACGTTCATCGCGGGCTGCGCGTTCGTGGCGCTGGGATACGTCGAAGGATTCTGGCCGATCCTGATCGCCCTGTTCTTTGCCGGGGTCGGTTCCGCGGTCCAGCATCCGCTGTGCTCGACCATCATCTCGCGCGCCTACCCGGATGACGGCCGGCGCGCCGCCCTCGGCACCTACAATTTTTTCGGGGATGTCGGCAAGTTCGCGTTCGGTGGCGCGATGAGCCTGCTGCTCGTGGCGGGCATGGCGTGGCAGGTACCGATCGTCGGCTACGGCGTGTTCGGCGCGGTCGTTGCTGGGCTGATTTTTCTCTGGATCGCCGATGCACGGAAGGGAAAGCCGGCGCGCCCCGCTGCCGCCGCTCCCGCCAGCGCGACGGGCTGGGGAATCAGGAACCGCCGCGGTTTTGCCGCACTGTGCGCCATCGAGGTGCTCGACTCGAGCACGCGCACCGGGTTTCTCACTTTCATCGCGTTTCTGCTGATCGCGAAGGGCATGACGGAAGCGTGGGCGGTGCTTGCGGTGCCGCTGATACTCGTCGGAGGCATGGCGGGAAAGCTCGCGTGCGGATTTCTTGCCGAGCGCGTCGGCATCATCCGCACCATCGTCATCACCGAAGCCGCGACGGCGGCCGGCATACTGCTGTGCCTGGCGCTGCCGGGAATCACCGCGTTTCTGCTGCTGCCTCTCGTCGGCGTGGTGTTGCAGGGCACCTCGTCCGTGCTTTACGCCACGATCGGCGATCTCGTCGAGGAAGATCGCCTGCCGCGCGCGTTCGGCCTCTTCTACACCGTCGGCTCGCTCTGCGGCATCGCCGCCCCCCTGGTCTATGGCATGATCGGCGACCTGGCAGGCGTGCAGAACGCAATCCTCGTTTTGGGATGCGCGGTGCTGCTGACGCTGCCGCTCTGCCTTGGGCTGCGATCCGCGGTTGGCGCGGTGCGCCCGGCCACCATCTGACGCGGGTAGAATGTCCGTATCGACTCGCCGGGAAGGATCCGCCATGGCCGCGCAACGTATCACCTACGTCCCCCTGGAAAAAATGCCTCCCGAGATGCGCGCCGAGATGGAGCGCTGCGCGCGGGAAGGCACGCCGCGGCCGGAAAGCTCGGCGGTGCGCGCACACGTGCCGGCGGCGTTCTGGGCCTTCACCCATTCCTGGCGCGACATCTTCCACAACGGCGTGTGCGATCACGCGATCAAGGAACTGTGCCGCCTCTACGTGTCGCGCTCGGTCAAATGCGAATTCTGCGGCAACCAGCGCTCGACCCAGGCCTTCGCGGGCAAGCTGGAGGAAGCGCACGCCGACGACCTGGTCAACTTCGAGAAATCCGTGAAGTACACCGACCGGCAGAAGGCCGCGCTCGCTTACGCCGAGGCAATTACCTGGCGGCTCGACACCGATGATGCGTTCTGGGCGCGCCTCCACGGGCATTTCAAGGAACCGGAACTGGTCGAATTGGGCTGCTTCATCGCGCTCACGATGGGACAGCAGAGCTGGCTCCGGCTGCTCAATATCGAACACCATCAGGTGATGGCCGGCAGCGCCGCTTCCATGGCGCCCGGCTTCGAGAGCCCGGAGGCCCTTGCGCAAGCCAAGGCCGCGCCCGAGTACTGGGCGAAACAGGATGCCACACCCCGGCGCAGGAAAAGCGCGGCGTGAAGGCAGGTCAGTAAGCGGGCGGCAGCACCACCCCGGCAGCCGCCCACGAAGTTGAACGGGGTCAATACCAACGGGAGGCGATATGGAATGGTATCTCGGAGTGCTGAAGAAGTACGCGGTGTTCGACGGGCGGGCGCGGCGCAAGGAATACTGGATGTTCGTGCTCTTCAACATCATCGTCAGCGTCGTCCTGAGCATCATCGAGTCCGTGGTGGGCATACAGGGGGTCCTGTCGGGCCTATACGCGCTGGCGGTCCTTCTTCCCGCGATCGGCGTTTCCATACGCAGGCTGCACGACACCAACCGCTCCGGGTGGTGGCTCCTGATCGCGCTGGTTCCGCTGATTGGCGCCATCGTGCTCATCGTATTCACGGCGCAGGACAGCCAGCCGGGCAGCAATCAGTACGGGCCGAATCCGAAGGAAGGCCAGCCGGCGTAACCCCGGACCGCGGGCGGCGGGCTTCGGCTTCCGCCCTGTCCATCGGAGCTGGATAATCGAAGCCGCTTGCACGGGAGGAAACCGCCATGGAATACGTCGGAGTGGGACTACGCGCGGTGGCGACCATCATCGACGCCATACTGCTGTTCATCATCGGCTACGCCATCGCATTGCTGACGGGCGGCACAACGGGTACCGGCTTTGAACTGCAGGGCGTACCGATGTTCATCTGGCTCGCCATTGGAATCGGCTACTACGTTGTCCTCGAAGCCCGATTCGGAGCGACCCTCGGCAAGCGCATCCTCGGGTTGAAAGTCGTCAGGCTCGAAGGCGGCGGACCCATCGACTGGCAGGCGTCGATCGTGCGCAACCTGCTGCGGCTGGTGGACGGGTTCTTCTTCTATCTCGTCGGCGCGATCGTAGTGTGGACTTCGGCCAAGAAGCAGCGGCTGGGAGACAAGGTGGCCGGCACCGTGATCGTGCGTGCCCAGCCCGCGGCAGGGGCTGGCAAGAACGCCTCCCCGGTCACGCGCATGTGACCCGACGCGATCGATCCTGCGGCCACTCGCTTGCTCGGGCATGATGCCGCTGGGGGAATGGCTCGCTGACGGGGCGTTGCACGCGCCCTATTCCCTCGTTGCCGCCGCCACCGTGCTCTGGTTCACCGCGATCTACGCCCTGATCGCGGGTGGCGCCTATGGACTCGCCGTGGATCGCCTGCCGGATGCGGTCGAAGCCGGCCCCGGACGCACGCAACGCATGCGCCCGGGCCAGGTGCGCGAGGAGTTGCTGCTGTCCGCGTGTTCCATCCTGATCTTTGCCGCGCAGGCGGTGGGCCTGGTGTGGCTGCTGCGCGCGGGCTGCATCATGATCGACTGGAACCGATCCGTGTGGCACCTCTTGTGGGAACTGCCGGCGCTCTACTTCTGGAACGAGATCCACTTCTACGCGGTGCACCGGCTGCTGCACTGGCAGCCGCTTTATCGTAGTGTCCACATCTGGCATCACCGCTCGGTCGTGACCACGCCGTTTTCCGCCTACAGCTTTCACCCGGTGGAGTCATTTCTCCTGGGCGCGGTCATGCCCCTCGCGCTGGTGTTCCACGCGTTCAGCCCGTGGGCGCTGCTGGGGCTCACCGTCATGAGCCTGATGCTCAACGTGAGCGGCCATCTCCCGCATGAGCGCGTGCGCGCCGCGTTCGCCTTCGCCGTGCCGCACAGCCGTTATCACAACCGCCATCACCGCGAGTTCCGTACGCACTACGGGTTTTCGTTCCCGCCGCTCGATCGCTGGCTCGGCGGCAAGCCTGACGCGTGACGCGCATGCATCCCCGGCATTTCGGCAACGTGTACGTCACGGCGACCGGGGCGTTTTATCCGGGCGAGCCAGTTGGAAACGACCGCATCGACGAGTACGTAGCACCGCTCAACGGCACCTCGCCGCGGCTGAAGCGCCGTATTCTCGCCGAAAACGGCATCGAACTACGCCATTACTCCACGGCTCCCGACGGCACAACCCGCTACAGCGCGGCGCAGATGGCGGCGGAAGCGATCCGCGGCTGCCTCGGCGCGGCGCGCATCGCGCCCGAAGAGGTGGACCTCCTGTGCACCGGGACTTCGGGCGGCGACGCAACGCTGCCGGGTTTCGCCAACATGGTGCAGGGCGCGCTGGCATTGCCGCCGATGACCACCAGCAGCCACAGCGGCGTGTGCGCTGCCGGGCTCGCGGCATTGCAGCAGGCGGCGATGGCGCTCGAGGCCGGTCGTTCGGCACGCGCGCTGGTCGCGACGAGCGAAGTGCCATCACGCCTCTTCAAGCGCTCGCGCTTCGCGAGCCGCGGCTACGACATCGACTTCGACGCGCACTTCCTGCGCTGGATGCTCTCCGACGCAGCCGGCGCATGGCTGCTGGAAACAGCGCCGCGCGGCGCGCTGTCGCTGAAGCTCCTGGGTGTGCACCTGCGCTCGTTCAGCGGCGACTACCCGGTGTGCATGCAGGTCGGCCTCGCAGCCGGCTCGCAACGCTCGTACCTCGATTACGAGTCCTTCGCCGCCGCCGAGGCCGATGGCGCCTACGCGCTGCGCCAGAACATCCGGCTGCTGCCCAACCTGTTCGATGTCGGCATTCACGAGTACGTGCGGCTCGCGCAATCGGGCTGGATCGATCCCGCGCGCGTCGATCATTTCCTGTGCCACTACTCGTCGCAGCGCTTCGCTCCAGTGGTGCGCGAACTCCTGGACAAGGCGGGACTGACGATCCCCGAAGCGCGCTGGTACAGCAATCTGCGCACACGCGGTAACACCGGGGCGGCCTCGATCTTCGTGATGCTCGACGACTTTCTGCGGGAACGCGTGGTCAAGCCGGGCGAACGCATCATGTGCTTCGTGCCGGAATCGGGCCGCTTCACCGTGGGCTACGTCCTGTTCGAAGCGGTGGGGTCTGAGCCCGCGGCCATGCAATCCGACGTCACCGCCGACGCCATCGCTCCCCCGCCGCCGCCGCACGACCCGCAGGCGGCCGGCGATCCGCGGATGCGCGAACTGCTGCGCGAACTCGCCGCGGTGTGGCACGACTACCGCTCACGCGCGTGGCGCGCGCCGATCGTGGCGCGCATTACGCAGGGCCAAGTCACTCACGCCGACATGCTGCGCTGGATGGAGGACTGGATCCCGCAGGTCCAACAGGGAAGCGTCTGGATGCGCAAGGCGGTGGCGCATCTCGACGACCGCCATGCCGGACTGAGGGACCTCGTCACCCAACACGCCGGCGAGGAGCAGTACGATTTCCGCATCCTGTTCGATGATTACCGCCGGGCGGGGGGGCCGGTCACGCGCATCGAGGAACTGCGCCGCAACCCCGGCGGCGAAGCGCTCAACGCCTATCTGCACGCGCGCGCGGAACGGCCAGACCCGGTCGGGCTGCTGGGGGCGATCTACATCATCGAGGGCACGGGCCAGCGCATCGTTCCCGCGTTGCTGCCGGCCATCCGCCGCCAGCTTGCGCTGCCGATCGAGGCGGTGCGCTTTCTCCATTACCATGGCGAAAACGACGTGAGACATCTCGCGCGCTGGCTCACATGCGCCGGCCTCGCGCTGGCGGTGGACGGGGCGGCGGCGGTAACGGACATCATCGCAACCGCGCGCGACACGGCGCAGCTCTACCTGATGCAACTCGAAGCCATAGGATGAGGTGACGGCGATGACGCGACCGGTCGATTTCGAAGCGATGCAGCACGACCCGCGCGACCCGAACCCGTGGCTCGCGCTCTACCTCGACCGGAGCACGCCGATCGACGTTGAAGTGAAGAAGGCGTGGCTCGCGGATTCGAGTTCGTGGTGCCGCCAGTTCCTGCTGCCCGTCGTGCGCCCGCTGGCGCGGGCCACGATCATCCTGTTTCAACTGGTGCGCACCGTGCTGCCGAACGCGCTGACTTCAGCGTGGCTGCTGCACCGCTTCCTGTCGTGGGGTCTACGCACCTTCGTCAGCCGCAACGCCAACTGGCTGATCGTAAGGCACTTCCATATCGGCAGCGAAATCCTCGATTTCATCGCCCGTAACGTGCCCGGCGCCAATGTGCCGCTCAACCCGCTGCGCCCGGCAAACCTCGGGGATCTGCGCGACCACCTGTTCCTCAAGCACGATCTCAATCTCTTCAATTTCGTAATCAACCTGAGCCGCGAGTTGCGTGCGCAGCAGCGCGAGATCGCGCGCCCGCTCCAGCTCGATTTCGGCGGCATCAGCGAGGGCAACTTTGGCATCGAACCCATGCCCGACCGCTGGCACAATTTCATCGACCTGCAGACCGCGATCGAGATGTTCACGCCGGTCTACCAGATCTTCCTCACCGACAACGACTTCTGGCGCGCCACCCATTCGCTGCAACTCGACGAGACCATCGCCATCTACGTCGCGCGCATCCTCGGCGAGCCACAGCATCTCGTGCTGCTCAACAACAAGCACCCGCTGGTGCCGGAATCGACGCTGCGCGCAGGCTACCGGCTGGTGCTGCATGGCCTCTCGTCTGAAATGCTCTATGAGCTGCTGGTGCGCGCCAAACGCGCCGCAACGGCGGGTCGCCCGGTCGGCACTGCCTGACCTTGACCGGGTTGTAGTCGGCGCCCGATCACGATTACAATGCGCGTCGCCTTGGCCCCGCCCAACCCGCACGGAGAACACACTGCAGATCGCCTGCCTCGACCTCGAAGGCGTGCTGATTCCGGAAATCTGGATAGAATTCTCCAGACGCACCGGGATTCCGGAACTCGCCAGGACCACCCGCGACGAGCCCGATTACGACAAGCTCATGCGCGGGCGCATCGACATCCTCAATCGCAAAGGGCTGGGACTGCCCGACATCCAGAAGGTGATCGAGAGCGTCCGGCCGCTGGATGGGGCGCGCGAGTTCCTCGACTGGTTGCGCGGCCGCTGCCAGGTGGTGATCCTCTCGGACACCTACTATGAATTCGCCGCGCCGCTGATGCGGCAACTGGGCTGGCCGACGCTGTTCTGCCACTCCCTGGTCGTCGACGCGTCGGGCCGCGTGCTCGATTACCGGCTGCGCCTGCGCGACCAGAAGCGCGAAGCCGTGCGCGCGTTCAAGGCACTCGCCTTTCACACCATCGCGGCGGGCGATTCCTACAACGACACGGCCATGCTCGTCGAAGCGCACGCGGGGATACTGTTCTGTCCACCCGACAACGTCGTTGCCGAGTTCCCGCAATTTCCGGTGACCCGCAATTACCAGGAACTGCGGCACGAGATCGAGCAGGCCACCCCGCGCGGTTGAGCGCCACGGCGCACTTCGCTGTGCGGGCGTGCCCCGCTACGCTGTGCGCGCCTTGAGGTCCGCCTCGGTCACGTCGCCGGTGTAAGCGTAGCCGGTCTCCTCGACGCTCCCGGCGCCGATGTAGATGCCGATCGCCTCGAGCGGCTCGGTACTGCTCAGGTTGTACATGAAGTGCTCTACGCCCTTGGGGATGTAGTGGACGTGGCCGCCCCGCACTTCGGCGCGATCCGGGCCGGCGCCCGCGAGACCATGGCCGCGGATGACGTAGTAAATCTCCTCGCAGTTGTCGTGGCGATGCTTCTTGTGGAGGGCGCCGGGCATGAACTTCGCCCAGAACAGCGTGGTCGAGCTCCCATTATGGCGGCCGATGGGCAGTCGAAAATCGGTGATGCTCCAGCCGTCTGCCGCGCTCATCCGGGCCGGCTTCACGTCGTCGATATGCACCAGGATGCCGTCGCTGAAGCCCTTGCTCCGGGGCAGCTTGAGGTCCGCCTCGGTGACATTGCCGCGGAACTCGTAGCCGGTGTCCGCGACGTCCTTCGCTCCAACGTAGAAACCGATCACGAGCCCTTCTTCGTTCTTCGTCTCGTTGTGGAAGAAATGCTCGACGCCCCTGGGCATGAGACGGCAGTGGCCCGGGCGAACCTCGGTGCGTTCGTCCGCCTGCCCAACGGTGCCGTGACCCTGAAGATAAACCGCGATCTCGTCGCAGCGGCTGTGGAGATGCTTGGCGTGGGTGGAGCCGGGGCGGAAGATGGAATGGAAGAGGGTGGTCGAACTCCCGTCCTTGCCGGAAATCGGCAGCCTGAACTCGGAGATGGCCCAGCCTTCCCCTTGCTTCATGTTCTCGGGACGAACGTCGTCGACGTGCACCAGCGGGTACTTGAGCGCCATGACACTCCTTGTGTGAAGAACGAAATCGGCAGAAGATTGACCGTTCGCAATCATAGCAGCCCTCACCTCATGCCGGCGTTCACGGGTATCACCCGGCCGCTTGATGGCGCATGCGGGCCGCGGTGATTGCCGTGGATCGACAGGAGAACAGGCCATGCTCCGTTGGGGTGTTGTGGTGAGTGGTTTTTACGCTGCCGTCGTCTTGCTGCTGCTCCTGCCCGGCATGCTGCTGCTCGGCGCCAGACACACGCCTGCGATGGATGAGGTCCTCGAGATGTATCTGGACGGGTTCCCGTTGCTGTACGCGGGAATACTGGTGGGCGGGGCGGCGTTGCTCTTGTTCCTCTCCGTCGATACCGCCTGGCGTCGCATGCAACCCCGGCGGCACGTGGCCGTAACGGCCGGGCTCGCGTCCTTTTTCGCGGCGGCGCTCGCGTTCTGCGTGCTCCTTTGCTTCGAAGTCGCCGTCTATGCCGACCACCCGCCCCCGCTATGGGAAGGGCGGGAAGACCTGTTTCTCGCGACGGCGCTGGGCGCCTGGATGAGCCTGTGGATGATCTGGGGAACGCTCTTCTACCGGCATTACCGCGATTCCTCAAGCGCGGTGTCGGCAGTCGTGACGTGGTTACTCAAGGGCAGCGTGCTCGAATTGCTCGTCGCCGTCCCCTGCCATGTCATCGTCCGCCAGCGCGGCGACTGCTCGGCCCCCTTCGTGACGGGATTCGGCATCGTGACCGGCATCGCGATCATGCTTCTGTGCTTTGGCCCGGGCGTCATTGCGCTCTACCGGAAGCGCCTTGATGAATACGGGGAAAATGCGCGGCAGCGCAGCTGACGCTGACACTGTGGTCCCGAGTTTACGCGGCGCCGTCTGCCACTGCCGCCGCGACCGCGTCGCCCATTGCGGACGTGCTCGCCTTGCCGCCGAGGTCCACCGTGAGGTGCTTGGCATCGGCGATGACGCGCGTGACTGCGGCGTCGATGCGCTCCGCCGCAACGACCGCCCCCGGCTCGCCGTGCTGGTGTCCAAGCCATTCCAGCAACTGCTTGCCGGACATGATCATCGCGTACGGATTGGCGAGGCCCTTGCCCGCGATGTCAGGGGCGGAGCCATGCGTCGCCTGGGCCATCGCCTGGCTCGCGCCGGCGCACAGCCCCGGCGCGAGGCCCAGCCCGCCGACGAGAGCGGCGCCGAGATCGGTCAGGATGTCCCCGAACTGGTTGGTCGTAACTACCACGTCGTAGCGCTGCGGATCCATCGCCACTTTCAGCGCGAAGCTGTCCACGAGCACGTCCTCCAGTTGGACCTCCGGAAACTCGGCGGCGACCTTGCGGCATTCCTCCGCGAACATGCCGCAGCACAGCTTGAAGGTCGGCGCTTTGTGGACGGAGGCGACCTTTCTGCGCGGGCGCGTGCGCGCGATTTCGAAGGCCGTGCGGGCCACACGGTTGGATCCCTTCCTCGTGACCACGCGCATGCCGATCGAGATGTCGTCGTTCGGACGGAATTCCCCGCTGCCCGCGACGACGGTGCTGCCGCGAGCCAGGCCTTCGGTCGTCTCGCGCACGAATACGATGTCGACGTTGTCGTGCAGCGAGCGCACATTCGGATAAGACTTCACCGGCTTGATGCTGGCGTACAGCTCGAACATCTTGCGCAGCGGCGGCGCGATCCAGGTCGGATCGTTGCGGGGATAGGCGCTGTGCCCGATCGGCCCCATCAGCCAGCCGTGCAGGGACTTCAGAGTCTCTACGGTCTCGGGCGGCATCGTGTGGCCGTGCGATCCGTGGGCCTGGCGGCCGATCGGCAGGGGATGCCATTCGATCTCGAGTCCGGTCCTGCGCGCCGCGGCTTTCATGACCTTCACCGCCTCGGGCACGACCTCGAGACCGATGTCGTCGCCCAGCAGGATTCCCAGTTTCAGCATGCCCCCACGCCTCCTTCGCTACTCCGCCCCCGCCGCATCATGCTGCCCTGAGCTTGCCCTCGGTGGCGGCGACGAGACCGGGCACGCGCGAGGCGCGCACGTAAACGTGGCCCTCGAACATGCGGCGCTGGGTGCGGAAGAAAGCGCCCTGCTCCGTGTGCCACTGCCCGTCTTTCTTCGCGACCGAGGCTGCGACGGTGAGTATTCCCGAAGGCATCGCGATGCGCAGTTCCGCTTCCGGGTTGCCGGTCGGGCGCGTTGCCTCGTGAACGATGCTGCCTTCGATGCGCGCCGCGACGGCGGTGCAGAGCGACACGGTCAGCGGCAGCGCGCGATGGGGCTGACCGTTGGAGAGCATGCGCGCGGTGAGATCGGCGTCCGCCGCGGCGAGGGCCTCGCCCGACAGGAGCTTCGCATCGCACGGCGGCGCGACGAACCCGACGAACGGCACGGCCTTCTTCTGCAGGGCCTCTTCGCGGTTGGCCGCGATACCCATGGCCACCGACGCCGCAAGGCGAATCTCGCCCAGCTTGCCCATCAGCTCGGATGAGCTTTCGATTTCATCCGGCATCTCGGTGCCGGTGAGGCCGAGTTCCGACGCACGCACGAATACCGTGGCGTTGGCGGCATCCACCATCGACACGCGGAACTTCCCGACGCCGGGAACATCGAGGGTGTCGGCGACGTTGCCGGTCGGCAGCAGCTTACCGGTCGTGGCGCCCCCGGGATCACGGAATTCGAGCTTGACCGGTGCGCCGGTGCCCGCCACGCCCGGTATGGCGAGATCGCCGTCGATCGCGGCCTGGCCGTCGTCCATCGCAAACAGCGCCCAGATGATCTTCCCGGTGTTGGTGTTGTGGATGCGCACCAGCGCTTCCTTGCCGTAAATCCGGACCAGCCCCTCGTCCACCGCGAACGGCCCCATCGCCGAGGACATGTTGCCGCAGTTCGCGCCGTAATCGACCTTGGCCTCCTTTATCTGCACCTGCGCGAAGGTGTAGTCGATGTCGGCGTCGGGCCGCGTCGGGGGGCCCACCACGCAGACCTTGGATACCGACGACACGCCCCCGCCCATGCCGTCCAACTGCCGGCCGTAGCGGTCGGGGCTGCCGATTGCAGCGAGGAAGATCTCGTCCCACAGTTCGCGCTCGCGCGGCAGGTGCTTCGCGTGAAACACGATGGCGTTGCTGGTGCCGCCGCGCATGAACACGGCGGGGAGTTTGAGCTGTTTCATGAGTGCGCCTCCTTGGCTTCAACACACACCAGATTGGTGCTGCGCGGAAATGGCAACGATGGAATTCTAGTCCCGTTCGATGGGCTGCGGCCTGCGGCGCGCGGTGTGCCGCGCCAGCAGCGAGACGAGCGTGCGGATGCCCCGCGCCGGCTGCCGCTCGAGCGTATCCAGCACGGCAAGCAGCCGCGTGACGCGCCGCGCGTCGAGAAGGTGGGCGAGGCAATCCCTCAACTTCGCTTCGTGCTCCTTCGCCGCAAGCGGCGGTTGGCCCCAGACCCCGCGCGGGCCGTCGCAAGCGGCCCTGAGCTTCCTGCCGTCGCGCAATTCGGCTTCGATCGCGACCCGCATCCCGCGCCATTCGCCCGGAATGTCCGGATCCTGGACGAGTTCTATCTTCCCCAGCAGCGCCACCATGTCGGAGCGAAAGCGCCGCGTATCGGTGAAGCTGTCTATGCCCACCGTCCCATCGAGCAGCGCGGCGGCGGCGGTGTACTGGAAGCTGAACTTGCCCTCGAGCCCGCCGGCCGGCTGCTGGCGATCGCAATACGTCATCACCGGCGTTCGCAGCACGATGCGGGCGATCTTCGCCGGATCGGTGATCTTCGGATGGAGTTCGAGCGCCGCCGCGATCGCCCAGTGCGTGGCGAACTGCGACGGGTACATCTTGATCGCAAGCCCCGGCTCCACGACGCGAAAGGGCGTCCCGTAGCCGAGGAGCTTCCTGCGGTCGAACTCCCGCGGAAAAAAGGTCTCGACGAAGCCCCGCGGCGCGTCGAAGATGTCCTGATGCGCGGTGAAGCCGCGCGCGGCGAGCAGCGCCGCGTCGAGTCCCGAGGCCGCCGCATAGCCGCAATGGGTGGCTTTGGTCATGGAGCCGATGTTCGCGAGCAGCGTGCCGGCCCGCGAGCCGGCGATCCCGAGCGCGTGGGCCAGGCGGTCGCGGTCCAGCCCGAGGAGGTGGCCCGCCGTCACCGCGGCGCCCATCACGCCCGCGGTGCCCGGCGGATGGAAGCGCAGCGCCTCGGGTTTGTACTCGTTGGCCGCAAGCAGAATGCGGGCTTGTATTTCCAGGCCCTTGGCAACCGCCGTCACCACCTCCGAGCCGCGGAGATTGTCAGCCTCGGCGAGCGCCACCGCCACCGGCACGGTGGGCGAGACGGAATGCGTGGGCGGAAGCGCCATCGGCTCGAAGTCGAGGACGTGCGTTGCAACGCCGTTGACATAGGCCGCCTGCACCGGCGACGTCTTGAAGCCGTGGCCCCACACCGTCGAGCGCGGCTCGCCCCCCAGGCTCTGAACATGCTGCGCGAGCAGCGTGACCGGCTCCTGCAGGCTGCCGGCTGCCGCTACCGCGATGCCGTCCGCGATTGCCTGCTTGACGCGGCGCACGCACTGCGCGCCCAGCGACTCGAAGCGCGTCGCGGCGATGATCTCGCACAGCTCGCGGGTGACCGTCATCGCATCACCACGCTTGCCGGGCTGTCCTTCGCAGGCGCCAGAAAGCTCGCATCCAGCGCCGCCACCGCAGGACACCCGATCAACGCCATCACGCGTTCCACCTCCGTGCGCAACAGACCCATGGCGTGAGCGACGCCAGCTTCTCCGCCCGCGGCCGCGCCGTACAGCCCCGCGCGCCCCATGAACACGAAATCCGCGCCGAGCGCGAGCGCCTTGACGATGTCGGAGCCGCGCCGGAAGCCGCTGTCGGCCAGGATGGCGATCCGCCCGCCGACCGCCGCGGCGATTTCGGGCAAGACCTCGATCGGCGACGGCGCGCCGTCCAGTTGCCGTCCGCCGTGATTCGAGACGAAGATGCCATCAGCGCCGTTCTCGAGCGCGCGCTTCGCGTCCTCCGCGCTGAGTATGCCCTTGACAAGGAGCTTGCGCGGCCAGATCTGCCGCAGCCACTGCAGATCGCTCCAGTCGAGCGCGTCGCGCCGCGCGCGAAACTCGGCGAGATTCTTCGAAACGATGCGCCCGCCTTCGTTGGCGTCGGCGTTGCGGAAGCGCGGCACCCCCGAGGTCATCAGCGTGCGCAGGAACACGTTGACCAGCCAGCGCGGATGCAGCACGCCGTCGAGCGCATTCTTCAGGTTGAGCCGGAATGGCATCTCGAAGCCGTTGCGGCGGTTGAATTCACGATTGCCGCCCACCGGCACGTCCGTGGTCACCGCCAGCGCTTCGAAGCCGGCATCGGCTGCGCGCTTCACCAACCGTTCGGCGGACTCGCGCTCTTTCGACATGTAGAGCTGGAACCACTTGCTGCCGCCGACCTCGCGCGCGACCCGCTCCAGCTCGATGAACGATGCGGTCGAAAGAACGAACGGAATGCGGGCGGCCTCGGCAGCGCGCGCGAGCGCCATATCGGCTTCGAAACAGTAGAGCCCCGCCGCGCCGGTGGGTGCGATGCCGAACGGAGCGTCGTAGGTCGCGCCCAACAGGGTGGTCTTGAGCGAGCGCCCGGAAACGTCCACCAGCGTGCGCGGCTTGAGCTTGATAGCCGCGAACACCGCGCGATTGCGCCGCAGGGTGACTTCCTCCTCGGCGCCGCGCTCGAGAAAATCCCAGGCGATGCGCGGCAGTCTCCGCCGCGCGATCTCGCGCAGGTCCGCGATGTTGTATGCCTGATGAATGTTCACCATGTGGAATACTGCCGTTTGCCCGCGGACGGCGCAATTATTCTCAATTCAACGATGTGCTGCGATGCGGTATCCTAGTGTACCTGAAGCGGCCCGCGGGTTCCATCCGCCGGCGCACGGCCCCACGGGACTCGTGGCGTCCACATTATGTATCTCGCCACGCTGATCACGCTCATCATCCAGGGCTGCAATATGGGCAGCCGCATGTCCGCCACGCTGTTCGCGATCGAGCTTGGAGCCAACCCGTTCCTCGTCGGCCTGCTGATTTCAGCGTATTCGGTGCTGCCGCTGCTGCTCGCGCTCTATTCGGGGCGAGTGTCGGATCGCTACGGGGCGCGTTATCCGATGCTCGCGGGCACGGTCGCCAGCGCGATCGGCACGCTGCTGCCGGCGCTCGCGCCCGGCCTTCCCGCGCTGTTCGCCTCCGCCATGCTGATCGGCACCGGCTTCATCTTCTTCAACATCTCGATGCAGAATCTGGCCGGCGGACTCGGCCCGCCCGAACAGCGCACCCGCAACTTCAGCACGCTCGCTCTGGGCTATGCCTCGGGACATCTGGCGGGTCCGCTCATCGCCGGGTTCGCCATCGACGATTTCGGCCACCCCGCCGCTTTTGCCAGCTTCACGGCGCTCGGCCTCGTTCCCGTCCTCATACTGGCGTGCAACCGCGGCCTCGACACGCCGGCGCGTGCCCCGGTGCAGCACCACAGCACGCTCGACCTGCTTCGCATCCCGGCGCTGCGGCGCGCCATCATCGTCAGCGGCTTGACCAGCACCGGCTGGGATCTCTATCTGTTCTACGTCCCGATCTACGGGCACGGCATCGGACTGTCTGCGACCACGATAGGCGCGATCCTGGGCGCGTTCGCGCTCGCGACATTCATCCTTCGGGTGGTGCTGCCGCTGCTGACGCGGCGCTTCGGACTGGAGCGCGTGCTCGCCGCCGCGCTCGCAGCGAGTGCGATCATGTTCGTGCCGTTCCCGTTCGTCGAGTTCGTGCCCGCGCTCCTGTTGCTGTCTTTCGCCATGGGACTCGCCATGGGCTGCGGCCAGCCCCTCACCCTCAACCTCGCCTACAACCGCGCGCCGCCAGGGCGTTCAGGCGAGGTCGCGGGACTCCGGCTCACGGTCAACAACGTGACGCACCTGGGTCTCCCCGTAGTCGCCGGGGCGATGGGAGCGTTCTTCGGCGCGGTCACGGTATTCTGGATCGCCGCCGCGGTGCTGTTGGCGTGCAGTCGCCTCGCGGTGAATTCCGGCGCGGCGCAGGTGAAGGAATAAGCGTGCCGCTGGTCCTCCTGCTGAGCATCGCCATTCATAGCTCGTACGTGGGCAGCAAGGTGGTGGTGTCGCTGTACGCCCTCGATCTGGGCGCGAGCCAGGTCACGGTCGGCCTGCTGGCGGCGTTCTACGCGATCCTGCCCCTGCTGCTGGGGGTCTACTCGGGCCGGCTCGCCGACACCAAGGGAATGCGGCTGCCGCTCTACATCGGCGCGGTGTGCACCCTGTTCGCGATGGCGACGGGCTACGCCTCGGGCCAGTTGGGGTGGCTGTTCGCGGTCGCGCTGCTGGCCGGCACCGGCTTCGTTCTTTTCAATGTCGCCATCCAGAACCTGACCGGCGCGATCGGCCGTCCGGAGCAGCGCGCGAGCAATTTCAACTGGCTTTCGATCGGCTACTCGGCGTCGTCGGCCATCGGCCCGATGGTCGCGGGATTCGCGATCGATCATTTCGGACACAACCGCACATTCCTGATCTTTGCGTGCTTTGCCGTCATTCCGCTGGTGCTGCTCGCGCTCAAGCGGCGACTGGCCCATGTCGATGTGCGGCCCGCCGGCGAGACGAAGCGAAATGCGCTCGACATCCTGCGCAATCCGCCTCTGCGACGGCTCATCATCATCAGCGGGTTGACGGTCGCCTCATCCGATCTCTTCGCTTTCTACGTCCCGGTGTACGCACACGCGATCGGGCTATCGGCATCGACCATAGGCGTCATACTCGGCACTTACGCCGCCGCGATTTTCATCACCCGCTTCTTCCTCCCGGCGCTGCTGCGGCGCATGCGCTCGGAACAGATCATGATCGGTTCGATGCTGCTCGCCGCCACCGGCTACGCCTTCTTCCCGCTGTTCAGCGCGGTGTACCCGCTGCTTTTCATCGCGTTCGCGATCGGGGTCGGCATGGGCTGCGTGCAGCCGGTGCTGATGACGGTTTCCTATGAGAAATCGCCGCCGGGCCGCACCGGAGAAGTGACCGGACTGCGACTCACCGCCAACAACGTCGCACGCGTGATCGTGCCGCTCGTCTCGGGCACGCTGGGCGCCGCGTTCGGCGTCGCGCCCGTGTTCTGGTTGAACGCCATCAACCTTGCGACCGTGAGCTACCTGGCGCGCAAGGCCTGAGCTCACCGGAGTCCCGCCTTGGACGCGAGGTACTCGCCGAGTGCCGCCCAGTCGCGGTCGCCGTACCCCTGCGCGATCGCGGCGAGATGCTGCTCGCGGATGATGCCCGCCATCGGCATTGGCACGCGCGTGTCGCTGCCTGCCTCAAGCGCGAGTTCGACGTCCTTCAGCCCCAGCCTAAGCGGAAACGTGGGCTGCGGGGTTTTCGCGATGATCATGCGCCCGTAATTCCTGTAAGCGGGGGAGTTCATCGCCGTGCTGGTGATGATGTCGAGGAACGTTTCGGCATCCACCCCGGACTTGCGCGCGAGTGCGAACGCCTCGCCGAGGCTCTCGATAATGGTTGCGAGCAGGTAGTTGCGCGCGATCTTCACGATGTTGGCGTGGTGCGGCTCGGAGCCGACGACAAAATGCTGCTTTCCGAGCACGGCGAGGATCGGTTTGCAGCGCTCGATTGCGGTCCGCTCGCCGGCAACGACGATATCGAGCTCGCCTTTTGCTGCCGCGTGCGGCCGCCCGAACACCGGCGCGGCAAGATACCCGCTGCCGGCCCCGCCATGCAGCGCCGCCAGGCGCTTGCCCATCGCGAGGCTCACGGTCGCCATGTTGAGGTGGATGCCAGAAGCCGGCATGCGCTCGACGAGGCGCGATGCAAGCCACACCGCGTCGACGGCGGCATCGTCGGCCAGCATGGTAATGACGACCTCCGCGTCGAATGTGGCCGCGGGGTCCGTCGCGACTTGCGCGCCGCGCGAGCGGAAGGCCTCGGCTGCAGCCGCGCTGCGGTTGTAGACGATGAGCGGATGGCCCGCGTCGAGCAACCGCCCGGCCATCTCGCGCCCCATCTGGCCCAATCCGATGAATCCGAGCTTCATCCGCCTCGCCTCCCGTTGCGACGCTGGTTTCGCGCCGTCGAAGGCGCCGGCCACGGACAACGGGCCTCCGCCCTAGTTCAGCACCAGCCCAATGTCCTTGGCAAGCTTGCCCCACTTGGCGAGCTCGGACTTGATGTGCGCGCTGAACTGCTCCGGGGTGGAGCCGACGGGTGTGGATCCATCCGTCGCGAGACGCTGCGCGACCTCGGGCGATTTGAGTGCGGTGGCGATGCCCGTCGACAATTTCCGCACGATCGCAGGGTGCACCTTGGCGCTCGCGATTACGCCGTACCACTGGTCCGCTTCATAGCCCGTCACGCCCGATTCCGCGACGGTGGGCAGCTCCGGGGTGGCGGCCGAGCGCTGCCTGCCGGTGACGGCGATCGCGCGCACGCGCCCGCTCGGCAGGTGCGGCCGGATGGTGATCAGAGACGACATGGCGATCTGGATGTCGCCGGGGAGCAGCGCCGCAAGCTGGGCGGCGCCGCCCTTGTAGGGAACGTGGACCAACCGGGTGCCGGTCATGTGCCCGAACAACTCCCAGGACAGATGCTGCATGCTGCCCGTGCCGGCCGACCCGTAATTGAGTTTTCCGGGATTCGCCTTGGCGTATGCGATCAGGTCCTTGATCGACTTCAACGGCACCGAAGGATGATGGTAGACGACGAGGGGAAGCGAACTCGCCTGCGAAATGCCGACGAGATCCCGCGTGAAATCATAGGGCAGCTTCGGGTTGACCGCGGCGCTGCTCACCTGAGAGGCCGCGATCGTGGTGATGGTGTAGCCATCGGGGATCGCCCTCGCGGCGAGGTCCACGGCGATCGTTCCCGCCGCGCCGGTGCGATTGTCCACCACCACCTGCTGGCCCCAGGCTTCGGTGAGCTTCTGGGCGATGGCGCGCGCCGTGATGTCGGTGCCCCCGCCGGCCACGCTGTGCACGATGAAGCGGATCGGCTTGTTCGGGTAATCCTTCGCCGGGTCGGGCGGCGCGGCGCCGAGCGGGCGCGCGAGGCAGACGCCGGCCAGAAATAACGCGACCGCCGGCTGAATATCGTTGCTGGAATCTGACATGGCCACGCTCCTCCCAATTGACCCGCCCGGCGTCCGGCGCGATCTACGGCTCACGACAGCGCGGCGGCGCGGCCGGCGATGCGGCCGAAGACGGCGCCCGACATGAGGCCGGAACCGAGCGCGTAGTTGTAATGGAACAGCCCGCCCACCATTTCGCCCGCCGCATAAAGACCTTTGATGGGCCGCCAACCGGTGGAAATCACCTGCGCGTCGCCGTTCACCTTGACCCCGCCAAAGGTAAAGGTGATGCCGCCGGTCACGCCCCAGGAGAGATACGGCGGCGTGTCGAGCTTCTGCGCCCAATTGGTTTTCGCCGGGGCAATGCCGACCGTGTGCAGCTTGTCGAGCACCGCCGGATTGAACGGCCCGCCGTGCCCGGCGGCGGCGTTGTACTCCTTCAGCGTCTTGATCGCCTGTGGCTGATCGACCTTGAGTTGCTTGATCAGCCCTTCCAGCGTATCGGACTTGAGCGGCTCGCTGGTCCAGTAGCGCGGCTCGAAGAGCTCCACCACCTTGCTGTCGAAAATCTGATAGACATAGCCGCGCGGCTGCTTCAGGATCAGCCCGCCGTACTTGGCATAAGTGAAGGGATTGAAGTCCGCGCCTTCGTCTATCCAGCGCTTGCCTTCGGCGTTGATCATCACGCCGAAGGGGTACGACAGGCGGTTGGTCTTGTCGGTCATCTCGCGCACGCCGTAGTCGGGCGCTTCCATGATGATGGGGGTGGCGTGACAGCCGCCCCAGTGGCCCCACGGCATCGCGCCGATGTCGAGCGCCATCTTGATGCCGTCGCCGTAGTTGAAATTGGAGCCGCGCACCTTGGCGTGCCCCCATTCCTGCCCGAGGTAGTGCGTGCGCCACGCCGGATTGGTCTCGAACCCGCCGCAGGCGAGCACCACGGCCTTCGCGCTCATCGTGACGAGTCCCTCGGACGTGCGCACAACGACCCCGCTGACCCGCCCGGTCTCGCTTTGAACGAGCTGCAGGACGTGGGCCTCGTAGTGGATGTCGACCCCCATCGCCGCGCCGGTGTCGAACCAGGTATCGGACAGGCCGACGCCCTCGTGCACGGTGCGCACGATCGCGCCGCGCGGCCACTTGATCTGGTTGCCGACCTTGATTCCCATCACCGAGCGCGCAAGCTCGAACTTCATCCGGCCCACGTCCTGCATCCAGCACGCGGTGTCATAAGAGCGCTCGATCAGTATCCGCGAGAGTTCGGGATCGGTGCGGCCGTCGGTCACGCGCATCAGATCCTCGCGGAATGCTTCCTTCGGGTAAACCGGAAGGCCGGCGTGGAAACCGGGATATTCCTCTTCGGCGGTAGGCACGAAGCGATCCACGTCGGCGACCCTGTCGAAATAGAATCTCAGGATCGCGCCGCTGAAGAAGGTATTGCCCCCCCGCTGGGGCCGCGCCGCCTTCTCCAGCACCGCGACGCGCTTGGCGCCGTGTTCCCTGGCGGAGAGCGCGGCGGCGAATGCAGCGTTGCCGGCGCCGACGACGATCACGTCGTAATCCATGCTGTGAAACTCCCGTTGTCTGCGATTCCGGAACGACCGGCGACTGGGCGGTCAGGCTGTGGACGTGCGGTCGGCCGACGCGGCAGACGTCGAGAGTATGGGGTGGCGCGCAAAATCCTGTCAAGTTGCGCGCCGCCGCGGTGACAGCATGCACTGGCGAACGTACAATACGCTCACCCACCATTCCGCGCCGGGGCTGAGCACCGATAACGCGCCGCGCGATAGGATGCTCCGATGAACGTCGATCGCCGCGCCGCTTCGGCCCCCACGCTCGAAATCGCCGATTGGATCGCGTGCTTGCGGCATGCCGATCTGCCGCCGCGCACCCGCGAAGTCGTGCGCTGCGCCCTATTGGATACGCTGGGCTGCGGAGTATACGGCCACCACACCCCCTGGGCGCAGATGCTGCTCGCATGGGCGCGCGCGGGAGGGGCAAGGTGCGAGGCGACCGTTTGGGGCGAAGCGGCGCCGTCGCTTCGTGTTGCCGATGCCGCCCTCGCCAACGGCACGGCATCGCATGCCTTCGAGCTCGACGACTATCACAATGCGAAGCTCCATGCCGGCGCGGTGGTGGTGCCGGCCGCGCTGGCGATGGCCGAGAAACTCGATGCGCCGGGCGAGCGGCTGGTGACCGCGATCGCCGCGGGCTACGAGGTCATGATCCGCTCCAGCCTGGCGATGAATCCGTCGGCGACGCGTCTGCGCGGCTGGCACATCACCGGCGTGTGCGGGCCATTCGGCGCGGCTGCGGCGTGCGCGTCGCTGCTGGGGTTCAGCGCCGAGCAGGCCGCATACGCGCTCGGACTTGCGGGCACGCAGGGCGCGGGCACCTGGGCGTTCAACGCGGACGGAACGATGAGCAAGCGCCTGCACGCGGGCAAGGCCGCGCACTCGGGCGTGCTCGCCGCCGAACTGGTGGCGCTCGGCTTCACCGGCCCGACGCAGATCTACGAGTACGGGGATGGCGGCGTATTGAAAGCCTACTCCGATGCCTCCAACCACGCCGCGCTCACCCACCAGCTCGGCATCGTGTTCCACCTCGATGATAATTCGGTCAAACCCTATTCCTGCTGCGGCAGCACTCACGCCTACATCGACGCGGCGCTCGCCTTGCGCCGTAAATTGGGCGTACCGTGGAACGCGCGGCGGCGGGTGCGGGTGGGAATGTCAAAGGTCGTCGACGTCCAGTGCGGCTTCGCCTACGCGCCGGGCTCGGCGCTCAACGCGCAGATGAGCCTGCGTTACGCCATAGCCGCCGCGTTGACCGACGGCCAGGTGCTGCCGGCACAGTTCACCGAGCAGCGCATGAACGATCCGGCGCTGATCGCGCTGGCGGCGCGGCTGGAGTGCGTGCATGACCCGAAGCTCGACCAGCTCTATCCGGCCCATTTCGCCGGCTGGGTTGCTGCGGAAGACAACGGCCAATGGCTGCGCGAAGACGTGCTCGATCCGACGGGCTCGTCGGCGAATCCGGTGGACGCCGCCGGCATCACCGAGAAATTCCGCGGCATCAATCCGGATCTTCCGGTGGAGGCCATCGCCTGCACCGCGCTTGCAATCGAAGACCACACAGCGCGCGAACTCGTCGCGCTGCTCGCCGTCGGGCCCGGGACTCGGCGGCGGGCAGCTTGAGCCGCGCTGCATGGTGCCGCAGCGCGGCCGTTGATTGAGGAGGCAACGTATGCTTGGCTTATCCCGTGGAGTCCAGGGCGCGCTCGAAGTGCTCGCCGCCCTGCTCATCGCGTATCCGGCCAGCGCCCAGCCGACCGCCTATCCGACCAAACCGATTCGTCTGCTGGTGCCGTTCCCGCCAGGCGGCGGCACCGATCTGATGGCACGCGTCATCGCTCAGAAGACTTCCGAGGCGTTCGGGCAGTCGGTAATCGTGGACAACCGTCCGGGCGCGGGCGGCACGATCGGCGCTGAAACCGCCGTGCGCGCGACGGCCGACGGCTATACCTTGATCATGGTGTCCGGGAGTTATGGCACCAATGCCGCCGTCTACCCGCTCGCCTACGACCCGATCAGGGACATCCAGCCGGTCATCCTGGTCGGCGAGTCGGCATTCATCGTCGTCGTGCATCCCCAGGTGCCAGCCAGGAGCCTGAAGGAACTGATCGCCCTCGCGAAATCCCGGCCGGGCACCCTCAACTACGGCTCCACCGGCCCCGGTGGCATCACGCATCTCGCCTCCGAATACTTCGATCTCCTCGCCGGCACCAGGATGACGCACGTTCCGTACAAGGGCACCGGTCCGGCGTTGAGCGCGCTGCTCGGCAACCAGATTCAGGTGGTATTCGGCGCGCTTCCGGCGGCCATTGGCCACGTGAAGGCCGGCCGGCTGCGCGGGCTGGCGGTCACGGCCGCCAAGCGGGTGGATGTCGCGCCCGACGTGCCGGCGGTGGGCGAGGTGGTGCCCGGCTACGAGGTCGTGCTGTGGTACGGCGTGTGGGGGCCGAAGGGACTCGCGAAAAGCATCGTCACGTTGTGGAACCGCGAAATCGGCAAGGCACTCGAAAGCCGGGACATGAAGGAGCGGATGGCGGGCGAGGGTCTCGCGCCGGTAGGCGGGGCTCCGGAGCACTTCCTGAAAGTGATCCAGCGCGACGTGGAAAAATGGCGCAAGGTCGTGAAGGACGCGAAAGTCAGTGTGTCCGGCTGAGCCCCCGCCCTCATGAATTGCCCGGAGGATACGCGAAATGCGGGCGCAAATTATTCACGCCGAACGCCCGGGCGCAGCTTGATCCGCGCCGCTCAACGGTGCAGAATTCGGCGTTGGCGCAGACACCGGCACACGAAAAAAGGGAGCGAACCGGATGGACGGCGAAGAGAACAAGTCGAGGATCACGATACTTACGCGCAGCTTCCGCATCAAGGGCTATATCCACATCACGCCCAGCGCCCGGGTCACCGATTTCCTGGTCGAGTCCAGGAACTTCATCGCGGTGACCGACGCGGAAGTCTGGGAAATCAGCGGCCGCCAGGTGCTGCACGCGCCGTTCATCAACGTGAGCCGCGACCACATCGAAATCGTGATGCCCGAAAACTGATCGGGCGGCGCGGAGCAGTCAGGATTTCCAGCCCTCAGGCGTTTCCGCGATCCTGCCGTCTGCCGCGAGCTTGATGAGGTGCGCGTGCAGCGAGCGCCGTGCCGCCTGGTGCAGGCGCGGCGACACGTCGTCGTAGACCAGCGGCACCAGTTCATCCAGAGTCGCGGGATTCCGGCGCGCGAATGCGTCGATCACCTTGCGCTCGCGCTGGAGCCGGTGCGCGATGATCTTGCGCACCTCTTCGTGCGGGCCCGGAATCACGTGCCCGTGGCCGGGAGCGATCTCCTTGAGATCCATCCCCAGCAACAGATTGAGCGACCTCAGGTAGGCGACCATGTCGCCGTCAGGCGGGGAAATCACCACCGTCGAGCCCTGCATCACGTGATCGCCCGTGAACAGCAGCCCGTGGCCCTCCAGCAGGTAACACAGATGGTTCGAAGCGTGTCCCGGCGTGTGCA
>Ga0315912_10000877_pt1 | contig 43530 bp, 41 predicted proteins | sample VfabasoilMG_FD_204469 | JGI IMG/M metagenome (GOLD analysis project Ga0315912, IMG submission 204469) | Garden soil microbial communities collected in Santa Monica, California, United States - V. faba soil | ecosystem: Environmental > Terrestrial > Soil > Garden | place: USA: California... | reverse complement strand
GTCACCGTCCGCGCGCTGCAGATCAGCCTGCCCGGGATTGCAGTCGGTGGTCTGCTGGCGTTCATCGTCAGTGCCTATTTGCGAGGCGACTATGTTCTGCGCGAGATTTCGCCGGGCCTGGTGACGCTGCTCGTCGTGTTGGGCCTCGCGTCGATCGTACTGGCCGCGAGTATCGGACCGGCACGCGAGGCGCGACGCACTCAGCCGGCGCCGTTGTTGCGGGAGGATTGACGACTCCGCGCAGATCCATGAATTTGAGGCCGATTCGCAGATCGCTGGTACTCTTGCCTCCATGCCCGCGGAACTGCATGAAACCTCGCTGATTTCCCTCCTGGCCCTGGGCTTCGTCCTGGCGCTCCTGCTCGGTCTCGTGATGCACAGCCTCCGCATCTCTCCGATCGTCGGCTACCTGCTCGCGGGCATCGCACTCGGTCCCTTCACGCCGGGCTTCGTCGGCGACATCTCGCTCGCCTCGCAGCTCGCGGAGATCGGCGTGATCCTGCTGATGTTCGGCGTCGGGCTGCACTTCTCGATCAAGGATCTGCTGTCGGTGCGCACGATCGCGCTGCCCGGCGCCGTCGCGCAGATCATCACGGCGACGGCGATCGGCTATGGGCTCGCGATGTTTCTCGGCTGGAGTCCGGGCGCGGGGCTCGTGTTCGGACTCGCGCTGTCGGTCGCGAGCACCGTGGTGCTGCTGCGCGCGCTCGAGGAACGCAACGCCTTGCAGTCGTCCGAGGGCCGGATCGCGGTGGGCTGGCTGATCGTCGAGGACCTCGCGATGGTGCTCGCGCTCGTGTTGCTGCCGGCGCTCGCACCGACGCTCGGTGGCGACGCAAGTGCGGTCACCGCGCCTGGCTCGTCCAATTCGGTCTGGCTTTCGGTCCTCATCACGCTCGCGAAGGTGGCGTTCTTCATCGGGCTCGCGCTCGTCGTCGGCACGCGTCTCGTGCCGTGGCTGCTGATGCGCGTCACGCGCACCGGCTCGCGCGAGCTGTTCACGCTTTGCGTGCTCGCGACGGCGCTCGGCATCGCCTACGGTTCCTCGGCGGCGTTCGGCGTTTCGTTCGCGCTCGGCGCGTTCTTCGCCGGCGTCATTCTGTCGGAGTCCGAGCTCAGTCATCAGGCGGGTGCCGATTCGCTGCCGCTCAAGGACGCCTTCGCGGTGCTGTTCTTCGTCTCGGTCGGCATGTTGTTCGATCCCTCGATCATCCTGCGCGAGCCGCTCGCGCTGCTCGCCGTGCTCGCGATCATTCTCGTCGGCAAATCGCTTGCCGCCTTCATCATCGTGCTGGCTTTCCGGCATCCGATGCGCACGGCCCTGATCGTTTCCGCGAGCCTGGCACAGATCGGCGAGTTCTCGTTCATCGTGGCGAGCCTCGGCGGCACGCTGGGCCTGTTGCCGCCCGACGGCCGCGATCTCATTCTCGCGGGGGCGCTGCTCTCGATCGCGATCAATCCGCTGACCTTCGCCTGCATTCCGCCGGTCACGCGCTTTTTCGAGGCGCGGCCGGCGTTGCTGCGCTTTCTCGAGCGCGAAGGCGCCGAGCGCCATCGCCAGGCGGTCGCGAGTGCGCTCGATCTTCGCGATCACGCCGTTCTCGTCGGCTATGGGCGCGTCGGCGGCGCGATCGGCGGCGCGTTGCGCGCCGAGAAGCTGCCGTACGCGGTCATCGAGCGCGACCACATCATGGTCGCCGCGGCCCAGGCCGCCGGCGTGCCGACGATCGTCGGCGACGCGTCCTTACCGGAGATCCTCAAAGCCGCCGGCCTCGAGCACGCGCAGATCGTCATCGTCGCGACGCCCGACAGCTTTCAGGCACGACGCATCGTCGAGTTGGCCCAGCAACTCAAACCCGGCATCGACCTCGTCGTGCGCACGCACAGCGCGAGCGAGCTCAAGACACTCGAGGCGCTCAAGGTCGGGCACGTCGTGATGGGCGAGCGTGAGCTCGCCCACGGCATGCTCGAGTACGCGCTCGGCAGCCTCGGTGTGCCGAAGGAGCGGGCGCGCAAGGCGGCGGGGCGGAGCAGGGTGGTCAATCCCGAGGGGACGTAGCGCGATCGTGCCGTGCCCCTTCCCCGGGCCCGCAAGATCAGTCGATCGTGATGACGATCTTGCCCAGGTGATTCCCCGAGCCGAATCGCCGAAACGCCTCGCGTGCGTCGCCAAGCCGGCACGGCCCGTCGATGACCGGTACGAGCTTGCCCGCCTCGAAGCACTCGTTGAGATACGGAATGTCGCGGTTCGGTCGGAGTGCGATCAAACCGACACGACGCTGCTTCGTCAGGCGAATCCACGGGCCGACGACCAGCGTCTTCAGCAGCAACTTCATCGACTCGCCGCCGACGGTCGCGTAGGTCCCGTGCGGCACGAGCGCGCGAGCATGCACGAAAGGAGAGCGCGACGTCTTCGTGTCGACGATGAGGTCGTACTTTTGATCGCCGGCGGCGAAGTCCTCCCGCCGGTAGTCGATGACGTGATCAAAGCCGATGCGCCGCATCATCTCGAGCTTCGCCTCGTTGTCGACACCGGTGACCTCGACGTCGTGCTGCTTCGCGAGCTGGATGCCGATCGTTCCGACACCGCCGCCGGCGCCGTTGATGAGAATCTTCTGGCCCGCGCGCAGTGACCCCGCCGCCGCGAGCGCCTGCACCGCGAGCTGGCCGGCCTGCGGCAAGGCTGCCGCCTGCTCGAAGCTCATGCGCGCAGGTTTCGGAGTAAGAAGGTGCTCGGCGGCGCAGACGTACTCCGCGAAGCCTCCCCAGCCGCCGCGGCCGCAGAGATCGCCATAGACCTCGTCACCGACTCGAAAGCGCCGGACCTCGCTGCCGACGGCTTCAACGTGGCCGGCGACGTCGGAGCCGAGAATGACGGGCCGCACGACGTCGCGGCGTATCGGGATCGTCGGTTCCCGCAGCAGTCCCCAATCCCAGTCGTTGATTGAGCAGGCGCGGACGCGCACCAGGACCTGGGTGTCCCTCGGTACCGGCCGCGGGACCTCGCGGATCTCGAGCTCGTCCGGCGTGCCATACCGGTCGCGAACCAGGGCCTTCATTGTCGTTTCGCTCACGGGAGCGTATTAAACCCCGTGTACCGGGTGCTTTACGACGCGAGGCGACTGAGATAAGGTCTCGCGCCCGTAAAGTCCACCATCCGTAAGGTCGCGTCTTGGGTACCGGAAAAATCAGCAATCCCGTCGTCGCCATCGTCGGTGCCACCGGCGCCGTAGGCGTCGAGCTCATTGAATGTCTCGAGCGGCGCAAGTTTCCGCTGAAGGAGCTCAGGCTCTTTGCCTCGGCTCGGTCCGCCGGCAAGACGCTGCCGTTTCGAGGCAAGCAGCTCCCCGTGCAGGAGCTCACGGAGTCGAGCTTCGCGGGCGTCGACATCGGCCTCTTCTCGGCAGGCAGCGGCACATCGCGGAAGTTCGCGCCGCTGGCCGTCAACGCCGGCACCGTGGTCGTGGACAATTCCTCGGCGTTTCGCATGGACAAGGACGTCCCGCTCGTCGTTCCCGAGATCAATCGCGAGGCGATCTTTACGCACGAGGGCGTCATCGCGAACCCGAATTGCTCGGCAATCATCTCGATCACGCCGCTCTGGCCCGTGCATCGCCAGAACCGGATCAGGCGCATGATCATCTCGACCTATCAGGCCGCATCCGGCGCGGGCGCCGCGGCGATGGAAGAGCTGCGCGAGTCGACGCGTGCCTATCTCGAGGGCCGCAAATTCGAGCACAAGGTGCTGCCGCATCCGTACGCGTTCAACGCCTTCAGCCACAACACGAAGATCGACCCGAAGACCGCGCACAACGAGGAAGAGACCAAGGTCATCAACGAGACGCGCAAGATCTTCGGCGATCCGAACATCGCGATCGGCATCACCTGCGTGCGCATCCCCGTGCTGCGCGCGCACTGCGTGTCGGTGACTTTCGAGTGCGAGAAGCCGATTACGCCGGAAGAGGTCAAGGCGATCCTGTCGAAGGCGCCGGGCGTGCGTGTCGTCGACGATCCCGAGAAGAACTACTTCCCGATGCCGGTCGATGCGACGGGCAAGGACGAGATTCTGGTCGGCCGAATCCGCCGCGATCTCAGCGATTCCACGGGCCGCTCGATCTCGATCTTTTCCGCGGGGGATCAGCTGCTCAAGGGCGCGGCGCTGAACGCTGTGCAGATCGCCGAGGAACTGCTGGCCTGATCGTTCGGAGTCCTGGCAGCCCCAGGCCGCCGGACTACCGGATTTGCGGCAGTGTCTGGTAGAAGCGCTGCTCGAAGCCCGTCAGCGTCTCGACCGCCGCCGCATCGTAGAACGGCAGGTACTGCATCAGCAGCACGGCGCCGACGCCGGTCTCGGGGTCGATCCAGAACTCGGTGTTGTAGATGCCGGCCCAGCTCAGGCTGCCCGGCTGGCGCATGTTCGAGTCGTCGTGCTCGCCCGTGACCTGGAAGCCGAGGCCGAAACCGTCGCGGCCTGCGCCAAGCGGGAAGGCGCGGGCCAGATTCGGCGTCGGCTCGTCCTGCAACGACACGCGTACGTCGCCGAGCTGGTTGCTCGTGAGGACGCGCACCGACCTCGGACTCAGCAGCCGCGTGCCGTCCGGAGCCTCGCCGTCGTTCAGGATCATCTGGATGAACTTCACGTAGTCGCCGGCCGTCGAGAAGAGCCCGCCGTCGCCGCTGACGGCCGAGCGGACGTTCTCGGGCAGGGGTCGCTCGACGAGTGCGCCGTCCACCATCGCGAAATTCGGCGCCACGCGCGCGCGATCCTCGGCCGGGACGACGTAGCCGGTCTCTTCCATTCCGAGCGGTCCGAAGAGGCGTTCCTGGAGGAATACGTCGAGTGTCTTGCCTTCGATCTCTTCGAGCACGCGGCCGACGACGGCGATGCCGCCCGAGTAGGCCCATTCGCTGCCGGGATCGAAGAGCAGCGGCGGCGGCGGCGCGTTCGGGCCGGGATTTGCGGCATTGAGGCGCGTCATCGTGTCGCTCCCGAACGGGTAGGCGAGACCCGAGGAGTGCGAGAGCATGTGGCGAATCGTGAGCTCGGTCGTCGCGGGGCGCGTCGTGTAACTGCCGTCCGCCGAATTGAACGTCGCAAGGACCGGCCGGTCCACGAACTCAGGCACGAGCTTCGCGATCGGGTCGTCCAGGTCGAGCTTGCCTTCCTCGACGAGCATCATGATCGCAGTCGTCGCGATGGGTTTGGTCATCGATGCGAGGTTGAAGATCGTGTCCATCGTCATCGGCTCGCTGCGCGTTTCGCTGCGCATGCCCGCGGCATGCGAGTAGAGGACGCTGTCGCCGTCGACGGCAAGCGCGACGAGACCCGGGATGTGCGTGTCAGCGATGGCGCCATCGAGATAGTCGTCGAGGGCCGCCGTGCCGGATACGCCGGTTTGGGCCAGGGCAAGCGGGCTCGCGCAGGCCGCGGCGATGAAAACAAAAAGAGGTCTCCGGGTCATTCGAAAGGCATTCATCAGCGTTCCCTTGTCAGATAAGCAACCAGCGCATCGAGGTCTTCATCGCTCAATTCGGTCGGCCGGAAGAACGGCATCGACACGTAACCGTTGCGCACGACGGTCTGGATGTAGACCGCCGCGAGATCGGTGCGTTCCTCGAGTGCGGCCGGCAATTCGCCGCGGTAGCGCGCTGCGAGCGCCTGCGTGCCCGGCATCGGCGGCAGGAAGGTGGGGCCGTAGATCTCGGTCGGAATCGGACCGTGGCAGGCGGCGCAGCGCTGGCCGAAGACTTCCTGACCGCGCCGCTCGAGCGGATTCCTCAGGGTCGAGGCGCCGGTTGCAGGCAACGCCGACCAGGCCGTGTCGGCGGTCGCCGCGGGGTCGGCCTGGGTGACGACGACCGGCACGGCCGAGATCGCAAGGGCGGCGCACGCCAGAATCAGGCGTCGCCAACTCGCGCGCGGCGTGTTTCCTCGCGACAGCCTCATGCCCGACTCCCGCGCAGATGCTTCGGCCAGATGCCATAGCGCCCGGCCGAGAGAATCCCGTTCGGATCGAGCGCGTCCTTGAGCGTGTTGTTCAGTCGCCCGAGCGCGCCGTCGTTGAAAGAATAGGTCGCCATGACCTCATCCATGTAGGCGGCATGGGCGCGATAAATGCCCCAACCGTTCTCGCCCGAGACCTCGACGAGGCGTTTGTAAAACGCCCGGGCCTTCGCGTTCTCCGCGGGGTCGAGCGTCAGGACAATGCCATGGAACATGATGAAGGCGCGCTGGTGGTAGCTCATCGCGAAGCCGAGCGAGGGCGGCATGTCCGCGGCGACGTACTCCCGCATATAGACCTTGTGCGCCTTGAGCACGGCTTCGCCCGAATGCGGCACCATCGGCGAGGCATCGATGTGTCCTCCCGAGCCGGCCTGGCTCGAGAACACGCTCAGGGACGGGACGCCGAAAGATGCGGGATCGCCGAGCCGGCTGATCTGATCGTCGGTCAATGGGAATTCCATGACGTCGCCATCGGCGAACTCGATGCCGTCGATCGCGGCCAGGCGCTCCTTCACGTAAGCCCACTGCGCCTGCATCACATTGAGCGGACCGTAGAAGCGCAGCGTTGTCTGCCAGAAGTTGCGACCCAGCGAGCTCGCATAGGCATCCCACTCGGCGGCGGAGCCGCCGTTGGGCCGGTCGAGCAAGGCGGCCATTCTTTCGTTGATCGCCCCCTCGAACACGGGGCTGTTGAACGAGTAGAGGCAGTTGACGATGCCCTGGTACTGCAGATGCGTGATCGTCCGCACGAGCGGAATGATGTCGTCATGCCGCTGCGCGCGGATCGTGCCCGTCATCGTGGCGTCGGGCTCGGGCAAGAGCCAGAAGCCCATCTTCGTGACGATGCCGAGATTCGACTGTGCGAAGAGGCCGTCCGCGAGTGGACCGGCGCCGTAAGGGAAGGCCTGCCAGTTGGCGCCGGAATTCGGAATCGCGCCGAGACCCGTGCGCACGAGGTCGCCGTTCGCGAGCACAACTTCCATGCCGCAGTGCGCGCCGAAATGATCGCGGTAGGGCATCGGCGTGCGTCCGGCGCCGCGGTCGAGTGCGTTGCCGATGAGGCTGCCCCAGCCGGGGTCGGGGCAGTCGATCCAGAGCTTCATGCCGCGCTCGCGGATGTGGCGGTAGAGGTCGAAGTAGCTGACGCCGGGCTCGACGACGGCGAAGGCCATATCCTCATTGACCTCGAGGATCCGGTTCATGCGCTTGAGGTCGAGTACGACGCTGCCTGAATACACCGGCGCCGAGCCGCCGTAGGCGAGATTCCGGCCCGTCGATATCGTGTAGAGCGGGATCGAGTAGCGGTTGGCGACAGCGAGGATTTGCTGGATCTGCTCGACGGTCGTCGGCGAGACGGCCGCCGAGGCGACCTTCTCATCGCCTTCGCCGCGAGACGGCGAGTAGGCGTCGCGGTAAGTGGCCACGGAGGCCTCGTCGGAGAACACCCAGTCTGAGCCGACGATGTCGGCAAACGCCGTGAGCGCGGCGTCGAAGTCGGCTTGACCGACCCCCGGTGGTAAGGCCATGAGCGAGCCCCCTTAGCTTATTTGAAGATGCCGAGCGCCTTGAGAATGACGATCAGCAAGACGGCGCCGCCGATGCCGATCAGCCAGCCGACGACTGCCGAGCCGCCGCCGATGCCGAGCACGTCCACCGCGAGCCAGGATCCCAGCATCGAGCCGACAATGCCGACGACGATGTTGGCGATCAGGCCCATCTGGGCGTTCGTCTTCATGATGATGCTGGCGAGCCAGCCGATCACGCCCCCGATGACTAACGCGATTATCAGATCCATGGTTGTTCTCCCCATGTTGACCAGATTCGAGGGCAGTTTAGCAGTAAGATCCGGCAGCGGCGCCAGTCGCCGCAGGGGGAGGTCTCATGGTGTCGCTCACTGCACTCTGGCTGCCCATTCTGCTGTCCGCCGCGATCGTCTTCGTGGCGAGCTCGATCATCCACATGCTGCTCGGTTACCACTCTTCTGACTGGTCGAGTTTCGAGCGCGAGGACGGGATTCTCGACGCGCTCAGGCCCTTCGCTCTCAAGCCCGGCGACTATGTCGCTCCGCGACCGAAGAGCATGGCCGACATGAATACGCCCGAGTTCAAGGCCAAGATTGCGAAGGGTCCGCGCATCATGATGACCGTGATGGGTCCCTCCTCGGGCTCGATACTGAAGGGCCTGATGCTCTGGTTCGTTTATTCGCTGGTGATCGCGGTCTTTGCGGCCTATGTCGCGGGGATCACCCTCGGGCCGGGCGCTCCATATATGGACGTGTTCCGCGTCACGAGCACGGTCGCTTTCGCGGGCTACGCGCTCGCGCTCTGGCAGAGCTGGATCTGGTATTCGCGCGGTCTGGGTTCCACGCTCAGGACGACTTTCGACGGGCTCGTCTACGCCCTGCTGACGGGCGGCGTCTTCGGCTGGCTCTGGCCCTAGGCGGCGATCTTCTGGCCGAGCCGCGCCTGGAGCTTGCGCGAGAAGGGCAGAGGGATCCGCGGCGGCAGGCGGTGATGGATCTTGCGCAGGGTCAGGAACAGCCAGCGGTGCTCGCGCACGTTGAGCGCCGCTGCCAGGTCCCAGAGCGGCGGCAGGATGTAGACGACGCGGCGGCCGACGCGGCGCAGCTCCCGGTCGAAGCGCTGCGGGTACTGGACATGCTCGGCCGTGTGCGAGCAGAGCACGACTTCGAACTGGCCGTCGGCGAAGGGCAGGCGGTAGATCGAGTCGAGCTTGACGAAGTTCGGTACCTCGCCGTGCTGCACGATGTCGGCGTTGACGCCGCCGCCGTCCGTCGTTCCGCAGCAGATATTCAGGTCCCAGCGCCGCCGGCCGATGATGTAGGTCTTGAGGCGGCGGTAGCTGTACCAGTGGAGTGTGATGACCGACACGGTGATCAGGACGCCGGTCGCGAGCAGATATTCCATAGCCAGAAAGGCTATGCCACGGCCGTTACGGTTTGACGACAATTCTGTGATCTGGAGTGGAGCAGGGGCCTCTCATTGCAAACTAGACTGCCCGAGTTCAGGATTCGATCTGCCTGCGGTTCAGCAGGCATCGGGCTCGACGGGAGATTCACGATGTTACGTCTCATACTTGCCGCGGCGGCGACCTTGGCCTCCGCCAGCGCACTGGCTCAGAACGCGACCGCCGTGCCGAACTACGGCTCGACATCGCTGCGGGCGGGGTTCAACGGCGATCCGTACAGCGTCAGCCTGACCGCAGGCGGATCGATCGACGCCGCTTCATCGCTCGGCGGCGCCTGCGTCGGGGACATCAGCAATGCCCCGGACTTCGAGCTGACCTATACGTCCGGCAGTCTGCCGCTCTATCTGTCCGCCGTGTCCGACCGGGACGTGTCGTTGATCGTCAATCTGCCGGACGGCAGCTGGCTCTGCGACGACGATTCCGCCGGCAATTTGAATCCCGGCCTGACGCTTGGTTCACCCGCTTCGGGCGTCTACGACATCTGGGTCGGCGATCTCAGTGGTGCCAGCCCGGCCGCGACACTCTACGTTTCCGAGCTCAGCTATTACGGCTCGAGCTCGGGTACCACGAGCAACGCCATCGACCTGTCGGCCGAGCCTTATTACGGCTCGGTCACGCTGACGTCGGGCTTCAGCGGGGACCCGTACTCGGTAAGCCTCTCGGCCGGCGGCGCCAACGCGGCTTCGGGCGTTGCCGCTGGCTGCGCCGGCATGGTCGGCGGGCCTCCCGACTTCAATCTCGTGTATACGCCTGGCGGTCTGCCGCTCTATATCTCGGCGAGCTCGAGTGACGACCTGACGCTGCTCGTCAACGGCCCCGACGGCAGCTGGTATTGCGACGACGACAGCGGCGCCGGTCCGCTCGATCCGGGCCTGAGCTGGTCCAAGCCGCAGAGCGGCACCTACAACATCTGGGTGGGGCGACTGAGCACGAGCGACCTCGTCGATGCCACGCTCTACATCTCCGAGATCGACTACTACTCGGCGAGCACCAGCGGGGGCTTGTCTGGTGGGGTCGACCTCAACGCGTCGCCCGTTTACGGCGATATCACTCTGTCAGCCGGGTTCACGCCCGATCCCTACACGCTGTCGCTGACGCCGGGCGGCAGCTACGATGCGAGCTCGGTCGATGCCTCTTGCGCCGGCCAGGTTGGCAGCGCACCGGATGTGGACCTTTACTACACATCGGGGAGTCTGCCGCTCTATATCTACGTCGAGTCCGGCGACGACACGACGCTGGTCATTAATACGCCGGACGGCGACTGGATCTGCGACGACGATTCCGGCACTGGCCTCAATCCGGGCATCACCTTCAAGGGTCCAGGCTCGGGTCGCTACGACATCTGGGTCGGCCGCTTCGGCGACGCCGCCGGCTCAGCGACTCTCAACATCTCGGAAGTCCAGTTCCCGCGCGACTAGCCTTGGTGTCCGCGCCTGAATTTGGTGTCAGACACCAAATTCCCCTCAATTGGCGCGATCCTGGGCTCAGTGACAAAACCCCATGCGGCCAATCCGGTATTTGGATGGCCGCATGGGGTTTTGTCGTTGAGCCCTCTTAAAGATCCGCCAGATTGATCTCGTGGATCCCGCACTCGCGCTGGAGACCGAAGAAGCGCGTCTGCTCGAGTGTCGAGACCTCGTGAATCGGCTTGGTGCTGTGGTGGTCGCCGATCGAGAGGTAGCCTTGCTCCCATAGCGGGTGATACGGGAGGTTGTGCTTCTTGAGATAGAAGTGCACCTCGCGGTCGTTCCAGTCGGCGATCGGATGCACTTTCCAGCGGCCGCCGGCCCAGTCGAGGAAGGGAATATTCGAGCGCGACTCGCTCTGCTTGCGGCGGAGCCCGGCGAACCAGGTCGCGACGTTCTGCTCGCGCAGCGCGCGGCGCATCGGCTCGACCTTGTTCTCTTCGTTATAGGCATTGAGGCCGTCTTTGCCCTGCAGCCAGCGTTGCCCGTGACGGGCTTCCTGCCAGGCAGACGTCGTCGCCGCGCGATAGACCTTGAGGTTGAGCCGGAGCCGATCCGTGAGCTCGTCCACGAAACGGTAAGTCTCGGGAAAGAGATAGCCCGTATCGACGAGGATGACGGGAATGTTCGGATCGACCTGCGTGACGAGGTGCAGCGAGACGGCAGCCTGAGCGCCGAAGCTCGAGCTCAACGCGTGCTGGCTCGGCAGATGCTCGTAGGCCCATTCGATGCGCTTCTCGGGGGAAAGGCTCGCGAAGATCGAGTTGCAGCGTTCGATCGCGACCGCGCGCGTGGCTTCCTCGTCGTAGGCGCTGATATCGATCGGCGCGCCGGCGAGGGGGGCAGTCTTGAAGGCGTTTTGGGCTGCGCTCATGTCATGGCACCAAGGGGAGGCTCACCATAAGCGGGCCGTCCGGGACTGGGGAACGGTTAACTTCTCATGGCGGTATAGCCGAAGGCTATATAGCTTTCTGCTCTATCGAACGGATCTCGGCGACGGCCGTCTCGGCCGTCTCGAGGGCACCCTCCAGGCCGCGCCCCGCCTGGGCCAGATGCTCGCCGCAGAAGTGGATCCGGCCATGCGCCCGGCCCATTCCGGCCGCAAATTGCCGCACCTGGCCAGGCCGGAAATAGGCCCAGGCGCCAAGGGCAAAAGGATCGCTGCCCCAAGCCTGCAGGCCGATGAGCTCGAGCTGGCCGCGGGCCGCCGGCCGGACAGCCTCGATTGCCTGGATGACCGCTCGCCCGGCCGCTTCGTCGCCCGAGCCTGCGATCCGCTCGGCCTGCGGGCCGACGACCCAGCACGACAGGTGGCTGATCGCACTCGGATCGTCGCCGCGGCGCACCGCCGTGACCATGCCGGCCTGGGTGTCGGTGAAGACGCTCGGGGCGTAGCCGTCGTCGTCCCAGAACGGCCGCTTCGCTGCGAGAAAGACCTGCGTCACCGGCTGCTGCGGCAGCCGGGCCACCGCCTCGGCCTGCGCGCCCTCGAGCGGCGGATCGATCGCGAGGCGGCGCAGCACGGCGAACGGCAGTGAGCAGATTGCGTGCCGCGCCGTCAGTTGCCGGCCGTCGGCGAGCTGGAGTCGCGCGTGATCGCGATGGTTCTCGAGCGCCGTGACGACCGCGCCCGTCTCGACCCCGCGCGGCAGCGCCGCGGCCATCGCCTGCGGTACGCGCTCGACGCCGCCCTCGACCGTGAAGCCGAGCTTGTCCGTCGGCGCGAGGCGGCGCTGCTCCTTCGAGAACGCCGCGCGAAACAGCATGAGCAGGGCCGACACGTCGCTGGCATCCCGGCCGAAGGTCGTGTTGATGCCGTAGCCGATGCGCACGACGTCGTCGCTGAAGCCGAGGCTTCGCATCCAGTCGCGCATCGAGATATCGAGCGCGGCGTGGCGCGCGTCGGTCCAGTCGCCGGGACGCTCGAGCGGCGTCTCGCGCATCGTCAGCACGCGATGGAAATTCCAGGGCATGAGCTCGCGGTCGCCCTTGGGGAAAGGATTCGCGGGATGATCGGGCCAGTCGCGCTGGCGAATGATCCGGCCGTCGAGCACGAGCTCCTGCTCGCGGAAAAACTCGAGAATCGGCGTGACGTCGATCAGCGGAATCGAGAACCGCCGGCAGAGTGCGAGGAAGCGCTCGTATCCGGCGCCGACGTAAGTTGCTCCCGCCTCGGCATTGGCCCCCAGCTGGCGCATCGAGCGGATCCGCCCGCCGATGCGCTGCTGCGCCTCGAGCACCCGGACGTCGAAACCGTCATCGGCGAGCGCGAGCGCGGCGCCAAGGCCCGAGATGCCGGCGCCGACGACGGCGACGTCGCAGTCGGTGCGGATCACACCTGCGGACCGCGCGGCGCCGCAGAACCGGCAAGCGCGGGGGCGAGGACCCCTGGGCGTCCGGGCAGGCAGCAGTCGGCGGGGCAGAGGTCGTGCAGCGGCGCGAGCGTGCCGAGGGTTTTGCGCGAGAAGCCGCCGGCCATGCGCTCGACGAGCAGGTCGCGCACCATCGCGACGTAAGCGGGATGCGTCCCGACGGTTCTCGCACGCACCATGTTGACGCCTGCCGCGGCGGCCCGCTTCTTCGCATCGACGTCGAGGTCGAGCACGACCTCCATGTGATCGCAGACGAAACCGAGCGGCATGACGACGACGTCCTTGCTGCCCGCGGCAGCGGCGGCGTCGAGTGCGTCGCCGATATCGGGGCCGAGCCAGGGCTCGCCGCCGTAGCGGGCGTTGTTGCTCTGGTAGACGAGCTTCCAGCCGTGGATTCCTGCTGCGCCGGCGGCGAGGTTCGCGGCCTCGTTGAGTTGCGCGACGTAGGCCGAGCCGGCCGCCATCGTTTCGGGGAGGCTGTGAGCCGTGAACAGCACCGCGGTTTTGCGCCGTCGGCGCACGGGCACTTGGGCTATGGCGGCGTCGAGACGATCGACGACGGCGGTAACGAACCCCGGGTGATTGAAACCGATGCGGAGCTTGTCGATGACCGGCGCCTTGTCGAGGCCGGCGACGGCCTGGGCAAGGTCCTCACGATAGCGGCGGCAGCCACTATAGGAGCTGAACATGCTGGTCACGAAGGCCGCGGCGCGACCGACGCCGTCGTGGGCCATCTGCGCGAGCGTGTCGGGCAGCAGCGGATGCCAGTTGCGATTGCCCCAGTAGATCGGCAATGCCGGGCCTTCGGCATCGAGCAGGTGTCGCAGTGACGCGATGAAGGCCCGCGTGTGCTCGTTGATCGGGCTGATGCCGCCGAATTCCTGGTAGCGCGCGGCAATCTTGGCGCGCGTCTCTTCCGTGACGCGCAAGCCGCGGAAGACGTTGTCGAGAAAGGGCATGACCTCGTCCGGTCCTTCGGGCCCGCCGAAGGAGACGATCAGCAAGGCGTCGTAGCCGCGTGCCTCGGAATCGAAGAAACGCGGGTCGAGCGCTTCAGGCATGGCGCGACTGCCAGACGACCTTGCCGATGAAGAACGGCCCGAGCCGGTCGAGGAACTGCGAGGTCTGCTCCGTACGGCGCATCTCCTGGACGACGGCCGAGAGCGGATGCAGCTTCGGCCCGAGCAGGCCGACGACGAAATCGTTGTCGTTCTTGTCGAGACCGTGGCAGGCGAGCCGGATGTCGGTCGCATGGCCGCCGGCGCCGTAGCGCTTCGCCAGTGTGCCGTGCTCGCCGAGAATGCTCTTCTGCCGCTCCTCGGGCAGGACATAGAAGCCCTTCGAGCGCTGCAGCGGATACCAGACGACCCAGACGTTCCGCGGGTCGGTGAGCTTGCTCAGGGGGCGGTGGAGCAGCGTGTCCTCGAGGTCGGGCTCGTAGCCGATCGAGTAGCTGCGGCCGAGCATGTCGAACTCGCTCTTGTATGTGAAATGCGCGAAGGGCTGCTCGTTGAAAGTCTCGCGCAGCGTGGTCACGAATTGAGCGGGATCCTCGCTCGCGACCATCACGCCCAGGCCGTAGGGATCGTTGACGTCGGCATAGGCCGCGGCGGCAAGTCCGGTTTTTTCGATGGCAGCGATCGCCGCCTGCTGGTCATTGACGCCCGTGAACGCCGTGAATTTCATGAAGAGGCGGCGGTCGAGCGAGATGATCTCCTTGCCGCGGCGTCCCTTCTCGCTGAGATCGAGCGGCCGGATCACGGCCGGGTCGATTTTCGCTTCGCTCATCGCGATTCCTCCTGAACGGTCTCGATCAGCGCTTCGACGCTCTCGATCGGGGTCGACGGCAGGATACCGTGACCCAGGTTGACGATATGACCCGTCGGCGCCACCTGCGCAAGGAGCGCCTGCGCGGCCGCGCGCGTCGCCGCGGAACCGGCGAGCAGCACGGCCGGGTCGATGTTGCCCTGCACGGCGCGCTCCGGGTAGCTCCGTTGCAGTGCGCCGAGGTCGAGCCGCCAGTCGGTCGCGAGCGCCTCAGCGGGCAGCTGTGCGTAGGCATCGACGAGGTGCGGTGCGTTCTGCAGGAACAGGATGCGCGGGACTTTGGCTTCGCCGACGCGTTCGAGCAGGCGCCGGAGATGCGGTTCGATGAGCCGCTGCCAGTCCGCGAGCGACAGCAGCCCCGCCCAGGAGTCGAAGATCTGCACGGCGTCGGCGCCGGCCTGGTGCTGCGCGATCAGGTAGTCGGCCATGAGATCGCTGAGCTTGCCGAGCAGGCCGTCGAGCAGTTCGGGTTCGGCCGCGGCGAAGGTACGCAGCGTCGGGAAGTCCTTTGCGCCGTGGCCTTCGACGAGATAAGCCGCGAGCGTCCAGGGCGCACCGCAGAAGCCCAGCAGGGCGGTCGTCGCCGGCAGCTCGCGGCGCACGAGGCGGAGTGCCTCGAGGACCTCCGGTGCCGGCGGCGCCCCGGGTTCGTAGAGTCGGCCAAGATCGGCGGCCGTGCGGATCGGGTTCGCGATCACTGGACCGGGATCGAACTCGAACTCGACGCCGATCGCGGGCAACGGGCTCATGATGTCGGCGAAAACAATCGCGGCGTCGAGCGGAAAGCGCCGGATCGGCATCAAGGTGACCTCGGTCGCGAGCTCGGCATTGCAGGCGAGCTCCTTGAAGCTGTGCTTCTCGCGGAACTCGCGATACTCGGGCAGATAGCGTCCGGCCTGGCGCATGATCCAGAGCGGGCGCTGCGCCAGGGGCCGGCGCGCCATCGCCTCGAGCAGCGGTTTCGCGGGGTCCGAGACCGTCGTTACGAGCACGCGTTGGGTGACGGTGTCAGACATCGGTCGAAGCCTCCGCTTCGCTGGTGAAACGGTAGCCGACGCCGCGCACGGTGTGGATATGCAGCGGCGCTTCGGGATTGCGCTCGAAGCGTTTGCGGATGCGCACGATGAAATTGTCGATCGTGCGAGTCGACGGGAACACTTCGTAGCCCCAGACGCGGTCGAGAATCTCCTCCCGCGTGACGATCTCGCCCGCGCGTTCCGCGAGCGCCTGCACGATCATCGCTTCCTTGTGCGTGAGGCTGTGCGCGGCGCCGTCCCAGCTCCGCGCCTGATAGGTGCGAAAGTCGATGCGGTTGTCTCCGAATTCGAGCGCGTCGGGCGACGCCTCGTACCAGCGGCTGCGGCGCAGGATCGCCGCGACGCGGAGCAGGAGCTCCTGCAGATGAAAGGGCTTGGTCAGGTAGTCGTCGCCGCCGGCCTCGAAGCCGCGGATGCGGTCTTCGGGCGCGCCCTTGACGGTCAGGAACAGCACGGGCGTCTGGATGCCGGCGCGCCGCAGGCGGCTGCAGAGCTCGACGCCATCGATCCCCGGCAGCATCACGTCGACGATCGCGAGGTCGAACGGCGTGGATTCTGCGGCGCGCAGGCCCTGGGCGCCGTCGTAGGCGACCTCGGTCGCATGGCCCTCGGCGGCAAGGTTTTCGCGGATGCCGTCAGCGAGATGGGCCTCGTCGTCGACCACGAGAATGCGCGCGGGCCGGCTCATCTCGCGCCCTCGTCCCGGAAGGACAGCGTCAGTGTCGCGCCCTGCCCGGGCCCGGCGCTGGCGGCCGTGACGTCGGCGCCCGAGAGATCGGCAAGCCGCCGGACGATGTAAAGACCGAGGCCCGTGCCCGGCGTCCTGCGAGTCTGCTCGTCGCCGAGCCGATGAAATTTCTCGAACATCAGGTGCGATTCCTCGGGCGGGAAGCCGAGCCCGTCGTCGCTCACGGTGATCCGGGTCCGGCGGTCGACGCGTTCAGCGGCGACCTCGATGCGGTGGCCACTGCCCGCGATGCAGGCCTTCAGGGCGTTGTCGACGAGATTGCGCAACATGGTGGCGAGCGCCTCGCGATCGACCGGGAGCGCGAGGTCTGTCGGCACGCGCTGCTCGATCCGGATCTCGTGCCGCGCCGCGCGTTCGCCGAAACTGTCGACGATCGCCGCGACCGCTGTCGCGAGCACCGTGTGCTCGGCGCGGATGGGATGCCGGCCTTCTTCGATGCGCGTCGTGTCGAGCAGGTTATCGACCATGCGCAGCAGTCGCTCGCAGTCCTCGAGGATGCGCTGCCCGAGCCGGATGCTGTCGGCGTCGCCCGAGCGCAGCACGAGCGTCTCGGCCGCGAGCTGCATGCTCGCCAGCGGGCTCTTGAACTCGTGCGAGACGGCCGCGAGGAAATTCTGCTGGCGACGACGCAGCTCCGTATCGTGTCGCAGCGTCCGGGTCAGCACGGCCATTCCGCCGATGAGCACGACGAGGAAGAATGCGCCCTCCCAGAGGTAGCGGTTGACGCGGCCTTCGCTGAGCTCGGCGAGTTCGGCCTCGATCTCGGAATCGCCGGCCAGCGCCTGCACCTCCTCGATGTCGCGAGTGAGCCTGATGTTGTCCGAGATCCACCAGGCTGCCTGCAGCACGCAGAGGAACAACAGGGCGAGAAAGCCGAGCTGCAGAAAACGGCTGGGGTCGCGCTTGATCATGGCTCACCGAGCGTGCGCTGCAGCGTGGTCGCGAGGCGTTCGATGTCACGCGCCGAATGCGCAAGCGACAGGAACCCGACCTCGAAGGCCGACGGCGCGAGTGCGATGCCGTTGGCGAGAAGACTGCGAAAGATCGGCGCATAGGTCTCGGCCGCACTCGGGGCAAGTGCCGCTGCGCTGCGCGGCAGGTCCCGGCTGCCGAGGGCGAGCCAGAAGATCGAGCCGATGCGTGCCAGCGAAGCATTGGCTTGCGTCGTCTCGAGCACGCCCTCGATCTCGCTCGCAAGGCGTGTGCCGAGCTCCTCGAGCCTCGCCCAGCCGTCCTCGCGCTCGAGCACGTCGAGTGTGGCGAGCCCCGCGGCCATGGCGACGGGATTGCCCGACAGCGTGCCGGCCTGATAGACGCTGCCCTGCGGCGAGAGCTCGGCCATGAGCGCGGCGCGACCACCGAAGGCGCCGACGGGCATACCGCCGCCGATGACCTTGCCGAAGGTCGCGAGGTCGGGCGTGATGCCGAAGTGACCCGCGGCGCCGTCGGGGCCGAGGCGGAAACCGGAGATGACCTCGTCGAAGATCAGCAGCGCGCCGTCGCGGTCGCAGTAGTCGCGCAGACTCTGCAGGAACTCGCGGCGCTGCAACAGCAGGCCGTTGTTCGCCGGCACGGGCTCGATGATGACGGCGGCAATGCGGTCGCCCTCGCGCGCGAAGAGGTCGGCAAGCGTCTCGTCGTCATCGAGCGGCAGCACGCGCGTGAGGGCCGTAGATTCGCGTGGCACGCCGGCCGACGACGGCTGGCCGAAGGTCACGAGCCCGGAACCCGCGGCGACGAGCATGTGATCGACGTGGCCGTGGTAGCAGCCCTCGAACTTGACGATGAGCTCGCGGCCCGTTGCGCCGCGCGCGAGCCGGAGCGCACTCATGACGGCCTCGGTGCCGGACGAGACGAAACGCACCTGCTCGATGCCGGGATAGAGCTCGACGACCTTCTCGGCGAGCTCGATCTCGGGACGGCAGGGAGCGCCGAAGGTTGTGCCCTTGCGGACGGCCGCTTGGATCGCCTTGACCACGGCGGGGTGCGCGTGGCCAAGAATCAGCGGGCCCCAGGAGCCGACGAAATCCAGATAGTCCCGGCCGTCGACGTCGGTGATCGTCGCGCCGCGGCCGCTCGCAATGACGAGCGGCTCGCCGCCGACGGCACCGAAGGCACGGACCGGCGAGTCGACGCCACCCGGCTGCACGCGCAGCGCGCGCGCGAACCAGTCGCGCGATTCGGGCCCTGCGCTCACAGCCAGCCTCCGACGAGGGCATCGCGTGCGTGGTAGGTGATGATCTGGTCGGCGCCCGCGCGGCGGATCGCGATGAGGTTTTCGCGGACGATCGCGGGCTCGTCGAGCCAGCCCTGCGCCGCGGCTGCCTTCACGGCGGAATACTCGCCCGAGACGTTGTAGGCCGCGAGCGGCAGATCGCTGGCCTCGCGCACGGCGCGAATCACGTCGAGATAGGGCAGGGCCGGCTTGACCATCAGGAAGTCGGCGCCTTCGGCCGTGTCGAGCCAGGCTTCGCGCAGCGCTTCGCGAACATTGCGCGGATCCATCTGGTAGCTCTTGCGGTCGCCCGAGGTCGGCGTCGAGTCGGCGGCGTCGCGGAAGGGGCCGTAGTAAGCCGAGGCGTACTTCACGGCATACGACATGATGCTCACGTCTTCGAAGTCGCGGGCGTCGAGTGCCGCGCGGATCGCGGCGACGCGGCCGTCCATCATGTCCGAGGGCGCAACGATGTCGGCGCCAGCTTCGGCGTGGCTCACAGCCGCGGCGGCGAGCGACGCGAGCGAACTATCGTTGTCGATCTCGCCCGTCTTCGTCGGAATTCCGCAGTGGCCGTGATCGGTGTAGGCGCAGAGGCAGACGTCGGTGATGACGACGAGGTCGTCGCCAAAGGATTTCTTCAGCGCCGCGACAGCCTTCTGCACGGCGCCGTTCGCGGCCGCCGCGGCCATGCCGTCGCGCGTCTTGCCGCCGTCGGCGGGGTGCCCGAAGAGCAATACCGAGCGGATGCCGAATTTCAGGTCACCGTCCGTCTCGCGCAGCAGATCGTCGAGACCGACCTGGGCGATGCCCGGCATCGACGGGATAGGCTCCCGGCCTTTCCGGGCCGGCAGCACGAAATGCGGCATGATTAGCTGGCGTGCGCTGACCTCCGTCTCCGCCACGAGCTCACGCATCGCGGTCGTGCGACGGAGGCGGCGCGGCCGGATCTCGCCCGGAACGACGATGTTCTTGTTGTCAGGCATGCGTGGCCTCCAGCATGGACTCGATGATGCCAGACAGGCTCGGCTCCCGGGCTTCCGCGGCGACGTCCCAGTGGCGCGCGCGCACGGCCTTGCTGGTCGAGGGGCCGATCGTGACGAATTGACCGGTCCGGTCGACCTCGATCTGGTTGGCGAAGCCCTGTACCGCTGTCGGACTCGCAAAGATCACCGTATCGCAGCCGAGACCGGAGAGCGGTCGCCTCGGGTCCAGCGGCCCGGCAGGCACCGTCCGGTAGACGTCGAAGCGTTCGACCGTCGAGCCAGCCGCCCTGAGCCGGGCAGCGAGATCCGGTCCTGCGTTGCTGGCGAGCGCGAGCACCAGGCGCGCGCCCGGCCGCAAGTCGGTGCGGGCGACGAGCTCGGCGCCAAGTGCGGCGGCCGTGCCCTGGCCGGCGAGATCGCAGCGGCCGAAATGCTCGCGAAAGCGCTGGGCGGTCGCCTTGCCGACCGCGGCCAGCTTCACGCTCGCCGGCAGCACTGTGCCGGCCAGCTCGGCGACGCGATCGACTCCGCGGCGCGAAGTGCAGACGAGCCAGTCGGCGCGCGCAATGGCCGCGGCGAGCCGGCCGGCCAGCGCCACGTCCCCGAGCGGCTCGCTGCGCACGCAGGGCAAGACAATCGGCGTCGCGCCTTCGGCGGCGAGGGCGCTGGCCCACTCGGCCGAGTCGTCGGCGCTGCGCGTGAGCAGCAGCTTGCGGCCCGTGAGGCGCGGCATCAGGCGTTGCCTCCGGTCACAGGCTTGAGTCCGGCGATGGCGCGGCCGGCCAGCGCCGCAGCATCGGCCGCTGCAGCCTCGACGCCGGCGGAGTCTGGCGCGGCGGTGACGCGGCTCGCGAGAATCCGGCCATCGCGCTCGGTCATGACCGTCAGCGCGAAGCCGTCTGCCGCGGCGCAGGCATGCGCTCCGAAAGCCGTATCGCAGCCGCCCTCGGCGAGCGCCAGCGCCGCGCGCTCGAGCGTGACGGCGCGGCGCGTTGGCGCCGCGTCGAGCGCGCCGAGTGCCTGGCGGATCGCGGCATCGCTCTCGCGGCACTGGAGGGCGAGCGCGCCTTGAGCCGGCGCCGGCACGAAGCGTTCGGGGTCGAGCCGCTGCTGCTCGAGCCCGGCGAGATGGGCCGACAGCGTGTCGCCCGCCTCATTGAGCCGGTCGATTCCGGCGCCCGCGAGCACGATGGCGTCGTAGTCGCCGGCCGCGAGGCGACGGATCCGGGTCGGCACATTGCCTCGGAGCGGCGCGATGGCGAGGTCGGGCCGGTAGTGCCTGAGCCAGGCCTGCCGTCGCGCCGACGAGGTGCCGACGCGCGCGCCCTGGCGCAATGGCAGGAGGTCGTCACCGTCGCTGCGTGCCTCCCGACGACAGAGCACCCAGTCGGCGACGTCGCGCCGCTCCGGCACGGCGGCAACGACCAGGCCGGCCGGCGACGTCGTCGGCAGGTCCTTGTACGAATGCACGGCGCAATCGATCTGGCGCTCGAGCAGCGCTTCCTCGATCTCGCGGACGAAAACGCCCTGCGGACCGATCGCGCCAAATGTCGGCGCTGTCGAACGGTCACCGCTCGTCGTGATGACGACGAGCTCGGTCGCGACACCGTGAGCGCCGAGCAGCGCCGCGACCGCGCGCGACTGCGTCAACGCGAGATCGGAGCCGCGCGTTCCGATCCTAAGCGTCATGGCGCGCCTCGCCGTTCGCGGAGAGCGCCTGGCGGAGCTCGTCGGCGAATTCCGGTTCGAGCCCGTCGAGAAAGGCGTCGATCGACCCTTCGGGGCCCGAGTGCAGCAAGCCGCGCAGGCCGAGGCAGGGAATATGCGCGAAGCGTCGCGCGAGCACCTGCGACCAGACCTCGATCGCGGCGCGTTCCTTCTCGCCGAGCGTGCCGAGGTCCTTCTTGAGCAAGCGACGCACGCCTTCCTCGGCCGTCTGCTGGTAGCGGCGTTGCAGCGCGCCGAGCAGCGGACCGTAAAGTTTCTCCGCGAGGCGCTCCTGCAGCTGATCGAGCGCACCATCGACCTGCTCGCGTGCCTCGGCGGCTTCGGTCAGCCGCGCCGCGCGATTGCGGTCCGCGAGCGCCACGATGGCGTCCATGCCGATGCGCGGGATGCCGAGCGCGCGGCAGTCGTCGCCATCGATGTCGGCAGGTACCGCCATGTCGACGACGAGCGGCGGCTCTCCGGACGGCGTGCGCGCCGCGAGCCGCTCGAGCGCGGCCTTGTCGAGCACCGTGCCGGGCGCGCCCGTGGCGCTCAACACGGCTTCGATGGCCGGCGGCTCGGCGAGAAACTCCGCGAGTGAAAGATGCGGCTGGCCGAAGCGCGAAGCCAGCGTCTCGGCCTTCGCCTTCGTCCGGTTGACGACGATGAAGCGCTGACCCGCGGCTGCGAGTCCCACGGCGCTGCGTTCCGTCATCGGCGAGACGCCGATCAGGGCAACCTGGCCCTTCGTCCGCTCGAGGCGATCGCGCAGCGCTTCATTCGCGATCTCGGCGAGCGAGACGCGCCCGCGGCCGAGCGCGGTTTCACCGCGCACGCGCGCGGCGATGCGCAGCGCTTCGTCGAAGAGCAGGTCGAGATGCGTGCCGGCGAGCCCTTGCTGGCGCGCCATCTGATGGGCATTCCTGACCTGGCCGACGATCTCGGTCTCGCCGATGCAGGCCGAATCGAGGCCGGCCGCAATCAGGAACAGGCGCTCGGCCGCGCCTTCGCCCTGCCAGGCGCGCAGCCGTCGCAGGGCTTCGCCGGGCCGTGCGGCCCGCCGCGTCAGGAACTCGAAGATCTCGGGACGCAGATCCTCATGTCCGCTGCCCGGCTTGCGGGCAAAGAGGAGCTCGACGCGATTGCAGGTACTGATGAGTGCAAGCTCGGCCAGGCCGTGCGCCCGGGCGAGAGCCAGGAGCCGTTCCGGCAGCCCGTCCTGGGGCGGCGTGAACTCAGCGAGCGACTCGGTGCCGCCCTGTTTCCAGGAAACGCCGATCATGCCGAGGTTGTCGAGCACGCAGGTTGGATCCAGATGGGGTGGGCCGGCTGATCTTGATACCAGACCGTGCAGCCGTTTGTGTCACGCCAGTGTCATGACGGAACGCCGGAGCTCCGGTAACGCGGCCGCGATCGAGGCGGCGACCTTGAGCTGGCTCTCGGCTCGGGCCTGATTATGCTCGCTCGCGCTCGAGAATCGCTCACGGTCCCAGGCGAAGTAGGACTCGTTCAAGGCATCGGCCGCAAACCGGGCGGCGAGCTCGACCGCAATCGTCTGCGTCGCGGTCGGCACCGCCTGCCATTCGGCCGCGGTCAGCAGCTCGCCGGACCCCTGGCGGTAACCGGCGATCGCCGCGGCGAAACGCTCGACCGAGAATCGCGCCGCGGGCGAATCCTCCGTGGCCGTATTGCACCAGGACCGGAGCGCGTCGCCGATTTCGAGCGCCACGGGCATCCGCGTCAAGGTGTCGAGGTCGACGAGACAAACACCGATGCGGCTCCGGCTGACATGCCCGGCACGTTCACTCGCGCCGGCTTCGCGAAAAACGACATTCGAGATCTTCGGGTCGCCGTGCACGAGACGCGGCATCTGCGCGGCGAGCGCGGGCAGGGTCTCGGCCATGGTCAGGATGCGACCGGCGATATCGGCGACGGTCCGGTGGGCGCGATGATTGAGATGCTGCCCGAGCGTACTTTCGAGACTGGCGAGATGGCGTCCGAGCTCGTGCACGGGCGGTCGGCGGTTCTTCAGCGGCTGATCGAAATCCGCGACTGCGCGGTGAAACTCGCCGAGCACGCGGCCGGCTTCTCGCGCTTCGTCGGCAGTGGACAGGGAATCTTGCGTCGCGCCCGGAATCCGCGTCAGAAGGCGCCAGATCTCGCCATCGAGCTCGACGAAACGCCGGGCATCCGTCGTGGCGACGAGCAGCGGTGTCGTCAGTCCCTTCGCCGCGAGATGTCGCGTGACGGCTTCGATGTCGTCATGAATCTCCTTCGGGAAGATCGGATTGACCCGCTGCAGCACGAAATCGCCGCCAGCGTGGCGGGTCGCGGAATAACTCCTGTTGATGTGCCCGCTCGCGATCGGGCGCACGGTGGCCGGATCGAGCTCGTAGCGATCGAGCACGGCGGCAGGCGGCAGGGGATGTAGCGTCACGGCGGCATCATAACCGCCGGAGAATCAGCGCGGTTCGTCGAACTCGCCGAGGATGCGCTCGGTCGATGCCGCGCACTCGTCCTCGGAAATAATGCCGTCGCCCCGCAGGCGGTAATGCTCGCGCATCTCGGCGCGCAGATAGACGGCAGTCTCCTCGTGCATCGACTCGGCGGCATCGGCGATGGCTTCGATGAGCTTTGGCACGAGGCGGTGGAAGCGGCGCATCGTGCCGAGACCAGCGCCGAACCGGATCACGGCGGCGCGGCCGTGCAGCGTCCGGAAGACGATCTTCTCGTGGCTCAGGTACCAGGCGACGAACAGCGCTACTGCCGTCAGGGCAGCACCCGCGATCGTCGCCGGCAGCAAATAGTTTGCCAGCCAGCCGTACCAGGCCGGCACCGCGCAGATCGTCGTGATGGCGGCGACGATGCCCGTGGCCTTCAGGAGCGTCACGGGATAGCAGCGCTGCGTCGCGGGAATGGGGTCGAGAAAACGCAGGTCGATGCGATGCGAACCCGCGTGGCGGCCGCGCTCGAATTCGATGTCGGCCCAGCCCTCGAGAAAGAGCCGGACGCTCGTCCGCCGCCCGCGAAGGCGGTCGCGGATCTCCACTTCGCCGATGATCTCGGTCGGTACCCTGAGTTGGCTCGGGTCAACCGCCGTGATGCCCGTCATTTCGACGGTCCGATCCTCAAGCACGCAGTGCTCAGCCTCGGCAAAGTCGGCAAGCGTGGGCAGACGGGATTTGGCCATCCCGTCACTGTAGTGCCTGCGTCTCCCTCAGGCCGTGACCTTACTCACAGATGTGCCCTCAGAAGGGCAGTGGCACGGGCTGGCCGTTGGCCGTGAGCGCTCCATCCCGCAGAACCAGTGCGCAGCTGTAGTCGTCGCCGCTGTCCCGGAGGAGGCCGAAGGACGTCAGCATGCCGAGTGTCTGCGCTGTTTGCCCATCGATCTCCGCGGCAAGCTGTTCGGGCGGCAGGGGGTCGCCATCGGGGCCGATTCTCGGCGGCGTGTTCTCTGCAGCGACGAGCCTCGCGATCATCTCGACCAGCGGCTTCGCGGCAGTAAATTCGGCGTCGGCGGTGATCGCCTGGACGGCCACGGCCGGGTTCATGAAGTCGCTGATGCTGCCCGTCGGCAGCGCACTGCCGACGAGTCCCAGCTGCACGCGACCCTTGAAATCGCCTTCCGCCAGCGTGAACTGCAACGGGTCGATCGCGAGCTCCGGACTGCCGGCCACGATCCTGTCGATCAGGGGCATGACACTGGTCATTATCGCCGCCGGATCGCTCGTCATCTGCTCCCAGTCCGTTGCCGCGACGATCTCGTTGATCGCGGCGCTATCCAGATGACCCGCGCGCAGTCCGAGAGCGGCGTCGCTGACCTCGAAAGCATCGGCGACGGCCAGGTGGCCAATGCGGTAAACAACTTCCGCGTCGAAGTGCGTGGCGTCGGCGTTCTCGCTGATCGTCCCGACGGCGCTCAGGTTCTCAGCGCTCAGCATCGGTGACGCGCCGAGGCTCGGATTGATCACCGCGAGGCGGCCAAGCGCAACTTCCGAAGTGCCGAGCGCGAACGAGTCGGGACGGAGCTCCGAATCGGTCGTTATCCGCAGCGATTCGAGCAAGGCACTCAGCAACGGGCCCTGCAGCGAGGCGTCCTCGAGCACGACCTGATACTCGACATGGTCGAGCGTCGAGACGCCCGCAACGTCGACGCCGGAAAATTCGTAGCTGTAGTCGGCGAGACTGCCCTCGAATGGCGGAATCTCGCCGGAGAAATGAAAGCCGTCGCCGAATTTCGAGATCCCGCGAAATTCGAAGAGATAAGGCACGCCGAGAAAAGTCTCTGCGAGCTCGATGACCTGCGATTCCGGGTCGGCATATGCCTTGACGCCGAGGAATCCCAGCCCTGAATTCTCGCCGACGAGGATCGGTCCGTGGGTGAATTCGACGATTACGGGAATGGCGAAGTTGCGAAGCAGGTCCGTCACCTGGGGCTGTTGCGCCGCCGCTTCGATCTGGCTCAGGTAGCTTTCGCCGAGGCCGAGCTCGAGTTGGGTGCGGCTCTTGAGCCAGCCGCGGTCGTAGCTTTCGACGCGCAAGGCGATGAGCTGGCTGTCGTCCATCGCGTCGAGCCGGGTCCGCACCGTGCCCTCGGCGATGATGCCGACGACGAAGGGCGTCGCCAGGACGAGCACCAGCAAGATGCCGATGGCAATGTACAGCTTACGCATGACGTGATCTCCCTAGGCGGCAGACGATTGCAGCGCGCCGAGCAGACGTTCGTACAGTCCATGCTCGAGCCGTACGAAGCTCTCGACCCTGGCGATGCTCCACTCGCCAGCATGGTCGAGCCGCTCGGCCATGTCCGTGAGGTGGTTCTGTTCCTCGCCCAGGAGCCGCTTCAGCGAGAGGCTGCGCCCAGAGCGCGCCAGCGCCTGTTGCAAGAGTGAGTAAAACCATACAGCCCGGAACTCGACGATCAACGACATGTAGAGGTAACAGCCGCCGCCGCTGCCCTCGAGGTCGAGGAGGCGGAGCAGGGAAGTCTCGAGCCGCCGGAAATAGCGGCGGGCCGCGCCGGGCGCGAGCAGATCGCCGGTCGTGTATTCGAGCGCCCGGCCGGCAGCTTTCTCGGCCTGGCGTTTCATGAAGTAGGCGTGCTGGCATTCCTCGGCGAGGTGTCGCAGCGTCGCCTGGCCGACGGCGGTGCCATGCTGCGTTGCCATGATCCGTTGGCTGCCCATGTGCTCGAGCATCGAGAGCGTGTTGAGCAGTCTCGGCTGCAGCGTAGCGTCGCCGGCGATACGATCGAGCAGGTCGCGAGTCTTGCGGCCAAGCCCGGCATTCACGGCATCGAAGTGGCTTTGCGCGCGGTCGACGATCGACCCCGGGAGTCGTGCGTGCGAAGCGTCGAGCATGGCGGGCAGTGTATACGAACGAAACAGGGCTCGTTAGCATGACCCGATGAGCGACCAGAAGAAGATTCAGGGTGGATGCTTTTGCGGCAAGGTTCGCTACGAGTTCGCGCCCGAGTTCCTCGCCTTCCGTTATTGCTTCTGCTCGCGCTGCCGCAAGCTTCGCGGCACGGCCCATGCCGCGAACCTGTTCGTCCCGCAGGCGGTCTTCCGCTGGCTCGCGGGCGAAGACCAGATCCGCCGTCATGACCTGGAGGGGACGCGGTTCGGCAATTGCTTCTGCACGACTTGCGGCTCGCCGGTTCCGCGTCAGGCGCTCGCGGGCAAGGCTTTTCTGATTCCGGCGGGCACGATCGACGAAGACCCGGGCAAGCAGCCCGAGAGCGTCATCTTCTGGGATTCGCGCGCGTCGTGGCTGCCGCCGGCCGACGGCCTCGAGAAGTTCAGCGAGTACAGCAAATAGAAAAGGCGGCCCGGATATACTCCCGGCCACGCGCCCGTAGCTCAATTGGATAGAGCATCGGCCTTCGAAGCCGAGGGTTGGGAGTTCGAGCCTCTCCGGGCGCGCCAGGCCGCCAGGGGCGGGCTTCCGGGAGTGAGCGGTTTCCAGAATGATGGCGCATCAGCACGGGCTTTCGATCCGCCAGGCCACGGTCGCCGACGTTCCCGCCATCGCCGACATCTATAACGAGGCGGTACTGACCACCACCGCGACCTTCGACCTCGAGCCGAAATCGCTGGCCGACCGTACCGAATGGCTGCAATCGCGTGGTTCGCGCCACCCCGTGCTCGTCGCCGCCGTCGATGGCCAGGTCGTCGGTTTCGCCGCGCTGTCGCGCTGGTCCGATCGCACGGCTTACGACGACACGGCCGAAACGGCGCTCTACGTTCATTCCGCGCGGCGAAATCGGGGAATCGGTCGCGAGCTCTATGCCGCGATGATTGCGGAGGCCAGACGGCTGGCGTTTCACACGCTGATCGCGCGCATCACGGAGGACAGCGCTGCGAGTTTGCATCTCCATCGCGACGCGGGCTTCGTTCACGTCGGCACGCTGCGCGAGGTCGGACGCAAGTTCGGAAGACTCCTCGACGTCCACGTTTTGCAGCTGGTGTTCGACTAGTCGACTTTCTCGCGACTCGTCGTCGGCGAACTTTTCCTGGCCCAGAAAAGAAAAACCCGGCGGTGGGAACGCCGGGTCAGACTCTTGTTGTTATCGGAGTTTACGGTTTCAAGTATGCGGCCTAGCTGTTGATCATTACCCCGCGGGTTATGAACACCAATTTTATTATTGTTGTTACAGCCGTTATTTCTTTTCTTGTTCTTCTATTTTCTTGTACTTCTGATTTTCGAATCTAACAGAACGTCATACGTGTCCGCATGATTTTCTGTCTGTTTGCGCACTCACTGCCTCCTTGCGGAGGCGAAGGTAATAGAGCAAGACGCATGCCACGGGCACGCTCACCTGAAAAATCATGAGCTTAGCGACGGCATCCGGAGTACCAGTCCAGTTTTAGACTCGTTCTTGTAAAACTGGCCGACAGTTGTCTTACATAACGAACTTACGACACTGCCTGACCAAGCACGCTTAAGTATCTGATTTCAGAGGTTGCGCAAAAATCGCATCCACCGGTATTCAGTCAGGGGGTCGCAGCGACGCGGCATCGTGCCAGACGCCGCCCTTGACCACGGCCACGATTCGCCGGAGATCGTCGATCGCTCTCAGCGGATCGCCATCGACGACGACAAAGTCGGCGAGCCGACCGGGCTCGATGGTTCCGGCATCGAGCGATACACCGAGCGCGATGGCGCCGCCTGCCGTCGCCCAGCGCAGGATCTGGTCGTTCGGAATCCCGGCTTCGGCCAGCAGGGCGAGCTCGTCGTGAAAGCCTTCGCCATAGGCAACCGCCGGCGCCTCGCTGCCGATGGCTACGCGACTGGAGCCACGCATGACGCGCGCGATCGTCGTCGGCAGAGCCGCAGCGGCTCCATGGTCCCGGACGAGGCCAGCAGCAACGAGGCTCGTCGGCAGCCAGCGTCCCGAGGCATCGAGAACGCCGATGGCGTCCTGATAGCTGTGACCGAGCGTCGATACCGTGAGCGTCGGCAGTGCTTCGGACTGCCGCGGTGCCAGCACCGCGGGCAGGGGCGATCCGCCGTAGCCGGACTGCGCGCGCTGCTCGGCAAGGCCGTGTGCCATCGGTCGCGCGACGTGCGCCGCGACGGAGATGACCGGGGATCCGGGCGGGAGCTCGATAGCTTCTGCGTCGCCGGCCGGGTCGATGACGAGCCGCGGTCCTGGCTGTCGTCCCGCGGCCCAGGTCTCGGCGCGCTCGATCGCGGATGGGGTGTCGGCCAGGACTTCGCGAACGGTCGTCACCCCATGGGCCAGGAAGAGTCTTCCGGCGTCGCCAGCTGCGAGTGTGCTCAAGTGCGTGTGTACGTCGATCAGGCCTGGCAGCACCGTGAGCTCGCTCGCATCGATTACGCGCTCGGGCAGTGGCAGGACGCCGCGTCGAACCACATCCTTGATGCGCTGGCCCTCGACATGAATGTCGATGAGATAGTCGTAGCTGTCGCCGATCCCGTCGAATATGCGCCCTGCCTGGATCACGTAGGGCACATCGGCCTGCTCTCTTGTATATGTCGGCCAGCCCGCCTCGGTCAGGTCGAGCGTGACCGGTTCGGTCGGCGCGGGGGCCAGGTCGGCGGCGGCCGTGTCGAAGGCCCTGACCAGCCGCTCACCGCCAGCGCTGTCGCGGGCCTGCAGGCTGAGTCGCGAGCCTTCCCAGTGCAGGTCGCCGGCGTCGAAGAGCCCGCTCGCAAACAGCGTCGACTCGAACGGCCGGTCGACCGCGACCAGCCGGAGATTCGAGGGATCCCAGGGACCGAGGCCCGTGGACTCGAAATAGCCGACGAAGCGACCGTCGGCCGACACCCGCGGCAGGAAGGCGCGGCCGGGTTCGCTCGTGACCTGCAGCAGCTGACCGGTCTCGAGCCGGAGCCGCCAAATCTCCATGTCGCCGCCGCGGTCGCTCGCGAAGAACAGCCATTCGCCGTCCGGCGAGAAATCGGGCCAGGCGTCGGTCGCGGGATCATCCGTCACCTGTTGCGCTTCCTCGCCGTCGACAATCCAGACGTCGCCAAGGGCGCTGAAGGCGATGCGCTCCGACGCCGGATCGCGTACGAGGCCGTTGATGCCCGCAACGCGGTGGGGACCGGGAGCATCGGACACCCGCGCGACCGCACTCGCGGCAGCCCCGTCGGCCGTCACCGTCGCGAACACGTGGACGGGCGTGCGCTCCCGCGATGCGAGTCCGCGCCGCCAGATCTGGCCGTCGGCTGTGTAGAGGTATTCCGCCGGCGACAGCCAGGCCGCGCGCCCGACGAAGACATCCTCGCTCTCGGTAAGGCGACGCTGAATCGGCTCGTCTGCTTCGACGCGCATCGCGAGATCGCTGCTCTGCCCATCGCTGCGCTGATTGAAGACGATGACGCCGCCGCCGGGCCTCCAGCTCGGCGCATCGAGCCGCAGGTCGCTGTCGACGACGGCCCGGCCGCGCGGTCCGCTGTCGTGGAGCCTGATCGACGAGCGCGTGCCCAGCCGCTGCGCATAGGCGAGCTCGCCGGTGTCGGCATAGACCGGAAACCGGCTGTCGCCCGGCTCGTCGGTCAATTGGCGCAGTGCGCCGGTCGCAAGCTCGAGCGACCAGATGCTGTAGCTGCCGCCGCGGTTGCCCGCGAATACGACCTCACGTCCGTCCGGCGAGAATTCAGGCTCGCGTTCGTCGAACGGGGTCTCCGTGAGGGGCTCGTAGACGCCATCGGCCAGGGACAACAGCCAAAGGTCCCACTGGCCGTCGAGCCAACGCTGAAACACCAGGTGTTCACCGGTCGCGTCGAAGCGGGGCTGGGCAACTCCGCTGCCGGGCGGAATCAGCGGTGTGGCGCCGCCGCCCGAGACGGGCAGCGTCCAGAGGCCGCCGAGCAGGTCGACGGCGAGCGTTTGCTTGTCGGGCGTGATTGCGAGCGCCAGATTCGTGCCCTGGCGAATGTCGGCAACCTGGCCGAGCGCACTGCCCGCCAGTAGCAGAATCAGCGTTGTCGAGAGCAGCCGGGGCATCCGCTGCATCTAGGGCTGCAGCCACACAGACGACCAGGTGCCGTCGTGCGAGCGTTCGTAGCGCAGGCGCTCGTGGAAGCGATCGGCACCTTCGACCCAGAACTCGATGGCGTCGAGATGCAGGCGATAGCCGCCCCAATGTCGCGGACGCGGGATTGGGTTGCTACCCGCGAACTCGGCGCGGCGGGCCTCGAATTGCGCGGACATCGTCGCGAGTGACGGCATCGGCTGGCTTTGTTCGCTCGCCCAGGCATTGAGCTGACTCAGGCGCGCGCGCGAGGCGAAGTAGGCATCGCTCTCGGTCTCGGGCGAACGTTCAGCGCGGCCTTCGAGCCGCAATTGCCGGCCCAGCTCCTGCCAGTAGAGGGCGCCCGCGGCCCGCCCATTCGTAGCGAGCTCCGCAGCCTTGCGCGAACCGTAATTCGTGTAGAAGACGGCGAAGCCGCGATCCGTTGACAGCGATTTGAGCAGGACGTATCGCAGCGAGGGGCGCCCTTCGTCAGATACTGTCGCGAGCGCCATGGCCCAGGGATTCTTTGGCACACGTGCTTCCGCGTCCGCGAGCCAGCTCGCGGCAAGGGGCAGCGGATCCCCGGGTCTCGACAGCGTGGGCACGCGCGTTCCCCCGGCCGTCAGGCCAGGGCATCGGCGTGGAAGCGCAGATGCTCGCCGATGAAGCTGCCGACGAAGAAGTAGCCGTGGTCGTACGCGGCTCGCTCGCGGTACTCGAGCCGCTGACCGGACTCGCTACAGGCCTGCCGGAGATCGCCGGGCCGGAGCTGCGTGAGAAAGGAGTCGGCGCCGCCCTGGTCGACGAGCAGAACGTGCTTGCTCGGTTGCTTCCGGACGACGGCGCAGGCGTCGTACGGCTGCCAGCTCGCGCGATCCGTGCCGAGATAGGCCGTGAACGCCTGTTCACCCCAGGCGGACAGGGACGCGGCGCTGATCGGCGAGAAGGCCGAGATCGAGCGCCAGGCGTCGGCATTGCGAAGCCCGATGACGAGCGCGCCGTGACCGCCCATCGAATGGCCGCTGATCGATTTCCGACGCGGATCGACGGGCAGATGCCCGTTGACCGTCTCGACGAGCTCGCGCGAGACGTAGTCATACATCCGGTAATGCGCCGACCAGGGTGCCTCCGTGGCATTGACGTAAAAACCGGCGCCCGTGCCCACGTTCATGAAGTCGTTCTCGCCGGGAATGTTGACGGCGCGCGGGCTCGTGTCGGGGATGATGAGCGCGATGCCGAGCTCGGCTGCATAGCGCTGCGCGCCGGACTTCACCGAGAAGTTCTCCTCGGTGCAGGTGAGGCCGGACAGCCAGTAGAGCGCCGGAACGGGTCCGCGCTCGGCGGCCGGCGGCAGATAACAGGCGAATCGCATGTCGCAGGCGCAGGCCTTCGAGGCATGCCGGTAGGTCAACTGCCGCCCGCCGAAGCAGCGCGACTCACTTACGAGGTCCAATGTCATGCTGGCGATTCTCCCAAAGCCTTCTTGCGCGGGAGCCACGGGCCGAGTACAAAACGCCCTCCACGGAGACCGTCATGAATCTCGAGAACCTCCGCCAGCGGCTCGATCAGGTCGACAGCGAGCTGCTCGAGCTCGCCAAGGAACGTCAGGACATCGTCGGCCAGATCGGTGCGGTCAAGATCGCCCAGGGCGTCCCTACCCGCGATTATGAGCGGGAGCGCGAAGTCTTGAAAAGTGCCCGCGATCGGGCGCGAGCGATCGGGCTCGAGCCCGAGCTTGCGGAATCGATCATGCAGATGCTGATTCGTTCATCGCTGATGCGGCAGGAAGAGACTCGCGTGAAGTCCGTGACGTCGGGCGAAGGCAAGCGCGCGCTCGTCATTGGCGGCTGCGGCAAGATGGGCGCCTGGTTCGTGCGGTTCCTCGCGTCCCAGGCATACGGGGTCACGATTGCCGATCCGACGGCGCCCGACGGCCTTGCCGGCGCCGTTCGCGACTGGCGCACGCTCGATCTCGACCACGACGTCATCGTCGTCGCCGCGCCGATCGAGATCACCGCGACGATCCTTGCGGAGCTCGCCGCCCGCCGGCCGCGCGGTCTCGTGCTCGACATCGGCTCGCTGAAGACGCCGCTGCGGGAGGGGCTGAAGCGCCTCGCGGATGCCGGCTGCCGCGTGACGTCGATCCATCCGATGTTCGGTCCCGATACGCGACTGCTGTCGGGCCGGCACGTGATCTTCTGCGATGTCGGCAACAAGGCCGCTCTCGCCGAAGCCCGCGAGCTCTTCTCGGCGACGATGGCCGAACGCACGGACATGAGCCTCGACGAGCATGACCGGCTCATCGCCTATGTGCTCGGCCTGTCGCATGCGCTCAATCTGGTGTTTTTCACGGCTCTCGCCGAGAGCGGCGAGCTCGTGCCGCGGCTGCAACGGATGTCGAGCACGACATTCGACGCGCAGCTCAAGGTCGCAAGCCTCGTCGCCCACGACAATCCTCATTTGTATTTCGAGATCCAGCGCCTCAACGATTACGGGTACACTTCGATCGAGGCCTTGCGGGCCGCGGTCGAGAAGATCCAGGGCCTGATCGCCGGGGGCGACGAGGCGGGCTTTGTCAGGCTCATGGAATCGGGACGTCACTACCTCGAGAAGCGGTAACGGTTGACGATGGACCGGATCGACGAAAACGGCTTTCGTGCCAATGTCGGCATCATTCTCATGGACGATGCGAATCGGGTGCTGATCGCCGGCCGGCGCGGAAAGACCGGCTGGCAGTTTCCCCAGGGCGGCGTCAAACGGCGCGAGTCTGCCGAGCAGGCAATGTTTCGGGAGCTGCGCGAGGAAGTGGGCCTGAACCCTGAGGACGTGTCAGTGGCCGGCGTCACCCGCGACTGGATTCGCTACCGCCTGCCGCAGAAATACCAGCGCGCGAGCGAGCCGAAATGCATCGGCCAGAAGCAGCGCTGGTTTCTGCTCTGTCTCGTCGGCGGCCCGGACAAGCTGAATTTCGATGCCACGGACGAGCCCGAGTTCGACCGCTGCCGCTGGGTCGACTACTGGCAGCCCGTCGAAGAAGTCATCTACTTCAAGCGCAAGGTCTATATCCGGGCTTTGTCCGAGCTCGCGCGGCTCGCCTTTCGCGATTCGGAGCCGCCCCCGATGCCGTCGAGCTGGCCCAAGAGCTGGCAGCCTCAATGACGGCCAGCGTCATCAGATACGCCGTTCTGCTGCTACTGATCGTCGCCGGGTTCTATCTCAGTTTCGAGCTTGGCCGTTATCAAGCCGACTATTCCCGGCTCGACGCCTGGCGCGAAGCATCGGCTTTGCAGGCAGAAATCGGCGTCCGCGATGGCGCGATCGACGAGCTCGAGCGGAGAATCGCGATCCTGGAGACATCGGGCAGCATCGACCGCGAGACCTATGCCGACGTCGAGGCGAATCTGGCTGCGCTCGAGGCGCGCATCCAGTCACAGGAAGAGGAGCTCGTCTTCTATCGCGGCATCGTGACACCCGGAGATGGCGTCGCGGGCTTGCGCGTGCAGAACGCGGAGATCCTGCCTGGCGAAGGGGAAGCGACCCATACGCTGCGTCTCTTGCTGGTCCAGGCGATCGTGCACAACGATCGCGTCACGGGTTCGGTGCGCCTGAGCCTGCGCGGTACGCTCGACGGCCAGGCCACCGCCTATGGCCTCGAGACGCTCGGTACCGAGAGCCAGGCTACCGACATTCCCTATGGATTCCGGTATTTCCAGACACTCGAGATGGGACTCAGGTTGCCCGCGGGCTTCGAGCCGACCGAGCTCGAGGTTCAGGTTTGGCCCCGCAGCCCCCGCGGTGAGACCATAGTCCAGAGCTTCCCGTGGCCGGCAGTGACTGGATAGCGGGAAGCAGGGACCGAGGTCAAATGATGTTCAAGCAGAAACGGCGACGCGAACAGTCGATCACCACCCTGATCGGCGCAGAGGCACGCGTCCAGGGCGATATCGAGTTCACTGGCGGCTGCCTGATCGACGGCCATGTGAAGGGCAGCGTCAGGGCCTGGAAGGACGACGGCGCGACGTTGAGCATCAGCGACCGCGGCTGCGTCGAGGGTACGGTCGTCGTGCCAAACGTTGTGCTCCACGGGACGGTCAAAGGTGACGTCGCCGCGTCCGGGCGGGTCGAGCTTGGCGCGAAAGCCCGCGTCGTCGGCAACGTGCGCTACGGACTCATCGAAATGGCGATCGGCGCCGAGGTCAATGGCAAGCTCATTCACGCGAGCGAGGCTGCGGCGGGCGTGTCTACGGCCAAGGAAGCGAGCGCGGGTCCGCGCGTCGCCAGAGTCAACAGGATGGGAGAAGGATCATGAGCGAACCAAGGATGGATGACGGTGGGCCGCCGCTGGTATTTACGGATGCCGCAGCAAGCAAGGTCGGCCAGCTGATTGCCCAGGAGGGCAATCCCTCGCTGAAGCTCCGGGTGTACATCCAGGGCGGCGGCTGCTCGGGTTTCCAGTACGGCTTCACGTTCGATGAAGAAGTCCAGGACGGCGATACCGCTGTGGAGAACGGTGGCGTGACGCTGCTCATCGACCCGATGAGCGTGCAGTACCTGACCGGTGCAGAGATCGACTATCGCGAGGATCTCTCGGGTGCGCAGTTCATCATTCGCAACCCGATTGCGAAGACCACCTGCGGCTGCGGGTCCTCGTTTTCCGTCTGACGACCCGGGCGCAGGAGCCGATTGAGCGCGAATCCTGCTGTAGCCGATGATCCCGCGGCCGTCATGGCGGCGGTCGACCTGGGCTCGAATAGTTTTCACATGGTCGTCGCCCGCGCCCACCACGGGCAGCTCGCGATCATCGACCGGCTTCGTGAGATGGTGCGCCTCGCTTCGGGGCTCGGCGACGGTGGCCATCTCGACAGCGAGAGCCAGGACCGGGCCATGGCCTGCCTGCGGCGGTTCGGCCAGCGGCTCAAGGACATGCAGGCGAGCCAGGTCCGGGTCGTCGGCACCAATACCCTGCGCAAGGCGCGCAACACGGAAGCTTTTCTGAGCGCGGCCGAGGATGCGCTCGGCCATCCGGTCGAGGTCATCTCCGGCATCGAAGAGGCGCGACTCATCTATGTCGGCGTCAGCCACCATATCGATGCGTCGGCAGGACGCAATCTCGTCATCGACATCGGCGGCGGCAGCACCGAACTCATCATTGGCAAGGATTACGAGCCGGTGCAGCTCGAAAGCCTGTCGATCGGTTGTGTGGGCCTGAGCCGACAGCATTTCGAGGACGGGCGCTTGAGCGAGAAGCGCTTCGCCCGCGCGCGTCTTGCCGCAAGCCAGGAGTTCCAGCCGGTTGCTGCGAGCTTCCGGCGTCGGGGCTGGAACCGCGCTGTCGGTTCGTCGGGCACGGTCCGGACTGCCGAGGAAGTCGTCTCGGCCTCGGGACTCGCCGACGAGGGCATCACGCTCGCAGCGCTCGAAAAGATCATCGAGCATTTGATCGCAGCCCGGCGGATCGAGGACGTGCAACTACCCGGATTACCGCCGGATCGCGCTCCCGTCTTTGCCGGAGGCGTCGCGATTCTCGCCGAGTTCATGGCGCAGTTCGGTGTCGAACGGCTTGCCGTCAGCGACGGCGCGCTGCGCGAAGGCCTGCTCTACGACCTGATCGGCAGGCAGCAGCACCAGGATGCGCGCGAGACGACGATTCAGGCGATGCAGGCGCGCTATCACGTCGACACGGAACAGGCCGAGCGCGTCGAGGCCACGGCAGCGCGCTTGCTCAAGTCGGTCGCCGAAGACTGGAAGCTCGGCGAGCCGCGCTACTCGCAGTTGCTCGGTTGGGCGGCGCGACTCCACGAAATAGGGCTCGATATCGCGCATGCCAAGCACCATCTGCATGGCGCCTATCTGCTCGCCAATGCCGATCTTCCGGGATTCGCGCGGCTCGACCAGCAGCTGCTTGCCGCTCTCGTCGGCAATCATCGCCGCAAGATCGAGGATCTCTCGCTGGCGACACTGAAGCCCGACTGGCGCGAGCCGATCTTCAAGCTCATCGTGTTGCTCAGGCTTGCGGCCGTGCTCAACCGTTCGCGCAGCCCGTCAGAAAGGCCGTCGATCAAGACCAGCGGTGGCACCAACCGGCTCGAGCTCGGCTTTCCGAAGCAATGGTTCGGCAAGCATCCGCTGTCCCATGCGGACCTGATTCAGGAGCAGGAATTCCTGGCCGCGCGCGGCTTCGATCTCGTTCTGAAGGCCGGCGACGACCGCGCGCGCTAGCGCGACTCGGCGAGTCTCGTCAGCAGCGTCGTTTGGGCCGATACGGCGCCGTCACCGCTTGCCGAGAGGGGCAGGTACTCTCCGCCCGCCTGGAGCTCCCAGGCCTGGGTGTTGTCGGCGAGGTAGAGATCGAGGTCGGCAATGAGCCGCTGCTTGAGGCGCGCATCGATCACGGGGTACATGACCTCGATGCGGCGGAACATGTTGCGGTCCATCCAGTCGGCACTCGCGCAATAGAGCTCCTCGTTGCCGCCGTTGTGGAAGTAGTAGCAGCGCGAATGTTCGAGAAACCGGCCGACGATCGAGCGCACCCGGATGTTCTCCGAAACGCCGGGGATGCCGGGGCGCAGGCAGCAGATGCCGCGCACGATGAGGTCGATATGCACGCCGGCATTCGAGGCTTCGTAGAGTGCGCGGATGAGTTGCGACTCCACCAGTGCGTTGATCTTGGCAATGATGTGCCCGGTGCCTCCGGATTCCGCGTTGCGCGTCTCGCGGCGGATGAACTCGAGCAGGCGTTCGTGCAGGCCGAAGGGCGACTGCGTCAGGCGCTCGAGCTTCTCGGTCTTCATGAGGCTCGTCAGCTGCATGAAGACCTGGTGCACGTCCTCGCCGATCGCGGGATCGACGGTGAACAGGCCGTAATCGGTGTAGGCACGCGCGGTCCTCGGGTGGTAGTTCCCCGTGCCGAGATGGACGTAGCGGCGCAGTCTCCCGCCCTCGCGCCGGACGACGAGAATCATCTTGCAATGCGTCTTGTAGCCGACGACGCCGTAAACGACGTGGGCGCCGGCTTTCTGCAATTTGCTCGCGAGATCGATGTTCGCGGCCTCGTCGAAGCGCGCGAGCAGCTCGATCATGACCGTGACTTCCTTGCCCGCCTTGGCCGCCGAGACCAGGCTTTCGACGATCGGCGAGTCCGGCGTCGTGCGGTAGAGCGTCTGCTTGATAGCGAGCACATCGGGATCGTTCGCCGCCCGGTAGATGAAATCGAGGACCGGCGCGAATGACTCGAACGGGTGGTGCACCAGGATGTCGCGTTCCGCAATGGCGTCGAACACACTCTTGTTGACGAACTCTTTCGGTATGCTCGGTGTGAATGAAGGATATTTGAGGTCGGCGCGGTCGACGAGATCGTAGATCGCCAGCAGACGGTTGAGATTGACCGGTCCCGGCACGCGGTAGTGGTCGGTCTTGGACAGGTCGAAGTGCTCGAGCAGGAAATGCGCAAGCTCCTCGGGGCAATCGTGCGCGGTCTCGAGACGGACCGCGTCGCCGTAGCGGCTCTCGAACAGCTCACCCTCGAGCGCGCGCATGAGGTCGTCGACGTCTTCGTCATCGACGTACAAATCGCTGTTGCGAGTCACTCGGAACTGATAGCAGCCCGCGATGTCGATGCCGCCGAAGAGTCTGCCGACGAAGGCATGTATGACCGAGGACAGGAAGACGAAGCTCCACTCACGACCGGACCGGAACTCGGCAGGCAGCTGAATCAGCCGCGGCAGGGAACGCGGTGCCTGCACGATCGCTCGATGGCACTCGCGGCCGAACGCGTCCTGACCGTGGAGACTCGCGATGAAATTGAGGCTCTTGTTGAGTATCCGCGGAATTGGCCGCGTGGGGTCGAGAGTCGTCGGACTCAGGAGCGGCACGATTTCGGCCTCGAAGTAGTGCTCGAGCCAGCGGCGTTGCGCATCGGTCCAGTCGTCGCGGCGAATGAAGCGGATTCCCTCGTTGCGGAGCGCGGGAATCAGTTCTTCGTTGAGCAGACGGTATTGATCGTCGACGAGCCGCTGCGTCGCCGCGGTGATCTCGGAGAGCGCCTCGTTTGGCGACATGTTGTCGGGGCCAACGGGCGCCGACGACACCACGACACGCTGCTTCAAGCCGGCGACGCGTATCTCGAAGAACTCGTCGAGATTCGTCGACGAGATACAGAGGAACTTCAGGCGCTCGAGCAGCGGCAGCCGACGGTCTTCGGCCTGGCAGAGAACGCGACGATTGAATTCGATCTGCGCCAGCTCGCGATTGATGTAGTACTGGGGCAGGTTGAGGTTGATCGTATCCACGGCACGCTGGAACCAGAAGCTCTATGGGGTTTCGACACCGCAGTATAAGGCTCCGAGCACTACGGCTTTGCGTGCCGCGGTCACAGTTGGCAGGTTGCCGGGCGCTTGCGTGACCCGTGCCCGCGCGAGCCAGGCCATCGCGGCGGCCTCGACGAAGTCCGGGTCGAGGCCGAAAGCAGCAGTAGTTTGCGGGGTTTGACCGGTCAGTGCGCCGAGCCTTGCGATCAGCGCGTCGTTCCTGACCCCGCCGCCGCAGACCATGAGCCTGCCCGGCCTTGTGCCGAGCGCTGCAATCGCATCGGCAATGCTGCGCGCGGTGAGCTCGAGCAATGTTGCCGCCAGGTTAACTTCATCGACTCGGCGACCGGATTCGCCGAGCTTCCGCTGCAGCCAAGCTTCGTTGAACAATTCACGGCCGGTGGATTTCGGTGCCGGCTTCGAGAAATAGGGTTCCGTCAACATCGAATCGAGCAGGACGTGATCGGGTGTGCCGCTCGCGGCCCACTGGCCGCGGTCGTCAAACGGTCGATTGAGGGATCGGCGCGCCAGGGCGTCGAGCAGGGTGTTGCCCGGACCCGTGTCGAATCCGAACACGGGGCTGCCCGGTGCGAGCGACGTGACGTTGGCAATTCCGCCGATGTTGAGCACGACAGTCGACGTTGGTGGATCCGCGAACAGCCATTCGTGAAACGCCGGCACGAGCGGCGCACCCTGGCCGCCGAGCGCCATGTCGAGTCGTCGCAGGTCGGCGACTGTGTCGATGCCAGTGATCGCAGCGACGCTATTGGCGTCTCCGATCTGCCAGGAGAACGGCTCGGGCAGTGCGGGCTCGTGCCAGATGGTCTGTCCGTGATGGCCGATCGCGGCGACATCGTCGGGTTTGACGCCTGCGCTGCGCAGCAGCGCGACGCCGCAATCGGCGAAATATCGACCGACGGCAATGTCGATCGCGCCGATTTCCGCGAGCCGGCCTTCGCCGGACGAGATCAGCGCCTGAATGCGTTCAGCGATGGCGGACGGATAAGCAAACGTGCGGGCGGCGACGACCGTGCAGCGGTGCTCACCGAACTCGCAGAGCGCCGCGTCGACGCCGTCGACGCTCGTGCCCGAGATCAATCCAAGGTAGTAACGGCCCATGGGCCAAGCTTACCGCAGGCATGCGCCGCGCCGTGGCCGGTTCAGTCGACGTTCTGGGCGAGCTGCGTGGTCTGGTACAGATCGAGCTGGCGCCAGAGTCCGGCGGACTGCGCCATGAAGTCGGAGCGGTACTGTTCGGGAATGGGCTCGGCGTCGGGGAGGGTCACAGTACGCGAGTCCTGGTGGACACCATTCAGGCGGTACTCGTAATGCAGATGCGGCCCGGTCGCGCTCCCCGTCATCCCGACGTACCCAATGACGTCGCGCTGACTGACGCGGTCTCCCACGCGGAAGTCGCCGTAGCGGCTGAGATGAGCATAGAGCGTCGTGATGTTGCCGCCGTGTTGGATTTCGATTCGGTTGCCGTAGCTGCCGTCCGTGCCCCGCGCCATGATCGTTCCGTCCGCAGCTGCCAGGACTGGTGTGCCGGTTGACGCGGCATAGTCGGTACCGCGATGGGCCCGAATCGTGTTGAGGATCGGATGGCGGCGTCGTGGATTGAAACTGGAGCTCACACGCGGGGTGATGTCGAAGGGCGCCCGCAGAAACGGTCCCTCCACGCTGTTTCCGTCTGGCGTGAAGTGGCCCTTGTTACCTTCTGCATCGACGTAACGTGCCGCGCGAAACGCTTTCCCCTGATTGATGTACTCGGCGGCTATGATGTCGCCATTGCTGAGCTTCACGCCTTCGCGCCACCGCTCTTCGTAGACAACTGTGAAGCTGTCGCCCGTACGGACGTCGAGGATGAAGTCGATATCCCACGCGAAAATTCGGGTCAGTTCACCGATGACGTTGGAATCGAGTCCGGCGGCGTCCGCGGCTTCCCAGAGCGAGCTTTCGATGATGCCATGGGCGCCGGCAGTGCGAATCTCGATTTCGAGATCGATGATCTCGGCAACGTAGCCTTCGCCGTCGCGCCGGATCCAGAGCCGTTGAGATTCGCTGATGTCCCTGCCGAGCGCCAGAACGCGGTCGCCGTCGCGGATGATCTCGATCCGATCGGCCGGTTGAATCCGCGCGAGATGGGGCCTGGCCTCGGACAGCGCCAACATGACCGTCAGATCGGTGACGCTCAAATCATTGCGGCGGAAGAGTTGATCCAGCGAATCGCCGTTACGCACGACGAGCGTCATCGCTTCGCCTTGCAATAGCAGGGAATCCCGTGCCAATTCATCTGCCCGGGGCGTCGTGCCGTAAGCTTCCAAAACGGCTGTCAGCGCCGGCAGCGGTAAAGTGACGCGCTCACCTGGAGACTGGAGCAGTACCAGCGGCGTTGCAGGAAGGGACGACTCGATTGGATCGAGATCAGCGATTTCTGCTGCCGGCACCATCGACTGGTTGGGTTCGCTGAAAAGCAGCAACAGGACGGCGACCAGCGGCAGGACAAGACCGATCGCGAACCAGGGGAGACCGCGGGAAGTGAAGGTGCTGGCGCCAGGCGCGGAGTCCTTGTAGTCGTGACGAATCCCGCTCGAATACGGTCGCACGGAGCACCCTTTAACGTAATGGCCGGGCAATTTAACCATAGCGATCTGGCCGAGCAAAGTGACGGCTGTCCGGGTTTACGTGGACCGTGCGCGAACCTTTGCACTATTCTTCTGCCGCGGCGGGCCGAGACCATTCATATATATAAGGACAGGTGTGATCCAGACCCACGAACAGCTGAGCGAGCTCAAGCGCGGCGCTGACGAAGTCCTGCTCGAGGACGAGCTCGCGGCCAAGCTCAAGAAGGGCCGTCCTCTTCGCATCAAGGCCGGATTCGATCCGACGGCGCCCGATCTCCATCTCGGACATACAGTGCTGCTCAACAAGATGCGGCAGTTCCAGGCCTTTGGGCACGAAGTGATTTTCCTGATCGGCGACTTCACGGCAATGATCGGCGATCCCAGCGGCAAATCGGCCACCCGCCCCGTGCTGACGCGCGAGGAAATCGAGGCTAACGCGACCACGTATGCCGACCAGGTCTATAAGGTGCTGGATCGCAGCAAGACTCGTCTCGAGTTCAATTCGACGTGGATGTCGCGGATCGACGCGGCTGGACTGGCAGGACTGATGTCCCGGCATACGGTCGCCCGTATGCTCGAGCGCGACGATTTCAAGAAGCGGTTCGAGTCGAATCGCTCGATTGCCATGCATGAATTCGTTTACCCGATCGTGCAAGGTCACGACTCCGTCATGCTGGAGGCCGATGTGGAGCTCGGCGGTACTGATCAGAAGTTCAACCTGCTGATGGGACGGCAAATGCAGCAGTCCGCCGGACAGGATCCGCAGGTCGTGATCACGATGCCGCTGCTTGAGGGGCTCGACGGGGTGCAAAAGATGTCGAAGTCCCTCGGCAATTACATCGGCATCGCGGATGAGCCCGCCGATATGTTCGGCAAGCTCATGAGCATCTCAGACGAGCTTATGTGGCGATACTTCGATCTGCTGAGTTTTCGCTCTCTGGATGAGCTGCGCGCTTTGAGGCAGGGGGTCGCAGGAGGCGAGAACCCCCGCGACGTGAAGATGGTTCTGGCTGACGAGATCGTCGAGCGCTTTCATGGAGCCGGGGCGGCCCGGAAGGCGCGCGACGCGTTCATCTCGAGGCATCGTCATGGCGAGATTCCGGCCGATCTTCCGGACCAGGTCGTGATTGCCGACGGTGATCGGCTCGCCATCGGCTATGTCCTGCAGCAGGCGGGGCTCGTCGCCAGCACTTCCGAGGCCCTCAGGCTGGTCGCGCAGGGTGGGGTCAAGGTCGATGGCGAGAGGGTGGAGAACCCCAAGCTCGAGTTACCGGCCGATGGGGCGCGGCGTGTATTCCAGGTGGGGAAGCGGCGTTTCGCGTCAGTACGCATAGAGTCAAAGAAAAAAAACTGAGTCCGGGGCTTGCGTGCCAAGAGCCCCGGCTTATAATGCCGCGCCCGCCAGAGTCCAAAGGACTCACTTCCGGTTTCGGATTTTCAAGCCGAAAAAGCTTGGACGGGAACATGTGGCCCGCTATAATCGTCGGCCCGCTCCGGCAAACGGAGTTCGCTCTTTAACAATTCGTCTCAAGCAACTTGTGTGGGCGCTCGCAAGAGCAAAAGTGCCAGAGCCAACACGAGACAGTGCATGCACTTGCTCGTGAAAGCTCGAAAAAGCTCACTAACTTAAATTGAAGAGTTTGATCCTGGCTCAGATTGAACGCTGGCGGCATGCCTAACACATGCAAGTCGAACGGTAACGCGGGGGCAACCCTGGCGACGAGTGGCGGACGGGTGAGTAATACGTAGGAATCTGCCC
>Ga0315912_10000876_pt1 | contig 43543 bp, 32 predicted proteins | sample VfabasoilMG_FD_204469 | JGI IMG/M metagenome (GOLD analysis project Ga0315912, IMG submission 204469) | Garden soil microbial communities collected in Santa Monica, California, United States - V. faba soil | ecosystem: Environmental > Terrestrial > Soil > Garden | place: USA: California... | reverse complement strand
CCGATGCGCTGGCCCGGCCAGTACGCCACGCTCGACCGCTACCGCCCCCGCTTCATCTGACCCGCGCGGGACGCGCAGGGAGACCCACGACATGGCGCTCACTTACTCGAGCTACCTGAAGATCGACGAACTGCTCTCACTGCAACAGCCGGTCTCGGATGGCCCCGAGCACGACGAGACCCTGTTCATCGTCATCCACCAGGTGTACGAGCTGTGGTTCAAGGAAGTGCTGCACGAGTTGGACTTCCTCGTGCTGGCACTCGGCCGCGGCGACACGCCCCGGGCCTCGCACACGTTGAAGCGCGTGCTCACCATCCTCAAGGTGATGGTGCACCAGATCGACGTCCTGGAGACCATGACGCCGCTGGAGTTCCTGTCGTTCCGCGAGCGGCTGGAGTCCGGCAGCGGTTTCCAGTCGGTGCAGTTCCGCGAGCTGGAGTTCCTGCTCGGCAACAAGCGCCCCGAGGCCCTGCAGCGCTACGAGCCCGGCAGCGCGCATCGCGCGCGGCTCGAGCGGCGGCTGGCCGAGCCCACGATCTGGGACGCATTTCTTCGCTACCTCGTGGCCTCCGGCCACTCCGTGCCCAAGGAAGCCCTGTCGCGCGACGTGACCCAGCCGGTCTCCCCCACGCCGGCGCTCCATCCCGTGCTGCTCGCGCTCTATCGGAAGGAGCCCGCGGCGAGGAACATGTGCGAGCTGCTCGTGGACCTGGACGAAGGGCTCATGGAGTGGCGCTACCGTCACGTCAAGATGGTCGAGCGCACGATCGGCATGCGGCGTGGCACCGGCGGCTCGTCGGGAGCGGCCTACTTGAAGACGACGCTCGACCGCCCGTTGTTCCCGGACCTGTGGGAGATCCGGACCGAACTGTGAGCCCCGCCTCGGCAGCCTCTCCCACGCTCGACGCGCTGCGTGCCTCGCCCAACGCGCTCGCGGAGCACTACTCGCGCTTCGACGTCGGCCGCCGACTGCTGCTCACCGGGCATTCGCACCAGGCGTGGCCGGACGTGGCGCGCGACGCGCAACTGGAGGCTTGGGACGACGCCGCGCGCGACGCGGACGACAAGTGGCCCCGCGCATTCGCGCAGGCGGATGCCGTGCGCGCGGGCTTCGCACGACGGCTGGGCTGTGCCGGTTCCGAGGTGGCGCTGGGCGCCAGCACGCACGAGCTGGTCGTGCGCCTGCTCTCCGCACTCCCGCTCGCCGCACGGCCGCGCCTGGTGACGACCGACGGCGAGTTCCACACGCTGCGCCGCCAGCTCGACCGGCTCGAAGAGGCGCGCGTGGTGCAGGTCGTGAAAGTCGCCGCCGACCCGGTGGACACCCTCGCCGAACGGCTGGCCGCCAGCGTGGACGCGCGCACGTCCGCCGTGCTGGTGTCTTCCGTACTCTTCGAGAGCGCCCGCATCGTCCCCGGGCTGGAACTCGTGGCGAAGGCCTGTGAGCATTCTGGTACGGAACTGCTCGTGGACGCGTACCACCACATCGGCGTCGTGCCGTTCGACGTCGCGGCCATGGGCCTCGAGCGCGCGTTCGTCACCGGCGGTGGCTACAAGTACTGCCAGTTGGGCGAGGGGAACGCGTTCCTGCGCGTGCCGCCGTCGTTCGACCGGCTGCCCGTGATCACCGGGTGGTTCAGCGAGTTCGCCATGCTGCCAGCCAAGTTGTCCGACCGGCCGGCTGGCGCGGTGCCATTCGGTGAGGGCGCGGCGCGTTGGGCCGGTGCGACGTACGACCCCGTGAGTCACTATCGAGGAGCGCGCGTGTTCCGCTTCTTCGACGAGTACGGCCTCACGCCGGAACTGCTGCGTGCGGTGAGCCAGCACCAGGTCGGAAGGCTTGCCTCAGGCTTCGACGCGCTGGCGCTCGACCCGGCGGTCGTGACGCGCGACCGCTCGGCGCCGCTTTCGGCGTACGCAGGCTTCCTGGCACTGCGTGCGCCTCGTGCCGGGGAACTCTCGCGCCGCCTGCACGAGCGGGGCGTGTGGACGGACTTCCGCGGCGACGTGCTGCGACTGGGCCCCGCGCCCTACCTCTCGGACGCTCAGCTCGACGCCGCGATCGCGATGCTCGGCGAGGTCGCGGCCGCGACCGGTTGATCGAGGCTCGCGGACCGCACTCGGGCCGACCTGCCCGCGAGGATCCTCCCGATCAGGCGTGCGGAGACTTCAGGTAGAGCTCGTCCGTCTTGGCGGCGAGGATGAAGTCGTTCTCGTGTAGCCCTTGGATCTTGTGCGTCCAGGTCTCCACGCGCACCTTGCCCCACGACAGGTGGATGTCGGGATGGTGCCCTTCGCGCTCCGCGAGTTCGCCGACGGCCGCGGTGAAATCCATCGCCTGGCGGAAGTCCTTGAACGCGAACGTCCGCTCGATGCGCTTGATCCCCTCTCGCTCGACCACGTTCCAGTCCGGCGTCTGCTTGCGGTAGTGGACGGTCTCCTGGTCCGTGAGCGTGGGAGCACCGGTCCTGCACGGCGCGCAGGACGCTTGCGTCAGGCCAGACATGGTGTGCCTCCTTCGTTGTTGAACAGCTGCAATCGGCCATCATGCTTGGTCAACGCCCGCCTGCGGTCAAGGCTGAGGCCGGCGGGGGCGATGGACTTCCCTGGTGCAGCGCCGCTGACTCGCAGCGTTGCGCCGCGACCTTCCGACCTACGGTGCAGGCACCTCGATTGCGACCTCGCCCCCGAACACGGGTGGCGTCCCTTCCGCAAGACGCACTCGGTACGAGTAGCTCGCCCCGGGTTGCACGGAGCTGTCCTCGAGCACGAGCCGCGCGTTCGCGTCGAGCGGAAGCTGCGCCAGACCCTTCCACGGCGCACCCTCGAGCCGCCGCTGGACGAGCAGCGTGGCGGCGATACCGGGCCGCAGCTCCCAGACGACGCGCGCGGTGGACGAGCGCACGTCGACGGAAGCGACGGAGATCGAGACCAGGGCGCCGGGCTCGACGGGATCGGTGGCACCCCGCGAGCAGCCCACGATCGCGGTCATCAGCAACGCCAGGGCGAGTCGCATGACGCTCCTCCTCGCGGCCTCTCGGACGGGCTCGATGCTACTCCCGGAGATGGCGCTTGAGCGAGGGCGGCTCGGGCCCAAGGGGGCAGGCCGCGGTCGAGCGAGATATTGGAGGCGGCACCCGGATTCGAACCGGCGTGCAGGGGGCAATTGGAAGCTGCAGCGAGCCTATGTCCGGGTCCGACGGGCCGGAAGGAGCAGGTGGGTAGCCCCTGATTTGCCCGGGGAATCGGTGGCAGTTGGGAAATCCAGCGGCAGCACCGGAAGGTGCGAGTAGGGCCGTGGACGGCTAGGTAGGGCGCTTTGTCCGCGCCGCTTGTCCCCCAGTTGCCCCGCGCTGGGTGAGGTGACGGCTAGACGCGATACGGGGCCACCATTGCCCTGTGCACGGGAAGAACGTCAACCGCCGCAGGGCCACGGCATGAGCTGTCGCGCGGAGGAACCTCTGAGACGCCACCAGCCCAGCCAGACAGCGCGTACGCGCCGCTGTCAGCCCCAGGGGCCGCCGGGCGGCCACTTTCGAGGCTGAGCCCCACCGGTCGCAAGGGCCGCCATGACGGGCCAAGCGAAGGCGCGAACTCCCTGAACGGCTTCTTCAAAGCTGACCTCGTCGTCCCGCAGTTGTCCCCTCGAACCGAACGCCCTCCATTGGACCTGCTTGGCGGCGTCTCCCACGAACTCCTCGCCCAGGGCGGGTGGGAGCTCCGTTGGCAGCGGGGTTCTCCGCCGATCAAACGTCGCCCGAATCGCCATCGCCAGTTTCGCCCCGTCGAAGTCGAACTCCCGAGACAGCATCCAGAGGTCGTAGAAGTCCTTCATGCGACTGTTCAGCATTCCGAGGGCGACGATTGCCTCGAGCTTCTCCGAGACGACGCTGTAGCGCGTGTACGCGCGGATCCGTGGCGCTGGCAGGTCGAGCAGCGTGGGGTACTCCATCCACTCGGCCGCCGGCTCGACTGCGTCACCAAAGCCAACATCGATCTGAATCGGCACCCGGGCTCCGCCGAAGTCAGCATTGATGCGCAGCCGCACTCCACCGTACCGGTCGTCCTCGCGGATCTCTTCCGCCCTGACGGAGTTCGGATCGTATACGACCGCGTCATCGCCGCCGTCGGTGGCCGCGAGTTCGCGGAACGCGGCAACCAGTCGCTCTGGTTCGGCCTCCCCCAGTCCGAGGAAGTCCACGTCACGCGTGGCGCGGTGGGGGACCGCGGTCCAGGTCCCCACAAGCATTGCGCCCTTGAGGATGAACGAGTCGGCGAACCGACTCTTGGACACACGATACAGCAGGCGCTCGACACCGTAGCGGCTGAGCGTCACCTGGAAGTCTTCCTGCCGCGTCCGTCTGAGGCGAAGCAGCTGCTTGCGCAGCTCCGCGGCGCGCGCCCCTGCCTTGGGCTGGCTCAAACGACGGCCTCGAGATACGGATTCATCACGCTGAGGACCCGGCACACACGGGCGTACTTCCTCAGTTCCTCGCCGCGCTTCGGGTAGTGCCGGCGGTAGTCGCGAAGCGCTTCGATCGCGATGTCGAGCCCGATCTTGTTCCGGTACTTGAAACAGTCGGCGACGGTCTTTGCGGGGCCGTACACGCGGATGGTGACGCCCTCGACCTTGCGGGATTCGACTCCGGCCGTGAGTGCCGCCCCGGAGAAGCGCATTACGCGTACCGGCAAGTCGGTCAGCCGCGGGCGCCGCGCTTTCTCGTCGAGCGCGATCCAGACCTGGTGGGGCAGTTGCGTGGTCAGCCCGTGCATTTGCAGGGCCGTGAGCAGGCAGACCGTCGCCTGTGGCACTCGCTTGAGCACGGTCGCCACCGTGTGCGTCTCTGTCGCCGGAGCCTTGGCCAACCGGTAGACACCTCGAGTGACCCGTTCCAGAACGCCGGCAGCTGTCAGGCGACGCAACTCGGATCGGTCGATTCGAGCCCCTGCGAGCTCGCGCGCGCGCACGAGTCGGTTCTTGCCCATCAGGGCGATGACCGCACGTCGAGTGTCTCTTGCCATGGCGGGCATCATGCCCCGAAACGTCGGGGATTGTCAATAAGTCCCGACGTTTCGGGGCATTCAAACCGGCGCACCTAGGCGCTAACCAGTTGTCTAACAAACGCATTGGGTCCATAAGGGAGGCGCCATGCTCACGGCATTCTGGCACTTGAGACGGTCGCCGGCTAGAAGGCAGCGGAGCGAAAGCCTCGGTAAGCCCAAGTCAGCTTGAACGCGCACCAGCTCGGGCGCAGGTTAGCGGCTTCCTGGAAAACTCGGTCCAGACTAGAGAACCAAGAGAAATCATGACCTCGTTTACAGCCGCTGACCTCGAACGCATGGCCCGCGAGCGCGCAGACGCGACCCAGCGCATCGTTGGGTCTCCGGCACGAAGGAAACTCGTCGTGGCCGGCCCAGGCACAGGCAAGAGCCATACTTTCCGGAAGGCACTCGAGACCGCGACGGGTCGCGGGCTGGCAGTTACCTTCATTCGCAACTTGGTTCGCGACCTCCGGACTGACCTCTCGGACATTGCCGAGGTGTACACCTTCCACGGCCTCTGCAAACAACTCCTGCACCGATTCCACGTGGAAGGCCTAACGCCGCGGTTCGACTTCTATCCCGCCCTCCTCGCGCTAATCGCGCAAGATCTCGAGCTGCTAGGTCGATCGGATGCGAGTGAAAAGGAGATCGTCCGCGCATTCCACTACCTCGACGATTCCAAGGGGCTGGTCTCCGCCTCCATCGCGTGTGGCAACTACTACGACGCCACCAGCTTCGTCGATGTCGTCTACCGCGGCCTGCGGCACCTCCAGAGCTCCCCCACGAGCACACCCAGCTACCCTCTCGTGGTCGTGGACGAGTATCAGGACTTCAGCCTACTAGAGACCACCTTCATCGGAGAGCTGGCGCGGGTGAGTCCGGTGCTGATCGCCGGCGACGACGACCAGGCGCTCTACGCCTTCAAGCACGCCTCCGCGAGTTACATCCGAGAGCTCGCGGTGGATCCCACATACGCGCACTTTGGGCTCCCCTACTGCTCTCGATGCACGGAGGTCATCGTGCAAGCTGTGAAGGCGGTCGTTGGCCGCGCGAAGACCGCCGGCATGCTGCATGGGCGCTTGGACCGTCAGTTTGAGTGCTACCTCCCCGACAAGCAGATCGACAGCGCTCAACATCCGACCATCATCCACGCGCATTGCTCAGTTGAAACAAAGGCTGCGCCCTACCTCTGCCGATACGTTTCCGATGAGATCGCTAGAATACCCGCCTCGGACATTCACGACTCGCACGAGAAGCGCATTCCGACGGCGCTCGTCATCGGCCCCATGCACTTCGTCGAGCGCGTACATGCTCACTTGGTGGCCAGCCAGTTCCCGAACGCGGTGCTCCGCAAGAGCGCGACGACGCCCCTCGATCTGCTTGACGGCTACAGCCGGTTAGCCCAAGACCGGGGCTCCCGGCTCGGATGGCGTCTGATCACTCACTTCTGTCCATTTCCGGACCGCGACAACATCTTGTTGGCAGTCCTCGATGCGCAAGGTGCCCTGGACGCCGCTCTGCCAACCGCATATCGGGCCCAGCACCTCGCGCTCGTTGACCTCGTGGAACGGTTGTCCCGCGGGGAGCCTCTCGCCCCCAGCGAGCGAGCGCAGCTCGAGTCGGCGCTTGCGCGCCCAGTGGAGGACGTCGCGGCGGCGCTTTCCAGCACCCCCGAAGACGACGCTCAACAAGAGCCAGCGCCCAACCCGGCCGTACCCAAGATTGTCTGCACAAGCCTGGTCGGCGCGAAGGGCCTGTCGGCATCACACGTCTTCTTGGTTGGATTCAATGACGGCCACTTTCCACAGCATCCCGCGAGCATCACTGACGAAGAGGTGTGCTGCTTCATTGTCGGGTTGAGCAGGACGCGGAAGGCATGTCACTTGGTTTCCTGTGGCCGCTTTGCAGCCCAGGCCCGCCTCAAGCCCAGCACCCTTCTGCGCTGGATTGAGTCGTTCACCGAGACCCGCAAGGTCAACAAGGACTACTGGTCAGGTCGCTGACTCCCGGTCAAGCTTCTCCAGGTCGCGTTAGACTGCGGCGACCTAGACCTAGTGTGGGAGCTCGATCCTGGAGGGGCCGTGAACGTCGTGGACTGGAGTCCCGTCGCCACACATGTGGCCGCGTTTCTCGTTGGGCTCGTTGCGCCAGTCCTTGTGTGGCACTACAGCGACTTCGCAAGGACGACACGAGTCGCGGCGGACACCGCTCGCCGATTGTGTCGAGGAGTGAATGAGATTAGAGGAGCGCTTAAGCTTGTCCTGACAGCCGCGAAGGCCACTTCGGACAGCACTGTAGACCTCTACGCTCGACTCCTCCGTGCAGACTCGACGATCGAGGCCCTGGACTTCAGTGACCAGGGCTTGTTTTCACTCAGGGACGATCGGCTCCAAGATGAAATTGAGGCCTGCATCGGCGCCGTCGCGGGTCGTGTTCGAAGCGGCTACACGGACCTCATCCCCATGCTTAACCGCGGCGAACTAACTCGACATGAGTCGATTGGACGGAAAGAGCTCGAGGAGCTCATCCACGCGATTGGTGATGCGGACATTCCCGCCTGCACTCGGTTGATTGCGATGCTGGGAGAACGCTCCTCGTGGGTGGGATGCGCTCGCCATCGGATAGCGACTCATCGGCGAGGCAAGTAGATGTGGGCTGACCAGCCTCCTCGACAAACGCACGGCGAAGAGTTTCAGCTCACGTCTCCAGCGCTCTCCTTCAGGAGATCGCCACATTCGCTTCTGTTTGCGGTACGCTGAGCTCGCGCGTGCTGCACGTTAGACGCCAGCCAGCCAACACTTTAGAGCCCGATGCCGAACTGCCCGCTTGTGCACCACCTGCTCACGTTGGTAGGTTGCTGACCGACCGTCTGCTGGAACGGCCCCGATCCGGCGACGGAATCGCCGGGGAAAGGGTCCGCCTCATGGATGTGACCCCGCGGTTCGCTTCCCCGCGCCTGAACTGCCCCTTGTGCACTCGGGCGGCCCTTGTTGCTCGCGCTACCGAGTGCCATTTCATCGACTGTCTCCACTGTTCGACGTTTCTAGTCACCGATGAGGGCCGGCACTCCCTCCTGAACGACCCGCTGCCCGCGCGTGAGGTCGCGAACATCGCTTCCTACAACTGGGAGTGGTCGCCGTGCTGGGACTTGGACAATGGCCTCTGTGAGCTGAACGAGTTCAATGTTCGCCGCATGGGAAAGCACTGGCGGAAGAAGGAACATCACAGGTTCTGCCAGGTGCTGTTGCGCGTGCTCTACAACACCTACCGCCGCAAGCGGTTCATGCTGGAGTTCGACGACCCGATGTACCTTGGAATGACTGCGTCGGTCTCGCCCGATGAGCTGAGGGAGTTCGTCCTCTCTGCTGGCCGGTCCTACTACCTCCCGGTCATAGAGGACCACGGCCGAGCGATCCGCACGTGCATCTCGGAGGAGAGCATGGCGCTCTTAAGCATCCACTTGCAAGTCGCCCCAGGAATCTCGCGCGCCTTCAATTTGGATGCATCGCGGAAGCGGGTGGCGTGATGCCAGGCTCGATGGTGATTCCGTGTGTCGGTGCATCGGACCCGTTGATTCGAGAGTATGTTCACGACTTCGGCTTGGCAGCGTGGAATGTCGTCGCTCTTGAGGACCACCTGAAGCTCCTGCTGAAAGACATGGCGGTCCTGCGTGCCAAGTGGCCCTTGAGAGCAAGGAAGCTGGAGGCGATTGCCGAGCGGCTCGAGGAAGCCACACTAGGTGGACTCATCACGCAGTATGAGCGCCTCGGTGGAAACCGCGATCTGATTGCGAATCTCAGGCCATTGAACGCGACCCGACGCCTCTTGTTGCATCGTCGAATTCCGCTGACGCCGCTCGGGGAGAGTTGGCCTGATCGAGCACGAATCGCGGAACTGCGCACCGCGCTGCAGGCGTACTCGAGCGAGTTGTTGGGCCGGTCGAACGCGATTCAGAAGGCTCACCACGCAGTCTTCGATGAACTCGTCGCGCGCGTCAGGAGCGAGCAACCCCCCGATCTGCCCGGGATGATCTCACTCCACGCGCTGCTGTCTCGAAATGAGCGCATGGTCCGCAATCATCCTGATGCCTGAGAGCGGAGTCGAGAGCCACTCATTCAGTCGAGGACTGAAATGGCCGAGCTATCCAAGTATCCAAAGCACGAGCGTCGGTTCATCGAGCGCTTCCCCTTGGCCTACAACGAGGTCCACGGAACGCGCATCTCGGGCGAACCAGGGCGACCTGGAGCGCTTGAGCAGGGCTGGGACTATCGGTGGCCTGACCCGGACAGGCAGCAGGTTGGTGTCGAAGTACAGCATACAGCTGCGGCGAGCAATGCTGACTTTGAGCGCGTGCATGCGTCCCGTGCCGCCCGCATCAACCACGACATCCAACAACACCTCAACACTAGGGGCAATCGTGGCCACATCATCACAATCCGAGCAGCGGACACGCCGCGCAGGTCAGCTGATCTTAGGAAGGCAGTCGACGTGCTGTGCGCTGAGATCGACAAAGCCATTGAGCACACCCGCGTCGGCGTTACCGCGCGCGGCTCAGTGAACTGGCGGAGCGCAACGCAACGCTCAGCCTTCGACGTCCAGGTACGAAATCTTGGCGGCGACTTCGGCTCGATCACCATCATGACTCCGACCCCGACCGCATTCGTTGAGAACGCTTCCTGGCGCATGGAGCAGGCGGTTCGAAAGAAGTCGGGAGTCATCGGCTACGCGAAGACGGATACAGTGCTCCTCGTGGACTTCGACTTGAATGGGTTCGATGACGAGGACGTCGAGGTGCTCGTCGCGGACCTGAGAGGCGAGGTGATTCCATTTCGAGAGGTCTGGATCGCCGACCTGAAGGCCGATACAAGGATTCAACGCGTGTGGACTCGCGACGCTTGCTGCTAGGTTCTTGCCAGTAGCGCGCAGCACCAATCTGCCACCATCGCACGAGATCAACGAGGACCTGCAGCATCGATTGCCCAAGACTGAGAAGGGAGTCGAAAGCCTCGCCATGCAACGGGCAACCGACCGCATCCTGCTCTCCCCTACCGATGTCGCGAACTATCTCGCCTGTCCTCACTTGACCCAGCTGGACTCGGGCGTGGCACGGGGCGAGTTCACTCGCCCCGTCTTCGCGGACCCCTACGCCGAGCTGATCCGGCAGAAGGGGCAGGAGCACGAGACCGACTATCTCTCCGGGCATGAGGCCAGCGGGGCGAAAGTCCTGCGCATCCCTCGCCAGGGAGCCGAAGGCTACCGTCCGGATGAAGCCCAACGGCTGACCGAGGAGGCGATCAGGGCCGGATCGGTCGACGTGATCTACCAGCCATTTCTCACAGACGGAGACTGGCGCGGATTCGCGGACTTTCTTGAGCGCCAACCGGACGGAACGTATGAGCCCGTCGACACGAAGCTGGCTCGCAGCGCCAGGCCAGAACACGTGCTCCAGCTGTGCTACTACGCCGAGCAGCTCGGCCGAGTACAGGGACGCACTCCCGAGTTCGTTCACGTCGTCCTGGGTACAGGCGAGCGCCAGTCCTTCCGCACCGCGGAATACGCCGCGTACTTCCGTCGCGCGCAGTCGAGGTTGGTCGAAGCGCTGCAAGGCGAGGCCAACACCTATCCGTGGCCATGCGAACATTGCGCGATCTGTGATTGGCGCCGCGAGTGTCGAGCCCGACTGGTCAAGGACGACAACCTGGTGTTAGTGGCCGGCCTCGCACGTTCGAGTGCGGACCGGCTGGCCGATGCCGGCGTCAAGACCCTCGCCTCACTCGGTACCGCGGACACCGAGATGCGGGTCCCCGGACTGACCAGCGATGCATTCAGGGGGCTGCGTCATCAGGCCGAGCTCCAGCTGCAATACCGAGACTCCGGCGAGCACCGAGTGGACGAACTTCCGCTGGAGCCCGGTCGCGGCTACTTCCTGCTGCCGGAACCGTCCTCTGGAGATGTCTGGCTCGACTTTGAAGGCCATCCCTTCTTCGAGCCTGCCCGCGGGCTCGAGTACCTGATCGGCTTCTGCTACCGCGACGAGTCCGGCTCGATCCGATACGAAGCCCTCTGGGCGAAGGATCGCCGCGAGGAGCGAGTGGTGTTCGAGCGATTCATCGATTGGGTCGTGGATCGGCGACAGCGACATCCTAGCCTGCACATCTACCACTATGCTGAGTACGAGCGCAGCGCCATTACGCGACTGATGGGTGAGCACGGGACCCGCGAGGCAGAGGTGGATGACCTCTTGCGTGGGCAGGTGCTGATCGACCTCTACCGCGTCACTCGGCAGGCACTTCGCGCTTCGGTTGAGAGTTATTCGATCAAGAAGGTCGAGGCGCTCTACGGCTTCGAGCGCGAGGCAGAGGTCTCCGGCGGGAACCAATCGACTGTGCTCTTCGAGCAGTGGCTCGCGTGTAACGAGCCGGGACTACTCGAGCAGATCGCCCGCTACAACGAGGAGGACTGCCGCTCCACCGTGGCGCTTCACGAGTGGCTCTTGAGTCGACGGCCATCTCAGATCCCCTGGCGGCCACATCCCGAGTTACACGAGCTCGATGAGGGCGCCGCCGATGCTCTCGCCGAGCGCGAGCGCGTCAAGGCAGATCTGGTAAGGCGATCTGCTCAGGACGGTGACTCTTGGTGGCTGCTCGCTCAACTCCTCGACTATCACAGACGTGAAGCGAAGCCGCAGTGGTGGGAATGGTTTCTGCATTTAGATCTCGGTCAGGAGGAGTTGACTCAGGACAGCGACACGATTGGCGGGCTGGTGCCGATGGGCGACCCAGTCCCGGACAAGCGATCCCTCGTATACGAGCTGTCGTTCCCGCCGCAGGAGCACAAGATTCGCGACAAGGGCGTCGACCCCGCCACCCAGAAGTCGCACACGGTCGCCGTCGATGACCAGCGAGGGGTGGTCACTCTGCGCCGGGCTGCGACACGTGCAAGCGAGCCCCTCCCCCGTGCGCTCATCCCGCCGGGGCCGATCCACGACGGCGAGCAGCGCGAGGCGCTCCTGAGATTCGCGCGGTCCTATCTCGCCGGCAACGAGGACTACGCTGCGGTTGTCTCCGTCCTCGAGCGCACCTCGCCCCGTGCCAACCTAACACTGCCGACGCCGCAGGCTGCGCTAACGCTCGATCGCTCGTATCTGCTGGTCCAGGGTCCTCCCGGAGCTGGCAAGACATGGCAGGGCGCTAAGGCCGCAGTACAGCTGATGCGCGCCGGCCGGCGTGTCGGGGTGGCAGCCCTGAGCCACAAGGCCATCAACAAGCTCCTCGCCGAGATCGAGCGTGAGGCCGGGGAAGAGGGATTCTCGTTTCGAGGCAGAAAGAAGCACTCGGACGAGGAACAGGTTCACGCCGGCCAGCAAATCGACTCCTCCGAAAAGTGGCAGGATCTGCTTGACCCGGGACTCCTCCTGCTCGCCGGGACGGCTTGGCTCTTTGCCCGCCAGGACTTCGACCACCACCTGGACACCCTCTTCGTTGATGAGGCCGGCCAGTTCGCGTTGGCGGACTTGATCGCGTGCGGCGTCGCGGCGCGAAACCTCGTGCTGTTGGGAGATCCTAATCAGCTGCCGCAGGTCTCCCAGGGTGCGCACCCGGACGCCGCGAAGCTGTCGGGACTCCAGCACCTGCTGGGCGATCACAAGACGGTGCCGCCGGACTTGGGCATCTTCCTGCCAGAGACATGGCGGCTCCGTCCGGAGTTGTGCTCTTTCACCTCTGAGGCCTACTACGAGAACAGGCTGGCATCAGCGGGCATCTGCAATCTGAGGAGTGTCAGTGCGGGCAATGGGCCACGGCGCCTGACCACAACACATGAAGGCCGCAGCCAGTCATCCGCCGAGGAAGCCAATGCAATCGCGGACGAGATCCGGAGACTCCTCGGTGAATCCTTCTCAGACTCAAACGGTGTCACACGCCCGCTTCGCCCCAGCGACTTCCTCGTGGTCGCCCCGTACAACGCCCAAGTCCGCGCACTCACAACGAGGGTCCCCGCCGGCGTGCGCGTGGGCACTGTCGACAAGTTCCAGGGGCAAGAGGCCCCGATTGTCTTCGTGTCGTTCGCGAGCTCGAGTGGAGCCGACGCCCCCAGGGGGATTCGGTTCGCGTTCGACCGACACCGAGTCAACGTCGCCACCTCGCGCGCGCAATGCAGGGTGACCCTGGTGTACGCACCACGACTTCTCGACGCCGAGTGCCGGACGCCAGAGCAACTCCGACTTGTTAACGCAGTCTGTCGATTCGTCGAGCTGGCCTCTGGCTAGCGAAGCGCGGTGACAGGGATCGCGTCAGGAGACATGCGACGCCAGAGCAATGACCTGCCGGTGCTGTTAGCGCAGCGGCTTGTCTCCTTGGGGAGCTCCCGCCCGCCCACACATCCCGTCACTTGCAAGGTTGCAAGTGCATCAATGGCAGGTAGTTGGAGGCGGCGCCTGAGTCACACCGCCGAATCGAGGTGCTCGTTGGCGTACAACGGCCACTTGGGGTGGTTCATGAGTCGGAAGCAGCGTTTCATCTGGCGTGGAAGTGACTACCAGCTTCCGCGCCCGATCGTGGAGAACTGAGAGCGCATGACGACTTCGCCTCCCTCCCGGTTCGCGATGACGCCCGTGCCCAAGCCCGGGGGCCAGCCCGGGAAGTATGAGGAGGAACAATCACAGTGGTTCCTCGAGCTCTCCTTCTTTCGCGATGCCCTCATCCGCAATCCGCCAGGGAAAGGCGGCAAAGGCGAACTGGCTGACGCGGTTGTCCTCCACGACGACGTCGTCCTCATGACGCAAGTGAAGGCGCAGACCTCAGCTCGACCGCCAACCCTCTGGGCCAAGAGAGCGATTCGCGAAGCGCTAGGTCAGCTCGGATACACGCACCGCATGCTAGTGGGGGGACACATCAAACAACTGCGGAGCGCGACACTGGGCGAGCTGCCGTTCGATGCGGATACGTACTGCAACCGGTGGGGCCTGATTGTCCTCGAACAGCCGGCCGACTTCTTCGAAGCCGAAGAGCTTGCCCCTTCGCTGGCGACTTCGCCCTTCCCTGTCCAAGTGTACTCGCTGGCCGACTTCCGGATGGTCACCGAGCGGTTCGACACGGCCGCAGATCTGGTCAACTACATGGAGATGCGTCATGTCTTCCGCGATCACCTCCGGCCCCGCGTCCATGATGAATCGACGACTCTTTCACGACTGATGGAGCACGTGGATGATTACTTTCGGCAGATGAGCCCGAGCATGACCGCAGATCAGCTTGATCGCACGGTCGATTCCGTGCGACGGACGGGAGCCGGTCAGTTCCTCGTGCATCCGCACGTCAGCTTCGGGCACGCATACGACGACATCATCGCGCGCCTGCACGACATTGATCCCCACCTGCCTGACAATCGGACGACGAACCCGACCGACATTCTTCCGATCCTAGAGGAACTGGGATGGCTGACGCGCGCGCGAAGAGTCGCCCTTGGGCGGAAGCTTGGGGAGCTCTACTCGGACGCCCAGGACGGCGAGGACCACGTCATCTGCCACTTCCAACGCCCTCGGGGAATTGTGTTCGTGTATCTTGCCTCGAGTGCAGACAGGTCTGAGCGCGCAGAGTTGCTGAGGGCTCTCGTGATTCGTGCTCAAGCAAAGTTTGACTGTCGGGCGGCTCTGGGAGTTGCGAGTGAGCCCCTTGGCGGCGGGCGATCGTACGATGCCTACCTGCACCGCGGTCAGCTCCCGGCAGAGCTAGTGAACAAGCTTTGCGCGACCGAGGATCCCTTCGGCGGCGACCAACAACAACTCGCGGCAGAGTAGTGGCCCGGACCGGCGGCGTGAACTCTCGCGGTCTGTGCGGGCGAATCGAGCTGACGGAGTTTCAGTGCGACGACGGAGACGAGGGGGTATGGCCGCGAACGCCGCTGCCGAGGCCGGCGAGTCCAGATATCAAGTGGCTTTCGGGCAAGGATGCTTGCGAGTTGGCTCGAATGATCTTGAGTCCACGCATTCCTCGCGCGCCCGCGCAACTAGAGACGACCCTTGTGGCAAGGTCGATTGGTGCACAGTTTGTGAGCTGGCAGCTACTTCAGTACGCCCGCCGAGCGCAATGCCTGTTCAAGCTGGGCTAAGACCCTGCGGTACTCCTCTGCCAGGCTCTTGTACTGGGTTGTCGCGCCCTCAACTTGTCGTTGGATCTCTTCTACGACGGCCTGACCCGCATACGGCAGATGCCAGAGCTTTGCGATCGCCGCAGCGGAATGCAAACGGCTCGCGTAGCGACGCTGCCATCGCTCTGCGTGCTCGAAGAGTGTGTCTGCCGCAGCCGCCTTCTGCTCCCAGTCGGCCACCAAGTGAAACCAATCTCGCTCGTCGGGAGCCTGTTTGCGCTCAAACAGTGTGACGTGGCGTCGGATGTCATCCACCACCGGGCGGAAGTCTTCGATCGCCGACTGCAGGGACTCCACGGCGCGAAGCATGCGACGAGCGTCCTGTTGAACGTAGTCCTCTAACTTGAGGCCGCGCAAGATTACCGTGGTTCGATCAAGCCCCTCGACAACTCCAATCGAGCCGAGGGAGACGCCTCGACGCACGTCAACAAGTTCGGGCATGAGTGGTGGCTCGCCCGGTTCACGAGCGACTTCGAGGAGCACAAGCAAAGCGGCCCCAAGCAGGACCCCAACTCGGACATTCTCGACGCTCCTGATGTCGATGAACCCGACCCACGCGATTGTGCAAAGTGCGGGCAGCATCACCGACAGCCCTCGCATCAAGATTCGCATCGGAGATAGGCGCGTTCCTCCGACTGGGAATGGCACCGGCCAGAGGCTGTAGAGCAAACCTGTGACTGCCAAGAGCCCCATGATTGACGCCCAGAACCCGACAGCGGCGCTCACCCAGGGGGTCACTCCCTCAGCGTATCTACCGATGCCCCACAGCAGCGCACCCGAGTAGAGCAGCTCAAGCGCGAGCGCAGGACGTTCCTCGCCGAATGTCTCACTGCTGACTAGCACCCGGCTCTCGTCGTCTAACTCCCGTGAACGCTCCAGAAGTCGTCGACCGCGACGGAGCACTTCCACTACCATCAGCGTGGCTGCCGCGGAACGAAAGACCATCGGCGGCGAAGTGACATTCTCAATCCGGCCCGCGAATCCCCACAAGAGAGCACCAAGGGCGGTCAGCAGCGCCCACGGCGTCCATCCTGGCCAGTGGGATCGCCGGTAGGCGTGGTCGATCTCCCAATCAAGCAGCGCCAGAAGCTCGGGCACGTCAAGCGCGCGATCGGGTGCTCCTGAACGAGGTCGGTAGTCCAAGTCTGAAGTAATCTCGATCTGGTTGGCGAGCAGGGGCTTCGAGCTCGACGCAGGGGTCCAGGCCGCGCCAGCACGGCCATGCCTGCTTGATCGGCGTGGAATCCGGCGAAAATTGGAGGCGGCACCCGGATTCGAACCGGGGAATAAGGGTTTTGCAGACCCTCGCCTTACCACTTGGCTATGCCGCCCTTGAAGACATGTGGGACAGCGACCTTACCGCACTCGGCGACGGCTCGCCAAGCCACTAGCCCCGCGTTGGAGAGCCTCGCAGACGAATGCCGTTTCTCCCGGCCAGTTGGACGCATGGGGATGCGACGCGACGTCGACCAGGCTTGGACGCAAGCGGCGCTTTGCCAAGTGTGGAGGATGTCGCCGCGCAAGCACCTCACGCTGCCGCTTCAAGGTCGTTCGAAGCAACGCCCTGAAGTGATTCTCACGAGTTGATCTGACATGTTGGCTAGGTTCTGCTCGCAAACGGTGTTGGGTCGCGAGCTGCGCCCAACTCTCCACGGCCGGGGAGGCTGGGAGGGCGCAGCGAATGCGCCGTTACGAACTCAGGGATGAACCGAGCCACCGTTGCCTCGGGCCATTACTGGTCGGCCGCGGTTGGCGCTCTCAAGAAGAACCTGGACTTCCCGACTCAAGAAGAGACTCGTGCCATGCCCCATCCCCACCCTCAGTTCAAGCAGACACTGGCCGTCCCTGAGCATGCAGCGACAGGAAAGTGTGTTTCGAGGATCTGCCTATCCCCAGCATCTCGCGAAACACGTTCTATGAGTGGAGGAAGACCTGAACCCGCAGAGACTGGCATCGTGATCTGCAGCAGTGTTAGGGGGAAAGTCAGTGCGGGGGTCTCACGGGGTGCGACCCGATGTGCTTCGCGCCAAGGTCGCGTCAGCATCCTGAGGGAAGTGCTAGTCCTGGTCCAGCCGGGGCGCAAACAACTTGCAGGAGCTCCAGGGGGACTCCCCGATCTTCCAACATTCCAATCCGCGGGTTTGACCTCGGATGTGCTGGGAGCGTGCGCCGGTTGCGCCACAGGCATCGGGAGGAGTTGTCGGCCACGAAACCGGTGCTCCCTGATTGGCGATCTGACCCGCCTCTCAATCAGCGGTCACTGATTTCGCTGAGACGCTGTGGTCGAGAACTCGACGTTGACGTCCTTCGTAAGCCTGGAGAGTTCCGCGCTCGGCGCACAAGCGAAGGGAATCGAGATCGCGAAGTTGTCGTCTGAACCTGCGCTGTACAGCTTCTAGCTCCGACACTTCATTGTGATCGAGCCACGCTTGTTCGTAATCCGTCTGTGCACGTACTTCCGCCTCCACGAGTCCAGAGAGTGTAGCCGCAGCACTCACGTCGGACGAGCTTCGCGCTGAATTTTCGAGCATCGCGGCCAAGCGATCCAATGCTCTCTCCCTGCGGATGGCAACGTCGAGTCGGCCAAGTGAAGCTCGTAAGGCCTGGATCTCCTCCGCGGCATAGGTATCCCGGGGCTTCATTTGAGCAAGCCGACTGCTCACGGTGGCCGAAATGCTATCAACTTCGTCAAGCCTCGAAAGCCAGCGTGCCGTACGTCGGCGCAAAAGGATCGGCCGATAAACCAGTCGCTGACTGTAGACGACATCGGGAATGTCGAGGTCCAAGAGGGCAGCAATCGCCGCTTCCGCCCCGGCTACCGAACCTCCGAACCGAATCCGGCTGTACGTCCGAGCGAAGTCCTGTCGACTTCTCTCATCTGGAGCCCAGCTACAGTCGGCGAAGTAGGCTATTCCTGAAATGTCGTTCCCCAGCAGGTCCTCCGAGCCGCCGTCCCCCCAAGACGCCAGCACGCTACCCAAGCACCCCGTGCGCTTGGCGACTTGAGTCGAGCGCACGATGCTCGCCACCGCTCTTCGATAGCTGGGCACGATGGCAAACCAGTTCCACAGTCCTGGACTCGTAACAATTCGGCTTCGTTCTTGAGGGTTGAGGGCCTCGAGGTCCGCGTAGTCGGCTGCCGGATCGTACTTCCGCCAATCCACGAGGACGACGTCCCGCGGGAGTGAATCGAGCACCGCCGGATGCTCGAAGACGAAGTCGTTGTAGATCCATGTTCTTGCGTTCCACTTCACACGCGCGTGATTGACAAGTCGACGTACGTGATCGACGTAGACGCGTTCAATCCCGTAATCTTCTGCGCGTGCCCTACTTGCACCTTGTCCCAGCTCGCTCGGCTCGTCACAACCAATGTGCAGTTGTGTCGCTCCTGAGGCGGCGAGCACGTCGTCGACCATGGAGTCGAGAAGTCCTTGAGTGCCGCGCTCTGTGACGGCGAACTGACTGCTGACCACTCGACTCGGCCCCCTGAGATTGAGCACTGCGAGGCCCTGCTCGATCACAGCGCTGATTGCCAACAGTGCCCGAGACCATGGGCCGGTCCATCCGGGAGCCTCCGCGTGGCTCCACATGCTCGGATGTGATAGCAGGCGTGCCTGATGCCCGAGCGTCTGCACGATTGGTACGAGCGCAATGGATCGCAGCGACGCTTGCTGGGCGAGCTCACGGATGCTCTGAGGCGTCAGTCCGTAATCTCGCAATGCAGTCTTGGGAATGTGTGAGTACTCGTAGGTGTCCTCGATGTAGAGCAGCAAGTAGTTGAGTTTGAAGCTCGCACAGAGGTCAAGGAGGCAGATGAAGTCCGCACGGCGTGGCATTCGACCGCGGCTGACGTCCAAGGACATTCCTCTGACCGCAAGCGCTGGGCCATCACTGATCGTGCCACTCGGAATGCACCCATGCACCAGCGCGAGTTGGCGGAGTGTTCCAACCGCGTACAGGCGCGCAGCAGCGGTCGGCCCCGTGATGACGATTCGCTGAGGCGTCACGTCAATCGAGTAGCTCTGTTCGGCCACAGCACCCTTGAGTGCTTCCGTTGGCTGGCCAGCCCGCAGGAAGATTCGACGACCTAGTGACAGTCGTTCCTTTCTGATAGGACGCGACCGGTCGCATAGCTCTCGAAGCACCTGCATCGCATAGACGTCCTCCTCGGGTCGGTTCGAGTCGATGAAGACGCCATTTGCAAGATCAAACCACGCCTCTCCTCGAGGGAGGGCAAGTCGAGGCCGCGGTATGAGATCTTGGTCTGTCATGGTGGCGCTCTGAGCGAGTCCGGTCGTCGACGCAAGCAGGAGCGCAAGCAATCCGCAGCCGCCGCTGACGCGCAGGGCGAGAGTGCTTGCTCTTCTGACAAGGCCGCGGGCAAAGCTCATGCCGATGGTATCGGCTCGGAAAACCGGAGCGCTGACCGAAACCGTCCCGACTGCCTAGGGAGCCTGCTCCTCGCACGCTCTCAACAGGTTGCGGGCCTGGACTACGTCTAGTCAGGCGCGATGGGACCGGGATTGCCCTGCCCTGAGCCTGCACTTTCCCCGCAAGCAGCTAGCTGGAGCATCAGCTGCGAACGGGCTACAAGTTGCTCGACCGTTCCCCCTACGGTCGACTTGAATCTCTGGCCAGCAGTCTTGGGACACGCATGGAACAGAAACTCAAAAGGCTGCATGGCCAACGACCAGTCTTGCACGTCCTTACTGGCGGACGCTCTCACAGCACGACAAGCACGACTGAGGCGCCACACCTTGTTAGCTCACGGGGCAACGGTGTGTTCTGAGCAGATTGGCTATTTCACACTCGCGGAGATGTGCGCGATCTCAACGAATGGACGGGCATGATCATCGCCGATTCTCCTTGTGTCTCGATGCGTGCACGCGCAGATTACTCATCGCCTCTTGCGTTAGTCGGCGCAAGAACATTGGCCGGGCAGCACCGCCTGCGATCCCTACGCGACCTCAGGTTGAGTGCCGCCCGCGATAGGCAATGCAAGGAGGATCACATGCGCGCCGCACGCAGCCCGCTGGACTCGATGATTCGGCACATGTTTGCGAGGTCCGTGGTCATTTGTGCATGCCTGCTCTCAACATCGGCTTGGGCGGAAGCACCAGCTGCTCCATCGATACAGGATATTCTTGACGATCGCGGTGTGCCGGACCTCTCGCGCATTCGAATTGGCTATCAAGGACCGTTGGACGTCAGTGGTTTTGCGCTGAGCTACCTTGGGGCCGGCGGCGTTCCGCACTTCACTCGATCGCCGGCGGCGCCGACCAACAGCAACACCATCACGGCAGGTTGGCCTCCCACCTTTACGCCAGCCGGGCCCGGCTCCCAAAACGTCAGCGCCCTGGCAGTGTATGGGGGTGATCTGATCGTCGGCGGGCTATTTGATCTTGCGCACAATGGGAGCACAGCTCTCATTTCCAACATTGCCGCCTGGAATGGAACTGGCTGGAAGGGCTTGGGTGGTGGCCTCAATGGAGCCGTTCAAGCGCTTGCCGTGTACGATGGAAACCTCATTGCCGCTGGCGCGTTCACGTTTTCAGGCAGTACTAGCCTTAACCGAGTGGCCAAGTGGAATGGGGCTAGCTGGGCCGCCTTGGGGACCGGCTTGACTGGAGGCAATGTAAATGCACTTGCCACCCTGGGCACAAAGCTGTACGTCGGCGGTGACTTTACTACCGCCAGCGGAAGCAACATTCCCGATCTTGCCTCTTGGGACAGCTCATCCTGGGCGGCTGTTGCCAATGGTATCGGCGGACATGTGCGAGCACTGGCGAGTTATAGCGGCGATTTGTATGCCAGCGCGATCACAGTCAGCGGCCCAGTGATCAAGGTGTCGTCATCTGGAACCGGCAACTGGGCGATGGTTGCTGACGGATTGAACGGTACGGTCTATGCCATGGTTGTCTACTCAGGCACGCTCGTGATGGGCGGAGACTTCACGGCCGCACACAACTCGGCCGTATCGGCAAATCGAGTCGTGGCGTGGAACGGGGGATGGTCCGCTTTGGGGAACGGATTTGGCAGCGGCGTGGTGAAAGCCCTCGGGCTGTCCTACGACGGTTCGCTCAGCGCGGGGGGCACCTTCTCCGGCCGTGTGTCAACGTACAGCGGTTCGTGGAGCACAACTGGAGGTGGCCTGGATGATGACGTGAGTGCCGTGGCCGCGTACAACAGTGCTCTAGTCTGCGGCGGAATTTTCGGCAGCGCGGTTAGCCCAAGTGTGCCGCTCAAGAAGATTGGCCGATGGAATGGCACGAGCTGGAGTCGCCTGGGCCAAGGACTCAGCGACCAAAGCAGCGTCCGTGCACTTGCGATCGGGTCCGGCATTCTCTATGCGGGTGGAGAGTTTACAGAAGCCGCCGGAATCACTGCTACGCGCGTTGCGTCTTGGAATGGTTCAGGTTGGGCAGCGCTCGGCACTGGAGTTCGTTCCGAGACCGGCTTTGCTCCGGCGGTCCACGCCGCGATCATCTGGAATGGCAACTTGGTCATTGGCGGAAGTTTCAAGTACGTCGGTGGCGCAACTGCGCATCGCATCGCCATTTGGAATGGCTCAAGCTGGAGTGCTCCCGGAAACGATTCAACTCTGGGACTAAATGGAACAGTCCACGCCCTCGCTGTCCACGACTCTGAGCTCTATGTTGGTGGAACCTTCTCGGCAACGACTGGCGGTACACCGCTAGCCAAGATCGCAAAATGGAATGGATCGAGCTGGTCACAGCTCGGATCGGGCATGGGCGATGGTCAGGTCTATGCCCTCGCGGTTCACGCTGGCGCCCTGCATGCCGGCGGAAGCTTTACAGTGGCTGGCGGCGTTACCGCCGGAAAAGTGGCCAAGTGGGATGGATCAAACTGGACTTCACTCGGTTCTGGAGGGGCGAATGGAGTGAACGACGTAGTCTACGCCCTCTGCTCCTACAACAACTCCCTCTTCGTCGGCGGTGGATTCACGCAGGCGGGCGGGGCGAACGCGGCTCGACTCGCCCGCTGGGATGGGTCATGGCATGAGGTAGATGGGGGGGTGAGCGGCACGAGCGCCAGGGTCAAGGTGATGGCCGTCTATCATGGCTACTTGGTTGTCGGCGGAACCTTTTCCCAGGCCGGGGCATCCCTGTCCGCAAGCAATATCGCTCGCTGGGCCGCGCTCGCCGCCTGGAGCTCGTGCGGCGCAGGATGGGATCGATTCGGAAGCGCTGAATCGAATGGCGTGTCCGATGGCAATTCAGCTGGCCAAGATGGCGTCGTCATGGCTCTTGCGGTCAGTGGAGACACGCTATATGTAGGTGGAAACCAGCGCACGACTGATGGATACATCGTCCACCATCTCTCGCTGTACAATGAAGAGCCGACTGACTTCATCTGCCCTGCTGCTGTGACAGACCTTTCGGTTACGAGGGGAGTCCACACGGCAGTCACGGGTTGGACGCAAGTTGGTGATGATGGGAACACTGGCACCGCGACGGAGGCGGACGTGCGTTGGTCGATGAGTCGCATTTACGGTTTGTATGAATTCTCAAATGCGAACCTCTTGACCTCTTATAACCCGTCGCCTCCTACAGCGGCCGGCAACAGCGGATGCGCCGAGGTGGGGCAGCTAGATCAATGTACGAAGTATTACTTCAGAATGCGCACCCGTGATGAAGCCTCGAACTGGTCTGCCCTGAGCAATCTGGACAGCACGACAACACGTTGCACGGGTTCAATCGAAGTTACCTGCAACGGTGGATTCCGTGCACGGCCTGTCGACTTGGGGATACCCCGTGGCCTTGAGCTTGCGGCCCCACAACCGAACCCAGTTCGATCGACCTTCACAATCTATTTCGGCTTTCCTGATGACGCAGAGGGCAGTGAGTACGATCTCTCCCTCTTTGACGTACTCGGCCGAATGGTGACCGTTCTGGACAGGGGCAGAGTGGAAGCAGGTTGGACTGTGCTCGACGCGTCCCTGGACAGGCTGGGCGCCAGAGTACAATCGGGAACCTACTTCGCTCGCCTACGCGTAGGGAATAGCGTCACCACTCGCACCGTGATTGTGGTCCGCTGAAGGTGAAGTCCGTGGCGGGAGAGTCACCCCTGAGTCTGGACGCTCTCCCGCCACCGCTCTGATTTCCAGAGCCTGTGGGCCGATCGCTCGGTCACTGTCAACGGAGAAGAACGAATCGGCCGACTTGGTGCCCGACTGACGAGGTCACCGTAAACAAATAGACGCCGCTCGCGACGTCCTGACCATTGCGCGAGATCAAGTTCCACGCTGCTTGGCCATTGCCGGTCCTGCCGTCGTGGTCGAGTTCTGCCACCAGGTCACCAGCGAGTGTGTAGATCCGGATCCTGGACTTCGCCCTAGGCAGACCCAGGAAATCAATGTGGCGAGTGAAGACGTCTCCCGGCACGGGCGGGCGCTCCCACGGCGAGCTCCCCCGGTAGGGATTCGGCGCCACCCAGACCTCACCGAACCGTGACGCAGCTGTCGCATGGGGCGTCACACGCTCATCGAAGTCGACCATGAACGGACTCTCAAACTCCAGCGGTGTGGCGAGGCTATCGGTAGGCACCTGCCTGAGGAGGCTGGTAATGACATAGTGGTAGTCGAAACCATTGAGCACCAGCGTGTCTTTCACTTCATACCTTCCGATCGGGTAGTGCGGTCCGCCATCATCCCAGCGGTCGGGTGTGAGCGTGACATTGGTAATGGACTCGAGGGGCTGGCCCCCACCTCCTGCCCCGGGCCTGTAGACCGCCAGACGCTGCCACTGCTCCGGTGACGGGAGGAGAGACGTGCGCTTCCACCTATCCAGGCGGTAGAGCTTGTACCCGCTGAAGGTGTAGCCGGGTGTTCCGACGCTTGCGGCCTGGATCTGCGTCTCTGGAGTGTTGTCCCACTCGATCAGTACCTGACGGTCACCTGGGGTTACTCGCGCGACTGGCTGCGAGGGCAGTCGCATGTCCAGATCCCAGTGTCTGATCTCATCCGTGCCATCGTCGCCGGTGCAGAGGTCGCAGTCGAGGTCCGTCCAGATGCAGTGCCCTGATCGATACGTGACCTCATCTGCGTGGGTAGGCGGAAGCAATGGCGCCAGCGGGCGAAGATCTGGATCGAGAACGAACTTTTCGGGACAGTGAGGATCGTAGTTGAACGTCAAGTCTGGCGGGGGCTCGAGGCAGACCTCATGTCCATTGATCCCCGTCTCGCCCAAGTCATACTCTCCTCGCCGCCCATTCGGCTGTCTATCCACCCGCTTGCCGCGATAGAGCAGCTGCGCCTCGAGTGCCATCCTTGCTGCGCTGTCCGCCGACGGCAACGCAACAAACGCGACGGCAAAGCTCAGGCTTCCTCCTGGATCGAGGCGCGCGAAAGGCCCGCAAGAGAGAAGAACCGCGTAGTCTCGCGCGTCCCGAGTGTTCGCCGACGGATACGCTCCTGACAACGCGTCGTACCGGTGTTTGTCAAGCCGCGGGGGACCTCCCTGTCCGGGAGGTGCATCCTGCGCGAAGACAGTGAACCGAAACGTGGTATCCCGTCTCGGCGCTCGAGCGAGCTCGCGCGCTACCTGGACGCCCGGAAACACGTCCTTTACAAGGTAGCCGAGCGGGTCCGTGGTGTGCGATAGGGGCACCAGCGCGACGCGCGGAAGTAACGACTGCGGATTCGCGTCCCTCAGGATCATCGCGCGGCCGTCGATGCGTTCAACGCAGTTCTTTACCCAATTCCCCGCAAGAGTGTCTGCTCGTGGATGAATGGCGAAGGCGTAGGGCAGTTCCTCGACCAGATCATCGAGGTGGCCAGTCGTCGAGTTACGATTGCGCGCATCCAGATCGGCGTAGAGGCCCAGCCACACATCTCGGAGAGTCTCACGGCCGCGATTGGTGATCACAAATTCCACTCCTGCGATGTAGTCGTGGCCAGGCAGTGCCCACGCATGCGTCTCTTGGTGCACGGAAAGCCCCAGCGGAACGTGAGACTCTCCAGTTGGGTAGACATAGTTGACAGCCGTTTGCTGATCGTCTGTGTAGTCCGAGGCAAGCAACTGCTGACCAGGCACCGCAAAATCTTCGTCCACTCGTGCATCACCGTCGTCGTCGCGTCCATTCAGACTCTCTTCATCGACCTGCCCGTCCCCATCATCGTCTCGGCCCGCACGCGAGCCGTAGTCGCCGGCGTTCGCAACGCGGACTGAGTCGGAAAGGGCAAGGGATGGTCGCCACTCCAGCATGGGTCCACCCGAGACGCGCTCGACTCCTTCGTCGTTGCGAGCACCCACCCACAGTTCAGCGGCATTCAGGAGCTCGTTCCCACTGCCCTTGGGAGCTTCAAATGACGGATCGAAGGAGCGACCAACTGAGAAGAAAGCGTTGCCAAGCACGCCGATATTGGTGACACGCATTGCGAAGCGTCCGGCTTGCAAGATTGATCCGCGGTCCTCGACATCCATCTTGGCGAGCGCCGGCTCTTGAATAAGTGCGAGGAGTACCAGTGCCGCTGCAATCGGAACACTAGGGACGCCGGGCCGCCCATGATTTGATGTCGGCCCACTCATCGAGCTCGGCGAGCTCTGCCCTATCGAGGGATTGATTGCCGACGGAGCCCCCACACTTGTCCAAGGACGAAGTCGACCAGCGCAATCACCTGATCCCGCTGGAAGTACCAGAACGGGAACCCCGAAAACACCGTGATGGGCCTCTGGCTCTCGTGATAGAGCGTCATGACAGGCCAGCCGGGGCCAGCGGTTCCCCCAATCGTCTCGTAGAGGGTATCCAAGACTGACACCTGAGGTCCTTCCACGTGGAGGCGCTCGAAGACAGAATTGGGTTTGACAAGATGCTCGGCAGTGTACGTGGACGCGTAGCTAGCGCTCGAGCGACCGGCAGGCACGGGGTCGGTTGCAGTCGACCTTCCCATCAGCAAGTCCGGAAGGAGCGTGTAGTCGGGCGCACCGGCCCAGCCACCAAGGGCGCGTGGCGAGCGTGTCGCTTGGATTGACTTCAGAATTCGGATCTCACTTCTCCAGCCCGCGTTGTCGTACATCATCTGCCCCAGGCGCAGTTCGCCGAGGTCCGCTGAGAAAATGTTGTCGGCTGACCCCTGTCTGTCGTACGCCTTGAGCGATGCCATCGCCGTTCCCCCACCCGTCAGCCACAATCGGCCTCCCAGTAGGACCCAGACCGCCAGCGGATTTTGGACGGCAAGGCCATTCCACGCTCGAAGCAACGGTTGCGGTCGAGATGTCGTGTTGTATGGCTCGGTATGTGCGTAGGCAGAGTTCGCATCTGTCATCCAAATCACGTTTCGATACCGACCAAGCCGCTGAAGACCCACGCTGCTGCTCAATGAGAAATGAGTGCCAAGCGTGTCAAAGGAATAGCCGGCAAACACTCCCACGGGACTCTGGGTGCCGGCCGCTAGGCATCGGTACGGCTTGCCGCCGACCGCGTAGAGAAACGTGTCAAGCTCGGCGGCAGTTGGCCACTCACCAGTCGGCGCTCTGACACATCCACCAGTTCCTACCCTATCTGGCGTCAGCCACGTGTCATCTATGATCAGTAGGTCGCGGTCAAAGGATGGTCGAACAATGGTGAACTCAACTACGGCGAGGCTCTTTAGGCGCTGGTCGTCTTCGGCTTCCAAGTAGAAAGTGTGTGTTTCGGCGAAACCGCCTGTGGGCAAGAACCTGGGGAGCAGAACGCCGTCGCTCGTAGTCACGCGGCTCCAGTGCTGGAGATCTGTCTCTTCGTTCGATCGTGCTGTCTCATCATCGATCGCCTTTAGGTCGATGGCCCATCGAAAGCCGCGAATGAATCCGCCTGAGACAGTCTTGGCTGACCAGTGAATCGGTATTGGCACGTCGGCCGGAAACTCGAGCCTGAGCCGCGAGTCTTGGTCTAGGAAGTACCCACCAGTTGGATACGTGTAGCTAAAGGACGCACTGGAAAGTGAAATGATCGGCCCTGAGAAGGCGTTTGGGTTGGGCTGAAACCAGAGCATATTGCGATCGAGGGAGAAGACAGGTGAATACGCTCCAGCGCCATCGAGAGCCACAACTGCGATGACGTAGTTCTGCCCAAACAAGAGGTCTCTCAGGACGACGGATGGAGTCTCCGCGCCTACCGAGTCCCAGCTTGCGAACGATGGTGCGTAACGACGCCGCACCGAGTCCGGATTGCCGAGCGCAAAGCTTGCTGTGACCTCGGTACTGGGGCCGAAGAGCTTCCAGCGATAGTGATTGGGCTCTCTTGTGCCGAGCCCGTCAGGGTCGTCGCCGACCCAATCAATCCGAGCGGTCGTTCCGACCTGTCTCGCAAGAAGCTTGTGCGGTGATGGGCTGGTGATGGTTACGGTGGGCGCCACGGTCCGACTGGAGAAGGAGGCAATCGCTGGGAGCGAAACGGCGCCCCTGTCGTCCTGCGCTCTGACAACAATTGTGTGATAGCCGTGGGCAAAGACGGCACTTCCCGAATCAAGACTGTCGGATCGGAACACGAACGTGCGTCGGTTTGCGGCCGTTCGCACCCAGGTTGTCTCTGCTAGGTCCGCGCTGGGCGGGTCCACCGCATAGTGGAACGTTTCGACTATGCCATCCGTGTCGAAGCCCGCCCAACTGAGTTCGTAGGCGTATGTGCCGGTCACCTCGCTGGCGGCCGGAACTTGACTGAGGACTACCGTTGGCGGCTGGTTTGGCAGCAAGGTCCCGCTCAAGGGCAGCTTCTCGCAACTTGTGCATGCCGCCAGGCAGGCCAGGCAAGCGAAGCTCTCAGCGAGCGAACCCTCAGACCGGCTGATGGAGACCTCCACACCACTGAAAGCTGCAGCCTAACCTTGACAAAGGTGCCACGGCGCCAGGACCGGGTCCGCCTGGCACGTGGGATCCCGATTGTCGACATGCGCGCGGCTCGAGCGCAATGGCGGAGCAATGTTGCCTTGAGTCGGGGCCTCTGCCAATGACAACAGTTTGCCCCGCGGCGAATGGGTCATGCGCTGTCACAATCGGAGCCGGGTACCACAGGCGATGTACGGCGTCCAGCCGTCAGTCGCAGGCCCGATGGAGTTCCGAGGTGCAGTTGCCACACAGGCGCCGTGGTTTGTGGGCCGCCTCGAGCGGCTCGGGGCCCGCCCCTCCTAAGTGACGGTGACGGAGTGTACGATCGTAGAACGTCAAGATGCAGTGGGCCACGTCAGCCAGCGCCAGCTCTCGGCTCCTTCAGACCTGTTTCTTGACCTGCGACTGCTTCAGGCTGCCGAGAAATCCCGGTGCAACCGCTCTGTTCCACCAGTTGTCCCTACGGCTGATGCTCGGTTGGGGGGTTGGAGCGACTGAGTCGTTGCCGCGCTTCCGTGCCAAATTGCGTGCCCTTGTCCGAGTGCACCAGTTTGGCGCGCGGCCGCGGCGACGGGCAGCCATCAACCTCACATCGCACGCGACCGCCCGTCGCATGGAGGGCGCTGTCGCGAACCCGACGATCCTGGGCAGTAGCGGGACCATGACGACTGCCAGCTAGAGCCGGCCCTCCCCTGTCCGATTGAGGTGATATCAGTCGCTCGGGCTTTGCTCGGGCGGGACATCGAGAATTGCAGCTTCAGGATGCTCAAGATCAGGGCGGACGGCGTGCCGACTGCCCATCGCCTAGCGCGATAGCCTTGGAGCGTGCACAGCTTGTTCACAAGCCTGAGGCGCATGATGCGAAGTTTGCCACATGGCGCACCATCCTAGCGCACTTTCATGATGACGCGTGAAGCACTAAGGCGCCTTGGCTCGCACCGCACGGGGACGGATCACCCTAGCAGCCGAACATCCTCATGACCTCGGTTCGAGATCGGCTGCTGCGGGCAATCGGAATAGCCGCCCGACGTCACGCACAGCACGCGGGACATCGTTCGAGCACTGTGCCTGTTGCGGCGGGCCCAGTTGACCTAGGACGACGCTCGGACTCAGCCAAAGCTTGGCCTCCTGGACATCGACATCGCCCTCCGGGGCCGCCTCGATCCCAGCATCTCTCTACCACGGTCTGGAAACCCCACGCCCCCGCTTACGGCCTACTGGAATCCGCGAGATTGCTCGGCGGAAGCGGCTTCGGAGGCGCAGCACGAGCGCTCTTGGACTCTGGCGGGCGACTGGCTAGCGCGTGGCGCACGTCAGAAAGCCAAGCGTCGATCTTCGGATCCGCTGGTCTCGCTCGCTTCGCCGCCTCAAGATAGTCTAGCGCCCCCTCTAGATTGCCCTCCTGGCTGGCTGCGACAGCGCTCAGCGTGAGCACGTCCGGGTCCTTGGGGGATGCCGCAACCAACCGGTCCAGATGGGGTCTGGCGTCCTTCACCCGCCCATCCAACAAGTAGGTGTTGATGAGCCACAGCGCGGCGTTGGCGTCATTCGGTGACACGCGCACTGCCTGCTCACACCAATATGCGCCGCGACTCAGATCTCCTTGGTCACGATACATCCGCGCTAGAGTCGTCAACAAGTTGGTGTATTCCACATCCTCTTCAACCACGTGCTTGGCCAATCGCCTGATGACCCGCTCTCGTCGCTTTGTCTGAAGCGCGAGTTCGGGCTCCATCGCGTGCGCCTTGTTCAAGATGTAGCTCGAACTCGTGTAGTACGTAGTGAACACGTACTCGCCGACGGTCTCAAGACGTGCCGACAATGGCCGCGGCGATGCGTTAAGGACCCAGAAGGCGACTGAAAACACTCCGAACGCAAGGCTAGTACCAAGCGCCTGATGCTTCGAGGTGTTCTCACGACTGTACAGGAACACAGCCACTAGGAGCAGAAGCAGGGGCGGACCCAGCAGGGCGAACATGTCCCAGTCGCGTGGCATTGAGAGACCGGGATTGACGGCCAGAAAGAAGGCGAGAGGATAGATGAGCCCCAGGACGGCAAACTTTAGCTCTGGCTCCTTCCAGGCAATCGCTTTGAAGTTCAGGACGAGGAATCCACCAAGCGCAAGAATGGCGGGCATTCCGACTAGCACCAGGACATTCGCCACGTCGCGCCAATGGTTGACCGACTGCAGCGTGTACTTGTCCAAGGGCGGAGGAGCAGCAACCATCGGAAGGAATGAGTGCTGAAACTCCCGGCCAAGTCCCGCATGCGGTTCCGCGAACGAACGAAAGTGGAAAAGATACAAGGCCAAGCCGATGAGCAGGGACGGAACGATCAGCACCCACACTAGGCGTCGCCAAGTCATCCACGATAGAATAATTGGGAATCTGCGACTGAGATTGTGTGCGCTTAGCATCAGGAAAGCCGGAACAAAGTACAACGAGGCGGGATGGGCCGCGACGCACAACAGGAGCAGGAGCGGAAACATCCAATAGCGTCGAGGATTCCGAACGGCAGTCCAACCGCTGAGTAAGAGGGTCAACGATACCAACGAGGCGAAGGGATAGCTCTCAATGTGCCCGAAAAAGACTTGGTTCCCTCCGACAAGGCACCCAACGAGAATGAGCTGAATGCGCCAGGGCGATGCCGGCACAGTGCGCACCACGAAAAGCAACCAAAGCAAAACATAGGCCGCGCCTGAAAGTGAGCTCATGCCCCGAAAGGCTTGTCCAATGGAAATCCCAAGGAAGTGGGCGACTGCCTGATGCAGCATCAGCGTTAGCGCTTCCCGATGGGCGAGCACATCGAGATTGAATAGGCGGGGCAGCCAGGAAGTGGGAAGCGCACTATTGTCGGCGTAGGCGCGAAGGATGGTTGTCGAATCGCCATAAATGTCCGTGCGAATGGCAAAGGCGTAGAACGTGACAAATAGCGCAATGAAGAGCGCCGCTAGTCCAAGTACTCGACGGGGTCCCGCTATGAAGGGCGCCAGGGCAAGACCCGCCGAGCCAGTCACTGCGCTCTGAGCAGGCGGCCATAGCAGGGCTGCGCAGGCGGCCAGGCCGCCAACGCGCAGCCACCAAGGAAGGAATCCAAGCGCGTGCAGCCCCCATAGGGCTCCAGTAGGGGCCATGGTGGCAACGGCGTAGAGTCCAAGAAGGGCAATTCCGAGCAGCGGCCACGATTCGCCCCGGGGCCCGGTTTCTGGATTCGGCAGCACGCCAGATTTCATGATGTTCGGTTTCCAAGCAATTCAAGTGCCATCTCGTAACTCCTTGCACCTTCGAGGTGCCGACTTTCTAACCTCGGCAGCGCTTGGAAGGGATTGCGCCGGACCGGATCGACAGTCAGCACCGGCCGTCCGAACGAGCACGTCCCCCTCGGCCCCGCCAGAGTTCGCACCGGAAGGTGAATTGGCACCGTGCGGCGCTGGACGCCGTAGCCACGCCCGCTTGATCGCGAATCGCTCCAACTCGGAGACGAACCACGTAGGAGCAGGATCTCGCACTTTCTCTGGTGGAAGGTGCGTCGGGATCGAGTGGTGTGCTCGACATGAACAGACCACCCTGGGAGGGCTGACGTCAATCCTCGGTGCTCGCTTCCAATCCTAGCCTCGGGTCTGCCTACCTAAGCGTCGCGTACCGGGGCGTCGAATTGGAAGGGGCGACTCAGTTCAATCGCGTCTAGCGCCTCCAGCCCTTGACCCAGCCCGAGTGTCGCTGAGGTCTAGATACAATCGCCCCGACGCGGGCTGGCTCCGGCAGGCCCAGAGTCGGAACCGCAAACTTGGCCGCCCGCGCCGCGAGCCCCCGAACAAAGGGCTGCCCCATGATGTGCAGTGCCGCCAAGGTGTATACCTCGAGGTCCAAGGCTTCATTCCGTTCCCGCAGCTTCACCCACTCGCGCACGGCACCTCGTCCCTTCACGTACTTCCGGATGGCCTTTTCAGCTGTGAGCTGCGCCAAGAACTCCTCGTCGACCCAGTCTGGCAGGTGCACGAACCCAGGTCCCGCCGACTGAATCCGAAGCCTCGAGAACACCAGGTCCTTGCCCGTGTCGACGCACAGGACGAACAGCGGCAGGTTGTACCGGTTGTGTTTGGATGGCCGCTCGACCAGCGGCCGACCGACTGTGTTGCCACCCTTGATCGGAAACACCCGCTTGCCAGCCCGCGCCTTCGCGTAACGGTACACATGCTCCGTGTGCGCGCCGCCCGAGTCGACCACCGTGCAATCGACTCTTAGCTTCTGACCGCTCACGTGCGTAAATGTCTGCCCGAGGAAGCGGTCCAGCTCGAACCACACCGCCGCTGTGGCCGGATCCCCGTGCAGCTGAGTGAAAGCGATGAGCCAAGATTCTTCGCCAGCGCCAAAGCCCTTGACGACGGCCTCGAGACGATCGCCCTGCACGTCCACCGCGGCGACTAGTGCGCCTACCCCCACCGGAACCTCTGCATCGTAGCGCTCGAGGCGCGCCGCCAAGGATCCAGGCGCGACCGAGTCCCCTCGCTCTTCCCACGACTCGCCGAGCACGGTGTTGACCCACGTCTTGAGACGGAATGGGTCCTCTTTGGCCTGCAGGAACTCCTCAGCGCAGCGCGCCCACGACTTCCAGCCCAAGGGGGAGTACAGGGCCGACAGGTGGAAGCCCGCCGTGCGTCCATCGCCGGGAGCGGTGCCTCGCCACTCGCCATGAGCAAGCATCTCCGACTTGCACCTCTCCTCGACACGCCCACCGCACGATCCGCAGACCATGTGCGCGGTCTCGGGCCGAGCCTCCTCCCACGCGATTCGATGGTGTGAGGGATCGCGCCAAGTCAAGCATTCCATGTGCCCGCAATGCGGACACGGAACAAAGTACCGTCGCTGGTCGCTACTCTGGAACTCGCGTTCGATGCGCGATAGCCCCTTGATGGTCGGTGTGCTCGTCAACAGCACCTTCCGCCTTGAAAACGTGGCGGTGCGCTTTTCAGCCAGCGCCACGGGATCGCCCTGACCGTCCACGTCCCCGGGGTACTCGTCCACCTCGTCCATGAACAGGAACCGGATCGGCATGGATCGCAGACCGGCGCCGGAATTGGCCCCGGTGATGATGAGCAGCCCGCCCTTGAACTCTTTCACCTGGACGGTGTTCCCACTGTCCCTGGCGCGAGATTCCGCGACCCGTTCTCGAAGTACTGGGGTCGCCTCGATCATGGGCGCGATTCGCTGCTTGGAGACGCGCTTGGCGATCTCCACCGTCGGCTGGACCATGAGCAGAGGGCCCGGACAGCGGTGGATCACGTAGCCGATCCAATTGTTGCCGCACTCCGTCTTGCCGATCTGCGCGCCCGACATGACCACGACGCGTTCGACCTCGCTCGCCGGCGAGAGCGCGTCCATGATCTCCCGAAGGTAGGGCGCTCGGTCAGTTCGCCACTGCCCCGGCTCGGCCGAGGCCGTGCTGCTCAGGAACCGGTGGGCATCGGCCCACGCGCTCACCGAGAGAGGCTGCTCGGGAGCCAGCGCCTCGCCAAACGCTTGCGCGCAGAGATCCGCCGCGGTGGGACTCATTGCCGCGACTCCTCCCGTTCCAAGACTCGCAGTGACGGCCCGACCGAGAGCTCCGACAGGCAGCTCTGAATCTCCTCAGTGAGGATCCGGTGGACGACTGCCGGGTCCGTCTGACCGACAAGCAGCGGGGCCACCCGGTCCGAGAGCGCTAGCATGGCGTCGCGCATGCGGCGGCCCAGCGCGAACACCTGAGCGCGGACTTCATCCGCATCCACGAGCTTGCCGGAGCGCTCCTCGAACTCGAGCTTGGCGAGTCGGGCCAGATAGGACTCGCGGGCGGCCCGCGAATCGGCGTAGCTCGAGGCCAGCCGGCTCGGGCCACCGGTGCCGGGCAGTGGCGGCTCGGCGAGGGCGGGATCCGGCTGGGCTCGCCGCGGCGTGGACATGCGTGATGCGACCTGTGGTCGCCCGGTCACCGAGTTCCGCGGCTTCGAGATATCGGTGGAGGTCGCCCAGTCCTGGTCGGCGGTCGTCGGGTTGATGCTTCCGTCGCCGTTGGCGGTGATGCGCCCGCTCGCGAGCGCCTTGCGCACGGCGGTGTGGGAGACCCCGCGATGCCGGGCATAGCCGCGGATGGAGAGCCCTTCCATCGCCTAGGATGCTTCCCGAGTGGAGCGGCTCGCCCCTGTAGGTGCGGCCGTCTCCACACGAGTGGCGGAGCCACCGGTCAGGTTCTCCCAGCGGGCCACGATGACATCCACGAACCGCTCGTCGAGTTCCACGAGGTGCGCCTTGAGTCCCATGGCTTCGCACGCGACCAACGTGGACCCCGAGCCTCCGAACGGGTCCAGCACACGATCCCCGCGACGGGTCGAGTTCGCGAGCATGCGCTTGATCAGCGGGACCGGCTTCATGGTCGGGTGATCGGGATTCGCGGTGGGCTTGTTCTCGAGGAACACCGTTCCACGGACGGGCTCGATGGACAGATCCTCGCCGCGAACGATCAGCGTGGTCTCTCCGAGGGCAATCTGCCACTCGCGTTCCCCGATGCGCTGGAACGGCGGCCCGTCGAACTCGTGAATCGTCGACTTGTCGCGGGCCCCGAACCACCTATGCGCTTCGCCCGGCTTCCAGCCGTACAGGATCGGCTCGTGTTGCCAGTGGTAGTCCGCACGCGAGAGCACCAAGGCATTCTTGCGCCAGATCAAGCACGAGGCGAGCTTGAAGCCGGCTTCGACGAAGCAGCGCCGGAACGTGTTTCCGCCGGTGTCGGAGTGCGCCACGTAGATTGCGCCTCCGGCCCGCAGCACCGAGTTAACGGCCCGAAACGCCCGCCCCAGGAAGGCGGCGAAGTCGGCATCCGACATCGCGTCATTCTGGATTGCGCCGGCGGCTCCCTCGTAGGCGACGTTGTACGGAGGGTCTGTCCAGACCGCCTCGGCCGCGACGCCGTCCAGCACGCGCTCCAGGTCCGCGGGCGAGGTCGCGTCGCCGCACAGCACGCGGTGGGCCCCGAGGAGCCACAAGTCGCCGCGCCGGGTCACGGGCTCGACGGGAGTCGGCGGCAGGGGCGGCTCAGGCTCGTCCTCCGCTGGGTTCACGGAGGCGAGGATCTCCTCGACCTCGTCCTCCGTGAACCCGGTGATGCGCAGGTCGAACCCGGCCGCCTCGAGCGCCGGCAACTCCGCCGCGAGGATCTCGTCGGACCAGCCGGCGTTTAGGGCGATCTTGTTGTCGGCGATGATGAACGCCCGGCGCTGGAACGGCGACAGATGCCGCTCCTCTACCACCGGCACGGTCTGGAGTCCTAACCGCTGGGCGGCAAGGAATCTGCCATTGCCGGCGACGATCTCGCGTGTCTCGCCGTTGACCATGATCGGCCACAAGAACCCGAACTCGCGCATGCTGGCAGCGATCTCCGCGATCTGTTGCTCGGAGTGTGTGCGCGGGTTGCGGGCGAGCAACACGAGCTGGTCCGTTCGCCACAGCTCGATGTTTGTGGCGATCACCGGGACGATCGCCAGCGCATGGCGCAACGCTCGCTTGGCGTCGTCGCCGACCAGCCGCGGGCTCGCCGGTGCCGCAGCCTCCCGTCGCTTCGCGCGGCGATCCTGTGCAGGCTCAACCTGACACTTGCGAGTGGACACCTGGGAACCTCCATAGTGGGAACTTGCCTGAAGTGACAGCCGCTAGCGGGGCTCCGCGGTCGCCGTCACCCGCATTGGACCCCGCCGGAAGGACCCGTGAACTCGTTGACCGGTAAGGGCTTCCCCCTCAGCCGGCAGTGGCCACCAGACTGAACTCTGACGGCCGCTCTCGGTGGATGTGGGGACCTGGGGGACGTCTCTCCCTTCATGGGTGGTGCAGTTGCGGCTTGTTGCACGACGCGGCGATGAGTGGCTGGCACGTCCCCCAGATCCCCACATCCCCCACGGATTACGTGCGCTCATGACGCTTCCTCCACACACCAGCGCGTCGTCTTGTGCTCCTTCCCCGCTGTCCCAAACTTCAAACCGTCCACGATGCGACCGCGCGCGACACGGAGCGCATTGCCAAGGGTTCGGCCATCCAGTCGCTCGCGCCCGCTCAGCTCGAGCAGCGCGTCCGCTAGTGCCCGGTCGCTGTCCGCGCCACGCACAGCCTGGGCCACGGTGAAGGGCAGCGTCCCGAACGCTCGCTGACACTCAGAAAGCGCTTCGCCCAGTGCCGCGCGGTCTGAATCGTCCTCCTGGCGTATCCGTTCGCGACCTCCGGCGGGGTCCGCCAGGTCAACCCAGCAGCATGCACCACGGATCAGGTCATCCCACGCCTCGAAGCTTCCGAGCTTGGGACCTACGGCGTGCGACGGGCGGCCGGCGACGTGATAGCCCCTTAGCACCGTCAGCGCCGCGATGATGAGTTCCTCGCGGCTGTGCTCGACGTACGCGCACAGGTCCGGGTACTTGAACTCTACGGTTGGGCGGTCCTCCGGGTTCTCCAGTCGAGCGTCCAGGTCGATATTCACCACGCGCCGACCGAGGTCCTTCCCAAAGGTCACGTTGTTGCCAGTGGCGAACCACACGGTCGTGAGCGGTGCCTCCGCGGTGGCGGAAACTCCAAGCAGACGATCCTTCCACGTCTCCGCGGTCAGCGCGGCCGCGAGGGCAGGGGAGCCCAGACTTCCGTACACGTTGTCGAGCAGCACGATGCGCTCGGCCTCGAGCGCAATCGCGAGGATCCGCTTCCGAGTCTCCGCGTCCTCGCTCTCGTGACTCATGCGGGGCGCCCGCCGCCCAGTCGCGATCAGCGAGATGACGTCGACCAAGAGGCTCTTGCCAGTGCCGGGAGCCGTCGCGCGTACCGCGAACAACGGCACGCACCCCTTGATAGCGAATCGTGCAACCACCGACAGAAGCGCGGCAATCGCCGCGGCACGGTCGGTGGCCTCGCGGAACGGAAAGTCGCGGATCGGATCAAGCAGCGTCTGCAGTGCCGCAGTGGTATCAGCGGGCGTCGGCTGAGCCGGTGCATGCGGGAACTCGAGGGCGGGCACGTACATGAGTCCCGTGAGGGGATCGTAGCCAGGGCGATCGAGTATCGACCCGTCGGGGCGAAAGATCGGCGCCTCGACCAGACCCTCTAGCACTGGGAACGGCAAGTTCGCTTGGGCCACGATGCTCCGAACCAGCCACTCGGGCGGGAGGACGTCGACCTCCCCTCCGCGCCCACGCCGGATCCACCTCGCCCGTCGCGCGAGTTCGTTGCGAAGGGCATCCTCTGTGAGTCGCTCGACTATCGAACCCGCTGAGCTGCGTCGACCATCGCGCTGCGGCCGCGCCGGGCCCGGCACCACCCTCACCAATTCGCGCGCACGCTGGAATACTGTCGGCTCGTCGCCGGACATCAGCTCATCAATCGCCGCATCAACGAGCGTGATCTTCTGCCCCTGAATGACAAACGTGCAGCGTGGCCGGGCGACCTCAGCTTCAGTGGAGCTCGATGGGTCTCGGGAAGTGGGTCTGCCGGCACTGGTCGTGACTGCGCCCCGGGCCTGCGGTTCCCGGGGCTGCCGCATGCCGGAAGTGAGGCCACTTCGAATCGTCGCTCGCACTGCGGGCTCGCCATCGCCCTCTGTGAGCCCACAGACGGCGGCAGCGGCTAGCAGCGACGACTCCACGCGGCCCTGATTCAAGAGGTGCGGCACGAGCTGCCCGAGGCTGAACGCGGCCTTGTTGAGAGCCACATTCCGCGTCCCCATCTGCGTCTGCTCGACGGCATCGCATTCCGAGCGCAACGCAGACTCTGCCCAGGGCGACTGGACACCCCCTACCTGCGCCCCGAAGCGTTCGGCCCCGCCGGTGGTTACCGCCCCAACACGCCCGCGGGCAACCGAGACTGGTTTCAGGAGCCATTGCGGCAGCGGCGCAAGTGGCACGGAGTCGAGGTCAAAGCCTTCGACCCACTGGTACTCAGCCCCGCTCCGATGCGACGACGGCGGAAGCACGATGCACCTGCCCCCGTCACCTTGGAGATCGAGACCTACGCGGGGATGCCAGCTGTTGACTTCGCCTTCGGGGGCCGCGAAGTAGACATGCAGCCCACCGCCGCCTGTGCGTACTTGTGGTGTCCTCGGTAACTCGCCGTGACTGGCAACGAGGCCGGCCAGCGAGGCTTCACCGTCGTTTCTCGGATCAACGTCCAAGACGATGACCCCTGACCCGAGTCCGGTAAGCAACCCGATGTTTGCCTCGGGCCACCGTTTCCACCATGCGCGAATCTCGTCCGGCTCTCTGGTAGCACGAGTGGGCCACTTCGGGAGCCGTGGGTGCTTACCCCACGCCGTGCACTTGGGTCCGCCGCAACTGCAGCGCCCATCGCGGACAGAGTGCAGCGGGTGGATCAGGAACCCCCGAGACGCATACGCGAGCGCCCAAGCGAGCCTTTTCCTGGGGCCTCGTTCGCCACGGGGCGTTGCCTCTCCAGGTCCCTGGGAACTATTGAGCGGGCTCATAGCGCTGAAGTTCCTGGTTGGGCTTCAACCGATACGGTCCCGCATCGGCCGCTGTCCTTCGCCGATCCCCGTTCGGGGTCATGATCGAGTCGCACTGACGCTGGCGGCCCGTCGCAGTTCTTGACACTGCTCCTCAGCACGAGAAGCAGCGCCGCCAGCTGGCGCTCTAGGTCAGGCTTGTCCCGCCGGACGATTCGCATCGGGCGTTCTCAGCAATCCTGCCGAGACAGTTCGATGCCCGGGCTCCCGGCGTCGGCCCGCGCTGCCACCCAACGCTTGAGCGCGTCGACCGGCACCCGAACAGACCGCCCAACGCGAATGCTCGGAACCTCACCCGCTACCAAGAGCGCGTAGACCTTCGATCGTCCGACGCCCAGCAACTCCGCCGCCTCCGCCGGTCGCAGCAGCAACCGCTCCATGTTTGGCGCCCCCCGTGGACTCTTCCGCCACACCGGGAAAGTACGGACGGGGGTGGACTGGGCACCAGTATTTGAGTATTCTTCCAGTATGCCAGTCCGAACGAACACATGCGCCCCAGACGAGATCGGGCCGCTCTTCGATGCCGATGGTCGCATTGATCAGGCGGTGGCTGCGGACTTCCTGGTTGTGCCTTCCAAGGTGCTCCTGGACGGGGGTCGCCTGATGTACGCCTACTCCTCCGGTCGTGCGCTTGCTCATGGCCATTCGGCTGGGCTCTCTGTGGCGGACTGTCGAGATCCCGAGAAGATGTCCAAGTTGGGCCTCCCGTTGCTGAAGGCAGCTGGTCCCGGCCTCCTCGACGGGTTCTTGAGTCTCTGCGACGGAACCGACGACGACGTTCTCGCCTTCGCCCGGAAGTGGGGGGTGCTCGACCTGTGTGAGCACGAGCTGCCGTACACGCACAACGTCGGATCTCTTCGTTGGGGCGTGCCCCGGAACCCAATTTGCAGTCCGCTCCGACTGGGCAAAGCGCGTTCGGCGAGGCTCTTCAACTACGGCATTGAGTCCACGGCAGCTTGGCGTCGTTGGTCGCTACGAGCGCGGGGGCTGATGCGGATCGCCGCGAACCTCTCCTCCGGCCGCGTAGGTGCTGAGGAGGACTGGAAGTCAGTCATGGGCGGCCAGCCGACCTTCGCCAGTGTCTCTGCGCGATTCCCTGCCCACGGAACCTCGGCTGCAGACGACCGGTTTCTGCTATGCCTGTATGTGAACGACTGGTGCGCTATGGCACAACTGTCCCCTCACTTGGCATCGCCGGCGGAGGGATCGATCGTTCTCAGATTCGGTTCGGGCTCACGACGCGGACTGTTGTTCGCCATGCTGGGCCTGCAGATGATGGCGCGTATCAGCACCGTCGGGAGCGTCGCTGTTTGCTCCTCGTGTGGTGTGCTCTACAAGCCGCGCCGAGTACCAGATCCATCACGACTCAATTTCTGTCGCAAGTGCGGTCGCGGAGCGTCGGTCGAGCATGCAAAGCAGCGCCTATCAGACCGGAGGCGCGCAGCGCGCCAGGAGTTCGATAAGGGCCGCACGCCCACGGAAACGGCAGCGAGCATCGGGAGCAAGGCCGCGACCGTAATGGGCTGGTTCCGCAGGTGGGAGGCGGGGTCCAAGTGAAAGCCGCGATCTACCTGCGCGTCAGCACCGAGGAACAGCGCGAACGCCAGTCCATCGAGACCCAGAAGGACTTCGGACGCCGTTACTGCGACCTCAAGGCGATCCCCCTCGAAGGCTTCTACGCGGACGATGGCGTGAGCGGCACGGTCCCGCTAGAACAACGCCGAGAAGGTGAGCGCCTGCTCGATGACGCGCGCGCCAAGAAGTTCGACAAGGTCCTCGTCTACAAGTTGGACCGCCTCGGCCGTGAGCCTCGCTTGATTCTCAACGCCGTGAAGGAGTTCGAGGACCTGGGAGTGGTCGTTGAGAGCATGACCGAGCCCTTCGAGACGAGTACGCCCGCGGGCCGATTCCTCCTCACCATCCTCTCGGGCGTGGCGGGTCTCGAGCGCGACAACATCTTGCAGCGCTCGTCTGAGGGCATCGGCAGACTCGTCCGTGAGGGGGCCTGGGTCGGTGGCGTAGTTCCGTTCGGCTACCGCGTCGTGGGCCGACACCGGGAGGCGCGGCTCGTCGTCTCGGACGTCCCGCTCGCGAAATCGGGCCTCACCGAGTCGGGCGTCATCCGCCTGATGTTTCGCATGGCAGGAGACGAAGGCGCGTCCTGCATGGCGATCGCCGATCACCTGAACGAGCTGGGCATCCCCGCGGCATACACCCGCGAGGGCAATCAGCCGGCGCCAGGACGGCGGAAGCGGGCCACGGCAGGAACCTGGCGGGACAACCGCGTCCAGTACATCCTCCGGAGCCCCACCTACCGGGGTGTGCACCTCTACGGCAAGAAGCCCAACAGCCCCACGCGCGTTGGGAAGATCGTCGAACGCCCCGTGCCGGCGATCGTGGATGCGGACCTGTGGCATCGCGCGCAGCAGACACTCACGCGCAACAAGTTCTTCAGCCGTCGCAACAGCCACAACAACTACCTGCTCCGGGGCCTCGTGAAGTGCGCCCATTGCGGCCACACTTACATTGGGACGATGTACACCGGGGCGAAGCGCCCGGACCGCACGTACTACGTGTGCGGCGGGCGCCACAAGGGCCGAAGGGTCTGTCCCGACCCCGCGCTCCGGTGCCGCGGCAAGGCAGTCTCCGCGGAGCTGGAGGAGCTAGTCTGGACCGACGTGGAGCGCTTCCTTCGCAACCCGGGGCCCGTCCTCGAGGAGCTGCTCAGCCGGCTCGACACGGCCAGCGAGAGCTCGGCCACGGTCGAGTCGCGGCTCTCCGTCCTGAGCTCGGCGCTTGATTCGAAGGAGGCCGAGCGCGACCGCGTGATCGGGCTCTTCCGCAGGGGCCGAATCGACGACGCGGCACTCGACAAGCAGCTCGGCGAGATCGAGGATGAACGGGCCGGCCTACGGGAGCGGATCGCGCAACTTCGGTCGGAGGGAAATCACGCGCAGGAGTCGGAGCAGCAGCTCAAGACGACCGCGGGCCTGTTGTGGGAGCTCAATCGGCGCCTGGATCAGCCCCTGACCTGGGAGCTGCGGCGCCAGCTCGTGGAGGCCTTGGTCGACACCATCTCGGTCGAGAGCCCCGAGGGGACCAAGGGCGACGAGAGCGTCGTGACGGTCACGTACCGGTTCGGCGTGCCCAGAGACTCAATTGACCCCGACACGAACCGGGGAATAAGGGTTTTGCAGACCCTCGCCTTACCACTTGGCTATGCCGCCCCGAAAGACTTGAGGGGCGGAGAGTTATAGCGCAGCAGGGGACGGGAATCCAGCCGCGGAGGATCAGCAGGAACCTCACCCCACTCATGAGTCCCGGATGGCCTGTTGATTTCCGTGACAGGGCACTTCGTCCCGAGAGCTTCCGGTATCCGCCGCCCCAGAGGCTGCCGCTTGCCCCCCTCGCGACCATGAGTCTAGTGATGCCCGGCATGCGGGCCGGCTCCGTGGTCATGGTGCTTCAGCACGATGGCGTGGCCGCGGCCGCGGACGATCAACCATCGGACCACTGGGAATGCCGCCAGTCCCGCGATCACCAAGGACAGCGCGAGACTGCCCCAGAAGAGTGGCTCGCCAAGCCCGGCGTCCATCGCTCCCGGCAAGACCAGCATGACGACATTGTCCACGATCTCCATGATCGCGATCGACAACGTGTCCGAAGCGAAGGCAAGCCTGAGCGCGCGCCGCATGGTCACGCCCGCACGCAGCAACGGCAGCGTGGTCAGGAGATAGCCGAAACCAAACGCAAGCAGCACCGAGAGCGTGACGGTGCTCGCGTTGCCCAGACCTGATACGGCGCCGATGGCCATGCCCATCACTTCGCCGATCGAGCAGCCAGTCAAGCAATGGACGGTGGCGCTGAACGCAAGCCGGTTCAGGGAGGCACCGGCGGGTGCATCTGGTTCGGGCCTCATCGGATCCCCTATCCTGTCGATTCGGAAACCTCGGACATCGCCCCAGCGACACAACTCGGTGGGGCGATGGAGGCATTCCATTGGAGCGTCGATCCCCCAGTCTACGGGTCGACGATCTTCCAGAACGAATCCTTGCGAGTGATCTTGCCCGCGGCGAACTCGAGCAGGTCCACGCCACGCACCGCAAGCCGCTTCCCCGCGGTGGTCGTCCCCGTGAGTGTCCACTCCGAAACCCCGAAATCTCCGAGCGCCCAGTGCCTGTCGTCGCCATAGTGCACGTCGGGAATCCCCTCGAAGCGCTTGGCCAGACCGGCTCGCACCTCGTCCCTGCCAACGAATCGATCACCTCGCGGCCCGGCGCCTCGTGGCATGTAGAACACGCAATCGTCGGAGAAGTAGCTCATGATGGAATCCAGGTCATGACGATTGAACGCGTCTAGGAACCCCTTCATGAGTGCTACCGTTACCTGCTCCGACATGTTCGGCCTCGACGCTTGTGCGTCACGGTGGAGCCGGAAGCATCCGGCTGACGGTCGTGGGGGGTTTTCGCGCAGCATCGCCCCGGCGCGTTCGCGCGCCAGGGCGATGGGCACAGCTTCTCGACACTTGGGCCCGTTAGTCGAGCACGCCCGCCAACGCGGCGGCCGTGGCCGCGCTGGTCGCTTTGCCCACGTAGTCCGTCATGGCCGGGACGAGCTTGGTCACCTGATCCGTGCTCAAACCCATCTTGGTGAAGGCCGGGGACAGGTCCGCCAGGCTGCTGGGCTTGCCCGTGATACCGCCGAGTGATGCCGCGGACTTCACGAGCGCGTCGGTACCGGAGATCGCGGAGGAGATCGCAGACCAATCGGAGCTGGGCAGCGTGTTCTGGGCGAGTGTCAGCAGGGCGCCCGCACCCCCGATCGCCTGCGTCGCGTTGAGGCCGACCGAGCCCATCAGGCTCGTGACGAGTGGATTGCTCGCCAACTGGGCCACCATGGCCGTGGGATCGGCCGACGGCATCGCCGACGAGCTGTTCGATGAACCCGAGGAGGACTTCGTCGAAGAGCAGCTGGAAAGCAGCATCAGCGACAGCATGGCAACGGCAAGA
>Ga0315912_10000875_pt1 | contig 43587 bp, 35 predicted proteins | sample VfabasoilMG_FD_204469 | JGI IMG/M metagenome (GOLD analysis project Ga0315912, IMG submission 204469) | Garden soil microbial communities collected in Santa Monica, California, United States - V. faba soil | ecosystem: Environmental > Terrestrial > Soil > Garden | place: USA: California... | reverse complement strand
CGAGGCGCTCGCCGCGCAGGAGCTGCGCAGCGTCAATGGCCAGATCGAGTGGCTTCTGCGAGAGGCGCTTCAGCGTCGGGGGCGCACCGTGAACACCACGTCGCGAACGAACGCGCGGAGGCCGCCAGGGCGAAGCCGCTAGCTCAGCTCGGTTCGGAACCTATAAAAAGCTGTGAGGCCAGATCAGCGTGCGCCACATATGCGCGACGGGCGAGCCATCGAAACCCAGTCCTTCGCGAGGTTGTCGGAAATTTCGCCCCACGATGTCCTCGAACTGATCGATCTCGATGCCGGTGACATTCGGATCGAAGGCGTACAGGTCGTTCAACGTGATCAGGCGGGAGGTCATGTACCAGCGATGCGTTCTCGCCGCTTCGTACTCGGCGCGAATCCACGGCTCGACTTCGTAGTCGGTGCCAAACCACTCGAGATAGGCCCGCGGATATTCATAGCCGACTGATTCATCGGCAAAGAAGCGCAGGGCCTGATGTTTCTGAATGGCCCAGGAGACCTCCTCGTCCACGTAAGGCGCCATGAGCTGGGCGGCCCAGAAGCCGTGGTCCGTGCGAATGAACGCTTCGACGGCGAAGTCGTGCAGCAGGCAGGCGAGCACTACTTTTTCGTCCAGGCCCTTCTGCATCGCCAGATTCGCGCTCTGCAGCGAGTGCGAGGGATTCGGATTGCGGTAGCGGTAGAAGTCGAGCAAGGTCGGCCGTTCCGGCATCGGCGGCAGTCGCGGATCGGCCATGCCCGCGATCAGCTTCGCCGGCGGGGCACCGCCCGGCACTGGCGCGGTTGGCGGCAGCATCGAACGTTCCTGATCGGGGTGGCAGAGGGTTGGCATGGCCACCTCGCGCGACAGTCCGTTGATCATGACGCCCTCGTAGGCATCGGCGCGCTGACTCAGCGTCATGTTGGCGGTAAACCCGGCGGCCGCGATGGCGGCGGAGCGATTCATGAAGGTTCGACGGTCCATGGAACTTCTCCTCTCTCGCAACTATTCGCAGCGGAAGTTCGCCGCATCGTCAACGCTGCCGTTACCCGTGTAGCGCGCTACCTGCGGATACGGGCACACGGGTCGCGAACGTGTCACTGCGCCGTTGACGATCCTCTTTGCGACGAGCAGATCGGGCGCAGCGCCAGTTTCAACCCAGTCGATGATTGCGGTCACCGCGTCGTTCTGGTCAGGACCGAGTCCGCCCGAGCAGTGCGTCATGCCGGGGAACATGAACAGGCGCAGGAAGTCGCTGCTGTCGGCGCCGTTCGCCGCCGCAGCCGCTTCGTAGTAGTCCACGCCCATCATCGGCTGCAGTACGGTGTCGGCCCAACCGTAGGTCATGATCAACTTCCCGCCGCCGGCACGGAATGCGTTGAGATCGACGTCTTGCGCATCGGCCAGGCGGCTCCAGCGATCGAGACGCACCGGATCGGTGTCGAAGTCGAACTCGGTGTAGCTCCAGTCCGGGTCCGGTGTCAGCGGCACGAGGTAGCGCATCGTGCCGAGTGCGAGGTTGAGGTCGGCGGGCGTCGCGTCGGGAGTGGCAGGCACGATCAGGTTCATCCAGCTGCTCACCGCGCCGTTCGCTCCCGGCACGACTTGCTCGCTGCCCAACTCGAAGCCGGCGAAGATCTGCCGGCCGCTACCGTCGCGAGGGCCGTCGTAGACCTTCTGGATCGCGTCCGCTTGCGCCGGGGTGAGACAGGAATCGTTGTCGGTACCAGCGGCACAACTCGGCACATCCGTCGCGACATCAAAGGTGCACGCGCGCGGATCGTCGATCAGGCCGTCGGCCAGGCCATCCACCGCGTCGCACTGCGCCATCACGTTCTCCGCCAGCAATGCCAGTTTGCCGGGCGTGACGCTGGCAGTGGCCAGCGCCTGCTGATTCCAGATTGCGCCCATCGTGAAACCGGTCTGGTCGGACCACGGCGCATTGGCAACGATGCCATCGAAGTCGTCCGGGTATCGCTGCGCTTCGAGCAATCCCTGCCGCCCGCCGTTCGAGCACGAGTTCCAGTATGAATATGAGACCGGCCGTCCGTAAAACGCGTTGGCAATCGCCTTCGCGGTAACCGCCGTGACATGCACCGCGCGATAGGCATAGTCGACTGCCTTCTGCGGATTGCTCATCACGAAAGATGCGCCGGGTTCCTTCGACGCGTCATGGCCGGTGTCCGTCGCGGCCCACACGAAGCCGAGATCCAGCGGCTGGTTGCGTTGCGCAGCACCGGGCAGCGTGCCGGCATGTCCGCCGTTACCGATCATGTAGAAGCGGCCGTTCCACGCGGCGGGCAGCGCAACGTGAAAGTTCACTTCAGGATCGATCGTGCCTTCGACGAAGCAATGGGCGGGGACGTTGCCGTCGGCAGCCACGGGCGTCGCGGTAAGGCGCAAGACCTCGTGCAAAGCTAGTCGCGCCAGCGCCGCACAGTCTTGCGCCGGACTCAGGTTGGCGTTGGTGTAAGCGCTGCGCGAATTCGCAGCTTCTGAAAATGCTTGTGCAAAGGCGCCGGAGCTCAGCGTCGCGAGTGCGCAGGCAAACACGAAATTCGACCGCAACTTTCTGGTCATGGATACTTCCCCCTTGGCGAACTCCGCCACCTTAGCGCGCCGACCCCGGCGAGTCACGGCGAACAGACGGGACAATCTAGACCGGATCGGGAGCGCTCTGGTCCCATCGGGTTGACTGCTCGTAGGCATGCGCAAGAGCGAGCACGTTTGCTTCGCCGAGCCGAGGTCCCGCGATCTGCAGGCCGATCGGCAGGCCGGCGCGCGTGAAGCCGCAGGGCACGCTTATCGTCGGAATGCCGTAGACGTCGAACGGCAAGGTGTTGCGGATCAAGCCTGCATCGGTTGCGACGCGCGTGATTGCCAGCGCAGCCTCGACCGTAATCGGCATCTGCATGACCGTCGGTAGTACGAGCACGTCGACGTCGGCGAAGAGCTCGCCAATCGTGTTGCGCGCGGTGATCATGCGACGACGCGCCTGGATGTAGTCGACCGACGAAACGTTCGCCCCGCCCATGATCCGACCGAGCGTCTGCGGCTTGTAGAGCGCGCGGCGCTCCGGGTCTGCGACAAGCGTTGCGTGGTACTCGTAGATCTCGGCGTTCATGACCGGGAATGAGTCGACCGCAGGGAGCTCGACGTCCTTACGTCCACGCGCCAGTCCCTCCAATACCGAGAGCGCCTCGGCCGTGGCTGAAGCGATCTCCGGGTCGAGATCGTCGAAGAACGGCGTTCGCGGAATGCCGATGCGCAAATCCGCGACATCGCGACCGATCGCCTCGTGGAAATTCTCTCGCGGCGCCTCGATGCTGACGGGATCAAGCGGATCGAACCCTGTGAGCGCAGTCATCACGAGCGCGCAATCGGCGACGCTGCGCGCGATCGGCCCGACGTGATCGTGCATCTCCGACAGCGGCACGATGCCGCGGATGCTTGCGAGGCCGTGCGTCGCCTTGAGCCCGGTAACGCCGCAATAGGCCGCTGGCAGGCGGATCGACGCGGCGGTGTCGGTGCCGAGCGCAGCGGCGCACATGCGCGCCGCGACAGCGGCGGCCGAACCGCCTGAGGAACCTCCCGGCGTGTAGTTCAGGTCCCACGGATTGCGCACCGGGCCGTAGTGCGTGACGGCACAAGTGCCGCCGTACGCGAACTCGTGCATGTTGAGCTTGCCGAGGAAGACGGCGCCGGCGTCGCGCAGCAAGTTGACGACTGGAGCGTCTTCAGACGGAATGCGATTCGCATAGACCGCGCTGGCTGCGCTCGTGAGGATGCCCGCCGTGTCGATGTTGTCCTTGAGCGCGATCGGGATGCCGTGCAGCGGACCGCGGTTGCGGCCGGCGGCGAGTTCGGCTTCGAGGGCGCGTGCTTGAGCGAGCGCCTGGTCGGCGAGGATCGTGATGTATGCGTTGACGCGAGGGTTCAGGGCCTCGATGCGCGCGAGATAGGCGCGGGTGAGGTCGACCGGGGACAGCGTGCGCGCGGCGATGCGGCGGCTGGCCTCCTCGATCGTCAGCTCAGTGAGCTCGGCGGATTGCGCGCTGACTTGTGTGGAAGCGGCAGCCACTGCAGCGGCGGCGCCCGCGATCGCAGCGCGCCGGGTGATCGGTTCGTCGAGCATTCTCCCCTCCGTATCCGGATGAGCCGACCTCCAGAGAATAACAGCGACAGGGCGATCGCCGAACCTTCTCGTTGCCGCTCGCTGAGCCTTGCCGGTAAACTGGCCGGCGGAGAGGTGCCAGAGAGGCCGAATGGGCTTGACTCGAAATCAAGTGTACTGGTGACAGTACCGTGGGTTCGAATCCCACCCTCTCCGCCAATCAGCTCTCAGGGAGTCGCACCATGGCACGCGTCTCGACCCGCACCGCTACCTTTCCGCTCGCGCTGCTCGTCATCTCGACCGGCGTCCCAGCGCAGAACGTCGATGAGATGGCGCGGTGGACCGCCCTCACGGTGGTTCACTACCGCGTAGTCGGTGAGTACTCGCGTGACACGCAGCTCATTGGTCCGGTGACCGTGCGGACAACCGATCGCGTGGAGATCGAGTTCGACTGGGATCAGTTCGAGATGAAGCTCGTGGGGCCCGCGAAGATCACCAATGCCGAGACGCAATCTTCGGAACCGTCCGGCGTCGGCGACTGTGCTACGCCGCGCGTCGAGGGTGCGTTCGAGCTCCTGACCGTCGAGTCGATCTCCGAGCCAATTCCCGGCTTCCTCAACCTTGTTACGAAAAGGGACGACCCGGGCGGAAGCTACCAGGGACCCAGCGAGAATGGACCCTGTGGGAATACGACCGAAGTCGCGGCGAAATCCACACCCGGCACCATGATGCTGCAAGTGGTGCCGGCCATGATGCTGGGCATGGGGCCCCCGGGGACGGACCCCATCTCGCCGGACGGCAAGTCGCTGATCGTCAGGAGCGACGACTGGAGCTGGACGTTTACGCCCACGCCCGTCCGGTAGCGGCAATGTCAGTCAGATCTTCAGTGCCGAACCTGACTCGTCTCGTTGCCTTCTTCGTACACTTCGCAATTCGCGCGCTCCGCCATAACTGCGCCGCGAGGGTTGCCGTCGAAAACTATCCCGTCCAACCTTCGGGATAGTCATCTCCGCCCACAATCTGTCGCGTCTTGTAGCGCCAACCCGCGGCCGTCCTGACGAAAGTGGCATACTCGCGGCCTTGCGTCGTTACCTGCAGCGGGTCGCCCTGATTCTGGATCACGTACTCGGTGAAAATGACTTGTGACGTCGCCGTGTCGCCGTGGACCACGATCAGAGGATTGCTGATCGTCACGTTGAAGGAATAGCGCTGCGGCCGGGCGGGGCGATCCCGGTTCTGATTCGCTGCCCCGGCGCCGCGCCCATACGCGCTTTCGATTCCCTCCCGACCCTTGTACGAGCGCGTGCCGAGAATCAGCTCGGCGTCTTCGGCGTAGAAATCGGCGAAATTCTGGGCATTCTCGCGGCCGAAGTTGTAATAGTAGTGTGTGATCAGGTCCTCGATCTGCGCGCGGTCGATCAGGGTCTGCGCGTTTATCGATTCATCGGCTTGCACAGTCGCAAGGGTCAGGCAGCAGGCCGCTCCCAACAGGCTGGTCCACAGAGTCTTCATGACGTCCCCCGACCTTGGTGTTAGTGCCGAACCTGACTCGTGACGTTGTCCTCTTCGTACACTTCGCAATCCGCACGCTCGGCCATGACGGTGCCGCGAGGCGACAGATTCAACGTCCGCGTCGGCATTACCCAGGGCTCGAGCAATACCTCGGGATCCTCGATCGTCATGTCGTAGGTGAGCTGATTGCCGACACGCGTGAGCCTCTCGATGGTGCGCATGCTGCCTGAGTGGAAAAAGCCGCCTCGTCCGAACCAGGTCGAATCGTCGAAATTGATCGACTCGATGACGAGCGTATCCCCTTCCCAGTGACCCAGGCTCTGCCCGTAGAACGTTGACAGGTTCAGCTGCTGCTCGGTCAGCTCGCGACCATCGATGGCGATGTCGCGATACTCGTTGTTGCCGCCGCCGTAGTCTGCATTGGCGCCATAGAACATGATGACGTCGTAGTCGGACTGGATGATCCGCTGCGGCGTACCGTGCCGCGGGATTCCGATCGGCTTGCACGTCATGATCGGATCGTACTTGTTCGTCCACATGTCGAGTTCCTGGATACGGTCCCAGTGCTCGGGCTTGTACATCGGGTGACCGAGAATCCCGAAGCGCGAGGGCGAGATCCAGGCGTACTCGATGTAGAAGTTGTCTCCCCCGCCCGTGCAGCCGGTTTCAGGTTGGATGCCCCCGCCCTTGACCTGCGTCGGACCACAGCGGCGACTGCCGCTGCCCGTGATGGGATTCGGCGAGCGACCCCAGCTTCCGGTGAGGTCCGGCTTGCCGTCGGCGGTGCGCGGCGTTTCGACGGGTCCGGTCGGCTGTGCATTCTGCGCCCCGGGACCACCGCCCTGCCCACCGGGACCTCCGCGACCTGAGCGCGCCGTCAGCGTCCACTGCGGCGGCTGATGCGTCGGCGTGATCGCGGCCATGACGCTGGCCGGCACGGGCATGATGACGTACATCTGCCCCGTTTCCGTCACCGTCATCGTGATGTCGCGCATGACGGTGCCGTTCTTCCGCTCGGTCATCCTGCCGGCATAGAACGCCTCGGCCGGGTGGAGCGGGTTGTTCCAGTCCTTGTAGTCGCTGTAGGTGAACTCGTAGGTGTCCCGGCCGTTTCTCACCACGACGCTCTCGGCCATGAACCGGTCGTCGAGCGTGGCGGTCGCCGTCGCAGTGGGGACGCCCGGGATCGGGAACGTCAGCACCGGCTTTCCATCTTCCCACTCGACCGAGGTCTTGCCTGCCGTCATCACATCGGCGGGGACCAGTTGCGGCCTGGCGGTCATGTCAGGCGGAGTCTGGTACTCAGTGCCGGCCATGGCGGACTTCCACGCGCCCTGCGGATTTGCCCAGAGGCGAATCATCCGCTCCTCGACGGTTGCCGGCATCGGCGAGGCCGTGCCCTCGCCCGGGATGAGCTCGGCGCCCTGGATGTCTTCATTCCAGGTATAGGCGCCGCTCAGGACTTCGATCGTGGAGCAACTCTGGCCGTTGGGCCGGGTGCCGGTGATCCGGATACGTTCGCCGGACCTCTGGTAGCTGATGTCGGAGCGATACCGCGTGACATTGCAAGGCTGTCCGTCCAATTGAATGGTGCCCGTGCCCTCATAAACGAGTGACATGAGCAGATCGTATTCCTCGGTGCTGCGCAGGATGCCCATGTGCCAGCCCCAGTTGAACAGTACGGACTTCAGGTCCGTTGCGCCGGGTGCCGGGGTGTACTGCGGCTGGCCGCCGCGGCCGCCCGGGCCGCCTGGCCCACCCGCCGCGGGAGGTCCGAAATTCCCTGGCCCCTGAGCGTCGGACAGGGAAGGCACGCTGAGCGTCAGAGCCGCGGCGATTGCGACCCGCGTCCACATCGTTCTTTTTCGAGCAAGCATCGAGATCTCCCCCTTGATGTCGCGGTTCGTCAATTGCCGCCGGCGTTGCCCAGGATCGTCCCGTCCGCCCGCTCGATGGTCTTCAGGCCTCCCAATGGGCTTCCGTTCCGTGCCGGGGTGAAGGTGACGGTCAACGGCTCGCCGATCTTGAGCGCGTTTGGGCCGACCTTGGTGATTCCCTGGCCGGCCAGCGCCGTAGCCGAACCGGTCGTGAAATTCCAGTCGGTCGTCGTGCCGTCCGCGTTCGTCACCGTGACGGTGATCGAACCGTGCGGATTCACGAACTGGATCGCGGACAGCGTGCCCGCGACCGTCCCCTCCCGCTGCGGGTCGTAGACGCCGGCGGTGGAGTGATGCGCCTGGACCGAAACGCCGGCCACCAGACACCCGAAAAAGAGGACGGTTCTTCCTAAAGCTCGCGTAAACATCTGTTGCCTCCAGAATTCTGACCGGGACTTGGCGAAAAACCCTACTCCCACGTGGTCTTGGTGGTCAAGCAACTACAGAATTCCTATACCTTCCTTTTTAAGACAAGCACTCGACGTCTGGCGACAAGACCCACGCGGTCTTCGCGTGCCAGCCTGCGCGGCAGGCTCACTGGCTATACGGACTCAGGGTCATGGTGCTCGTAGTCTTGCTGCTTTGCGTCTCCGCCCTCTGCTGGGCGCTTCTGCTATTGAGCTGGAAGGGCCGCCTGACCCGGTCGCCGGAGAAGAAGGCCGTGATTCATCGCCGCAGCGCAGAAGTGCTGGACCTCCAGCGCGAGCGCTGGCGCCGCCGCCATGGCAGGAATTACCGGGCTGCTTCGCAGTCGCGCTGAGCGCTCTCTTCAGGCCTTCGCCGCCGAGCCGAGCACGTCGGCATCCCTGAGTATGGCGTTGCGGCCGCCCCAGGCGATGATGCCAGCCACGACCGAGATCGCCGGCAGCGTCATTAGCGCATAACGCAGTCCCTCGGCATCGCCGAAGAACCAGGCGAACATGTCGTTCATGGCCCCCACATAGGCGGGACCGACGCCGAGACCTACCAAAGAAAGTATGAAGAAGAAGAACGCCGTGGACACGGCTCGTCCGCGCAACGGCGCGAGACGTTGCACGATCGCGAAGAACGGCCCCATCAGAAAGAACTGCGTGAAGGCCGCGACGGACAGCGCGAGGTAGCTGACGGTTAGCGATTCTGTCCAGACGGCGATCAATAGCGCAACAGCGAAGATGACCATGGTGTACGCCGGCAGTGTCAGGTAGGCGCGCATGTCGCGCAGCGCGGCGCGCGTCGTGAGCGCGCCGCCGGCCATCGCGCCGAGACCTCCGCCGATGCCGAGAGCAAGCCCGAACGGCAACGACACCTGCTGCTGCGTGACCTCGTGGACGCGAATCAGGAACGACGGGATCCAGAAATTCATGCCGTAGCCGCAGAGCGCGGACGGCGCCGCGGCATAGGCCATGATGCGAAACGTCGGCCGCGACCAGAGATTGCGGATGCTCTCTCGCAACGGAATCTCGTCACCGCCGCGCAGCGCCGCGGCATCCGCGGCGGTATCCATGCCACCGCGCATGGGCTCGCGGACCGTGAGCCAGACGATCATCGCAACCACGACGCCCGGCAAGCCGAGCCAGAAAAACGTCCAGCGCCAGCCGAAATCGGCAACGAGCTGGCCGCCAATCAGGATGCCGAGGAAATTGCCGAGCGGCACGCCGAGCGAGAAGAAGCCGATCGCCGTCGGTCGCTGCAGCTTGCTGAAATAATCGGCAATCAGCGAATGCGAAGCCGGGCCCGCACCCGCTTCGCCGATACCGACGCCCACGCGAAACAGGAACAGCTGCACGATATTCGCCGCCGCGCCGCAAAGCGCGGTCATGCCGCTCCAGATCACGAGCACGCCCGCCAGGAGACTCCGCCTGTTCTTCGTGTCGAGCAGCCGCGCGATCGGAAAGCCGAGCGTCGCATAGAAGAAGGTGAAGGCGATGCCCATGACGAGACCCGTCACGGTGTTGGAGACCTGGAATTCCTCGCGGATCGACGGCGCCAGTATCGAGATCGCCGTGCGGTCGATGAAGTTGACCGTGTTCACGAGTACGAGAATCGCGAGCACGTAGTAACGGTAAGCCGTCGAATCGGCCGGCGCGGCAGCTTGAGGCATCGGCGCAAGGTAGGGGATTCCTTGGCCGCCGTCCAGAGATTAAGCTCTCCCTATGCCTAAGGAACACATCAAGCACTGGCAGATCGGCGACGTGCAGGTCACGCGCCTGGTCGAGGTCAACGCTCACCAGGATCCCTTCACGATGCTCTCGACCGAGTGCGAGCCCGACATGGCGAAGCACTATCCCTGGCTGATGCCGAACTTCGCGACTCCGCAAGGGATCATGAAGATCTCCTTTCAGGCCTTCGCGTTGAAGACGCCGGAGAAAACCATCATCGTCGACACCTGCATCGGCGAGGGCCGCGTCCGCGAGTTCGAGATCTTCACGCACATGCAGTCCGACTATCTCGAGGATCTCGCCGCGGCCGGCTACGACCCGGATGCGGCCGACGTCGTGCTCTGCACGCATCTGCATTTCGATCACGTCGGCTGGAACACGCGCGAGCAGAACGGCCGCTGGGTGCCCACCTTCCCGAACGCGCGCTATCTTTTCAGCAAGCGCGAGTACCGGCATTGGGAGAAGGTCCGCAAGGACGGCGACGCGCACGGTCATTTCGACCACTTCGTCGATGCCATCGACCCCGTCGTCGAGGCGGGCCTCGTCGACCTCATCGACGACGCCCATCAGGTCTGCAAGGAAGTCAGCCTGTTCCCGACGCCCGGCCACACGCCGGGCCATGTCAGCGTGTTGATCCGCTCGCGCGGCCAGGAAGCTGTGATTACGGGCGACCTCATGCACCATCCGATCCAGCTGATCCGTCCCGACCTGCCCGTCAACGCCGATACGGACAAGGTGCAGGGTGCCGCCACGCGCCGCGAATTCTGCGAGCGCTTCGCGAACCGCGACGTCACCGTCATCGGCACGCACTTCTGCGAGCCGACGGCCGGGCGCATCGTGTCGGACAAGACGAACTGGCGGCTCGTCTGGGACTGATCTGCGCTGGGGACCGAGCCAGCCTGTAGCGCCCCAACATGGAACACCGCTGGAGCTTTATCGTCGCCCTCACCGTCGCGCTCGCCGCAACGGCGACGCTTTTCGATTTCTTTGAGCAGCAGCCCGGACCGGAAGCCGCGTGGCACGTCGTCGAGACCGTCTGCGTCGACTGCCACAACGATGCCGACTTCGAGGGCGAGCTGAGCCTCGCGGGTCTTACGCCCGACTCCATCACCGAGCACCGCGAAACCTTCGAAGCGGTCGTGCACAAACTGCGCGGCCACCTGATGCCTCCGCCGGGCACACCGGCGCTTGCGCGCGAGGACGTCGACACGCTGATCGCCGGCATCGAGGCCGTGCTCGACGATAACCCACCGCCGGGCGTCGGCCACGTTCGCGCGCAGCGGCTGACGCGCACCGAATACACAGGCGCCATCGAGGGCCTGCTCGGCGTCGAGCTCGATCCCGTCGAGTTCCTGCCGACCGAAATAGAGGTCGAGGGCTTCGCGAACATCGCCTCGGCGCTCAGCGTCTCGCCGGCTTTCGTCGAGCAGGCGGTCGGCCTCGTGCGCACGGCGGCGCATCTCGGCGTCGGCGAGCCGGTGCCGAGGCTCGCCGCGGCGTACATCCCGCCGCCCGCCCAGAGTCAGCAGTCATACATCGACGGTTTTCCCCTCGGCACGCGCGGCGGCACGCGCTTCGAGCATGTGTTCACGGCCGACGGCGAATACCGGATGACGATCCAGGGACTCGACGGCGGGCTGTACCCATCCAATCTGCAGAGCGAACACACGATCGTCGTGCTCGTTGACGGCGAGGAGCGACTGCGACTCCCCATAGGCGGTGCGGAGGATCTCGCCCGCGTCGACCGCGGCGGCGCGCCGGGCCGCGCCGAGATCGCGGCGCGCTTCACCGACATTCCGCTGGCGTTGACTGCCGGCCAGCATGAGGTCGTCATCACCTTCATCGAGCGCAGCCGCGGCATCAGCGACGAGCTCATCGGCGGCGGCGGGCGCGGCGGATTGAGCTACTCGGGCGCCCCGCGCATGCCGGTTATCGGCGCCGTCGATATCGTCGGGCCCTACGGCGCGACGGGACTGGCACGATCCATGGAAAGCCGCGAGCTGATCTTCTCCTGTTCGCCTGAGATTGCGGAAGAGGAGCGCGCCTGCGCCGAGCGGATCACCACGCGTCTGGCCGAGCGTGCCTTCCGCCGGCCGATCACGGACGAGGATCTCGCGCGCCTCATGCCCTTCTACGAGATGGGCCGCCAAGGGCCGGGCGGATTCGACGAAGGCATCGAGCTCGTCGTCACGGCCTTGCTCGCCAGCCCGGACATGCTCTACCGGACCACGACGCCACCCGGGGACTTTGCCGGAGAGATCTACCCACTCGACGACTACGAGCTCGCCACCCGCCTCTCCTTCTTTATCTGGGGCCAGGGGCCGGACGACGTCCTGCTGGAGCGAGCCGCGGCGGGCGACCTCATGGATCCCGACACGCTCGAGGCCGAAGCCATGCGGCTGCTCGCCGATCCGCGAGCGCGAAGCCTCGTCGTCAACTTCGCCCTGCCCTGGCTCGACCTCGACGATCTCGGCTCGGTCGTACCCGACCCGGCCATCTTCGGCGAATGGAACGACGCCCTGCGCGAAGACTTCGCGAGTGAGATCGAGCAGTTCGTCTCGAGCATCCTGCAGGGCGATGCAGACGTCCGCGAGCTGCTCACCGCCGACTACAGCTACCTCAATGAGCGGCTCGCCCGACACTACGGAATCGACGGTGTCTTCGGTCCGCAGTTCCGGCGCGTCGAGCTCGCGGACGCGCGCCGCCACGGTCTGCTCGGCAAGGGCGCCGTGCTGCTGCACACGTCCTACGGCGATCGCACCTCGCCGGTGCTGCGCGGCGCCTGGGTCCTCGAGAAGCTCATGGGCACGCCGCCGACTCCGCCGCCGCCGGGCGTCGAGACCAATCTCTCGACACCGCCCGGCGAGGAGCCGAAGACCATCCGCGCGCGTCTCGAGCTGCATCGCGCGGCCGACACGTGCAGTGCCTGCCACGGCGCCATCGACCCCTGGGGCCTCGCGCTCGAGAACTTCACGGTGACCGGCCGCTGGCGCGACGACGACCGCGACGCCAATGCCCCGATCGATGCCAGCACCACTCTCCCGGGCGGCGGCACGGCCAATGGCCCTGTCGACATAACCGCTGCCCTGCTCGAGCGCCCGGACCAGTTCGTGCAGGCGCTGACGGAAAAGTTGATGATGTACGCGCTCGGGCGTGAGCTCGAGTATTACGATATGCCGGCCGTGCGGGAGATCGTCCGCGCGGCGGAGCGCGAGGAGTACCGGTTTGCGGCGCTCGTCGCCGGGATTGTCGCGAGCGACGGGTTCCGGATGCAGGCCATGCCGCCCGAGGGAGAGTAGTCATGAGGTTCCTGACGCGAAAGCACCTCTCACGCCGCACGGTGCTCCGGGCCGCGGGCGTCTCGCTCGGCCTGCCGCTGCTCGACGCGATGATCCCGGCCGCGACCGCGCTCGCACAGACGGCCGCCGCGCCGAAGCTGCGCACCGGATTCTTCTATATCCCGCACGGCGCGATCCTCTGGAACACACCCTACGGTCGCGAGATGGACCGCTGGACGCCCACGGGCGAAGGCGCCAGCTTCACGCTGAGCCCGATCCTCTCGCCGCTCGAGGCCCACAAGTCCCGGCTCACGTCTTTCGGCGAGATCGAGAACAAGGCGCCGGGCAACTCCGTGCACACGCTCGTCCCCGCGACCTGGCTTTCGGGCGTCAAGCCCGAGCCCGACGCGAGCGGCGCGCAGATGGCGCCGACGATCGACCAGCTCATCGCGCAGAAGATCGGCCAGAGCACGATCCTGCCCTCGCTCGAGCTCGCCGCCGAGACGACGACGCAGGCGGCGGCCTGCGGCGGCCGCGGCTGCTACTACAGCACCACGCTCTCCTTCCGCGACGCGACGACGCCCCTGCCGATGGAATTCAATCCGCGGAAGGTCTTCATCCAGCTCTTCGGAGCCGGCGACACCGACGCGGAGCGCGCCATGATCACGGCGCGCACACAAAGCATCCTCGACATGGTCAACGTGCGCGCCGAGGAGCTCAAGGGAACGCTCGGCGCGACCGACCGCATCGTGCTCGACAATTACCTCGACTCGGTGCGCGAGGCCGAACGGCGCGTGGAGAAAGCCTCCGAACGCGACCTCTCCGCAATTGACCTGCCCGCGGCGCCGATCGGCGAGCTCCAGGACTTCGACGCGCAGGTGCGGCTGATGTTCGACCTGATCGCGCTTGCCTGGCAGGCCGACCTCACGCGCGTGTCCACTTACTTCATGGTCGGCGAAGGCACGAACCGCACCTACAACCACATCGGCGTGCCCGACGCCTTCCATCCGCTGTCGCATCATGCGAACAACTTGCAGCGCATCGAGAAGCTCGTGACGATCCAGCGCTGGCACGTCGAGCGCTTCGCCGATTTCGTGACTCGTCTCGCGAGCACGCCCGACGGTGACGGCACGCTGCTCGATCAGTCCCTGCTGCTCTACGGCTCGAACATGAGCAACAGCGACCGGCACAACAACTATCCCCTGCCGACGATTCTCGTCGGCGGCGGCGCCGGCACGCACCGCGGCGGCCGGCACATCGACCTGCCCGAGCGCACGACGCTCGCGAACCTGCACCTGACGCTCGTCAACAAGGCCGGGCTCGAGATGACGAGCATCGCCGACAGCACGGGCGAGATCGCCGGGGTCTAGTTTCGATGCGGCAGCCACGCCCGCGCGCGATTCCCGGCACCAGCCGCCGCGACCTGCTCCGCCGAACCGCAGCATCAGTCGCCGGCTTGGCCCTGCCCGGTTTCGCGCAGTTCGCATTCGCGCCCGCGGCGCACGCCCAGGTCAGCGCAGCGGGCGGCATCACCGCGACGCCGCTCGCCGACGGGCTCACGGTGCTCAATGGCGCGGGCGGCAACATGCTCGCGCGGCAGACCTCCGACGGCCTCGCACTCGTCGACAGCGGCGCGGCCGCGGACCGCCCCGCTCTGGTCGGCTGGCTCGCCGAGCAGGGCGTCGATCGTGTCGCAGCGGTCTTCAACACACACTGGCATCCCGACCAGGTCGGCGCGAACGCGGCGCTCGGCGCGGCGGGCGCAAAGATCGTCGCGCACGAGAAGACACGGCAGCGGCTGCGCGCGGGCTATTACCTTCCCGACGAGGATCGCTACGAGCCGGGGTTGCCACCCGAGGGACTGCCGACTGAAACCTTCTTCGACAATGGCTCGACGACCGTCGGCCGGTGGCGCATCGATTACGGTTATCTGCTCGAAGCCCATACCGACGGCGACATCTACGTCGCTTTCCCGGATCTGGACGTGATCGCCGTGGGCGACGTTGTCTCTCCCGCGCGCGATCCCGTGCTCGACTGGTACGGCGGCGGCTGGCTCGGCGGCCGACTCGACGCGCTTGAGCGGCTGCTCGAGCTCGGCGACCGCAATACGCGCTACGTGCCGGCCTTCGGCCCGGTCGTCGGCCGCGCGGAGGTTCAGGCCGAGCATGACCTGCTGCTCGCGCTCTTCGATCGCTTCGTCGAGCACATCCGCCTCGGCAAGTCGGCGCGCGACCTGTTCGAGGAAGGTATCCACGCCGGGCTCGGCCGTGAGTTCGCCGATCCCGCGCGGCTGATCCGCGATTGCTACGAGGGGTTCTGGGCGCATCACAACGCGCTGGTGAACGACATCGTATGAATGCGCCGCTGCGGACAGCGATGGTGAAACGGCTGCGACCCATCGCCGCGGCCGCGTTGAGTGCTGCGCTATTGGCAGCGCCGCTCGCGCGCGCCGAGAACCCGCTCGCCGATCTGCTCCAGCAGGGCCGGGTCGCCGAAGCCTCGCGCCTGCTCGCGGACGGCGCTGACGTCAACGCGGCGCAAAGCGACGGCTCGACGCCGCTGCTCTGGGCCGTGTATCGCCAGGACCATGCGCTCGTCGAACGCCTGCTCGACGAAGGCGCCGACGCATCAGCCGGCAACCGCTACGGCGCGAGACCGCTCGCCGAAGCGGCGAAGCTCGGCGATGCAGCGCTCGTCTCGATGTTGCTCGACGCAGGCGCCGACGTCGACTCACCGAACGGCGACGGCCAGACGGTGCTGATGCTCGCGACGCGCACGGGTTCGATCGACGTCGCCGAGCTTTTGCTCGCCCGCGGCGCCGCCGTCAACGCGACCGAAACCTGGCGCGGCCAGACGGCGCTCATGTGGGCCGTCGACGACGGCAATGCAGCGCTCGCGCGGCTCTTGATCGAGCACGGTGCCGACGTCACGGCGCGCGCCTTCGACAACGACTGGGGCACGCAGATCACCTCGGAGCCGCGTGCGCAGTACCGGCCGACGGGCGGGCTCACGCCGCTGCTCTACGCCGCGCGTTCGGGTTGTCTCGAATGCATCGACGCGATTCTCGCGGCCGGCGAATCGGTCGACCGGCCGAGCCCCGATGGCGTGACGCCGCTGATGCTCGCGATCGACAATACGCAGTATGCGGCCGCGACGCGCCTGCTCGAGCAGGGCGCGAACCCCTACTTGCAGGACTGGTGGGGACGCACGGCGCTCTACCTCGTCGTCGACATGCAGAGCTATCCGGACGGACTCTCCGAGCCGCCCGTGGAAGCGATGGTGCTGATGCGCCACCTGCTCGACGCGGACGTCGAGATCAATTCACAGCTCAACATGCATCGCGTCGGCCGCGGCGGCAACACCCAGCGCTTCGTCGACGATCTGCTGACGACGGGGGCAACGCCGCTGCTGCGCGCCGCGATCACGCACGATCACGAAGTCATGCAGCTCCTGCTCGACGCGGGCGCGATCGTCGATCTGCCGAATGTCATGGGCGTGACGCCGCTGATGGCCGCCGCCGGGTTCGGCGTGCGCGAGCCCGGCTTCGGCGCCAACCGGTCGCCGGATTTCGACGGCGATCCGGAGATCGAGGACAAGGTGATCCGGTCGCTCGAAATACTGCTAGGCGCGGGCGCAGACATCAACGCTCGCGTGACGGATACGAAAAGCCGCACGGCTCGCATAGCGCGCGCGAGCCTGCTGACCGACGCCCAGGGGCGCAGCACCGAGGGGCAGACCGCGCTCTTTTCGCCGGCGGCCAAGGGCTGGCCGCGCGTCGTCGAATACATGCTCGCCCATGGCGCGGACCTGGACATCGAGGACGATCTCGGGCGCAAGGCTGTCGATGCGGCGATGGGCAGACTGCGCGATGGCGCACCCGTCTACGAGGACGTGGCCGCGCTGCTCGACTGAACTGGGTGTCAGACACCAAATTCGGTGTCGGACACCAGGATCACTGGTTGGCGATCTGCGCGAGCTGCTGCTCGATCTGCTGGCGTAACGCGGGGTCGGTGATCTCGCTATCGAGTAGCGCGCGCGCCTGGGCAGGATTGTTACGCGCGAGCATCGTGATGCCGGCGCCGACTGCTTGCTCGCGCAGCGCAGGATTGCTGAAACTGTCGAGCAGAGTGCGATCGAGATTTCCGGTGTTGGCCGCGCGCAGGACAAGTGGACCGAGAACCTGATCGCGCTCAGCGCCGGCAGGCATGGCAAGCGTGTACCGCCGCGCGCCCTCCGGGTCGGATGCATACCATGCGCTCGCGATTGCCATCTGGGCGCTCGAGCGGGCGCGCGGATCGGTGAGCGTCTGTGCCCAACGGGCGGCTTCGCGCGGATCCTGCGCCGCCAAACGCGAAGCCACCGCCTGCGCCGCGCCGAGCTGCACGCTGCTGCCGGCCTGCACGAGTAACTGCGCGGCCGTGCGCGCGTCCGTTTGCGCGGCGTTGCCGATCAGCTGGCGCAGCGCTACGTCATACATCTCCTGGCCCTGGAACTGCGAGAGCCAGACCATGGCGCCCTGGGGATCGGCTCGACCGTACTGCCCGGCAACCTGCTGGATCCATGCTCCGCGCTGTGCCGCAGGAATGCGGTCGAGATAGGCGGCGGCGCCGACGGGGTCGCGCGCCGCGAGCGACTGGGCCGCGCTCGAGAACAACTCGGGCGCGACATCGGTGCCGTGCGCGAGGACCCAGTCGAGCGCCGCCTCCGGGTCACGCTGCGTCCAGCTGCTGACGAGCCGCTGCAGCGCCTGGGCGCTCAACGCATCGCTGCGCGCCAGCAGCCCGTCTGCGAATTCGGGAAGTTTCTCGAGATCGGCAGTCGTCACGCTGGTGGCAGCCGACAGGAGCAGCTGCGGATCGACGCCGGAGGCGGGGTCGTCGAGCATGGCGAAGAGCCGGCTCGGATCCGCGCGGGCCATGTTCATCGTGACGGAACGCTCGGCATTCAGCGACGGCGGGTCGAGGTTTCGCACCCATTCCAGCGCCGCTTCGGGGCTGGATTCGGCGAGCGCGTTGGCGACCGTCTGCACAGCCTGGTCGCGATCCTGTCCGGGCGGCAATATCGCAACCTCGGCTTTCGCGCGCTCGGGATCCGTGCGGGCGAGCGAGGTGTACACGCTGATGCGAATGAACTGTGTGAGCTCAGGAGGAAAGTTCGCGGCAGCTCGCTCGACGAGCTCGGGACTCGCCACGAGCAGACTATTGAGTCCGGTGGTGGCCTCCGTCGGCAGATTCGGCGTTGACTCGAGATACGCGAGGTAGCCATCTGCATCGAGGCGCGCCCATTCGCTGAAGAGCGGTGTTCTGAATCTTTGGACGAGACTTGGCGGCAGGGAATCCGCCTGTGCCAGGGCGTCGTACGGATCCTGCCCCGCCCAGGCAAGCGCGACGCGTTCGAGCGCAATGCGCTGCAACGCCGGCTCTGCAATCAGCGTGGCCTCGCGAAATGCAGCAAAGGGATCGTGATCGGCAAGTCGCGCAATCCATTCGCTATGGAGCGCGTCGCGCTCCGCGGGCGGCAATTCGGCGGCGATGCGCGCCAGGCCGCGCGCGTCGTCGCCGACGACATCGGTCAGGGCGAGAGCGACCTCGCGCCGTAGCGTGGCCTGAGGAATTCCCGCGAGGCCCGCGATGGCAGCGTCGGGATCGGCATCGGCCCAACTGAGCCAGGCCGCGGCGACGAAATGCGTTTCGACTCCCAGGGCCACGGCGAGCTCGGCCGCGTAGTCGGGAGCCAGCTCCGAAAGCCTCCCGAACATTGCGTCGATCTCGAGATCGCGTGACGGCGACCAGGCACGCCTCGACAAGCGCTCGAGGTCGCGCGAAAGCTGAGCTGCATCGGTCTCCTGCTGCGCTTCCCGGTAGGCATCGAGCCGCTCCGTGACAGCCGGCGCGTCGCCTGCGCGCGCAGTGGCGCTCCGATCGCGCCCGAGTCCCGTGACCGTTTCGACCAGCGACGATGGAGCAGTCGCCGCTGAGCCCGCGTCGTCGTCGAGCAGCAGCGTGGCGCCGAGAGCGCCGCCGATGCCACCGGCGGCGAACAGTACGATCGGTTTCCAGAGTGCCATCGCGCTACCTCAGAACACGACGATTCCGCTCGGCAAGACTGCCGAGCCGCTGCCGCCGGTGCGGGCGAGCATGTCCTGTGCCGTTCGCCGCACGTTCTCGTCGGTGATGTAGGTGTCGATGAGACGCCGGGCTTCCTGCTGATTGGTGCGCCCGATCTGCGTCACGACCCGTAGCACCCCCTGTTGACCGGCCTGCTCCGTGCTGTAGGCATCGAGCAGGCGCGCATCGAATCGCCCGCTCCTGGCCGCGACCTGGACATAGCCGTCGAGCGCCGTGTCGCGCGACGCGCCGCGGCTCATGCCCATGAGCCAGCCCTCGGCGGCCGCGAGGTCGCGCTCGGCCCAGCTCGTCGCGACCAGGGTCAGCGCCTGGCGCTGCATGGTCTGGTCGAGCCCGAGCGCCCAGTCGGCCGCAGCGGCCGGGTCGCGACGCGACCACTCTCTGGCGATCTGGGCAACCGCAGACCTGTTCTCCACACTGCTGCCTGCGGGCGCCTCCTGCATCAGCGCGGCCGCGGCCGCGGGGTCCGTGCGCGCCATTGTCGACGCGACCGTGCCGTAGAGCGCGGAATATTCAGGCTGGCCGCGGTAGCGCTCGATCAGATTCCTTGCCTGGGCGGGATCGTTCTGCGCGAATTGCTGGGCAAGCCCTTGAACCCACTGTGGACGCTGGTCCGGCGGCACTCGGTCAACCATGGCGAGAGCGCGCGCGGGATCCTGCTGTGCGAGTCCCTGCGCCATTTGAGCGAAGGCCGATGGGTCGAGACGGCTCACATTGGCGACCGCCCAGTTGAGCGCGGCTTCCGGATCCGCGCGCGACCAGCTTCCGACCGTCTGCGACAGCATTGAACGGACCTGGGGGTTCTGGATGCTGGCCAGGCGGTCGACCATACGGCCAAAGTCGACGTCCTGGGCGCCGCTCCCGATCGTGCTCAGAGTCAGAATCAGGCTCAAGTCCGATGTGAGCGACAGCGACGCCAATTCCGGCGGCAAGCTCGAATTCACCCGGCCGCTCTCGAGGTTGGCCAGGACAAGATCGAACGCGCGATCCGGATCGACTGAGGCGACTCCCATGATCACGCTCCGGAGCGCGGCCTGAGACTGTGCCGGCGGCAAGCTGCGCGCCCATGCGAGGGCGAGGTCGGGATTCTGGCGGCCGTAGGTCTGGGCGATGGTCGTCAACAGCGAGTCGCGAGCCTGGCCGGGAGGCATCGATTCGAGGCGCGCGAGTGCCGCCATCGCATTCGTTTCGGCGAGAGCCTGCATCGCTGCGCGTTCCGCGTTAGTGCGAATCGCGGGCGGCAGGGCTTCGACCATCTCGAAGAGGCGGTCCGAATCGCTCGTCGCCAAGGCCTGATAGACCTGGGTCGATTCCGGCAGATCCTTGATAGCAGCTGTCTCGAGCCACGCAAAAACGGCTTCGGGGTCGTTGCCCGCCCAGGTCGTGATGACGGTGTCGCGGAAACTTCGGCGCTGCGCATAATCACTGATTGAGGCCGCCAGCGCGATTGCCCCGACGGGATCGTTCGCTGCAGCCAGCCGCGCCAGGCGCGGCAGAAGCACCGACTGGCGCTGGTCCCTTGGCATTGCCAGCAGTTCCCGGAGCGCGCCCGCCGGATCGGCCTCGGCACGCGCGAGCCAGGAGTCGATCTCGAAGCTCGCGCGGCTCGCGGCGGGCAGGGCCGCGGCGACACGCTCGATGGCGTCGTCGTCGTTGCCGATGACAGCGAGCATGGCCAGCGCGATCTCGCGCTGGCGGGCCGGCGGCGTGATCAGCGCGAGCTCGTCGATCGCCGCGTCGGGATCGCTGCGCGCCCAGGATTCGAAGAGCGGCACGAGCAACTCCGGATCGAGATAACGCGTGCGCGCAAATTCGATCGCGGCACGAGGATCGAGCTCGCTGAAGCGCGCCAGCAAAGTGGTGAGCCTGAGCTCGCGCAGCCGGGAATTCGGCTCGTCGAGCGCGAGCTCGATGAGCGTTTCGATTTGTTCAGCGTCAGTTGCTCGAGTTGCCTGCTCGTAAATTGCGACGCGCTCGGCGGCGTAGCCGACCGGTGCGTCAACTGGCGACGTCGCTGTCGCAGGCAGCGACGGCGCCACTGTCTCGGGCAGACTGGGCAAAGGCGATGCCGATTCGCGCGTTGACAACGACGGAAGCAGCCAGACTGCCGCCCCGCCCGTCACGGCTCCGGCAAGCAACAGCAGCACGGATCGCGCCATCGGACCCTCTCCCCGGAAAGGTGTCGGTCGGCAGATCCTAAGGCAGGCTAAACACCGTGTACACCCGCTCGCCCGGCGGCTGGGGCACGCTGGGCGCCGGAAACAGCCCCGTCCCCGCGCTCGCGTTGACGACTATGTACTGCCGGCCGTCCACCGCATAGGTCGCCGGGATGCCCTCCGAGCCATTCGGCAACTCGTAGGACCAAAGCACCGCACCCGTATCACGATCGTAAGCGCGCAGCATCCGGTCTTGAGCCGTCGCGACGAAGAGCAGCCCCCCGGCCGTGACCAGCGGCGCCCCGCGCGGAAAATGCGCGCCTGAATTTTCGGGGAAGCCCGGCGTCGAACCGTTGGGAATGCGCCAGTTGATGTGGCCCGTATTGAGGTCGTAAGCCGTCAGATGCGAATACGGCGGCGCGACGGCGGCCAGGCCCTGCACGAGCAGGAACTCGTAGGGCATGCTGTAGCGGAGCGTACCCCCCGCGAGCGCGGCCTCGGCTTCGGCACGCATGGCCGCGACCTGTGCGGCCGCCGGCGGTCCACCGACGGCGGCCGTTGCGGCCGACGGCTCGGTCGTCGTCGGCGTGGCGCGCAGCATCACGGGCAGGTTCTTCGAGATGACGTAGAGCTCGCCGTTGACCGGATCGACGGCCGTTCCGCCCCAGTTGGCCCCGCCGTTGTGTCCGGGCATTGCGATCGTGCCCTCGAAGCTCGGCGGCGTAAACGGGCCTTCGTTGCGCGAAGCCGCAACGATCTCGCGCAGCCGCTCCTGATCTGCCTCGGGCAGATAGGGATTGATGTCGATCTCCGTGAAGCTCTGGTCGGCGAATGGCTCGAGCCCGATCGGGAAGGGTTGTGTCGGCGACGTGTGCTCGCCCGGCAGATCCGACTGCGGCACGGGCCGCTCCTCGACGGGCCAGACATGCTCGCCCGTGTGGCGATCCATGACGAACAGGAACCCCTGCTTCGTCGCCTGCGCGACAGCCTCGATTTCGCGGCCTTCGATGGTGAGGTTCAAGAGCTTCGGCGCCTGCGGCAGATCGTAGTCCCAGAGATCGTGGTGCACGAGCTGCTGGTGCCAGAGATATTCGCCCGTGCGTGCGTTGATTGCGACGAGCGAATTGCCGAAGAGGTTGTCGCCCTCGCGGTCGCCACCGTAGAAGTCGTAGCGACCGGTGCCGAAGGGCACGAAGACGATGCCGTTGACCTCGTCGACGGTGAACTCGCTCCAGTTGTGCACGCCGCCCGCTGTCAGGTAAGCATCCTCGGGCCAGGTGTCGTAACCGACCTCGCCGGGATGCGGGATCGCATGAAAGACCCAGGCGAGATCGCCCGTGAGGATGTCCCAGGCGCCGACATTGCCGGGCGTCGAGACGTAGCCCGCGCCCTGCGCCGGCAGCGAGACGATCATGAGATTCTCGAAAATGCGGCCCGGGTTGCTCGTATTGAGCGGGCGCACATTGCTGATGTCGCGCCCCCCGTCGAGTGCCTCGCGCAGGTCGACGCGGCCGTTGTCGCCGAAGCTCGTGATCGTTTCGCCGGTCTCTGCGTCGATCTGCTTGATGAAGCCGCCGCCGTGGAAGACGAGGCGGCGGTCGTCGCCGTCGGCGCTCTGCCAGTAGTGAATGCCGCGCGCGGCGACGCCGCCTTCGACCTCGTTCGACCAGAGCTCCGCGCCGGTAGCAGCGTTGAGTGCGACGATGTCGCGCGCCGCACCGCGCGCACGCAGCACGTACATGACGTCGCCGACGACGATGGGATTGAAGACGAGATTGGCGTCGCCCGAAGCGAAGGTCCAGGCGACGCGCAGCGTCGCCACGTTGTTCTTGTCGATGCTGCCGAGCGAGGAGTACTGCGATGCGTCCGGCCCGCCGGAGTAGCTGTGCCAGGTCGTGAAGTCGGGCTCGAGGCCCTGCGCCGGGCTGGTCGTGCGGGGCGAGCCGGATGCGCCGTTCGTGGTCGAAGACTCCGCGGACGACTGCGTGCCGGATTCGTCCTCGTCGCCGCCCGAGCAGCCGAGCAACGCGCAGGCGATGAGGATGCCCGGAACGATTCTTGTCGTTTGCATGTGATGGTCCCCCGAAAAGACTGCTTCAGTTTAGAACAAGCGCCGCCAGCGAGTCAGCGTCAGGCGAAGAGCGCGTCCACGGCGTATGGCATGCGCAGCTTCGGCATGGCCTCGCGAGCGAAATACTCGATGCGCTTGGTCTCGTTGTCGATCGGGGCGTTCGTGCGGCCGACGACTTCACACCGATAGATCGGCCCGGTGATTTCCACGCGGTCGCCGTTCGGATATTGATATCTGAACGCCTCGCCGCCGACGATCAGCAGGACCTTGATCGGTTTCACGATGAGACCCGTTTCCTCAGCAACCTCGCGCACGAGCGTCTCTTCTGGGTGCTCGCCGGGATCGATGCCGCCGCCCGGCAGGAACCAGCCCGGCTCGAAGGTTTTTTCCTGCAGCAGGATGCGGCCTTGCGCGTCGAGGATCACGGCCCCGGCGGCAGGGTAGAGAATCAGCTCGTGGCCGATGCGCTCGCGCAGGGAGCGGTAGTACGGTGACAAGGCCATTATTGGGTGGGCGCGGCCCCGCTGACATCGATGGAAAACTGCAAGCTTTCGCCCATGAACGGTCCGCGGTCGGTGAAGTACCACGACACTGCCGTACCCCCGTTCTGCTCCTCTGTCGTGAATCCCGTGATGAACCAGGCATCGGCCCAGCGATAGTCGCTGATCCCTTCGCGTATGGAACTCATCCAGTACTCCGCCGTGCGCTCGTTCGCTCCGAACGCGGTCAATTTGACCTCGCAGATCGACGCTCGGCAGTCCACCTCCGGAAAGCCGTAACGCACGAGGCCAGGTTGCCTGGCGAGATAGTCGAGGAAGACATTTTCGGCTGGTGCAGTCCAATTGGGGTCAAGCGGCCCACTCAGCATCGACTCGCGCGATTGAGTGGCCCTGAAACCGAGAAATTGCAGCAACGCTGCCTGCTGCAGTTCATTCCACCCGAACGGAACGGGCTGTGATTCTTCACTTGTGGTCGACTCATTGCCTGCAGGCGGGCTCGCGAGTGTCGCGACAGCCGATGCCTCGTCGACAGGGCTCGCGTCGGCCTCCGGCGTCGGGCTTGAATTCTCGCGATCGGTCGAGTCGTCATCGGCTCGTTCCGGCAGATGGATTGTCGACCGCTCGATCGGTGCCGGGACTTCAGGACCGCGGTCCAGCAACAGGAATACCGCGCTGGTCAGCGCACATCCCGCGATGAAGGCGACGACTGTGTTACGCATCCAGAGCGCCTCGATCAGGTCAATATCCGATCATAACTGACAGGCCAGCGGCGGTGAGCGAAGCTCTGGGCGTAATGCCATCCTAAAACCTGGCGCGAAACCCCACCGAATAATTGCGTCCCGGCAGCGGCAGCTCGTCCTTGAGAAATGAGGTGTGCCGCCGCGCGTCCTCGTCGAGCAGGTTTGTGCCGCGAACGAATAGCTCATAGCTCGCCCCGCGATCCTCGCCGAGCATCCACTGCAGATCCGCGTTGAGCATCGTGTATCCCGCTGTCGGCGTCTCATGCTCCGCAAACCGGTCCTGCGCGGCGTAGCGGCTCGTCTCGATGCCAGTCGCAATCCGCATGCCCTGATACTGCAGTCGCGCGCCGACGCGGCGCGGCGGCAACTGCGGCAGGTGACCCCCCGAGTCGAGTTCGCCGTCGACGGTATCGGCGAAAACCCGGAGGTCGACCTGCCCTGCGCCAACCTCGGCGATCGGTGTAGCAAGCTCGGCCTCGACACCGCTCAGACGAGCGTCAGCTTGCGTGAAGGCGAAGATGGGCAGCAGCTCGTCCGGATCGACGACGCCGGTATCGTCGAGGTAGATGTAGTCGGCGTAATCGGTCACGAATGCCGTGACCGCCCAGGTCAGCATGCCGCCTGCCCGTCGGATGCCGATATCGACATGCCGCGAGCGCTCCGCGCCGAGCGACGAATCGCCAACTTCGATCGTGTGCGTCGCGAGATGCGGCCCATTCGAGTAGAGCTCCTCGGTGCCGGGAAGCCTCTCGGCATCGGCCACGTTGAAAGCGAGCGAATAGTCGCTGCCGAGCGCACGGATCGCTGCGAAAGAGAATGACTGGGCCTGGTCGTCGACGACGGGTGAGCCGTTGCCGGGCCTCTGCTCCTGACGTTCGATACGTCCGCCGACTGAGACCTGCCAGAGCTCCAGCTCTCGTTCTTCTACGATAAAGACTCCAAAGCTCTCACTGTCGGTAGGCGGGACAAATGCTTCCTCGCCGATCGCCGAGAACTCGCGTGCCCCGAACTGCATGCCGACCGCGCCATTCCAGTTGCCCCAGGGCGCATGCAGCAACTCGAGGCGGCCCTCGTAGGCGTCGTTGGAGAAGCGCGTTCCGATATCGGCGCCCTCGAGCTCAACATGCCCGTAATCGTTGCTGCCAAAACGGATATTGAGCGACTCGATCGGCCCATTCATGCCGAGCCAGCCGCCGCGCAGATCGACTCTCGTCTGACCCAGATCGACTCGAACGTCGGGCTCGGGCACAGCGGGATCCCCGCCTCCTTCATGCTCGTGATGCCCCGGCAAACCGTAGTTCGACTCGAAGGCGCTGACCGCAACGCCGAAGGACGCGCGGTCGCCAACCCAGCTCAGGCCCGCAGCGTAGCCGTCGAGATCGATGTCGCTGTTCTCGACGTGGCCGAAGACGTCGTCGTTGCCCGGCTCCGGCGGCGAGCTCTCGTCGTGCGCGACGTCGGCGAAGCCGGGGATCTCATAGTCTCCGGTCTGCCGACTCGTCGCATCGAGATGCCAGGCGAGAATGGCACCGCCGCCATCCACGGCGAGCGATAGCGCGCGGTCGTCGGCAACCGTATTGCCCTGGACCTCGACGGCGCCTTCGAGCCCGTCCTCGGGCGCGGCCACGGGGATGCGATTGGTGACAGTGTTGACGATCCCGCCGACGGCGCCGCTGCCGTAAAGCAAGGTCGTCGGGCCGCGGAAGATCTCGACCTGTCGCGCGGCGAGGGGATCGATGCTGACCGCATGGTCGACGCTGACGGTCGAGACGTCCATCGAGTCGATGCCGTCCTCGAGCGTACGAACGCGCGGGCCCGCGAGTCCACGGATGATCGGGCGCGACGCGCCCGCGCCGAAAGCCGATGCGCTCATGCCGAGCTGGCTCTCGAGAGTCTCGCCGAGATTGGCGGCACGGACACGCTCGAGCACATCGCCGGTGACGACGGTGACTGACTGCGCGAGATCGTCGGCCGATTGCCGCACCGGCGTTGCGGTGACGACGATTTGCTCGGCGTCCGGCTGCGCCCTGGTCGCAGGCGCGTTCAGCACAACGGCGAGCGCAACGGATAACTTGATCGAAACGCCGACGCCCCGCGGCCGGCGGCAAAAGCGAAAGTCGGTATTCATGGCACGCTTCCTCGATTTCATGACCGAAAGCCGACCCGCGCGTGGCGCGGTGCGGCGCTCAGGACCGGGAATCAGGAAGCGGCGGGGGGACCTCGGGCGAGGAAGTAGCTGCGATGAGCCGGGGATTCGGAGTTCTGCTCCGGTGCCGATGACGGCGCTACTGGCGAAATGACAATGCAAGCCGCGACGACACCGACGTTGCCCGAGCCGAGCACGGAATGCCCGGCGCAGAGCGCGCAGACGTCGCCTGCGGGATGCGAGTCTTCGAAATCGATATGCGCAGCGACGGCAGCCTGCGCGAGCAGCAGCACCGCAACGAGCGCCGCGGAGCGGATCAGCCGTATGAGCTCGCGGCTACGCACGATTCTCCAGCACGAGCACACCAGCGCCCGTGTTCGACACCGGCACGTGATAATGCTTGTGGACGACGTGGACGTTCGCATCGAGCGCACCGCGCATCACGAGCCAGTGGATAACCTCGAGCCCCTCGGTGCCGGCCTGCTTCATGATCTCGCCTGCCTTCTGCGAGGCGAGCCAGTCAGGGTCGCTGATCACGGACTCCATGCACTTCAAGTCGTAGTCGACGTTGATCATGCCGGCACGCTCGCCCTGCAGCTGATGCGACATGCCGCCCGTGCCGAAAATGACGACCTTGAGATCCTCGGGATACGACTCGATCGCCTTGCGCAATGCCTTGCCGATCGCGAGACAGCGCTTTGGCGTCGGCACGGGATGCTGCACCGTGTTGACTGCGAGCGGGATGCCTTTGACGGGCCATGCCGGCAGATGCCGCCACATCAGCGCCATCGGAATGATGAAGCCGTGATCGACCAGCATCTCCTGGCAGGTGGCGATGTCGAATTCCTGCTCGATCAGCGATTCGGCGAGATACCAGGAGAATTGAGCGTCGCCCTTGAAGCTTGCGAGCGTCTTCAGGCCCCAGCCCTCGTCGGAGTTGTGATACTCGTCGGCGCAGCCGAGTGAGAACGCGGGCACCTGGTTCAGAAAGAAGTTCAGACCGTGATCGTTGTAGACGACGATCGCGATGTCGGGCTTGACCTTGTCGAGCCAGGCCTTGGCGGGCTCGTAGCCGTCGAAGAAGCGCTTCCAGTACGGCGTCTGCTCGAGCTTGTTCGTCATCGCATTCCCGATCGCGGGAATATGCGATGTGGTGATGCCGCCTACGATCCTAGCCATTCCAGTACCCCTGCTTCTTGAGCTTCTCGACGAGGCCTTCGCCCTTGGCCTCGAGATTCGCCTTGAATTGCTCCGTCGTGATGCCCTGGAAGGCCGCGCCCGCGTCCTGCACCGAGAATCCGCGAGGCACGGCGAGCTTGGCGAGGTAGTAGATGTTGGCGCCCTGGCGAATCAGGCTGAGGAAGTCGTCGGTCACGAGCGCCCTTTTCTGCGCGGCACTCAGGCCGAACTTGTCGGCGTAGGCCGCGGGATCGCGGGCAAACTCCTGGCGGTTTTCCTCCTTATTGAAGGAGAACAGGAGCTTGTTCAGGCGAAAAGCCGAGTGCGAGGTCTTGCCGTCGAAGACGTAAGTGCCGGGAATCGAGTCGTAGTCGTGCTTCTTCCACACCATATGGCGGGCAATGATATAGGTGAATCCCCTCCCCAGAATAGGGAAGGGCGCAAGAGCTAGTTACAGATTTCCTGGTTGCCGACAGTTTGGCAGGAAACTGTGCGGCCGGTGCTGTAGGTAGTTATGGATTGGTTTCCGATCTGCTGCGTTGTGGCACTGGTGCCGTCGCTGAAGCTCGTAATTGTTTGATTCCCGATGTGCTGGGAAGTCGCGGACTGACCATTGCTGAAGTTGGTGACGGTTTGATCCCCGATGCGCTGTGACGTTGCTGACTGACCGTCGCCGAAGCTTGTGATGGTTTGATTCCCGATGTGTTGGGAAGTCGCAGGCTGACCAGCGCCGAAACTGGTGACGTCTTGATTCCCGATGGGCTGAGAAGTCGCCGACTGATCATCGCCGAAGCTCGTGATGGTTTGATTCCCGATGTGCTGGGAAGTCGCTGACTGACCGTTGCTGAAGCTGGTGTAGGTCTGGTTCCCGATGCGCTGGGATGTTGCTGACTGACCGTTGCTATAGCTTGTGTAGGTCTGATTCCCGATGTGCTGGGAAGTCGCTGACTGGCCATTGCTGAAGCTGGTGTACGTCTGATTCCCAATCTGGTGAGAAGTCGCTGACTGACCGTTGCTGAAGTTTGTGTAAGTTTGATTCCCGATCCGCTGGGAGGTCGAACTGGTGCCGGTTGCGTCAGAACACAATGGCTGACTGCCGAGCGGCTGGCATATCGTCTGCGCTTGCGCGGCAAAAGAAAAAAGTGCGATAGCAGTTACAATGATCCTGTTCATTGCATGGCCCCACTTTCCTGTAGGTCATAAGCATACGGGTTGAAATGAGTATCCCGCAAACCAAGACGCCTCTTTGTATCGAAGGTACCTGGCGTTCCGGATCGGGACCGTCGATCGATGTCTATGATCCGCGGAACGAAAAGGTCCTCGCCTCGCCGGCAAGCGCCTCGCCTTCCGAAGTGCACGAAGCGCTCGCAGCTGCGAAGCGCGCGCAACCAGCCTGGGCGCACCGGCCTTCTGCGACTCGCGGAGCGCTGATTCGCGGCATGGCGGATGTCATCGCACGCAATCGCGATCTTCTCGCCCGGCTGATCTCGCAGGAAGTCGGCAAGCCGCTCGCCCAGGCCGAGGGCGAAGTCGCGTTCGCCGAAGGCTTCCTGCGCTACAACGCCGAGTGGGATCGCCGACTCGAAGGCGAGATCCTGCCGGGCGATGCGCCCGACGAGACCATTCACCTGCTGCGCGTGCCTCTCGGCGTCGTTGCCGCGATCTGCCCCTGGAATTTCCCGCTCGCCGTGCTCTGTCGCAAGCTCGGGCCCGCGCTCGTCACGGGAAACACGATCGTGATCAAGCCCAGCGAAATATCGCCGCTGTCGACGATCGCTTTCGTCGAGCTCGTGCATCAGCATCTCGATCTGCCACCCGGCGTCATCAATCTCGTGACGGGCGATGGGGCCGTGGGCCAGATGCTCGTCGACGACCCGCTGACGTCGCTCGTCTCATTCACCGGCCATCGCGATACGGGGAAGTCGGTGATGGCGCGTGCTTCGGCCAACCTGACACGCGTGTCGCTCGAGCTCGGCGGAAAAGCGCCGGCGATCGTCTGGAAGGATGCGGATCTCGACGTGGCGGTGCCCGCGATCGTCGCCGCTCGCCATACGAACTGCGGGCAGGTCTGCACGGCCGCCGAGCGGGTGCTCGTGCATCGCGACCTGCTCGGGCCGTTCACCGAGCGCTACGTGGCTGCCGCAAGGGCGCTCAAGGTCGGCGATCCGCTCGAGGGCTCGGATCTGGGTCCGCTCGTGAGCGCGGCGCAGTTTGCGAAGACCAGCGCCGCCGTCGCGCTCGCGCGCCGCGAAGGCGCCACCGTGCTCACGGGCGGCGGCCGTCCTGAAGGCGCCGCATTCAAGGCGGGCTACTGGTTCGCGCCGACGGTACTCGGCAATGTGTCGCCGGCGATGAGCGTGATGATCGAGGAGACTTTCGGGCCTGTCACGCCGATCCTCGGCATCGACTCGATCGAACAGGCGCTCGAGATCGCCAACGCTTCGCGCTACGGACTCTCGGCCTACCTCTTCAGCCGCGACTATCCGACGGTGATGAAGACCGTCAACGAGCTCGAGTTCGGCGAGATTTACATCAATCGCACGCTCGGCGAATCGATCCACGCACACCATGCAGGGTACAAGGAGTCCGGGATCGGCGGCGAGGACGGGAAGTGGGGATTGTTGCGGTATACGCAGGTAAAGACGGCCTATCACCGCTACGGTGCGAGCTGATGCGGCAACGCTGGTATGCGCGCGTGGCCGGCAAGCACCGCGTGATCGTCGCGGCACTGGCGCTGTGTCTGCTGGTGTCCGTCGGATTCGCGCAGCGCAGTTATCGCAATTCCGCCCCGGACCCCGATCAGCCGCTGTTCGGGGAGCCCAGGGAATGGACGTTTGCGCGGCTTGCTTATGACGGCTACCGCGGCCCCGGCTGGGACACCGATTATCCGCGGGCCGAGTATCACTTCTCAGAAGCCGTCCGCCGACTGACACGCATCGACGTTCACCCGGATGGTCACGTCGTTAGCCCGGACTCCGACCAACTCTTCAATTACCCGTGGCTGTATGCGGTCGAGGTCGGCTCCTGGGGATTCAGCGAACCTCAGGCCGCACGACTGCGTGAGTATCTGCTACGCGGCGGCTTTCTCATGGTCGACGACTTTCATGGGGAGGCCGAGTGGTTCTACTTCATGGACGGCATGCGGATGGTGTTCCCCGACCGCCTGGTCGAGGATGTGCCGGCCGACGATCTCATCTACGCGATACCGTACCCGATCGCAGAACGTACGCAGGTACCCGGTCCGGGATACATGTCATCGGGGCTGACCTACGAACGCTCGGACGGAGTCACGCCGCACTGGCGAGGCGTTCGCGACGACGAAGGCCGCTGGATGGTCCTAATCTCGCACAACATCGATTACGGTGAGGGCTGGGAGCAAGCCGATAATCCCGCGTACCCGGAGGAGTTCACTGGCCAGGCCTACGAAGTGGCGATCGACTACCTGATCTACGCCATGACCCACTGACAGAGTTTCTGAAAGGCCGTTCCGATACCCCCGGAAGAACAGACGCCCGTCACTGCACCTCGCGCTCGCCGCTGATGTAGCGCACGGCTCGCGAGCGGGTGTTGATTGGCTCGAATCGCAAGTTCTCATAGTGCGTGCCGAAGTATTTCCTGCCGCCGACCAGCATTGCCGGGAGGAGATCTTCGAAGTCCGGTACGGCTGTGTCGGTGGTGATCAAAATTCTCCAGAGCCTGACGACCTCGTTCTTATCGAGGAAAGCCCGCACGACCGAGGCCGCGGACCAGCCGCGTAGCGGCGCGCGCCGACTCGTCAGGATCGATGGCATCCGGCATCAGGGAAATGAGCACGAACCGATGCTTGTCTTCAGCCTCGGGGAGAGCCTCGGCGCTGATTTGCAGCGGATAGGTTTCCGCCCTGGCGAGGCCGCCGATAAGCGCGATGAGAACCATCGCGAGTCGCTGCAGCCAGAACGTTGCACTGGACATCGAAGCGGATTGTACGTGCAAGATTCCTGAGCGACGACACCGGCTATCGCGGGTGCAACCAGCCCGGCAGGAAGCTGTAAGGATCTGCCGCCTTGGAGGTCTTGTACGCAATGCCGGCCTGCTCCAGCAGCGGCTGAAGCTTCCCGGCCTTCCAGGCATCAAAGGTGTCCGTGCAACCGCCGACGAGCTCGCCGCCGACGAAGATCTGCGGAATCGTCTTGATCGAAGTCCGCGCCGTCAGCGCCGCGCGAACCTGCCCGCCCCAATCGTCCTTCTGGTACTCGACCGAGTCGAGATCGACCGAGCGATACGGAATGTCGTAGGCCGCGAACATGCGGCGCACCGACCAGCAGAACTCGCACCACTCGAGCGCGAACAGCACGACGGGCTGCTCGCGGCTCTTTGTGACCTCGTCGACGAAAGCGGCGGCGGCCGGCGTGACCGGCTTCGGCGGTTCGGGTTTCGCCGCGGCCGGCGGCGGCGCGGATGGCACGTCGAACCGGAAGCGCGGCGTCGAACGCGAGATCTCGATCTCCTCGGACGTCATCTCCGCGGGGATATCGGCGAAGAGCGGCGTGCTCAGATAGCGCTCGCCGGTGTCGGGCAGCATGCACAGCACGTTCGCGCCTGGCTTCGCAGCTGCTGCGACCTCGAGCGCTGCCGCGAGCGTCGCTCCGGACGAAGTCCCGACGAAGATGCCTTCGCGGCACGCGAGCTCGCGCGACAGCCGCATGGCATCCGCGCCGCGAACGGTGACGATTCGGTCGTATAAACCGGCCTTCACTGCGTCCTCGACGAGCTTAGGAATGAAGTCCGGCGCCCAGCCCTGCATCAGGTGCGGGCGGAAACTCGGATGGCTGCTCGCGGGCGAGCCGTCGGCCGCGCGCGTCTGCGCGACGCCGCTGGTCAGCATCGCCGAGTTGTCGGGCTCGGCCACGATGATTTGCGTCTTCGGGCTCGCCTGACGCAGCACGCGCGAGACTCCCTTGAGCGTGCCGCCCGTGCCGAAACCGGTGACAAAGTAGTCGAGGCCTATGTCGCTGAAGTCGGCGAGGATCTCGGCGGCCGTCGTTCGCGAATGCACGTTGGCATTGGCCTCGTTCTCGAACTGTCGGCAGAGAAACCAGCCGTGCGCCTGCGCGAGCTCGACGGCTTTGGCAAGCATGCCGCTGCCCTTCTCCGACGCCGGAGTGAGCACGACTTTCGCGCCGAGGAAACGCATGAGCTTGCGCCGCTCGATGCTGAAGCTCTCGGACATCGTCACGACGAGCGGGTAACCGCGCTGCGCGCAGACCATGGCGAGTCCGATCCCGGTGTTGCCGCTCGTCGCTTCGATCACTGTCTGTCCGGGTTTCAAGGCACCAGACTGCTCGGCATCCTCGATCACGCCGAGCGCGAGCCGATCCTTGACCGAGCCCATCGGATTGAAGGCTTCGACCTTCACGAAGACATTGCGCCCCGCGGGTGCAAGCTTGTTGAGTCGGACGACGGGCGTTTTCCCGACTGTCTCCAGTATGTTGTCGTAGCGCATGCGTGCCTTCTTCCGCGTCGGAGATCGCATCGTATGATAGAGACAATCGTGACCGAGCGACCACCCAAACACCGGATCGACCGCGCCGCGAGCGACCTCGGCACCGAGGAGTTTCGCGAGGCCGGACATCGCCTCATCGACGCACTCGCCGATTTCTACGGAACGCTGCCCTCGCGACCCGTGACGCCGGGCGAAACGGTGCGCGCCCTGCGCGAGCTCCTGCCTCCCGGCCCGCTGCCGGAGACCGGCCGCCCGGCGGCGGAGCTGCTCGCGGAAATCACGCCGTTCCTGATCGAGCACTCCCTGCACAACGGCCACCCGCGCTTCTTCGGCTACATCACCTCGTCCGCCGCGCCGCTCGGGGCGCTCGCCGACCTGCTCGCGTCGGGGATCAACCAGAATTGCGGCCTGCGCGACCTCTCGCCGGCGGCCAACGAGATCGAGATGCAGTCGGTGCAGTGGCTCGCGGAGCTCGTCGGTTACCCGACACCCTGCGGCGGCATCATGGTCAGCGGCGGCAATATGGCGAACATCCTCGCCCTGCTTGCGGCGCGCCATGCCAGGCTCGACTTCGACATGCGCCGCGACGGCTTGTTGAAGGCGCCGGGTCGCCCGCGCGTCTACGCCTCGAAGGGCACGCATACCTGGCTGCAGAAGGCCGTCGACGTCGCCGGCCTCGGCACCGATGCGATCCGCTGGATCGCTACCGATCGCGATCAGCGCATCGTAACGGCTGGGCTTTCGCAGGCAATCATGCGCGATCGCAATGCAGGCGACCTGCCGTTTCTCATCGTCGGCACAGCCGGCAATGTCAGCACGGGCGCCGTCGATGCCCTCGACGAGCTTGCGGCCATCGCTCGCGGGCACGAGCTCTGGTTTCATGTCGACGGTGCCTACGGCGCGCCGGCCGCCTGCTTGCCCGAGGCGACCGCCGCGCTCAAGGCGCTCGCGCAGGCCGACTCGCTCGCACTCGATCCGCACAAATGGCTCTTCGCGCCGATCGAAGTTGCCTGCACGCTTGTGCGAAATCCCGACGCGCTGCGCGATGCCTTCAGTTTTCGTCCGCCCTACTACCGGCTCGGCGACGAAGCCGATGCAGGCAGCGTCGACTATTTCGAGCACGGTCTGCAGAACACCCGCGGCTTTCGCGCGCTCAAGGTTTGGCTCGGCCTGCAGCACGCGGGTCGCGCGGGCTACGAGCGGCAGATCCGCCGCAATATCGAGCTGGCCGCCCGGCTCGCGGAGATCGTCCGGCGCACGCCGGAGCTCGAGCTCGCCACCCAACACCTGAGCATTACGACCTTCCGTTATCGGCCGGCCGACTCAGGCGACAGCTCCGAGTGGCGGTCCTGGCTCGACGAGCTCAACCGCCAGCTGCTCGTCGATCTGCAGCGGGGCGGGGAAGCCTACCTCTCGAACGCCGTGCTCGACGAAGGCTACTTTCTTCGCGCCTGCATCGTGAACTTCCGGACGCGGGAGGATGACATCGACGGGCTCGTCGCGAGCGTCCTGAAGCTGGGTCGCGCCGTCGAAACCCGGATGCGCCCGAAGCAACCATCGCCCGACTGAAGCTGCAGACAGTGCGACCGTAGCCGCTCGCTGACCTCAAGTTTTCTGCCGATGCCCCCGCCAGCATTGTTCTTTTTGCGATTGCCTGTACCCTGAGCCGCACCTCCGGCCACACAAGATATTGAGGGGATAGGCCCATGTTTCGCGCCCGCCACCGGACTCTGCTCGCCGCCTTCGGGTTTGCCGCGCTGACGCTCGGCCTGGCTGACTTTGCCGCCGCACAAGGCGGCGCGGCCCAAGGGCCGGCGGCCGCGGGACCGCCCCCGGGTGGCGCGGGCGCAGCGGCCCCCGGCGGCGCCGGACCGCGAGCGGGCGGCGGGGGCCGCGGCGGTCGCGGGGCTCCGGCCGGGATCGGCCCCGGGCCCTGGGACGTCGACACTCAGACCGGCCGCATTCACGTCACGGTGCTGACGCGCGATCTGCAGTCTCCCTGGAGCCTGGTCTTCCTGCCCGAGGGCGACATGTTGCTCACCGAGCGGATCGGACAGCTCCGCGTGATCCGCAATGGCGTGCTCGATCCGACGCCGATCGCGGGGCTTCCGGCGATCAACAACACGAGCATCGGCGGCCTCATGGGTCTGGCCCTGCATCCCGACTTCGAGGACAACGATCTCATCTACTTCGCCTACTCGAAGCCGAACCCGGCGAACGAAGCTGAGCTCACGACGGCCGTTGCCCGGGCGCGCTGGGACGGCGGCGCCTCTCTTGCCGATGTCGAAGATATTTTCGTGGCGCGGGACTGGTACAGCGGCGCGATGGCCGGCGCGAACAACCGATGCTGCGGCCAGGGTCCCTACAACGGCAGCTACGGGGCGCGCATCGCCTTCGACGAAGATGGGCTGCTCTACATCACCAGCGGCGATCGCAACTGGGGCGAGAAGGCGCAGGACCCGATGTCGCATCTCGGCAAGATCCTCCGCGTCAATGACGACGGCTCGGTGCCCCGTAACAACCCCTTCCGCGGCCGGGAGGGCTATTTGCCGGAAATCTATTCGCTCGGCCATCGCAACCAGACGGGCCTGCGCTTCGACACCGAGACAGGCACGCTCTACTCGACCGAGTTCGGCCCGGCCGGCGGCGACGAGGTCAATCGCATCGAGGCCGGCGGCAATTACGGCTGGATGTTGATCAGCAATGGGAACCACTACAACGACGAGCCGAAGACGCTGGGAACGAACGGCATCGACGGCTATATCGACCCGATCAAGTGGTGGCCGCGCGGCGGCAACCCCGGCAACCTGATCGTCTACCGCGGCGACGAGTTTCCGGCCTGGCGGGGCAATATCCTCGTCGCGGCCATGTCCCCGCAAACTCTTGGGGGAGACTTCGTCCGCCTGACGCTGGGAGCCGACGGACAGGTGGCTGCCGAGGAACGGATGCTGGGTGAGATCGGTCAAAGGATGCGGGATGTCGCGGAAGGCCCCGACGGGCGGGTTTACGTCCTGACGGAAGCCGCGGCCTCGGCGTCCCCGGGCGCCGTCATCGTGATCGAGGCTGGCAATTAGGAGGTCGGACCCTGTTTGACATAGGCGGCACTGGGACTAAAGGCCAAGGCCTGCAGGCCCACCGCACCAGCACTAAACGGTGCGCGGTATCAGGCCTAAGTCGGTGAATGAATGGACTTTAATTTAGTTGACGGCTTTTGGAAAAAGTCTATATTTCGAGCGGCGCCCACCCCCCAGGGCGGCCAGAGAGGACAAGCAGTTGAGTAAGGCACGCAAACAGACTCGCGAGAAATCTGAATCGAACGAGATCTTTGCCGACGACGAATTCGACTCCGAGGAATTCGGCGAGCACATGGACGACAAGGGTGCAGCCCATAAGGCCCCCCAATCACGCGGGGGCTGGCGACGGCTCGAAGAGCTGAAGGAGCAGAAGATGCTCCGCGATCAGCTGCTCGAGCTCAAGGACTGGGACGAGCTCGAAGAGTCCTGAGCTTATCCGGCCGGCCTGGCCGCCGGATTGCCGGTCGGGGGAGGCGCCCAGTCGATCCCGTCGGGAGGCCCCAGGATTTCCCTGAACACGGGCTTGAGCGCCTCTGCCCAGACCTCATAACCCGCTTCATTCAAATGCAATCCGTCGCCCGACATCTCCGGGCGCAATAACCCGTCAGCGCCGAGCTCCCGGTTGATATCGACAAACCGAAGGTCCTGTTCTCGCGCATAGCGCCGCAGTTGGCGGTTGATCTGCTCGATCTCGCTCGCGACCGCCGGCTCGCTGCGCGGAAAAATTCCCGTAAGAACGATGACAGCGTCCGGCGCCTGCTCGCGACAGGTCGCGACGATCTCCTCGATCCCCGCGGCAACGGCGTCGGCCCGATCGGCGCCGCCGGGCTGACCGCCGATGTTGTTGGTCCCGGCCTGGATCACGATGACTCTCGGATCGACGCCCTCGAGCTCGCCATTCTCGAGCCGCCAGAGGATGTTCTCTGTGCGATCGCCGCCCCAGCCGAAGTTTGCTGCGTGCCAGCCGTAGAAGCTCGCGTTCCAGTGCTCGAGCAGATCGGGATAGTCGAGCGCACCCCAGCGACGCGTGATCGAGTCGCCAATGAAGAACACGTCGATCCTTCCCGCCTCGCGCTTGGCGAGCAGTTCCTGATGAGCGATGTGCGAGTTCGGATCGGTGCGCGGGAAGGCGCGGTCGGGCGCCGCGGCCGAATCGCCCGAGGCGAATGCGCTCGGATAAACTCCGAGCTCGCGGTTCGCCCAGGGAATGAAATACTTCCAGTTCGGCGCGTCGGTATGTCCGCCGTCGTGCTGGCGCCAGGCGAGGCGACCGTCCAATAGTCCCGCATTCACGGCGGGCAGCTCGGCCTCGCGATAGCTCACGTCGGTGCCAAGCCCTCGCACACCGAGGAGTTCGAACACTTCGCTCGCGGCGACCGTCGCCATGAAGCTGCCCTTCTGGTCGAGCCAGAGCGCATCGCCACGCTCGGGCACGCCGTAGCTGATGAACGTTGCGCGCGGCGCCGCCAGCGCGATCAGCGCGTGCGAATCGACGGGCAGATCGCCGGCGTTCATGCTGCCGAAGCTCGACTCGGCCGTGCCGTACTTGAGGAAGTTGCCGGCCATCCAGTGATATTCGCCGCCGCCCGTGAGGTTCTCGACCATCTCGCCGAAGTTGCGCCGGTACGGCGAGACGCCGCCCTCGCCCGACGAGCCGATCAGGCCGACGGCGAAGCGCGGCTCGAATGCCATCGTAACGAGCGCCGCCTTGCCGTAGCGCGACACGCCCTCGATACCGACATGGAGTGCGTCGATCTCGGCCACGGTCTCGAAATAGTCGAGGGCGCGTGCGGCACCCCAGGCCCAGGCGCGCAATGAACCCCAGTCGTCGGGCTTCCGCGGTTGGCCCTTGTTGACGAGGCCGATGATGCCGCGCGTGAGTCCCTGGCCGTTGTCCGCCTGGATGCTGCCCGGATTGAGGAACGCGAAACCCCAACCCTGGCCGATGAGCTGCTCCGTTGACGGCGGATCTTGCGGCGCGGCGGGAGCTGGTCCGCCGCCCCGCCCACCGAAACCTTGCAACGGCGCGTTGCCGACGGCCTGCTGCACATTGCGCGAGCCGAACAGGATCATGACCGGGACCGGGCCCTGGGCATCGGCCGGCAGCACCAGCGTCAGCTCGATATTCACCTCGATCGACGGGTAGGCCGAATTGTCGACGACGCCGACGAGCTGACGCCCCTCGACCGATCGGCCGGCCACCGTGCCCGTGGCCGTCTCGCTCACGCGCCATTCGACGTCCGGGACATTCTGCGGCACGCGACCGATGACTTCGCGCTCGAAGGCCTCGACGATCTCGGGACGACGCTTGTCGCGCCAGTCGACGGCGTTGGTGACAGGCTCGCCGTTCTCGAGCGTCAGCAGATCGGGCCAGTCGGGGAATGGATTCGCGATCGACTCGTCGTAGTTGGCCGGATTGGGAGCGTTGTCCTGTCCGCTCGGGCCGGGCCGTAAGGCCGTAATACCGAGCTGCTGCTGCATGTTCTGGTGATCCTGCTCACGCGTCCATTCGGGCGGCGCCGAAGGCGCGGCGCCCTGCTGGGCGAGCAGCGGCGAGCCGGGAGCCCCGGCCAGAAACACGGTGAACAGGGCGCCGGTGATGCGGCGCAACGCTTTGTCAGGCATGAGGAATCCCCCGATTCGCATCGGCGCAAGCTAGCACAACGGGCCGTTCCCGGCCCATGGTGGAATGAATCTGAGCCAAGGGGCTCGAATCAGCTGTCTTTTCCACGGCGAGCCTGACGCTATAGTAGCCATGCTGCCCGGCCGCATTCGGGCATAAAGGGGGAATGACATGCGGAATCGGACGCGGACCATGGGTCTCGGCTTGGCATTGCTCGGCACCGTGCCGGCAGCGCAAGCCCAGGAGTCGGAAGAAGAGATCTTCGTCGTCACGGCCAGTCGTACCGAGCAGACCATCGCGTCAGCTCCCGCGGCCGTGACGGTTCTCACCTCGCTGGACATCGCGCGGACTCCCGCCGACGACATGGGCGATCTGCTGCGCAATGTCCCCGGCCTCAACGTCGCACAGGTCAGCGCGCGCGACATCAACGTTACCGGCCGGGGCTCGACGAATACCCTCGCCTATTCCCAGATCGCGCTGCTCGACGGCCGCTCGACCTACCTCGACTTTTTCGGCATCACGATGTGGGACCTGCTGCCGATCCAGACTTCGGAGATCGACCAGATCGAGGTCGTGCGCGGACCGGGAAGCGCGCTCTACGGCGCGAACGCAATGTCCGGTGTCATCAATGTCATCACGAAGCGGCCCCAGGACATGACGGGCACGACCGTCGTCGTCGGCACCGAGGTCGCCAACCTCGTGCATGCGAGCGGAGACGACAATTTTGCTTACAAGGTCTCGGCCGGCTATCGCGACGAAGATCCCTACGACCGCCCAACGGGTCCGGTGCCGGGCTCGAACCCGCCGCAAACCTACCCCAATTTCGTGAACGAGGGGACCGAGCAGAAGCGGCTCAATGCCCGCTTCGACTGGGGCCTCGGCGACGACAGTTACGTCACCGTCGGCGCCGGCATCGCCGATACCGACGGCATCATGCACTCGGGGATCGGACCCTTCGACATCGAGGACGGAGCCGATCTCTCTTACGTTCAGAGCGATTGGTACAACGGCAACCTGCATGTCGGACTGTCGGTACAGATGCTCGACGGCGACGCGACGAATCTGCTGACGCTGGGCGCGAACGGCCAGCCGCTCGGATTCAAGTTCGTCAACGACACCTACAATCTCGACGTATCTAACACGAACGAGCTCGGCGAGAGACACGTCCTGACCTACGGCGCGACACTGCGCAGCCACGAGTTCGAACTGGAAATTGCCCCGCAGGCCGACAGCAAGGACGAGACGGGCGTTTTCATCCAGGACGACATCTCCCTCACGGAAAATCTGCGCTGGGTCATCGGTGCGCGCTATGACGACATCGATCCGCTCAGCGACACGGTGCTCACGCCGCGCACGAGCCTCATCTATTCGCTCTCGCCGTCGAGCAGCGTACGGGTTTCCTACAATGAGGCCTTCCGCACGCCGTCGACCACCAACAGCTACCTCAACGTGACGATTCTGCAGGCGCTGGCGCCGGGCGTCGCCGTGCCGGCCGACGCCGTCGGCAATATCAATCTCGTCGAGGAAAGTCTCGAGGCCTACGAGATCGGCTATGTCGGCAACCTCGACAACGGCATGAGCGTGACCGTCAGTGCCTATCAGAACGAGACGAAGGACTCGATCGACTTCTATATCGCCCAGTACTACGGCCCGGGAAACCTGCCGACACCGGGCCCGACGCTGCCGGCACCCCTGATTCCCTGCTTCGCGGTCCCCCCAGGCACCACGGGCCTCTGCCCGAACGGTGGACTCGCCGGCGTCGTGCCCTCGGACTACAGCTACCGGAACATCGGCAAGACCATCGACGTCGGGCTCGAACTGTCGGCCGAACAGGATCTCGGCGACTGGTACTGGTGGGGCAACGTCTCCTGGCAGGACGAACCCGAGATCGAGGGCGCGGCCGCGATCGACGTCAACATCGCTCCGGAGTGGCGGGCGAACTTCGGCGCCGGCCAGGACTTCGACTCGTTCTTCTGGAACGCGAACGTGAATTATCAGGACGAGGCCTATTGGTCAGACGTTCTTTTTGCGCGGGCAACGACGGATGCATTCACCCAGCTCAACGCCTCGGTCGGCTGGCGTTTCAACGAGGATCGGCTGACGGTCCAGGTGACCGGCCAGAATCTCACCGACGAAGACGTGCAGCAGCACATCTTCGGCGACTTTCTCGAGCGGAGAGTCGAGGGGACGGTCAGCTTTTCGTTCTGACCGCCCCTCGCGGGATGCGCTAGCGGGGCCTGCGAACTATCGCGGCTTGCGGACGATGAAGAGGAAGACGTCCGCGTTGCGGCCGAGGCGCGCGTCGGTCGCCGACAGCGTGTGATCGTCGGCGGCCTGTCGCAGGATGTTCGACTCCTCGACGATCTCGAAGCCTGCCTCTTCGATCCAGGCGCGCACGTCGGCGATCGGCACGCGATGCAGCTGGCCATTGTTGATCGACGGATCGCCGACATGATCGCTGATCGCGGCGAGACCGCCGGGCTTCAGGACATGCAGCAGGTCGCGCATGTACGGCACGCCGCGCGCGGCATCCATGTGATGGACGTTCAGGCCCGTCACGGCGACGTCGGCAACACCCTCGGCCATCTCGGCGACATTCAGGAAGACCGGCTCGACATTGCCAAGCTGGGAGGCCATGTCGCGCTGGGCCTGCCCGTTGTTCTGCTGCAGCGCGCGCGCACCGAACTGTGCGAGCACCTTGCCGCTCGGTCCCACCGCGGCCGACAGCACGCGCGTGTACCAGCCTCCACCGGCGCCGACGTCGACGACCGTCATGCCTTCCTCCACACCGAGCAGCGTCATCACCTGATAGGGACGGCGCGCTCCGTCGCGCATCCGGTCCTCGAGGGGCCGCGATTCGGCCTCGAGCTTGTCCATGAAATCCGGCGCGAGCGCCTGGGCGGTGCCGGCAATGGCGGCGGTCAGAGCCGCCGCGGTCAAAATGCTTCTGAAGGCTTTCACGAGTCCCCCTCGGTCAGTGGCTGAATGGTCAAAATTATAGGCCATTCCCTCGGACCAGGCGGTGCAGCTTCGGTTCCGCCACGCGGTTGCGCCATGGCATGCCCCGCCGTATATTTGCCGCCCTTTCGCGGCCCAACAAGAACACCATGCAGCTCAGCGAATTCGCGCGCTCCCTGACCGTCGAGACCGCATTCACCGTTCTGGGAATGGCCAAGGCCCTCAAGGGCAAAGGCAAGGACGTCGTCGAGCTCGAGATCGGCGACAGCCCCTTCGACAGCACGGCCAGCGCCCGCCAGGGCGGTATCGCGGCAATCGAGGCCAACCAGACGCACTACTGCCCCTCGCCCGGAATTCCCGAGTTCCGACAGGCCGCGGCCGATTTCGTCCGCGAGGAGTTCGGCATTCCGGCGCGCGCCGAGAACATCGTTGCCGGCCCGGGAGCGAAAGTCTTCGAGCAGTTCTTCTGCGAGGCTTTCCTCAATCCAGGCGACGGCGTGCTGCTCTTCAGCCCCTACTTCCCGACCTATGTGCCGAACATCGCGCGCCGGGGAGCGCGGCCGGTGTTCGCGCCACTATTGCAGGCGAATGGGTTCAGGCCGGCACTGTCCGACATCGAGCGCTTCCTGCGTGAGGATCGCGCACCGCGTGCGATCTTCCTGAATTCGCCGCACAACCCGACCGGCGGCGTCATGACCGAGGACGATTTCCGGCAGATCGCGGATCTCGTCCGCGGCAAGGAAACGGCCGTATTCAGCGACGAGCCCTATTGCCACATGCTCTGGGAGGGCACGCACCACTCGATACTGAGCCAACCCGGCATACTCGAGCAGTCGCTCGGCGCCTTTACCTTCAGCAAGTCATACAGCATGAGCGGCTGGCGGCTCGGCTTCTCCGTCTCCTCGGCCGAGATCGCCGACGCGATCGGCAAGATGATCAACACGACGCTCTCGTGCACACCGCCGATCGTCCAGCTCGCCGGCGTCGCGGCCTTGCGCAAGGATCGTCGCGAGCGCGCCGACGTCATGGAAAAATTCCGCGCGAAAGTCGTCCTGCTCACGGAAGGTCTCAATCGCATCGACGGCTTCCGCTCGCTGCCCCCGAAAGCGACCTTCTACGTGTTTCCGAATGTCGCGCCGGTCTGCAACCGCCTCGGCGTCACGAGCCACGGCCTCGCGCTCTTCATGCTCGAAGGCGCCGACGACAAATTCGGCATTGCCTGCCTCGGCGGCGAATGCTTCGGCGACGCCGGCCACGGGTTCCTGCGCTTCTCCTGCGCCGAACCCAACGACCGACTGCAGCAGGCACTCGACTTCATTCCGGTTGCCCTGGAACGCCGCGACCGCCTGGCCGCCTGGCTCGATCGCAACCCCAAGCACCGCCTGACCAAGCCCTACCCCACCCCCTGATCGATCGGGGTCAGAGTCCTCTTATTCCTTGCGATGCCGCCGGCATCCCGGGCGCGGATCGATGATGGGTGGGCGAGGGCGAGTTCCGCAGCGCGCCTACCCGGCGCGCGAGGACTGTCTGAGCCAGCGCCCACCCATCATCGATCCGTG
>Ga0315912_10000874_pt1 | contig 43613 bp, 37 predicted proteins | sample VfabasoilMG_FD_204469 | JGI IMG/M metagenome (GOLD analysis project Ga0315912, IMG submission 204469) | Garden soil microbial communities collected in Santa Monica, California, United States - V. faba soil | ecosystem: Environmental > Terrestrial > Soil > Garden | place: USA: California... | reverse complement strand
TTACGCCTGGCCCGAGCCAGATGTCCGCCAGTGTCCGCGAATGTCCGCCAGTGACCGCTTCCCAGGGCCTTCTCCGAGCAGCCTCCGGAGCTGCAGGTCGTGGGTTCGAATCCCGCCGGGCGTACCACCTAAGGGTTTGTCGGGGCTAGAGTTGCGGCGGCGGCCGGATGGAGCGCTCGGCCGAAGCGGACAGGCAGTGCCGTCTATGTGCCGTGTCCGCTTTGTCCGGCAGTGACCGGTCGGCGGGGCCAGCTTCGGCCGATGCTGGGCGGGGCGAGTTCTGAGGGGGCGCCCGCTGCGTAGGCCTGCACGCAGGATCCAGCCGCCACCATTGAGCGGACGGCTCTGCCGTGGCATGCGACGCCGCAGCGAGGCGAGATTGCGTCGAGTCTTGATCGATCGCGGGTAAGGGACAGCTGGTGCGCGGATCTCGCGTGCTCAGGAGAAGCGAGTCGAGGCGATGGACCGGCGTTGGCCCCCGATCCTGTGCGCTACTCAACTCGGTATACCTCACTGACTGCGCTGAGTGTGACGAAGGCCGGAATGGTGTCGTCCTCGGGATCGCGCGAGATCGCGCCGTCGAGTACTCGCACTCTACATCCAGTTCCAAACTGATAAGGCTGTTGAACTCGCAGAAGGGCTGGCATCTGCGCTGGAAGATTGCCAGCGCGCATGACCACCGCGTCCCAGCTGGTTGGGCCATGACGACCGGTGATCTTCAACTCGATGTCCCCGAAGCGGCCGTCCTCCGAAGTCACTTGCGTAGACTCTGACCAGTAATCGTCGCACAGCTGGCGCACGCCGCAGCGGCGACACGTCTCAACAGCAGGACGCGCTGCGGGAGGGCGCACCGTCAGTGCTATCTCCGACGCTCTTCTGCGCGCGAGGAGGTCGCGACCGAGGTCGTCGATCTCCGACGCGCTCGGCGGGGTGACGTCGACGTCCTGCGCCTCGTATGCGAGCACGAGCCGATCCACCATGCGCTCAGACGGGTTCAGCTCGTCGTCGAGCCGCCACATCACCGCGTAGGCGCGGGCCTGGAACTTGTGCGTCTCGTTCGGAGCCCCTGTCTTGAAGTCGGTAATCTCGCACGCGTTATCGTCAAGGATGAGGAGGTCAAGCTTCCCCTTCCACCCGATGCCCTTCGCGCGCACCTCGACCTCTGGGTATGTCCCGTTCGAGAGCGGGAGCCGTGGCGGCGGACCGCTCGACCTCGGCGACGACGGGCTAGTCGGGACCGGCGCGTCCCTCGGCAGCCGGAGGCGGCTCAGCATCGACTGCACGCGCGCGCGGAGCGCGGGCACTTGGCCGCGCAGGGTCCGCTGCGCGTGCTCCATCAGCGCGCTCGCGCGCGGGTTGTTGACGTAGCGCCTAATGAGACGCTCCACGCACTCCTCCACCACCCGCGTATATCCGCAGTGCACCCCCCGGTTCTACTCATGGCCCGGCCCACCGCTCCCCTCGACCTACGGCGGCAAGGCAATCCTGGACCTACGAGGCGAGCCCTTCTTCGCCGAGGTCGCCATCCTGCGCGAGCTCGAGCGCGAGGGTTGGGACGGTGTGTGGACTGACAGGCACCAGCGGCTACCTTGAGCGAGGGTTCACAGCGACCTCGATTTGGTTGGAACCGGCGCCAATCTGAGGACGCTCCTCGCCAAAGTCAGGAACCGATACCCGAAGGCTAGTCGTCGAGGAGCGGATCCACCCTTGCCACACCCCCCCGTGAACCACGACATCAGTACCGATGTCCTCGTCGTGAATCGTACAATCAGGCAAGAACTCGCCAGTGCGCGCGTTCACAACATTAATTGTGACGAGCCTTGGAGGATCACACGTGATTGTTGCGACCTGGCCCTGCACTAGACGCACCGCGTCTTTGTGAGTCCAGTAATACAATGAAGCGTCTCTGTTGATTCCCGTGACGCACTCTGGAAGCGTCAGCGTCACCTCAGCTGTGCCCAGAACGGTCCCGGTTATCTCCACACCCCCATCACGGCCTGTTATGCCTGCAAAACTCCGTCTGGACTTGATTAGCCACTCACTTTCCGCTGGAGTCTCGATGTTGTTGGGACGTACATACAGACGAAGCTCGACGCCAGGAACAGCTGCTCCGTCTGCACTCACCACAGTAAGACGCGAGGCGGCAGCACGATGGAGTTCGACGGCGACATTACCCAACACACGGGGGCGACCAAGAATGTGATTGCGAGTTCCACGCGCCGGCACAAAACCCTCTGCTAGTATCTCGAAGTACCCTGTGCAGTCTGGTATGTGGAGCACTCCGTTCTTATCCTGTCTGACGGTAAATCGCCTGGAGTCTGCGTGAATCACTGCGATCGCATGCTGAATAGGCACGCTTTCCACATCGACAACCAGAAGACCGCAGGAATCAACATGGTACGCCATTACCAGCTCAACTCGCGAGGGCGATGTATGGGCGGGAATAACGTACACGCACTCCCTTCCGAGTGCATCGGTTGCCGTGAGGGTTACTTCCAGCTCTGCTGGTAGCTCGAATGTGGTCTCAACACCCAAGCGAGCTAGGCGCTTCTCAAGGAATATCGGATCTCGACTGCGGATGTGATCCGCTGATACGGCCACGATGGTGACTTCGGTCTCTCCGCCATCAACATCACCGGTCGCGACAACGACAAGCGAGTGCTGCGAACAGAGCTGAACAGTTTCCGTCGCGAGCCCGGACAATTTGAGATCTTGCGGGTAATACCCAGGCGCGGAGACCTCTACCCGCTCAATGCCTGGAACCCAGTCAGGTACGTTGAGCGCGTTGTCGCCCTCTGAAGCACTCGCGACAATGGAGGAATCTCCTGCAATTCTCAAGCTAGCGCGAAGCACAGGTCTCAGGTTTCGTTGGGACACTACTTTCAATATCCGTGCGCCGCTCACCGACTTGCGCAGGACAACTCTATTGACTGACTCCGTAGCTCCAACGAATGTCCGGACCTGGCGTTCGTAGCCTGCTGCGGCAACAGCTGCACGCCCTAGCCTTGCAGGGCATGACCTGAATACGACAAGTCCGCTCGCACTTGTCAGCTGCTCATACTCGGGCGTCTTGCCACTCAGGTCAGTTTCCGGATCGCTCTCCAGACGCGGAGTCCATGAAACGCGCGCGGAAGGTATCGGAATGTTCGCAGCATCGGTCACAAGTATGGTCAAGTCGCCCACCTCCTGCGCGTGACACACCTTAGTCTCACCGGGTCTTATCTCAACGCTGCTTTCTATTGTCGAGTACTTCCCACTAACACTCACAAGCTTCCAGTCGCCAGCTGGGACGACCAGGTCGCCGTCTCGTCCAGAAAGAGCGACGAATGGCTCATTCCCGTGATCCAGGTTCGGCGAGCGCGCTCGAAGCTCCCACTCCTCGCTCATTACCGGGGTGCGACTTGGAATGGCAATGATTATTAGGGTTCCGGATGATGGCCTATCTGGCGCTGAGCCTGAGTCGGGACTAATTGCCTGACGAGTCTTTTCGTCGACGGACAGGGCATCGGCTTGATCGGCTTGAGAACGACTTGGACCGTTCGCAGCGCGCGAATCACTTACCGGTGATGTCGCGCGTGGTGGGGTGGCCAGGGTCCAGATTAGGACAAGCACTGCGACACCAAACACACCTACACACAGCTTCCAGAGCTTCTGTAGCTTAGCTGCCGAGCCTGCCTGTCTAGTCATGCTTTTCACGGTGTCAGTACTGGCCACATTCACGGCCCCGTGGGCGCTGCAACTGTGGCCAGCGAGGGCATGGTAGTCGCAGCGCCCAAGGACTAGAGGAGGCTACTCAGCGACGATTGTACCCTCCGCACCGTTCGACTCCGTCGACGCTTCGGCGGGATCGTAGATCTCTACCGATCGGCGGGAGCGTGGGAATGTTGCACTGAAAGTACGTGTTGTCCCCCCACGCGAGCAGTTGTCCGTCGCTCCGGAGGGCCGCGATGTGCCCGCCCCAGCTGAACGAGACTTTCGTGTAAGTCGTGCCCGGGGGTAGAGGCGGGACGGGCGTAAGCCCCGTTGCGGGAGCGAACACGTAGACATGCCCGTTGCTCCCGAGCGCGGCGATCCCGTTCCCGGCTGCGAGCTGCACGAATGAAACGCCGGTCGGTGGGCCGAATTCGCCGCACAATCCGCCGGTGCAATTCAGGGCCCAACCGACTGCGATCCCATCCGATCGGAGCGCAAGTGCGTTCCCGTTTCCAGCTACGACCTTGCTGTAGGTGGTCCCAGGTGGAAGGGGCGGGACAGTCCCTTGGGTCAGGCGGCCCCAACAGGCGACTTGCCCATCGCTTCGGACAGCCACGGTGAACTCGGATCCGACGTCCACGTCCGTGTAGGTGACGCCAGCAGGCAGCGGCGGCACGTCGCAGCACCCGAACACGTTCGCACCCCACGCATAGATCTGCCCATCGCTCCGGAGCGCAGCGTTGTGGACCTCGCCCGTCTTCAAGGTCGTGTACTCAAGCCCAGTCGGGGGCGGCGGGACGCTACCTGGCCACGGTCCATGCTCGCCCCAGCCGACGTAGCGGACTCGTCGCTGAGCATGCCCGGGGGCCGCGACAACCACGACAAGCGCGAATGAAAGACAAATCGTGCGGGCGGTTCGGGTGCTCATCGGGGCGCTCTCCTCGCATGCGCCGGGGGGCCATGCTACCCGTAGGCGCGAAGCCCTGCCGTGGGCACTGCTGGAGTCCGGCTCCCCGTCCTCTGCCACCGCTGCGAGGATGCCACGGCCCCCTTGCCCCGCCGCTTGCCACCTACGCGGACTTCCCCTGTGTTCCTCGCTCTCGACTCCAGCCTTGCCACGGTCGAAGCGCGGCCCAACCAGCGCGCCCAGTGCCCGCTCTGCCGCAAGCCCGTCCTCTCCAAGTGCGGCGAGATCGTGGACTGGCACTGGGCACACCTCGCCGGCGGCGATTGTGACCCCTGGGCCGAGGCCGAAACGCCGTGGCACCGCTGGTGGAAGGAGCGCGCGCCCGCCTCCTGGCGCGAGGTCACCGTGGGCGAGCACCGGGCCGACATCCGGCGGCCCGACGACCATGTCGTGATCGAGCTCCAGCACTCGCCCATCAGCCCGGAGGAGATCCGCGAGCGCGAAGCCTACTACGGCCACATGGTCTGGCTCATCGACGGCCGCCTGCTCACCCGCGAGGTCCGAATGTTCGACGACTGGACCAGGCGGCTTGGTCAAGTTCGGCCAGGCACGTGGAGCTGGCTTTGGCCGCGCAAGTCGTTCCTCGCTGCGCGCAGGAGGGTGTTCCTGGACCTTGGCACGTCTGTCCTAGAGGTCAAGGGCTTCGAGGAAGTGACCAACCTCAGCCCAGGGCGGAGGCGGCTCGCGAACGGCTTCTACTTGCACGGAGAGGAGGTCTCGCGCGACGCATTCATTGAACGCGCAAGACTCCGCCCCGTCGCAGCCGACGAGCGCCCTCGGACCGTAGGGTTCATCGCCGAGTGGCGACCGCCTTCGCGGGAGCCACAATCGGTCCCGAGGCTTGGCCTCTACCGGCACCGGGGGCCTCCAGGTCTTCGCCGGCGCGAGTTTCGGAGCGAAGCTCTGCTTCGGCGCTGGGCAGCACGGGGCCCACGAGCGGAACTCTCGCTGCTGAGGTGGATGGGTGATGGGTCGGTCGTGGAGCTGAGGAACAGCTCGGCGGATTCTGCTCAGGGCCCGGCGGCGGGTTGATCCACGCGTCGGAGCAGGGCCGTACCGCATTCCAACGGTCACGGGTAGCCTCGACCTCCCACCAAGGAATCCCCCATGAAGCTCGCCTTCCTCACCGGCGCTGCAACCCAGTCACTCCCAGCGAACCGATCGACGGGCATTTCCCGGATTCAGGTACCAGTCCCGTGAGGCAGGCCCTCATCCGAGTCGCTGTTGGCGTGTTGGTCGTTGCTGCACTCTTCTTCTGGCTTGACCACAAGAGCAGAGAGGCCGACAAGCGACGCCGCCACCTCGTTGACTCGGTCCATGAGATACTGCGGCGACACGGGGTCGGTGAGCAACGGCGTGACGACATCATCAATGAGATGGCTCACGAGGGTGTATTCGGCACCGACGGCTCCGGTGAAGATGACTCGTCACCATCCGGATGGCCGTTCAGCGACTGAACCTTCGCCCTGCTCCAGCCGCCGCCAGTCCCACCCTCGCTGTGCTCGCGTGCGACACGATGGGTAGCCAGCCCCATGGATAGGTGTTGAGGCAAGGCCTCGGCACCTAGGCCCTGGCTCAGCCGGGCCAGGCCTCGCACTTGCTCGCGCCGTTGACCGCCCGCAGAATTGGCGTCGTCAGCCATCTCCGCCGATCCCCCGGGCAGCGCTCGAGTCTCCATGCGATCACTTCACAGCGCACTTCTCTGGGTCTTCCTTGCACTGGCAGCATGCAAGAGCCCTGCACGCAAGCTGGACGAGTTCCTCAAGGAGGGGCGTTTCGCCGAAGCGCGGGCCCTACTTGAGGAAGATGGCGTCGGGGCAGCAGTGGACCCCAAGGCGTCGCCTGAGGCGGTGGCCATGCGGGCGCGGTTCACGGCTGACATAGAGTCTGGGACGCGCGCCGACATCGAGCGTCTCCTCGGCGAAGGAGCGGCGCACCGAGCACGCGACAAGGCCCACGAGAGGCAGTCGAACTGCAGCTGGTCCACCGAGATCCGCCGACTCGTGGACCTCTGCGACGGGCACGTCGCCGCCATAGGCGCAGCAGAGGCGACCTGGCTGCCGCTTCTGGACTTGCCCAGCGCGAGTGCTGTTGACGCCCGCCGCTTCTTCGCAGAGATTGCACCGGGACGTCCGTGGATCATGGACTCCGACGTCATGCGTAGGCTTGACGCCTTGGCCACGGGCGCCGTCGTGCGCGAATGGGCGGCGATCATCACTAGCAGGGAGGCGCGGCTATCTACATCGGAGCACGCCGCGATGCGCACGGAGTTGTCGAGCCTGGGGCTGTCTGTAGCGGACAACTCGGAGCTCGACAGAGCTCTCTCAATCGTCTCGCGGCTGCCCGCAACGGCCGCCACAGACCTTCGTCTATCCGCAGAGTGTCTAGAAGCGCTGCGGGAGGCTCGCGCAGAACTTGGACGAGACGGAAACATCGACTGCATGAGCAGGTTGGCGCCGTGCGTCGACGCGGCTTGGTCGGTGCAGGGACGCTGGATGGCAGGAGTTTTCCCTGTCGCACTCCAGTCGAGTCAGGTCACGTCCGCCGAACTGACCGAGGCTGATGCTTGGACGGAGATCGAGAACCACGGCGCCCCGCTTCGCCAGTTTGTCGCCCGAGCCCACTCAACGGCCGGCGCCCGGCGCGCCCCTGAGGGCAGCGCTGCGGTCCTCGGACTCCTCCACCTCGTTCGAGCCAAGCAGCTTGGTCTACCATCGGACGATGCGCAGCTCGTAGCCGCTACGGAGCTGGCACGGTCAACACGAGCCGCCCAGACTGCACCTGTCTTCCGACTGGATGTGAATCTCGGGCCAAGAGTCGAACCCGAAGTGCGAGGGTTGGTTCTGTCTGCATTCGTCACTCAAATGAAGAGCCCCTCGCAGGCGCTGGCCGAGTTCGACTACATGAGCCTCGACGAAGAGCAGCCGCGTGTCGTCGTGACGGTAACGGACGCCACGTTGGTCTTCGACTTGAGCAACCTCCGCGCCATTAGCTCGCGGTACTTCTCGCACTTCGAGACAGTGCCTAATCTGCGCAAGTCGCAAATCAAGATCGATCTGGACAGCGCAGAGTGGACTGTTGACAGCAAGCAGCGCGCGTACAGTTCAGCGGTCAACTCCCACAACATCTGGCCCACAACGTACTCGCTGAACAATGTCAACTGGGCCTACACATCCTATTCCAGCGCGGTAGACAACTACAACTTCCTGGTGGGATTGTACAACGCGACACCGTCGACGATCTCGCAAGCGGTTTACTTGCCGTATTCTTTTAGAGAAGGTCAGATTAGCTACGGATGGACTGCGAGCGCCACGGTACAAGTCGGCAGAAGCAAGCCGCTGACCACAACGCATGAGTCGGTCGACAGCGACTTCGTACGTATCGGAAACAAGGGCACTGATGAAGCGGAGGCGTATCGCGCCGACGACCCCTTAGACATTGATCTAAGCTCCGGCGCCGGGCTGGGCCACTTGCGCACAACCATCGACCGCATCAAGCAAGACATGATGTGCCCTCTAGCTGGCCTTGCCTTCGAGCCGACCGCCAACTTGGATAGCGAGGAGTCGAAGCTGCTCGGCTGGCTCTACCATCCATGGGGCGTTCAGCCGGAGATTGCCGAGCAATTGGGAGTGCCGAACTGGGCTCAACTTGCAGCCGCAGAGATTCGGTGGGAGAGACAGATTGCTCCGCCTCCGCCGTTGCAGCTACCGCCTTCTCCCGAACAAGTCCAGGTTCCGCTCGACACAGAAGCCGCGTCCCAGGCGCTGAACAAGTTCGTATGCCTCGTCCGCTCCTCAGGCAAGGAACGCGAAGCGACGGGTACAGCTACTCTGGTCGGCCCGGATGGACTCATGCTGACTTGCGCCCATGTGTTGGTTGGTTCCACGCTGCGCCTAGAGTTTTCTACGGGTCCTTGGGAGGGCATCCACCCTGGCGAGCTGCTCTTCGTCAATACTCAACATGATGTCGCCTTGGTGCGTGCGAATGGACTTGCCAACGATTGTTGGGCAGATGTGCGCCTAGATCGTCCGAGTTCACAAGGCGAACCGCTGGTGGCCATCGGCAATCCGGGGATGGGCGTAGGAGGGGCCAATATCGGGGGGATGTCTACTGGAATTGTCTCGAACCCTCACCTGGACCGGGACGGCGACAACTATGTGTCCGCAGATATTGCCGTTGCCTCCGGCTCTAGCGGCGGTCCTCTGTTCTCTCTCAAGGACGGATCCCTAGTCGGCGTGATTCAGTGCGTTGCGACGAGCCCGGGCTTGGCCCAGGAAGGGTCGGGGATTGCTGCGAGCGGGTTCCTATGCCTCGCCGCACCAGGTCACATGCTTGACGAGTGGCTTGGACTACGTCGCCCCGATTGAGGGTTGCGCCTTCGGTGTGCGCTCCAGATCTGGACTGGGACCTATCGAACCGGTCGCTTGAAGATCATCTCGTAGGACGGCGACCCTCCGTCCGAAGACGTCGCCCTGCGGGCTGACACGAGTTCCCACCCGTCGGCCCCCATTGCATTGACTTCCATCTCGAAGTTGAAATCGCGCGGCGAGAAGATCTTGTACTCCCAGGACTTCCTGAGCATCGGCGTCTGGACGACCCCAGAGCCCCAGAGAGCAACGAGGACGCAGAGCAGGACGATCACAGCGACTCCCTGTTTGTGAGACACGGGACCGCCTCACGCCGCCGTGTACGTCATGCCGCGCTTCTGCCCCTTGGTCTTGACCTTCTTGGCCTTGATGAGCGCCTTCATCGGCAGCCTCATCGTCCCAACGTCGGTCTTCAGCGCCTTGGCGATCTCCTCGCCGCGCTTGCCGGGGTTGCTCTTCACGTAGGCGAGCAGCGACTCGCCCATCTTGGCGACGTCGGCGTCGGAGCGGCGGCCACCCTTGCGCTTGGCCTTGCCGAGGCGGACGACGCGGGCCTTCCTTCCTGAACCACGGTCGTAGGGAATCGGGATGTCGCCACCCCTCTCGCTGATGCTGCGGATGATGTCCTCGATCGTCGTGCGCTTGACGATCTCGGTCAGGTCGTTGGCGAAGGTGGTGACGAGCGTGTGGATGTCGGTGGTGGCGTTGGATGTGCGGGGCATGGGGGTCTCCTGGCGCGCAATTAAGCCGGCCGGTCCGTCAAGACGCAAGCGTGCCGCAGCGGGCCCATGCGTCCATCTACCGACAGGCCACATCCCTAGGCGGAATCCAGGGGCGCACGGCCGCGCCGGAGCGTCGAGGAGGAAGTCAGAGCCCGCACTTGCCGTACGCTCGCAGAATGCGAATGGTTTCATATCCGTCGATGATGCACCAGTGCTTGCTTTGACCTGGCTGAACTGCGTATGCGCGCATCATGCTCCGTACGGACCTGTGGACTCGATGGCAGTGCTGAAGGACCACTAGTTCAGCTGGTTCAGTAAACAACCTCTCGATCTGATCTCCATTCTTCCCAAGGTGCGCAAGGTTCATTTCGGAAAACCGCGCCGGCCCCTTGAACGCGAACGCCGCAGCCCTCCGTTGCCCGTCCCACACCAGCTGCGTAGTAAACAGGTCTGAACGTTCGCCACCCCAGTCCTTCGGCACGACGGGCTCACCAATGATGTCCGCGAAGGCACTCTTTATCTTCGCCTCGCCAATATCGCGCAGTGCATTCAATTCTGTGGCTCGCACAGGGCTGACGTCGCGCGCTCTTTCGAAGGACTCGATCGATGTTGCCTGAACCTCGAAGTAGTCGCGGGCTGCAGAGAAGAATTCATCCGGCCCCAAGAGATCGGCGATCACGTATGGCCTTGCCGAGACAACGCGATCCTCGTGTGACTGAACGTATCCAAAAGCGAAGAGTCGCTTGCTCCCCTGCAATTCCGTCCATGCTGACGTCGACACCAAGTGCTCATGGTTGTATGGCAGTTCTAGGCGCGTGGCCGGCACGGTTGCTTCGAGGCTGGCATACACCATCGGGGCCGGGGGCTTCTTCCCACGTCCACCTGAATCCAGGTATCTACCCCACTGGGCCAGGCCTTTGCATTGGAAGTTTCGATAGCTCACAAAGAAGCTGCCCTCGCACAGGGCTGACTTAATGAGCAAGACTTCTATTGATGGCACGTTTTGGCGCCGAATCCACCTCGTCACGATACGATTGACGGCTCCAAGCGTCGGTTGAAACCTGCCTGGGTGCATTAGCCGCGAATTCAGCTGTTCAATGCCACGGACTGTCGCATCGAACTCTGGATCCTCAATTACCTCTCCGAGCCTGCGAAGATTGAGGTACCACGCCGACAGGTTATATTGCTCTGCCATCAGCATCAGGGAAGATTGTGCGTTATCCAGGCCGTCAGCCCGTTTGCCATCTTTACGACCTCGGGAAACAGTAGCAGGGCGGCATGAACATCGTCCTCTGTTACGGTGGCAGATCCAGGATGGCCTGCGTCATTACGGCTGGCCCTGATTTGCTGAGTGCACCCGGGCCAATGGTACTGATAACGGTCCTGCAGGGCCTTGCCCATCAACCGCACATGAGGGCGGAGCTCGTCGGCGATCGCGTCGAGCACGGTCTTTGCGCGCCAGTCCGAGAGCTTGGCCGAAGGCCTACGGCCCTGTACTGTGATTCGCGCAACCATCGCATCCCGCAGATCAATTATTAGCGCTTCTGTCGCCGCGCCAACCATTACGCCTGTCGCACGCACACACCCGGCATTGTAGGTTACCAGTGCCTCACGGATGTAGGCATCCGCAAGGCTGCTGATCTGCCCTGCCGATTGCAACGCGGCGAGGTAACCCGATGGATTCGCAGGGTCGCGACCTACACCTTCCAGGGTTGTTCGTCCGCGATCGGTCAGATGGCAAAAGGGTGCCTCTGCGTTATTGAGATCATAGCCCCAGGCAACAAGCCCCTGTCGAAACAGGTCGCCCCATAGGGTCAATAGCGCTTGCTCCTCAGGCACATTGCGATTGATCTGTAGCCTCTTGGCTGCCTCACGGAGGACTAGCCCCGATTGGAAGCTGCTTCCACTCTTGGCATACTCCGCTACGACCTGCAGCAGGGTCTCTCGGTACGTGCCACGATTGCTAGACATGCTTCTTTGACGCCCCTGCTCTTCTGACTCTGTGCCCGTTGGAGGTAGACCGCCGGAGCGCGGCCCTGCCTGTTCCTCACACCGCTGTGTAGGTCATCCCCCTCCGCTGACCCTTCGTCTTGATCTTCTTCTTGGCGATGAGCGCCTTCATGGGCCCGCGCATCGTTCCCACGTCCGTGCGGAGCGCCGCCGCGATCTGCTCGCCGCGCTGACCCGGGTGCGCCTTCACATGCGCGAGGAGCTTGTCACCCCAGGCGGCCAGGTCCACCGACGATCGGCGGCCGCGCTTGCCCTTGCCCATGCGCACGACGCGGACCTTGCGACCCGAGCCGCGCGGCCGGCCGGGGCCACGGCGTACGGGCGCTACGCCGCCGATGCTGCTGACGATCTCGGCGATCGTGGTGCGCCGGACGATCGCCGTCAGGTCAGCGGCGAAGGTCTGGACGAGGGACACGATTTCGGTGGTGGCGTTGGATGTGCGGGGCATGGGGGGTCTCCAGTGCGGCGCAGCATAGCGTGTCGTAAGCGAAAGGTCCTCCGCCCAACGGTAGGATGCGGGTCGGACGAGAGGACAGCTCATGGGGCGATATCCCAATGCAACGAACTGCGTCGTGTGCGGCAAGCCGCTTCGCAGTAACTACCAGGACGAGGGCAAGGACGCCTACATCTTCAACTGCTCGGCCTGCCCGCCCTTTCGGCTGTTGGGCGGCCAGAACCCGTCAGCGACCATCGACCAACTCAGCAAGCCCGATCGCTCGCGACTGATCCGAGCGGTGCGCGGCACGGTTGGGCTGCGGCCAATCACTATCCGGCCGGAAGAAGTGCGCCACCTTGTCGAGTCAGTGCGCATCGTGCCGCCAACGGAGCGTCGCCGGAACCTATTGACGCTGCTCTCGGACAAGACGCTTTCCCCGAACCAGCCCGTGATGCTTGGCGACATCGCTGACTTGTGGATAGACCTTGGGTTCGTTGCAGATGATGAGTTCGCGTTCTGGCTGCAAGCGCTTCAGGACGCCCAACTGATCCAGATGAAGAACCTGGAGATCCGGCTGACGCACAAGGGGCTCCTAGAGTGCGACCAGATTGCGAGCGCGCGCCGGGACATGAAGCAAGTCTTCGTGGCCATGGCCTTCGGGGCGACGCCGGACCAAGAGGCGGAGTGGCGCAGGGTCTACGACGTGGGCCTACGACCAGGCATCGAGGGCTCGCTGCCAGACCCTACGGGCCTCTTTGCCAAGCGCATCGATCTTGTCCACACGAATGGAAAGATCTGCGACGAGATCATCGTGGAGATCAGGAGGTCCCGGGCGATGGTAGCTGAGGTCTCGTCTCAGCGACCGAACGTCTACTACGAGGCGGGCTTCGCGCACGGGCTGGGCATTCCCGTAGTGTTCGCTTGCAAGGCCGACATGTGGAACCTGCACTTCGACACGCGGCAGTACCAGACCATCAAGTGGAACCAGCCGGAGGACCTCGCCAGCCAATTGGAGGCGCGGATCAAGGCGACGATCGTGCCCGCCTAGCACCGGCAATCACTGCCAGGCGGCGGCAGCTTCCACTTGCGGCGGAGGTGACCTTTCACGCGCCGCTCAACGTAGAACATGAGACCAACAGGCACGGCGGCGGCGAGAACCCACCACCAGCTCGTGTAGGGCTCTGAGTGAACGTCGACGCCGAAGCCCCGGCGGAGGACGATGCCGAGAACCTGAACGGCCAGGAAGCAGGCGACACCGGCTCCAAGGCCGGCAGCGCCAGCCGTCCAAACCGCGCGCCTCGAACGATCGGCCATCCCGTTCAATGATACCGCCCACGGCCCGGCGCATTCACGGCGACGCTGCCCCCCCCCGCGCACGCTCGCTTCGGCCCAAGCACAACCGAAGCACGAACATCCGTGGCAGGTGTGCTCAACCCGAGCCCTCATGCGACCGCGCGGATCTACCCGCGCGGAAGGAAAGCCACGCATGGGCACAGACACAACCGGGCGACGGCTGCTCTGGTCGGAAGACGGGCAGGTCGGGTGCAGCCTCAAGGGACACGCGCCGTTCGTCGGCACCGACACCTGGTACACCGGCAGGTGGCGCGAGATGACGCTGCAAGAGCGCATCGACTTCGAAGCGGAGGTCGGGCGCGCGCCCGAGTGCGAGTCGTGCGCGGCGGTGGGGCGGAGGGCGACGCGCGTACAGGGCTAGCTAGCCGCCACCGCAGTCGCTGCCGCTGCCGCCTTCGGTGACGACGCGGTGGTCGCCGCAGCCAGCGCCGCTACCGCCTTCGCCGAAGACGCGGCCACCGCCACACCCATCGCCGCCACCACGCCCCCAGGACGCCGCGACCTCAGTCGCAGCACCGTCACGATCGGCAGGGGCGTGGAAGAACACCGACAGCACGAGCAGGCCGATGAGGTGCGTCATGGCATGGATAAACCGCACGAGCCTGGCGCGAGGTTCGACCGATCGCGGTTCCCATCGCTGGGTCTCCCAGTGAGCAGACCCGCCCAGCCCCGAGAGGCCGCGCAGGTCTAATAGGTGATGAGGTGGTCGATCAGCTCGCCGTCTTCGCCTTGCGCTTGCGGGGTGCTTCCGACGCGACGGCGTTCGGCGAAGGCAGCCTGAGCCCCAACGACGCGACGACCTGTGCGAGCGTCTGACGCGCCTCGACCAGCCCGCCGCGCATGGGCTCGACGGCACCGGCGGCGATGGCGCGGTCGATCGCCTTCACCGCGATCACGGCCTCCTTGACCACCGGGTTCTTGCGGGCCGCCTTGAGCTCGGTGCGCAGCTTCACTGCCAGGATCTTCGCTTCGAGGTCGGCCACGATTTCATCAGAGGTTCGATATGCCATTGCTCATCTCCATCAGGTGTTACCCACCGCCCGCGCACCACGCGCAGGAGTGGTGTCCAAGTGCTCGACCGCGTCGCGCAGCGTGTCGAGGTCGACGTGCGTGTAGACCTTCGCGGTCATCGACACGTCCGCGTGTCCGAGCAACCGCTGTGCGATGGCGAGGCCAACGCCTCGACGCGCGAGCTGCGATGCGTACGAGTGCCGCAGCGCGTGGATATCGATCACATGCCCACGGTCGTCACGGCGCGCGATGCCGGCGCGCTGCATGATCCGGTGCAACACGCGGAGCGCGTTACGCGACACGGCGGGCCAGGGAAGTCCTTCGGGCGATGTGAACACCCTCGGGCCCGGCTCACCGAGCACGCGCTCGTGCGTCTCCTTGAGCGTCACCAGTTCGCGCACCAGGTCCGCACGCAGCGGCAAGACGCGCGTGCGACCTGCCTTCGTCGTTTCGCCCCGCAGCGTGAGCGTGCGCTCGTGGAGGTTGACGTCGCTCCAGGTCGCCGAGGTCAGCTCGCCGTAACGCGCACCCGTCGAGAGCAGCGCGCGGAAGAACGGCGCTTGCGGGATGCGCTCGGGACGCTGGAGATTCGCCCACCGTGCGCCCTTGCTGCCCCCACCGAGCGTCTTGCTCGCGGCGAGGCGCTCTTGCATGAGCCGGTCGTCCTCGTCGGCAGCAGCGAGTAATCGCGCGATCTCCCAGTCGCTGAGCGCACGGCGCAGGCGGCGCGAGTGCTTCTCGCCGACCGGCAGCGGCTTCACCTGCGCGAGCGGATTCACCGCGATCAGCGCGGCGACGACGCCCCAGTTCAACATGCACTTCAAGGCGCGCAGGCGATGGTTCATCGTCTCGCGGCCGACTCCGGCTGCGATCACCTTCGCGCGGTGCGTCAGGAACTTGTGCGGCGCGAGGTCGCGCACGCGCTCGACCCTGACGTCCTCGAAGAAGTGCTTGAGGTGCGCGCGAACGTTGCGCAGGTGCTCCGGCGTCGCACGCACGCTCAAGTCAGCGAGGAACGCCTCGACCAGTTCGTGCACGGGCCGCGACTGACCGATCTCCGCGCCAAGGCCGGCGAGTTCGAGGTCGCGCTTGCGGACCAGCTCGATGCGCATGCGCTCGGCGACGGAGCGATCGGTTGAGAGCACCTGGCGTCGCCGGCGGCCTTGAGCGTCGGTCCAGTCGAGAACCCACCGCGCGGGCTGATTGCCACGCTTCTCTCGGTGCAGCCGACCTGCGGAGAGCACTCGCGTCATCGCTTGCGTGCCTCCATCCACAGGTCGATCGTCGCGCGCTTCCACCGCATCCCGCGCCCGACGCGCAGCGGCTTCGGCATCTGGCCGAGCGCAACCCAGCGCCGGATAGTGCGCGCGTTGACGCCCATGGCTTCGCCGAGTTCCTTTGCGCTGATCGTTGCCACGACACGTGAGTCCCTCGACTCGCGCGGAACAGCAAGGTCACTTCGCAGGGAACCGAGCAACTCCCCGAGCTGGCGCACGAGGGCTTCAGCCTGTTGCAGGCGGTCGGATGCAGCGCTCACTGGCGGGCCTCCGGCGCACTCCGATACGGAACGCGATGCGACGTCAGACCATCACGTCCGCGTCGGCCTGCATGCAGACCTGCACGAGCACGTCCGATTGTCATGCGCCACCTCGCACGCCGTGGTAGCGAAGGAACTCGCGCACCTTCAGCTCCACGTACCGCTTAGCGACGCTGCGGCGCGGGCCGTGACCAGGCGCGCCCATGAAGCCCACGCCGAGCCGGTCACCGTCGGCGAGGTACACGACCACCCACCAGCCGCTCTTGCCGTCCACGGAGCACTCGATGCACCCCACGGCCGGCCACGGTTCCTCGGGCAGGGGCTCGTAGAAGTCGAAGAACTCGATGCGAACCTGCGGCGGACGGAAGACGATCACGACAGGTCTCCTCGCTGGCGCAGCAGCTCGAGGATCCGGGCGTCTAGCCCTTCGCGCGCCTCGCGTCCCGCTGGCGATACCACGCGCCTGCCGCCACGGCGCTCGGGCCAGGCCAGCACGACGCGCCCGGCGCGCGTACGGCGCGCCTGGATGCCGTCCACGACCAAGGTGCCGGCAAACTCGACGAGAAGGAAGGCGAGCAGCCCCGTGCTGCGCAGGCCCGTCGGCGCGGGCGTGACCTCGACCCTGGTGATGGCGAGGACGTCGCTCATGACGGCCTCCCCGGCTGCCGGTTGCAGCGCGCGCAGGCCCAGGCGGCACCGACCCGTCGCCGGTCACGACCGCCGCAGTTGGCGCACGGCACCGCCGGGCTGTTGGCCAGGATGCGCCGGGCGTGTTGCTCATCCCGAGCACGGAGCCGGTCCCGGACCTCGATCTCGTTCGCCGGCGGATCCGGCTCGTGGCAGGTCTTGCAGACCCAGTGGCTGGAGCCCTTCAGCCGCCACCACTCCGACCCGTTGCAGGCGTAACAGGTGGTCGAGACGGTTGGCTCAAGCAGCTCCCCGTGGAGCACGGCGGTCTGACGGAACTTCTGCTCCCACGACGCGGCCTTGTCCGCCTCGAGCTGGGCGACGAGCTCGTCACGACCAGCGCGCACCCGGTCGCGCAGCTCGGGCGTCATGAGCTTGGCCGGCGCGATGCCGACCCTCCCTTCCGCGACCCACACGGTGATGCCGAGCGAGCGCAACTCCCTGATCAGGTCGGCCGCGCTCATTGCCACTCGACCTCGTCAGCGCCGAACCCCAGGTCGCCCTGGACGGGGGTTCTGCCGGTTTTGCCGGTTCCGTCGGCCGCCCCATCCGCCCGTTTCACCGACGCGGGCGGAGTTGTGGAGGTTGTGGAGGTTCCATCCAGGCCACCCACTGCGATTTTCGCGGGTGCGGCAGCAGGCGCGCTCTGCGCCTCGCTCGGGGTTGTGCCGGTTCTGCCGGTTCCCTCCACCCCACCCTCCGCGTTTTTCTCGGCCGCCGCGCCGGGCAGCACGAGCGGGTTGACGTGGTAGATGGTCTTCGGCGCGCCGACCTTGGACTTGATCTCCTCGACGGCCAGCCAGCCATGCTCCACGAGGATGTCCACGGCCATCCCCACGTCGTTCGCGCTGCCGAGGCGCGCCCAGCCCTTCTGGTACACGTCTCGCAGCACGAACTTGCCCGCGACGTCGCCCTTCGTGATCCGCGCAGCCAGGGCGCGGGCGCTCGCTACCTCGGGCCTGATGACGCTGGCGTAGATGCGCCTGGCGTGGGACTCCAGGTACTCGGCCGTGGCGATGGCGCGGTCGAGGGCGCGCACGCCGACAGGACCGACATGCTGGTCAGCCAGGTGGTAGATCAGCGCCAAGGACGGGACGAGACTCCTGTACTTGGTGAGGTGGGCCTCGAAGATCTCCTCCTCACCCCCCACGTTGAGCCGGCCTTCGAACGTGGTGCGCCACTCGTCGAAGAGCTGCTGCGCAGACTCATCGAAGTGCAGGAACGGGATCCCGTCGGGGTCCCACGGATCCGTGCTCGCGCCGACCTCGTCGGCCGTCAGCTCGTCGATCCAGCGGAAGACCTCGAAGGCGATCTCGCGCGCCGCCTTGTCGGGGGTGCGGTCGACGTTCTTCCAGGTCGGCAGCTTGTCCGGGTAGACGAGCAGCTGGAACCGCTGCACCAGGCCGTCGTCGCCCTTGCCACCCTGTGCGGCCGCGCGCAGGTACTCGCCGAAGGGACCAGGCTGGATAGTGCCGAGGATCGAGACGGTGGCGTACTCGATCTCGATCGTGCCGCGCTCGATCCGGTCGTACGTGTAGCTGGAGTCGCCGTTCCAGGCCTGGAGGTAGAACGCCCTGGCGCTCTCCTGCCCCTCCTTGTCCATGGAGCGGAGGAAGCCGTTGATCTCGTCGCGGAAGATCACGACGCCGTTGGGGTTCTCAGCCAGGATCTCGCCCAGCTTTTCCACCGTGGGGTCGTTGACCATCCGGCGGCGGCGGTGCGGTGCCTGGACCGGTTTGCCCGCGACGTCGGCCGCGATCTGCTTGATGTCGCCTTCCTGCTTCTGGATCGCCTTCCTGAGGAGCTTCTCGTTCTCCTTCCGCTCGATCTTCCGCACCAATGCGTCAGTCTGGTGCTGCGCCAGCGCAGCCTGGAACGACTCCTTGGACTTGGCATCCAGCCTGCGGATCGGCTTCGTCCCTTCCGTGACCGCAGGCGTCTTCATGACGCTGGGGACACCCATCACGGCACCCCACAGGTTGGCGACGACCAGCCAGTCGTCGAAGCGTTTCGGCCTGATGCCGAGCTTGCGCCCGAGGATGGCGGACAAGCCGACGATCACCGCCACGAAGACGAAGTCGGGGGCGCACTGCATGCGCTCGGCGATGTCCTTCACCCACCGGCCGAGCTTCTCGGGCAGGAAGGCATAGTCGAAGGCCGCGACCGGCGGCTTGTCCGACGGCAGCGGCGTGAGCTCCGCGAATTGCAGAGGGGGCGGGCTGGAGGAACCTCCAGAACCGGCAGAACCCCCAGGGCGAGGCTGAATAATCAGCGGGGGGGTGGCCTTGGGGGCACCGGCAGAACCTCCAGAAGTCGCCGCCGGGGTCTGCGAATCGCTGGGGGGCGGGGTAGGGCTACCTCCAGAACCTCCAGAAGTCAGCTCCGCCCGGAACTCCGCCAGGCTGACCGCGTGGTTCTGGAGCAGCTCGTCGACCTCGCCCGCGATCTCGTCGTCGGCAAGCCCGCGCTGGCGCAGAGCCTCGACCCAATCGTGGAGGTCGCCGTGCGGGGGGAGGCCTGGGATCTCGACGACTAGCACGTTGGCAGGCGGCGTCAGCCCCTCCAGGATCTTGCCGACCTTGAGGATGTACTGCGCGCCCTCGGGGTCGTTGTCAGGGAACAGGCGGACGTGCTTGCCTGCGAGGGGCGTCCAGTCTGTGCGTGCGGCCGACTGCGCGCCGTGCGCGGAGGTCGTCGTGCACAAGCTGATGGACGCACCGGCGTCGGCGGCCTTCTCGCCCTCCGCGACGCAGACCAGCTGCGCCGCAGCCAGCGCGGTGAGGTCGTAGAGCGGGAGCAGCCCCTCGGGGTCGCCCAGCTCGAAGCTACCTGCGACGGGCCGGATGGGCCTGAAGGTCTTCTCGACCTTGCCGTTCTTGGCCGTGCCCGGCATGTCGATGCGCGCGATGTAGAACGCCGGCGTGCCGTCCGCCTTGTCGTAGCGCCAGGTCTTGGCGACCTTGCCACTGACGTGCCGAGCGACGACGTCAGCGGCGGCCTCGACCGTCGGGAAGACCACGGCCTTGGGCTTGGCGGCTGCCGGCGCAGGTGCAGGCCGCGCGACCGGGGGCACGGGCGTGGCCATGCCGGCCGGGAACGAGGCGTTGCCGCTGTCCTCGCGCGCCCAGTGGATCAGCGAGCCCAGGCCGAGGCTGTTCGACTTGTCCGGCTTGAAGCCCTTCCACAGCTTCTCGCACTCGCCGGGTTTGAACTTCGCGCTCTGCTGGCTGAAGGTGATCCAGTACGGGAGCAGGCCCGGGTCCACGGCGTGCAGCGCCATGCCGACCTTGACCCATGACTCGCGGTTGTCGGCGCGAGCGGGCGAGAGCAGGGCGACGGCCTGGATGGCCTGCTCGCGATCGTCGCGGGGGCTCACGACGCACCCCGTTTCCCGAACAGCGGGTTGTTCGTGTCCTTGCGGACGAGGAACACGAGCAGTCCGTAGCTCGACTTCGGGTCGGGGCGCTCGCCGAACTCGCGCCAGTGCTGCGCGCAGACCTCAGGGGTGAAGGCCGGGTTTCCCTTGGTGAACTCGACCCACACCGGCAGCAGGTCGACGGACTTCGCACGGAGCGAGCGGCCGATGCTGATGCACTGCGTGGAGACGCACGAGCGCCACGGGGCCAGGAGCTTCAGCGCGTCGCGCGCCGCCTGCTGCAGCTGCTCCCGCTCTCGGTCGAGCCGTGCCCACGCGCCCGGCGGGATGTGGATGACGGTCCCGCCCGCCGGCTTGGCCGTGCTGCCCGACGTGCTAGAATCAGCACCGGCGTTTCCACCCGATCCGCCAGATTGTTCGTGGCCCCAGTTCGAGCTGGGGCCGCTTTGCTTTTCAGAGGTCATCGCTGACCTCCCCCTGGCTCTCGATCCAGGCGAGCGCGGCGCGCTTGGTAATCCGCCAGCCGCCGTCGTCGAACTTGCGGCCAGCGAGGGCACCGGCCTCGAGCGCGGCGAGGATGACCTTGGGCTGGACGCGGGCGTGCCGGGCCAGCAGGTCGGGGTCGAACAGGTCGGGGAGATGCGCGGCCTCGTAGAGGCTTCGCGCCCAGTCGATTGAGTGGTTGACCATACACCCGGGGAGACGGGGCAGGTCAGGACAGGAGGTTGACTAGTCGGTGCCGCGCCGCGACAGATGTGCTTTCATGTCAAGGAGTAACGACGACAGGGCACGCGACATACCCCCCTTGTCTCGGCTGTGCTGCCTGGCGAGTTCGACGACCGGCGGCCGTCGTCCTGGGTGGCGGCCCATATAGAGAAGGAGGATCCGCCGATTTGAGCCGGGCCTCGTCTTCTTCAGCTCGGCCTGTCGCCAGCCCTCGATTAGTGCTGCGGACTCCTTGGCGGCGAGCAGTCCGCCGATCGAGTCGACGATCGGATCCTCTGCCTCCGGAACCTCGACCAACGAGACCTTCGGACTTCGGAGCTTCCTCTTTCTCTCGCGGTCTGGACGCCTGCGGGGCAGCTGCAGCGCCTTGGAGATGATGTCCCGTGCGTCGCGGCCGCCAATATCCAGCTCGCCCGCCTTGTTGAAGAACAGGCCGCCCTTGTCGAAGAGCAGTCGCCTCATGCCGGTCAGCATTGCCTCCGTTGTCTCTGGACCCTGACCCACATCAAGAGGCTGGATGGCATACCTCATCGACTCGTTAAGCCGTTGAGCGCTACGCGGCGGCCAGTACTTCTTGCGCGCCTCCCACCACAACCCATGCAGAACGATGTCCCACTCTGTAACCCTGTCATCGCGCGCCACCCGAGAGAGGACGCTGTCGTGCCCCTGGTGCATCTCAAGGGTCCAGAGGCAGTACTCTCTGTGAAGCAGCCGTGCCTTGATCTCGATCTGGTCGAAGGCTTCACAGGCAGGAACCGGAGTACTGCCGATGAACATCGGCCCCAGCTCCCGCATCACGCGCCGGACCGTGTGGATCGAGTCCTCCGGCGTGAACTTCGCGTTGCGCTCCTGGAACTGCGCCTGATAGCTGCCGATGACGGCGAAGGCAGTGAAGCAATAGACGTATCTCGTCGGGAGGCCCCACAGCTCCGAGTAGTAGTAGACGAGCATCTCTACCTGCTCGCGCTTCAGTGTCGAGTCCGCTTCGATGGGGCGGAGCGCCATTGGTTGACACCTCCAGCGCAGATGTTGATCCGCGTGCTGGCGCGGCGCAATCCTCACCCCCCCATCGCCGCCGTGACCCCCCAGCGTCCGCCCGCGCGTAGTCCGCAATGCGGCCGTCCCGTTCTTTGAAGGGCCCGCCCCCTACGCCCCCGCCACCGCACTCCGCACGTCCGCATCCGCCACGCGGGCGTAGACCATCGTCGAGCTCAAGGAGCGGTGCGCGAGCGCCTTCGAGACGAGCGCCACGTTCGAGGTCGCCGCGAGGAGTCGGACCGCGAAGCTGTGCCTCAAGCAGTGCGGCGACACCGCCCGAGCGATCCCCGCCCGCTCCGCCACCTCCGCCAGCCGCCGGTGCGCCTGGCGAGCCCCCAGCCTCCGCCCGTCCGCGCCGGCGAACACGGGGCCGTCTACACGTCCCTGGAGGTGCTCGCCCAGGATCTCGATCAGGCCCGGGGTGAGGAACGCGACGTCCTGGTCCGAATTCTTCATGACGCGCAGGCGGACTTCACCGGCATCGAGGTCGACGTCCTCCACGTCGAGCGCCAACGCCGACCCGATCCGAAGTCCGGCGTCGAGCAACACGCGGAACAACACCCTGTCGCGCCTCTCCGCCACGGTCTCCGCCTTGTCGAGCTCCGCTACGAGGCGCGCACGGTCGAGGTCGCTCAGCGCCCGGGGCGGTGGCGGTGAGCATCGCGCGCGCCGGACAAGCCGCCCGGTGTTCGTTGGCGTGTAGCCCGCCGCGTGCGCGAAGGCGAACAAGCACCTCACGCTCGATCGCAGCGCGTTCGCCGTGCTGGCTCGCTTCGCGCGTCCGTCCGCCGTGCGCATCGCCATCGCGGAGGTCAGGAAGCGCGCGACGTCTTGCGTCGTGATCGTAGCGACGTCTCGATTGCCCAAGTACGTGGCGACCAACATGCCGTGTCTCCGCGCTTGCCCAACGGTGTGCGGCGAGCGGCCATCGGCTTCGAGCTGGAGGAGGTACGCATCGAGAAGTTCTCGGGTGTCCATGCCCCCACACAGGGCTCACATTCCCGAGGAAGGCAAGGTCACATCCGGACTTGGTGGATTTCTCCGCGATCCTCGGGCACCAGTGGCGGGAAGAACTCGAACGTCGGGTCCTCGACGGGCAACGGCGGCCTCGGCACGCCAGGTCCGTAGGGCTGCAACACGATCTCGGTGTGGTACGCCTGGCCGTCCGTCGTGCGCCCCATGATCGTGTGGCCCTCCGCGTTGACAAGGCGCTCGCAGTCAACGCAGGTCGGCAACACCTCGTCCTCGTCCTTCAGGATGGTCACGGTGCACGCCATCGGATCGGGCCACCCACAGCGTTCGCAAGCCTCACGGTCGACGCCAATGAACAGCGCTTCGTACTCTTGCTGGAAGCTCCCATCAGGCAAGCGATCGCGCTCCGCTTCGATCAGCGAGCGACTGAGATGCGGGTTCGTCCAGCTCGGCGAGGACCACGACTCGAAGTCTGGATCACGCCCAGCCTGCCCGCGCTTGTAGACCTGGCGAAACCAGTTCAGGCCACGCGGCGTGCTCAAGAGCAGCGCCCAACCCTTCTTGTCGATCAGCCGCTGGCTTAGGTGGCCGAACCAGATCTCGCGCTTGAGCCGGGCCGCTTCGTCGAGCACCAGGAAGTCGATGCCCGCGCCGACGAGACTCGTCGGGTTGTCAGCGGTCTTTGCCCGCAGCTCGCCGATGCCCCCGGCGAAGTTGCGCACGACTATCCGCTGCTCGCGGGTATCGCAGACCACGATGCGGTGCTTGAGGTGCTGATCGACGGCGCGCACGACCTCGTCGAACAGGATGCGCGTCAGGTCAAGGGTCGGCGCGACGAGCCAACCGAGCGTGCGCTCCCGCAGCTCGAAGATCCCCGCGATCGCCTCCATCGAACCGCACGTCGACTTGCCCCATCTCGCGCCGCACGCCAGGATTCGCCGCGACGCCTTCGAGCGATGTACGAGCACCTGGCCGTCATGCGGCTGGTAACCCAACGCCGCGAACAGCTCGCGCTTGCGAAGCCGCGCGCTACCAGTCGTCGTCGGCTCCATCGGCCTCGCCATCGTCTTCCTGCGAACCTTTGGCCGGTGCCACGAAGCGCAGCAGCTCTTCGCGCGTGACCTTCTCGATCGCAACCTGCGTGCGCTCGCTCGGCTCGCCGGCCAAGAGCCGCTCAAGCTTGACGGCGACTTCTGCTGCGCGGACGCCCTCCATTCCACTGGTCAACGGGAACTCGGCGATCGCCTTCGCGGCACGCGCCGCCATCGCTTGCACGAGCTTGCGTTGCCTGGCGTTGCGCTCGGCAGTATCCGTTGCGAGCTTCGCATCGGTGATCTCGCGGGCTCTCTTGTCGATGTCCGTCAGCCGCTCGATCCACTGCTCTTTGCCGGCTGTGCGCACGACGGTGCGCTTCGAGACTTGATACTGCTGCGCGACCGCTTCGTAGCTACGCTCGGGGCCCAACGCCGCGTAGAAGCTGAACGCATCGCTCGGGAGCTTCTGCGTCACCCCAGTCGCTCCTTTCGCACCTGCGAGAAGGTCTTGCCATCGAGCGTGGCGTCCTTGCCGGTGAGGTTCTGCCAGCGCTCGACGATCACGTCCGCGTACAGCGCGTCGAGCTCCAGGAGGTAGCCCTTCCTGCCGAGCTGCTCGCAGGCGATCAGCGTCGAGCCCGAGCCGCCGAAAAGGTCGAGCACGTTCTCACCGGGGCGGCTGCTGTACTGCAACGCACGCGCGGCGAGTTCGACGGGCTTCTCGGTCAAGTGGACCATGGAAGCGTGGTGCAGCTTCTTCACGCTCCACACGTCGCTCGCGTTGTTCGGGCCGAGGAACACGTGCGCGGCCCCTTCCTTCCACGAGTAGAAGCACCACTCGTGGTTACCCATGAAGTCCTTGCGCGTGAGCACCGGGTGTTCCTTGACCCAGATAATCGACTGCGAGAAGTAGAGGCCCGACTCCTTCAGCGCACTCGGGTAGTTCGCGCAGTTGGCGTAGCCGCCCCAGATGTACGCGGCGCGGCCGTCCTCGAGCGCGTACGCGATGTTCCCGAACCACGCGCGCAGAAGCTTGTCGAACGCTTCGTCGGACACGAAGTCGTTCGCAAGCGGACGATCCTTCGGGCGCAGCTTCTCGTGCGTGGCCTTCGCCTTCGCGGGATGGCGCTCGACGTCGAGCTTCTGGTGATGCGTCGGCGCGAAGCTGGAGAGACCCGCAGCGATCGCGTTGTTCGATCGCGGCTCGACCTTCACGTTGTACGGCGGATCCGTGTTGACCAACTGGATGCGCGCGCCGTCGAGCAGCCGGTCCACGTCCTCGCGCTTCGAGCTGTCGCCACAGAGCAGTCGGTGGTTGCCGAGGATCCAGAGATCACCAGGCCGCGTCGTCGCTTCATCCGGGAGCCCAGGTGCCTCGTCCTGCCCAAGCTCCACCAGCTCCTGGCTGGCGATCTCGTCGAGCAAGGCCTGGATCTCCTTCTCGTCGAAGCCGATGCCGTCGAGCCCGCCGTCCTCGGCCAGCGCCTGGAGCGTGGCCGCGAGGGCCTTGTCGTCGAACTCCGACAGGTCCGAGGAGCGGTTGTCGGCCACCGAGTACGCCGTCGCCTCGACCCCCTGGAGATCCGTCACCACGACGTCGATCTCGCTCCAGCCCAGCGCCTTCGCAGCCTGCAGCGTGCCGTTCCCCTTGCGGACGATGTTGCGGGCGTCGACGACCAGCGGCGTCTGCTGCCCGAACCTGGTCAGGCTCGCCTTGATGACGGCGAGGTTGCGCTCGTCGTGGACCCGGGCGTTGGCGGGGTCCTGGTGCAGGCTGTCGATCGGGACGCGGCGGATCGTGAGTGAGTCCAAGGAGTGCTCCTCGATCCGGGGAGGATCGGGTGAGCGGCCGCTCGGGCTTCGACTTGGACTTCTTGGCCGCAGGGACGGATGTCGAGAACGTCAGATGCTATAGCAGGTTCCGTGCCTGATGGCAATTCCCGATTGCGCTAGAGCGCAGTCTGGCGTGACGCTCCGGTGACAGTTTGGGGACTTGGCACCGCCGTGGCAGGCTTCGAGCCCGACTGTCACCGCTCAGACAGTCGGAATCGGCCAGGGGATCACGCCAGGGTCGATCCCGGAGCTGGCAAGCGTTCCGGACGGGCCCCCAGCGGTGACGGATTGGGGACACCCGGGTGCCACTTCACTCCCAGTCCCGGTTGAATCGGATCTGTGGAGGAGGGGCGCAGGGGCTGGCGATCCAAGTACTGGCGGGCATCAGCACATTCGCAATTGGGCGCCAGGGCCCTACCCTTGCATCGCGCTAGAGTGACAGTCGGTTCCTCTTGCCAGCGACGATTCGGACCTCTGCCGTCCGGGCAATGCCACCATCTGCTCCCCGAACGATCACAGAATAGGGCCCTTCAGGCAGTGAAGGGTAGAGCATGAATCTCCGATAGGGTGGTACCGTCGACCAATAGTGCATGGCCGTCGAATCATCACTATTCAGCGCGGCCGTCTCATGCTCTTTCCCGTGCTGGTCGACAATGACGATTAGCTTCCCCACAAGGCTGGGTGCCTCTGACGTTACCGTGCAATCGATGACCCCTCCAGCTTCGAGGTAGACGAGCAAGGGCTCCTGGCGGCCTTTCTCTGGCCGCGTGACCGTGGTGAGTGGGCACAGAGCGGAGTCGTAGCCGTTCCAGGGCCCGGCTGGACTAATAGTGATTCGCACAATGCGATCTGGCAAGCTTTCCAACAGGTAGTTACCGCTTTTCTCTGCCAATACTACCGAGCGGACGACGGAAAAAGCTCCGGATTGAAGTTCCTCCGCAACCTCGATTCTCACGCGCGTGACCGGGTGACCTGTCTCCTTCTCTCGAACTGTGACAGGAAGGCGACCTGGCTGTGGTTTCTTGCTCAGCTGAATCGTCCAGTTCACCTCTAGTCCAGGTGCAGGGCCGAATATCGCGGCTGTCTGAGGTTCGCGTTCGTCCGATTCGACAAGATACTCCGTGCGAATGAAGGGCGGCACACACCACGTGACGGTGCCATCGCCACCGGTCACGCAGACGCCCACAGGCGTACCGTTAGCTAGGGGAGAGACACGAGCTCCGCTAATCGACTCATCTCCGTCGACTACAATAAACCTGATGTTGCCTTGGCTCGACGCAAGTTCCAAGCCGTGAGCCGGAGGCACAACAATTGGTCTCTCGGGCTGGCCAAGTCGGCACAGCCCGCCCCCTGCTCCCTCCAGCCAAACTGAGTATCGTCGCCTTGCCAAACCGGTAAGAACAAATTGGCCATGAACTACAGGTGATGACGCCGCATATGCAACGGCCTCTCCCCCGGCGATCACGACACCTCCGGACCAGCCGCGTATGTCTACGAACTCCTCGCTACTGAGCCGCTCAAGAGTCGCAACCACTCGAACCGCATCCGATAGCTGACTTCGAACGACGCCCGACACGCTATCACCTCGGCCCACGTTAATAGTGCCGACATCGATCCTCGCCTGCCCCGCGCCCTGGACATTCACCGTCCGCGCGCAGTACCCCTCTAGCAGCAGAAGCAAGCGCGGCACGGCACTGCTGATAGGTACCCGCAGGCTGAAGTCCCCATTTGTGGTGGTGACCGTTCGCGCAATCTCTACCGTTTCCCTGTCTTGAGAGTACTCAGAGATCGCGACTACGAGGACATTCTGCAGTGGCTCGCTACCTCCTCCATGAACGCGCCCCACGATTACCGAGGCTGCAAGGACATCGATCGTGATGTCAATCTGCCTAGTTTCTCTATCGTTTACAATAGATGCGCGGGAGAAGTCCGCGAGAGACACGCGTTCTACTGCTTGTTGCGCATTTGGTATGTCCACGGTTAGTCGCAGCCGATCCGATCGAAGCGACGGGGCGAGCGTCGTCTGGTAGAGCAGAGGGTCGAGACTAGCGGCAAATTCTCCGGTTGCAGATACAGCTACTTCCTGCGTATCTGATTTCCCCCACACGTACGGCAGATCATACGTGACTAAGATTCTACCGGCAAGCGAAGTCAGCTCTGAGCACCGAACCTTGCCGCGCAGGATGTATGCACAGCGTTGGCCGCCTGCTGGCGCTCCCGGGGCCTCAGCAGCAGTGCCGCTCACAGCCTGACGACTCGCCTCCTGCCCATTGGGATTATCGGTGTGCGGGCCCCGCTCGTTGCCAGCTTCATCCATTGGAGAGCCATTGAGTCCGATCGATGCCTGGGACTTCGATGGCATCGACTGGGGTCCTTTCAACAGAATCAAGAGTCCCACTATGATGGCCAGTGCCATCGCAGCGAGAAGCAGGCGAGTTCGGATCGTGGTGTTGGACACGGGGGTCAGGGTTCGGTGTGCTGGTGGTGGCGGCCCCTCGAGCTTGGAAGCAGGCAGGTTCCGGAGCAGTTGAGCTCCTCCGGAACGACATGCCTGCTACTCCCGATTATTGGCACTCATCTCCGACCGCCCCCTTCCCGCCACCCTGCCCCGTGCACGCTGCGCCACCAGTCCCGGCATTTCCTGGCTGTGGGTTGCCTCCGACTCCATTGAGCCCTATTTCGCCAGGATCTCCCGCCGCGCCTCCCGAAATGACAATCCCCGTCCCCCCGTCGCCCTTGCGGCCCAATTTCGGCCCTCCCTTGCCACCTTTACCCGCCGATCCACAGACCGAGCTGCCACCATTTCCGCCGTTGCCGCCATGCCCCTTTGGGCCAACGTAGGCCGGCGGTGTCAGGGAGATGTCATAGTAGCCGTCACCCCCACGTCCGCCTTTTCCGCCATTTCCACCGTGGATTCCCCCACTGGCCCCACCCGTCCCGCCTTGGCCACCATCGTCCGGACAACAATCCCCCCCCATTTCACCTGGCTGACCATTGTTTGCCGCAGTCAGGCCCGTTGCATTTCCACCCGGCCCGCCCGGGTTTCCAGTGGCGCCCTGAGGACTAGACGCAGTGCCGTTTGCTGCCGGGGGACCCTCTCCTCCACTTCCGGCTGATGCGATGGCCCCCGCCTCCCCGGTATCTCCGGTTGGGCATGCGAATGGGTTCGCTATTGCTCGTTCGGTTGCGCGATTCGCCCGACGACGCTCCTTGTGTACATCCATGGCTTCGGCGGCTGTTCTTGAGAGAACAACATCATGTTCCGTGAACGCGACATCGCCTCCGGCGCCTCCAGCGCCACCTGGAATGTCATGTCGTATGGCCTGTTGAGAACTGCCGCCATCGCCCGCACACATTACGACCGTGTGCGGATCATGAACAATGATCTGTGAGCATCTGAACGACAGATCTCCACCCTTACCCCCTGTCCTGTGAGCGCCTCCGATGCCACCATTCCCAGCCACAAGCGAATCTTCAATGATGATCACAGGCGCGTCGAGCATGATCGACCCTCCTCTCCCGGCCGGGTATCCGATACTGTCGGCGGATCCAAGCCCAGGGGGCGCGGACATGCCGTGGCCAGCCAGGATCGACCCACTGATTCGAATCACTTGCCCGGCAACGAGCGTGATGGAAACGCCATCGCTTGAACTGGTCCCTGCCCCCTTGTCCGCGCCCACAATTGTGCCCTGGATGTCTATCTCTGTTGCCGCCTCAATCACGAGATCCTCCACCGGCCGCAGCACTTCTCCCTTCACAAGGAGGAATGAGTCGCATTTTCCTTGCGTCTCAGGAGCCTTGGCCTTGAGCTGCCCCCCGCCCTGAGTGTCCGCATTGTCACATGCGGACGGTGTCCCCGGGGAATTCACCAGCCCCAGGTAGGTCGAGAGCAGGGCAGCTACCAACACACAGGACAATCGTGCTACCACTTGTAGTTCCTCACTTCCTTGTTCTGCTGCGGCAATACCAGCCGGCGCGAGAGAAGTCATGAGTCGTGCTAGCTGTATTGCCGAGATGGGCGGTCACAACACAGTGCACATCGTACCCATGCCACAGGGGCATCGGCGAGTCGTTTCGGCATTCCTGCGCGCGGGTGCTTGCGGCGTGGCATCCGGGTCTCCTGCAGTCGTGGGCCGAGGCGCGCGCTCCTTCGCCCCGACTCGGACCTCTCGACTGAACGAGGGGCCGAGTCGAAGGGGATACCCCTTGTACAGGCGCCCCCGTCTTGCGTGGCGGCTACGCGGCCTTCACCGAGCGTTGGTGCGTGCGCTGGCGCACGCGCGTGTGCGGCTTCATGTTTCTCAGCGAAACCTGGCGGGCGCGAGAGCGGCCGTTCGTGAACAGCGACACCCACGAACGCACACGCACCAGGACATCGACGCGGAGCGATCTCGCACGCGGGCGGTGTTGCTACGTGCGCGCGTTCGCCGCTCGCAACGGAGCCGCGCGTCGACTGGAGAGGCTGCCCTCGGCGTTTGCATGGACGGGAGGCGCATCCATGCTCGCCTCCCATCGATGCCGTGACGGGCAGCCAGCAACGACCCACGCCTCGATCTCCGCAGCACGCCACAGGACGCGCCGTCCGATGCGGATGGGACGGGGCAGCCGTGCGGTGCAGTTGGCGAGGCGGGAGGAAAGCGCGGGCGGAAGGTCCAATGTCAGGCTCCTCGATCCGGGGATCGGTGGGTGCGGCCTGACTTGGAATTAGGCGCTTGGAATTGCGGCCGCGGTGAGTGGGGTTACCGGGGAACCTTAGCTGGCGCGCACAGGGGGGACAAGCGGCTTGCTCGCGCGTTCGATCGGCTTCGTGGGAGCCCGTGTTCAGGACCTGGGCAATGCGACAGAGATGCGACAGTGATGCGACTTTGTCGCATTGCGGCACGATCGCGAGCGATGTGTCACGTCATTCTGGCAGGGAATCCGGCCTGGGAGCGCGCAGGACCCGATTCCGGCCTGGCGCATTCGCGAATTCGCCGGGAAAACCCGACACGGATGCGACAGTCCGGTGCCAGGAGGGGCCCGCCCGGGACTCCGATGTGCCGTTGAATCGGAGTTGTGACGTAATCGTGATTGTCAACTCTGGAGCACGACCCAACCGACCACCGACTCACGGACGAATGTGCGACAGACTCTGGACACTACCGATGAAGTGCAGGTCGTAGACGACATCGACGTCGAAGAGTCGGGGCGCTCGACTGGCCGGTTTTTGGACCGGCCGCAACTGGCCGCTTTTGAGGTGGCCGCCGAGGCTGGAGCGGCGATCGCCCCGAGAACGCTCACAGTGTCATCTAGCACTGCACATGCCCAAGTCGATATCAAGATCGTCTCCTTCGCCGCCGGCGGCATTGTCGCGGCCGAGTCCGTAGATCCGAAAGTGCAGGCCCTCCCCCTCCACAGTAACGTACCTGAAGGGATGTCCCCACGTATCAAGCAGTGATAGCTCCACATGCTGAGAGAAGTCCAAGTCCTGTAGCACACTGGGCAATTTCCCGTTGACACGTGCATACTTGCACACAGCATCACGCAGTCGTGTTGCCCGTACGTAGTTTTCCTCGCACTTGACAACATGCGGGGACATCCGCTGACAGGCCGTCAAAAATACACATGTCGCCATCGGCACCAAGGATGTTCGCACTGGGTCTATTCTTCGTAGGCAACGATTAGTGGGCCCCATATTATTAGCCCCAAGGCCCCACGTAACCTGTCCAATCGTGACTTGGCTGTTCAGGGTGAGGCGGAAAAAGCTCGTGAAGCCACCAATACTCCGGCAAGCTTGGCGGGACACACATCAAGCACGGATCGCACGGATAATTCGCCCCACAGCAATCGCGCAGTACATTGTCGGCGAAAGTGTACGGATTGTCATCCCCCTTACCATTGTGGTCGGGGGGATTCCCATCAGCGCACTGTTCGGCGTGGCGCACCTCATGTGCCAGCGTACGGGACGGATTGTCGCTATCCGTGTCTATCGTGGTGCTTGAGTCGTCAGAGAACAAAGAGGGCCATGTCGTCCCGTTGTCATTGTCCTTCGGGTCGTGTTCTGCCTCAAAGTCGTGATCTGAATCTGCGCGTTCGAGCTTCTCCATCTTATCTTTGTATCTCTTGCTACAAGCTCGAAGACACCCGTCTATGCAGCGAAGCCAACTCGCTCCGGGTCCGTTGAAGTCCACATTGCGACCGCTAGGGTCGCGGAGCAGCACGGGATTCGAACGCACCGCTTGGTATAAGTTCTGACCATCCTCATACTCTGATGGGTCGCGCGCCAGCCAACTGCCAATACCTGGGGACGCCGCGCGAGCTCGAACCACGGCGATCGAAGTTGTCTCCTGTGAGCGGCCAGCCATACTGTTTCTATTGTTTACAACCGCCGAGAGGACGGCGTGGCCTGCAACCGCACCCGAAAACGGAGCAGCGGAAATGAGCGTCTTGTCCGACGCGTCTACATCCCCGTCTAGATCGACATCCCCCCTCACGCTGTACGCCGGCGCATCGATCCACGCCTGCACCTGCGTCACGTCCGCCGCGTCGCAGTCGCCGTCCGAGTTGGTGTCGCCAGCGGGCATCCCAAAGGGCACACCGTACGCCGAGTACTTAACCCACTCCTTCATCGACCCGTCCGAGCCGACGATCGCCGAGACGTCCGCGCGCCAGTTCTGGCAGTAGTAGAGCCGCTCCTCCAGCGTCCCGTCGGAGGCCGCGTCCCAGGCCGTGTTGGCGTCCTTGTACCGGCAGACCACGAGGTCAATGTAGCTCGACCCGCCCCGGCCGTCACCGCCCGCCTGGTGATGGACGAACTCCTCCTTGGGTGCGGAATCGCTCTCCCGGAACCGGGCCACCTGCCGCCAGCGCTCATCGAAGGCGTCGAAGTACCACTTGTCGCTGCCGTCCACGTCGCCGTCGATGTCCGTGTCCTCGTGGACCGCGATCTTGTACCCCAGGCCGTTGTAGCGGTACTCGGCCACCAGGGCCTGGTTGCTGGTCTTCTTGACCTTACGCAGGCGATACAGGGCGTCATACTCGAACTCGTAGTCCTTGCCGTCGTCGGTCAGGTTGCCGGCCGCATCGTACGCGAGGGTGTAGTTCGCCGAGGCGTTCGAGTCCGTGTCCCGGCTCTCCAGCTCGTTGACCTCGTTGTGGGTGCGGGTGTCGTCCACTTCGTCGGTGTCGACGAAGTCGGTGTCGCCGTTGAGGTCGACCTTGTCGCGGTCCCAGTTGCCGGTGTGCGACAGCGTCCACTGCTGGTCGCGCGTGCGGCTCGAGATCGATCCACCACCGAGCGTCCCCTCCTCGGCCCGCGTCAGCCGGTTCGTATCGTCCATCGAGTAGAGGACGTCGAAGCCCGCGTGCACGGAGTCGTCCGCCGAGGTGATGTTCGAGTTGCGGTCGTAGCCGAGCGCCACGCTGTAGAAGTCGACGTCGGTCGAGAGATCCTTCGTCCACTTCGACTTGACGACGCGGTTGAAGCGGTCGAGGTCGGGATACGGCCCGAGCGTCGTCGAGACGTCCGTCATGTCCCACATCGCCGAGGGCTCCAGGTACTCGGTCTTCACGACCTGCCCGACGCCGTTGTAGAGGTAGCTCGCGAGGTAGAGCGAGCCGTCCTTGATCGAGGTCAGGCGCGACGACGCATTGTCGTACTGCCCTTCGCGGTTCAGATAGGCGTAGGTGATCACCTTCCCACTCGGCAGCGTCATCGTTGTCTTGCGGATCGTGTTCCGACCCGGCGACGTCTTGGTTTCGTAGGTGTAGCTGACCTCGTAGTCGTCGACCGACCCCGAGGCCCCGACGGCCGAGTTCTTGTCCTGCTCGAACTTTTCGACGTTGCCCCAGTCGTCATAGGCGTACTTCACCTCGTCGACCACCGAGCCCCCGCTCGCGGCATCGTGCTGCGTGACTGTCGACGTCCGCCCGAGCGAGTCGTACGCAGTCGAGATCCTGCGCACGGCCCCGTCGAAGCCCGAGGCCAGAGTCGTGATGCGCTTCTGCGTCTGGCGGCCAGCGAGATCGAACTCCATCTCAAACACGTTGCCCGCCTGGTCCTTCCTGTAGCCCTCCTGGCCCTGGGCGTTGTAGGCATGGCTGACGACGTCGCTCGAATCCGAATTGATATCGAGGTGATCGTCGCCCGCGTTCGTGGAGTCGGGATAGATGACACCGCGCACCAAGTGGCCGGTCGCAATCTTCGAGGCACTCGGTGTGCCCACGATGGTGCCGTGGATGTAGAGCGTCTCCTGGTCGGTCTGGCCGCTCGGGAGATCGGCGATCAGCTTGGTGCGCAGGCCGTCGACATACTCGTAGCGGACCGTGACGTTGTCGTCGGTGCCCGACGGTGTGGGCGAGCCCGTACCGTCCCAGTTCTTGACCTCGCTGAGCTTGCGACCCAGCGCGTCGTAGGTGAACAGCGTCTTCAGCGCCTTTGGGTCCTCTACCGACTTCAGCGTCCCGTCGTCGTTGTAGACGTAGCTCGTGCGCAGCGCCGTGTCCGAGCGCGACGGCACCGAGAGGCTCGTCCTCGTGAACGACGAGCCGTTGAAGGTGCCGTACTCGACACGGTCCGTGACGCGGCCGAGGCTGTCGTACCAGCTCGCCGAGATCTGCGCGCGGCCTTTGAGGTTGCCCGACGCCGTGGAGGGCAGCGCCCACATGTCGGTGTCGAGGTCGAGCTTGCCGGTCGACTCGGTGATCGAGCCGTGGGTCGCGTCGTTGTGCCAGCGGTCGATCCGCACGCTTAGCACGACGTCGTTCTTCTGGCCGTCGTAGACCGTGTGCGTCTCCTGCTGGACGATGTCGCCCGTCACGTCGTCGACGTCTCCAAAGGCGCTGTCGTCGTCCTTGGCAAGCACCCACTCTTTGATGGCGCGGCCGAGGCCGTCGTACTCGGTCTTGGTGAGCGTCGAGCCGTCGACCTTGATCACGCGGCCCTGCTCGTCGTACCAAGTCAAGGTCTGGATGTTGTCGTCGTCGGACCCGTCAGCGTCGTCGATCTTGTGCCGCTGCGTCTTCCACACGCGCCCGCGCTCGTCGTGGAAGGTCTGGCTCAGGGCGAGCCGGTTCGCGGTCTCAGTCGTCGGGTCGTCGCTCAGGGCCGTGATCGAGCCGGTCGAACTGAAGAGCCCCGTCGCCACCCTGCGGCCCATGTTGTCGTACTTGTGGAAGGCGTGCGGAGCGGTCGAGTTCGATTCGAGGAGCAGCCGGCCGCGCAGGTCGTAGGTGTAGTTCGTGACCCGCTCGCCGGTGGAAGTGCTCTCGACCCGAAGCGTGCGCTGGGTGACGAGGCCGTTCGCCTTGTCGCCCCCGCCGTCGTACACCGTGATCTCGGTCTTGACCATGTTGTCGGTTCCCGACGACTCGCCGCCCGTGAAGGAGGCGTCGTTCGTGCCCATCCAGCTCTCGATGCTCCGGCCGACCGCGTCGAAGACGGTGCGGCGGATCGTCCCTGAGGCCTCCTTGACGCGCCACTGCCGGCCCATGGGGTCGGAGCCGTACTTGGTCGGGTCGTAGTGGGTGCCGTCGGTGCCGGCACCCGACGAGGGGATCGAGAAGTAGGCCCTGGACTCTTCGAGTTCGACGCCCGTCTCGTCGTAGATGCTGGTCGAGAGCTTGCCCACGGCCGCGAGGTCGAGTGCCGTTATCGGATCGGCATCGGTCTCGTCGACCCAGGTGGTCGTGGCCGACGTCGTGCCGCTCGACGTGAGCTTGAGCACGCCGGACGCTTCGACCTTGCCGGCCTGATTCGTGATCGAGAAGCGGACCGGTCCATAGTAGGTGGTGCTGCCCGAGGTGACGGTGTTCGGGAAGTCGAGCGTGACGAGCCGATGGTCAGCGAGACGCGAGCGGTACGTGTAGGGCTTCTCCTCGGTGGTCGCGCCTTTGTAGTTGGTCTTGATCTTGGGGCTGCCCTTGATGTCGTAGTCGAAGACCGTCTTCTTGTTGACCTCGCCAGCGAGACTCTCGAAGTAGCCGGGCTCGGAGAGATCGTCACCTAGCTCGTCCGTGTCGGCATCCTCGCGCAGGTCGGTGAGCCGGCCGTCCGTGTACCCCCGGTAGGTGATGCGGCCGAGTTCGGTCTTCGAGTAGTCGGTGAGCCCGTCCTTGCGATGGTGGGTGGCGACCTCGATGCCGCTCTCATTAGAGCCGTTGTTGCCTGTCGTGACGGTGGGCCGCGACGTCTGCACCTGCTCCGGCACGAGCGCTTGGTTCGTGTTCTCGACGCCCGTGTCGGCCGAGTAGTTCGTGTAGGTGTAGGACGTCAGCACCGATCCAGTCGTGCCTGTCCCCTGCACGGGGTAGACACGGCTCGACGCGACAAGCGGCCGCACCAGCGTGGCATCGCCGATCGTCTTCGTGTTCGAGGTCCAGGTCGAGGAGTGGTCGAGGTAGAGCGTCCCGCTCGTCCCCTCCTGGAACTTCCGGTCGGTCACGAAGCCGGTCATGTTCCCGCTCGACTCCCGCGCGTACTTCCAGACCAACCCATCAGCACTCTCGGCGCCGATCGTCCACGCGGTGTGGTTGTAGGCGTTGAGGTTGGCCGGCGTGTGCACGAGGTCGACCAGGCCACTGCTGTCCCGCGTGACCTTCGTGACCCACAGGTCCGGCGATCCCGAAGAAGGGATCAGGTCGGAAATGACCTGCGCCATCCCCTGGCCGACCTCGTCGAAATACTGCGTCAGGTAGCTCTGGTCCGGCCGCTTGACCAGCGTGCGCGAGCGGTACTCGACCTCGTAGCTCGCCACGTCATCCGTGCCGAGGCTCTCGTACGCGTACTCGTGCGTGCCGTCACCCGCGCCGCCGCACCCGCACTGGCCCTGAAACCAAGCCTTCGAGACCTGATGGTTCGAGTTGTACTCGAAGTAGGCCGCCGCGTAGGCCTTCAGCGTGTCGTTGCTGGCCGAGAGGTGGTCGTCGTCGAGCGCCGAGTCGACCGACCAGTCGTAGCGGCGGATCCCCTCCGATTCATAGATGTACTTCAGCGCGTGGACGTAGCCGGGGTTCGTGGTCGCGTGGTAGGCGGAGGTGTTGTCCGCAGAGCCTTCCCAGTACCGGTAGAGCTTTTTCCTGACGATCGAGACGCCGCTGTCAGTCAGCGGCATCGTCTGCTTGACGGTCTTGAGGTCCCCGCTGTCGCCGTAGCTCTCGTCGCCGTAGTAGGTGTACTCGACCCGGGCGACTTCGATGACCCCGGTGGGCGTCGTCGCCCAGGTTCCGCCCGTCTTCGCATCGACGATCACGCTCTCCAGGCGCGTCTTCCCGCCGTAGCTCGTCGAGGTGTACGTGTAGGTGTAGCGCCGATCGCTCGTGTCGAAGGCGAGGAGTACGCGGCCTGAGCCGTCGAAGCCATTGGAGATCGCTGTCGAGGCCGTCGTCGCGTGCCCGACGAAGGCCATGTTGTTCGCCGTGTCGACGATCTTCCAGAGCTGGCCGTCGTGGATGTTGCTCGTCGTGTTGAACCCGAAGAACGTGAACCTCGTCCCGGCCTGGTCAGTCAGCGTGTACGTGTCGGGCGATCCCGAGCTGTAGTCGAAGACGCCAGCCGCACCGTTGCGCCCCACGAACTGGCTCGACGTCGAGTTGAACCGCACGAACTCGACGAAACGGTCCGCCCCGTACACCAGGTAGAGGACGTCCTTGGCGTTGTCCGCGTCGTTGTAGAAGACGATCTCGGGCGAGCCGGACATCGCCCAGTTCCGCCCCATCGGCCCGTCCGAGTCGACGAAGCTCCCGCCGGACTTCTGGACGGACGAAAACGAACGGGCTACGGGCCAGGAAAAGCCCTTCGCAGGCAGCGCGATGTCGACCTCGGTCGGCGACCAGGCCCCGACGTCGAGCCTCAAGGACCCCTGGTGCTCGTGTCCGGTCCAGGCGTTCTCGAAGGGGTTGCCCGCGATCGCCATCGCGAACACTGGGCCTTGCCGCGTGGATCCGTCGATGCCGACGCCGCGCATGAGGTGCTGCGGCTGCACTCCCTGGACCTTGGTCGCTCCCGCGAGGTAGCTCGTAAGCGAGTCGCTGTAGGTCGAGAGGATCTGGGCGCTGGCCGATGGTGCCAAGCCCGCCGCCGCGCAGAAGGGGAAGACGAGCGCCTGGGCCGCGAGCACGTTCCGGTGGAACATGGAGGGGGACTCCGAAGCCGAGGCCGCAGGCGAGTCGAGGCTGGCTGACCGGGTAGCAAGGCCCGGCCGAAGAAGGGCAGCGCGCGAAGTCCCGCCGAACGTTCCTCGCTGAGCGGAGATTAGCCGGCTCCGGGCGCGGGGGGACGCACCTTGGCGTCTGAACGTTTTCCTGCTCAGTCGCTGCGGCGAGCAACTCAATTGCAGCGGACTATCTATTAGTGCTCTGACATGAACGCGCGTGTGCTCTTACACAATGATCTGGCGGTCACCCCTCCCGTCGCCCGTGTAAGGGCAGACTGCTCGCGCTCTCTACATTGCAACTTCATCCACCGGGGATCGTGCCTGAGGATCTTCCATACACAAGAGATCTGCTCCTCTGATGTAGAGTCGGTGCGAGTCGCCACGCGGCTGGCACTACCGACTCGCAATCGCCTGCTCACGAATGCTGAGATCGCAACCCCTGGGCTCCCAGTTTCGGGCCTGCATGGCGCGTCCTCGAGCACCGGGTTCCCGGCTAGGATCTGGCTAGCGCGGGCAGCGTTCACCCCCTGCGCGGCGCGCTTCCTCGGCACGAGATCTCGGAGGCCCTGCATGTCCCTCTCTGTGACGAAACCCGTAGCGTTCTTCGGCTTGGCGACCGTGCTCGCGGCTTCGTCGGCTTGGTTTCTGACGAGCACGGCGACGACCACGCCGAGCACCGCCACGACATCCGCCGTCGCCGCGCAGCCGACGTCGCTGGCGAGCCTGATGAGCGTCTCAGTGCCGAGCCCGACACCGCCCGACTACAAGGTGCTGCTCCTGCGCGCCGGCCTCTCGCCCGAGGCGCTCGCTGCGGCTGGCGTTCAGCCTGCACAGGTCGCGGGCACGGTTCAGTCGGCAGTCGGTGCCGTGTCGCAGGCTCCCGACGCCCTCGGGATCGCCGACGCCGCCTACGCCGAGGCGCGCGCCAACACCGACCGGCTCAAGCGCAAGATCCAGTCGGGCAAGGCCGAGGAGGGCGACGTCCAGGCCTACCAGACCGCCAAGGCCGCCCTCGCCACGGCGACCGGCCAGCGCGAGACCATCCTGAATCAGGTCTTCGACTCCGCCACCGCGTCCCTCGGCGACTCCCGCCACCAGGCGCTCCTCGCCATCCGCGCGAATAAGGTCTGGAACCTCCCCACCGAGTTCCTGGTGGTCAGCCGCTCGGAGCAGGAGTGGGTGCAGCTCCGCGACGCCCTCGCCAACGAGCGCATCGCCCCCAAGGTCGGCGAAGAACCCGACCCGACGGCCCAGGCCCAGCTCGCTGCCTGGCGCGCCCACGCCTCGGTCGCCGCCGCCAAGACCGGCCTCGACTCGAACCTCGCCACGATCCGCGCGGGCTGGACAGAGGCCACCGGCGACTAGCCGACGCCCGGCTCATGAAACGCGGGGGACTTCTCGGGCTGCTCACCAACGCCGCTCCTCTCGCGGGCGTGGTTCTCTCGGCGTCCCTCGCGCGGTCCCAAGTCACCGACACCCCTCCCGCACCCAGCAACGACCGCTGGCTCGTCACCGCACAGGGGATGCGCCTGACGGACCTCCTGGGTGGTGCCGCTGCCGCCATCGGCGTCCCGATCGACTTCGACGAGGGCGAGCTGCAGGCGGCCGTGACGGTGCGCATCCCCTCGGCGGTGACGCCCGAGGAGCTGTGGGAGATCGCGGGGCTCGCACTCTCCTCGCGCGGCCTGACGACGATCCAGGTGCCGGGCGGGGCAGCACTCTCTGTCGTGAAGCTCGACCAGGCCGCCGGGTTGGCGCGCCTGGAGGAGAAGAGCCTCGCTCGCTCACGGGCGGGCTTCGTGAAGCTGGCGCTCAGCCTCGGCACCGACCGCACGGAGTCGGCGAGCGAGGCGGTCAAGCTGGTGCTCTCGAAGCACGGCTCGGTGGTCGCCTTCCGCGAGTCGCGCACCCTGGTGGTCTCCGACCTCAGGCCGCACGTCGCCCAGGCGCTGCGGGTGGTCGAGTTCTTCGACGCGACGCGCGAGGCGATCACGGTCGACGAGGTGCCGCTCACGCGCACGACGCCCGTCGCCTTGGTGGCCTTGCTCGACAAGGTCGCGGCGGCGCGCAAGACGGCCTTTGGCGAGAGCCTGCGCGGGACGGTGATTGCCGACCCTGAGGGCAAGGGGGTGCTCCTGATGGCACCGCGGGAGGAGAAGGTCTACTGGCTGGAGCTGATCCAGCAGTTCGACGCCGGCGAGGAGGTCCTCACACGCCACTACTCGCCCAGGCGCTTTGGGCTCTCGGAGACCGCGAAGCTCGTCGAGGAGGTGGCGCACGCGGGCGGCACGCTGGGTCCCGGATCGATCGCCACGCAGGAACCCTGGAAGCTCGTGGTCGACGAGCTGACGGGCTCGATCATCATCACGACGACGCCGAGGCTGCATGCCAAGGTCGAGGACGTGCTCAACCGGGTCGAGGCGACCGAGCCCGAGGCGCGCCGGCCGATCCGCTCATTCCCGATCAAGAACCGCGGCGTCGAGGAGCTGAAGGGGCTGCTCGAAGGGCTCCTTGATGCCGGGGCGCTCAACGAGGCGCTCAAGCCCGAGGTGAACGGCTCAGCGCTTCCCGCCGCGAAGGGCCCCACCGCCCCGCTGGTGAACCAGCCCGCGACCGTGCGCGCCACAAACTCCGACGCCTTGGGGCGCGACATGATCCTGACCGCCGACAGGTCCACGAACCGCCTGATCGCCATGGGCGAGGCACGGGTGCTCGACGAGCTGGCGCGCCTGATCGGCGAGCTCGACGTCAGGACACCTCAGGTGCTGGTCGAGGCGATCGTCGTGGCGCTGTCGGAGGCGGACATGGTCTCCCTGGGCGTCGAGCTGCAGAAGCTCGAAGTCGACGGCGACATCCAGGGGCGGATCGGGACGCTCTTTGGGCTGGGATCACCCGACCCCTCGATCGGTCCCTTGCCCCCACTCACGGGGACGGGCTTCTCGGGCGTCGTCTTGGACCCTGGGAACTTCAGCGCCGTGGTGCGGGCACTCCAGACGGTCAACGACGGCCGCACGGTCACGATGCCGAAGGTGCTGGTGAACAACAACCAGCCCGCCGTCTTGAACAGCGTCCTGCAGACGCCCTACGCCAGCACGAACGCCTCGACGACGGTGGCGACGACGAGCTTTGGCGGCACGCAGGATGCAGGCACACAGATCACGGTGACGCCGCAGGTGGCGGACGGCGATCAGCTCGTCCTTGCCTACACGGTGAGCCTCTCGACCTTCGTCGGGACCTCTGCCGACCCGAACCTGCCCCCGCCGCGGCAAGAGAACCGGCTGCAGAGTGTGGTGACGGTGCCGGATGGCTACGCGGTGGTCGTCGGGGGGCTCGAGATCGAGCGGCAGTCGGACTCGAAGAGCCAAGTGCCGCTGTTCGGAGACATCCCGATCCTCGGGGCGCTCTTCGGGAGCCGCACCAAGGACGAGGGTAGATCGCGCTTCTTCGTCTTCCTGCGCTGCACGGTCGAGCGCTCGCAGAGCTTCGAGGCCTTGCGGTACCTGGGCGAGAAGGACTTCCAGGCGGCGGGGATCGAGGACGGCTGGCCGAGGATGGAGCCGAGGTGGATCCGGTGAGAGCCTTCGTCTTGGCGTTGCTCGTCGTCGCCGGCTGTCGGGCAGTCCAGACGGGGCCGTACTCGCCGCCGGCGGCCGCAGCTCGCAACTCGATCGAGGCGCAGCGGCTGACGACGCTGGCGGGCGACGTGGTCGACGCAGATCCCGCCGAGGCCGAAGCCCTGCTGCGTGAAGCCCTGACGGCCGACCTCTACCACGGGCCCGCGCACAACAACCTCGGCGTCCTCTACCTGGCACAGGGGAAGCTCTACGAGGCGGCGCACGAGTTCGAGTGGGCGAGGAAGCTGATGCCGGGGCACACCGACCCCAGGGTCAACCTCGCGATCGCGCTGGAGCGCGCGGGCAAGATCGGCGACGCCATGGATGCCTACAAGGCGGCATTGGAGCTGGAGCCCGAGTGCGTGCCAGCGATGCAGGGGGCGGCGATGCTTGCCGTGCGGTCGGGTGCGAAGGCCGACTCCCTGGATCGCTGGCTCGCCGAGGTCGCGCAGCGTGGGGACAGCCAGGCGTGGCGGGACTGGGCACGGCTGCGGGCGACCCACCGGAGCGCTCCGTAGCCCGAGGTGTGCGAGCCGCTACGCCGGGCCGGGTGCAGTGACCTCGGAAACGGCCCTCATCCAGGGGCGATCGGGTGCGGGCCCGGACCCCTGCTTGCTTGGCCGGGGGATGGCAATCCGGCCGCCCTGGTACCCCTCGCTGCCGGCACCCCCCACCCCTTGAGGCCACACGAAAGTGAGGCTTCTCGGGGGCGATCCACACTTTTTGGCGCTAAAGTGCGGATCCGACCCCGGGTCCCCACGTTGGTGAGGCATGCGTTCCAAAGACTTCCAGAAGGGTAGCCCCGGCCGCCTGGTCAACACCCAGGTCCACGAGCGCCGCGAAGGCGGCAAGCTCATCGAGACCAAGGGGATGGCTTTCGTCCCCAACCCGCTCCCCCCGAAGCTCGACTGGGTCACGACGCTTGGGCGGCTGTGGCGGGTGCACTCGGAGGCGGAGCGCAACCTCGGCCTGCTGGAGGGCAAGGCCTCTCGCCTGACCGATGCCCGCCTGCTCCACGCCCCCTTCATGCGGCAGGAGGCACGCCTCTCCTCCCTCATCGAGGACACCGTCGCAACGCCGGAGGAGGTCGTGCTCGCCGAGGCCGGGCAGCCGATGCCGCGGGTCGAAGCGTTGGAGGTGAACAACTACCTGCGCGCCTTGCGCTTCGGATGGGAGTCCGAGCTCCCGCTCTGCGTTCGGCTCATCAAGGAGATGCACAAGCTGCTCCTGACGGGCGTGCGCGGCGGCAAGGACCTACCGGGAGAGTTTCGGCGCGAGCAGAACTACATCGGCAACGAGCGCGCCGGCTTCGTGGCCGCGAGGTTCGTGCCGCCACCGGCCGGAGAGGAGCTCGACCGCTCGATCCGCGACCTAGAGAAGTTCATGAACGCCAGCCACAAGGAATTCCCGACGCTGGTCGCGATGGCGCTCGCGCACTACCAGTTCGAGGCGATCCACCCCTTCCGTGACGGCAACGGTCGGCTCGGACGTCTCCTGATCGTCCTCTGGCTGAGGAAGCAGGGGATCCTGAGCCACCCGCTGCTCTATGTGAGCGCCTACTTCGAGCGGCACAAGGACGACTACAAGCGCCTGCTGCTCGAAGTGAGCACGCAGGCCGGTTGGGAGAAATGGCTGGAGTTCGTGCTCGAAGCCGTGGCTGTCGAAGCCGCCAGCGCTGCGAGCCGAATCGAGAAGCTGCTCGTCTTGCGCAGCGAGCTCGTCGAGAAGGTGACCGGGCAACGCCGCAGCATCCTGTGCCAGCGCCTCATCGACCACCTGTTCTCGAAACCCGCCGTCACGGTCCGAGAGGTTCGGGAGGTGCTCTCCATCAGCGAGACCGCGGCCTCGAACCACATCGACTTCCTCGTCGAGAAGGGCATACTCGATTGCCTGGACGATAGGGCGAAACCTCGCCTGTACCTCGCCCGGAGCATCGTGCAGGCGGCCTCCGACGAGGAATGAGTCCCGGGGCGACCGCATGCATTCCCCTCGTGGTGTCCCTATTTGCCCGGCTCCGGTCGCCACGGTCATCGAGGACGGCGACCCGGCTCGGTTCCGCTCGCCGGAGACCCTCGTGCCGGGTCCAATGTCTCATCCTGTCTCGCT
>Ga0315912_10000873_pt1 | contig 43631 bp, 27 predicted proteins | sample VfabasoilMG_FD_204469 | JGI IMG/M metagenome (GOLD analysis project Ga0315912, IMG submission 204469) | Garden soil microbial communities collected in Santa Monica, California, United States - V. faba soil | ecosystem: Environmental > Terrestrial > Soil > Garden | place: USA: California... | reverse complement strand
GCCGGCCGGATGCTGCGCCGCAGCTGAGCCCAGGGGAGGTTGTGGTGGCGAACACGGGCGAGCGCTCAGTCATCGGTGTTCTCGGCGACGTCGCGGACAACGTTCAGCGCATGGTTCGCGCTGAAATCCGGCTCGCGAAAGCCGAGGCGAAGGAAGAGCTCGCCCTGCTCGTGCGAGGAGCCATCTGGTGCGGAATCGCCGCCGTTGCCGCGCTCCTTGGCGTCATGTATGTGCTCCTCGCAGCGGTTTACACGCTGGCGTTGTGGTGGCCCCTGTGGGCCGCCGCACTGCTGGTGGGCGTCGTGATGCTGCTGTTCGCGGCCGTGGGTACGGCCGTCGGGCTGAAGAGATTTCATGTGCCGACGTTGACGCGAACGACTGAGGCGTTGAAGGAGAATGTGCCATGGACGAGATGACACGCATCGAACAGAGCATCCATTCCGAGCGTCGGAACCTGGATCGCAATCTGACGGAACTGGAACAACAGGTGCGATCGATGGCCGACTGGCGGACGCACTACCGTAACCACACTGTGGCGGCCGTCGGCGTGGCGGCTGGAGCCGGAGTCGTGGTGGGGCTGCTCAGCGCGGGATCACCGCGCGCGTCAGGCGAACGCGCTGAATCGCCGCGCGAGTCGCGTGAACGAGGTGGGCGTGCAATGTCGGCGCTCGCACAGCTGGATCCCCGCGGCCGGGCCAGTTCCCGCATCGTCGCTGCATGGGATGACATCATCGACGCGCTGGTCGGCGTCGCTTCGTCGGCCGCCATTCGCTTCGTATCTCAGCACGTGTCCGGATTCGAGGAAGAGCTCGCGAACACTCAATCGATGCGTTCCGGATCGACGAGTTCCAGCACTCATTAATAATTAGGCGGGGGGCGCTGCGCCCTGCTTAACGCCCTCACTCGTGGCGCCTCGCCTGGCTCGCCCGAAGCCGCATGGGACGTGTAGGATTACACGTTGTTGTCCCATGACCGAGTCACGATCCTCTGAGTCCGTGTCCAGCAACGCCTCTGAGGCCAGCCTGCTGGGAGAGCTGTTCGACAACAGTCCCGTCCCGCTCGTGGTGACGAGTCTCATCCGCGACCGGATCCTGGCCGTCAATCGCCGGAGTGAGGAAGTCTTCGGCCTGCGCGGCAGCGACGTGGTCGGCGGATCGGTCGTCGCGTTCTATTCGGATCCCGCCGATCGGCAGACCATCCTGCGGAACATTCAAGAGACCGGGTTTTTGAAGAATCACCCGCTCCAGCTCCGGCACCCGGACGGACGGATCGTGTCTGTACTCTTCAACTCCCGCCGCATCGTCTGGTACGGAGAACCCGCCATCATCGGCGCCTTCGTGGACCTGACCGCGCAGCGGGAAGCGGAGCAGGCGCTCGCGGCGAGTGAAGCCCGGCTCGCCGAACAGAGCCGCGCGCTCACGTCGCTGACCGAACGGTCGATGGCCAGCGACGAGTCGTATGAGAATCGCGTGAACGCGATTCTACGGTCAGCGGCGGCGACGCTCGCGGTCGCCCGACTGAGCGTCTGGCGGCTCAACCATGACACCGATGAAATCGAGTGCATCAGTCTGCACCAGAACACGTCGCCTGTCCGCGACGGCGTGGGTACGCGTGTGCAGCGGCAGGTTTGTCCGCCCTACTTTGCCGCTCTCGAAGCCGAGCGCATGATCGACGCTACCGACGCCCGTACCGATCCCCGCACGTCCGGGTTCACGGACGGCTATCTGGTGCCGAACGGGATCGGTGCCATGCTCGACGTTCCGTTGCGGCAGGCTGGTGGCACGCTGGGCGTGCTCTGCGCGGAACATGTGGGCGGCGCGCGCACCTGGACAGTCGACGAGCAGAACTTCGCGATTTCGGTCGCCAACCTGCTCGCGGCCGCCGGCGCCGATGCCGAGCGGCGCCATGCCATCGCGCGGCTCGAGGAAAGCGAAGCGCGCGCGAATCATGCGCGCGAAGTGGCCGAGGAGACGCGCGATCGGTTGGATCACGAGCTGGCCAGCGCCGGCCACATGCAACGGACGATTCTGCCCAGATCGCTCCCGGATGATGCGCGCGTCCGGTTCGCGGCCACGTATCAGACCAGCCGGCACGCCGGCGGCGATTACTACGACGTCATCCAGATCGATCGCGATCGCTTTGCGCTGGTGGTCATCGATGTCTCCGGTCACGGCGCCCGCGCCGCCATCGTCATGGCCATGATGCGTGCCGTGATCCACACGATACCGTGCGGGATGGCGGATCCGGCGTGCGTGCTGCAGCACCTCAATCGCCATTTCGAGTTTCTGTGGGACACGTCGATGTTCGCGACGGCCATCGTTGGCGTCCTCGACGCCGGATCGCGGGTGCTCCGCGTATCGAGCGCCGGCCACATGCCGCCGCTCCTCATCCGTCGCGCGCGCGTCACTGAAATGCCGGTGTCCAACGCGCCGCTCTTGTTGTGGAACGAAATCGCCGACCCGCTCATCGACGAATTCCGTCTCGAGGTTGGCGACCGCGTCGTGTTCTATACCGACGGCATCACCGATCGCTGCGGTCCCAACGATTCCCGCTTCGATCTGGAGCGCCTGACCAGTTCGCTCGCCCGGAACAGCGGTATGGACATGCCGGCGATGCTTGCGGATCTGAATCGGGAACTCGACGCGTTCGCCTGTACCTTGGAACCCGACGACGATCAGACCGTGCTGGCGGTCGAAATCGTTTCGTGAGCACCCGCGCCTCGTGACCTCAGTCAGGCGATGGAACAGCTCGTCGTACATTCCACGCCTGCCAGAGATGGCGCCGCTCATGCGCGGGGATCACATGGAGACCGGTCGCCAGGCTGAATCGCACGCCTGGGATGAATGGATTCCGGAACCGCACGCCGGCCAGGTCGAGGTCGCTGTGCGCCCGCAGGAATTCGCGTACTTCGACTTGTGAGGCCTTGAAACTCGCGTACGCATCCGCGAGCGCGGGTGACGGGCGAGGGCGGATCTTTTTTGGCGCGCGCCCGCGCAGTCGCGGTTTCACGGGCGGCTCGAGCCACCGCACAAACCACCCGCCCACCACGCCTGGCTTGGCGGGACGACGCCGGTGCCTGTTGTGTGCACGGGCATGGGCCGCCGCCTCGCGCATGGCCTCGAGGTAGACGCGATTGCCCGTCGCGAGGTGATCGAGACACTCGGCGATGCTCCACGACTCCGGTCGCGGCCGCCAGCGGCCAGCCGCTTCGCTCAGGCCCGCCACAAGTGCATCGGCGTCGCGTTCGGCGGCGTCGAGCTCGTCTTCAAGGCGCTGGATGTCCGAAGGAGCCGCTGACAGTTCCACGCCTCATTCTGTCCCAACCGCTTGACTCACCCGCACGATGAGGCCGGGTGTCAGCTGCACATTTTTCTTGCGGCAATGCGGGCAGATGTATTCGTTGTACGTCTGGTAGCCCTGGTAGGCGGGCAGGCCTTCGCATTCGAGCAGCACGCCGCGATGGCACGACTCGCAGGCGGTTTTCACGGTTACAAGCTTGCTCGTCGCCAAGGCTGTCATGGAGACATCGTATCAGGGGGTCACGGACCACGCGCTCCCGAGACAGACCTGTCCCGTTGTGGACAGCGCGCGTGCCGCCGCCTCGCTAGGCTGTCTGGCAGAACAGGAGCGGCCTATGACTTGGAAGGACAAGCTTGAGATCGGTCTCAAGGACGACGCGCCGTTTCGGAAAGACAATCTTCCGGAATTTCAGGTGCACAGCGAGACCCCTGAAACCAAACCCGGCGACCCGACACGGTCGCCGGAGGAGCCGGGAGCGCGACAAGAGGCCGAGGCCTCGCCACCGGTCACCAAGACACGTCGGCGCACAAAACGGACCGGCCGCCAGCCAGCCCGCTCGACCCACTAGCGCGTCGAAACTGGCGGCGTTACGACGATTCGCCGTGCGTCTTCAGATCACGCACGTCGCGCATCGTCCGCCGCATGTCTTCGATCGCGTGCATGCTGGCGAGCGTCGCTTGAATCGACTCGACCGTGGCCGCCGCGGCGTCGATCGCGGCCTGACGAGCCGCCTCGCCCGCGATACGGGCATCTTCACCCGCGACACGTGTCTGTTCGCCCACTTCGCGCAGGGTTTCCCGCTCCTGACGAACAGCCTCGAGCGCCTCGCGGTGCTGATCGCGGACCTTGCGGGCGTCCTCGGCCATCCGCCGAAACGCTTCGCCCTCGGCGCGCGCCGTTTCTTCGGACGTGCGGAGGACTTCAGCGCGCACGCGGACACTCTCCGCCAGTTGACGGTTTTGTTCGGCTTGATCCGGTGGGATGGGGGGCTGGTTCACGGGACTCTGCTGGACTAATCGTGCAGGACAACGCTGAGCAGCGATCGGTTGACCTTGATCGAGCCGTTGTATTCGATCAGCCCGAGCTTTCTGAATTTGTTCATGAAGAAGTTCACGCGCGATCGGGTCGTGCCGATGATCTCCGCCAGCGTCTCCTGCGAAACCTTGGGCAGCATCGCTTCCTCGCTGGCCTGCCCGTATCGGGCCATCAGGAGGAGGGTTCGGGCGAGGCGTTTTTCGCTGGAATTGAACAGCTGATCGACCAGGTCTGCTTCGATCCGCACGTTGCGAGCGAGCATGTGGGAAATGAACCGGTGCGAAAACGTGGGCTCATCACGAAGCAGCCGAATCATGACGTCCTTGTCGATCGACAGGACGCTTGTCGGCACCAACGCCGCGGCGGTGCCGATGCGCACCGACTGGCCGGTCAGCACGCCCTCGCCGAAAAAGTCGCCGGGACCCAGGATGGCGACGACCGCCTCCTTGCCGATCCGGGACAGCACTGAAATCTTGACGGCGCCCTTCTGTATGTATTTCACGACATTTGCGGCGTCGCCCTGCGAAAAAATGACCTGGCCCCGCGCATAGCGCAGCACGCGACTCGACGAACCGACCGCCTCGAGGTACTCCTCCAGGTCGAACTTCGGGACAACGACTCGTCCCTCCGCAGGGTTCGTGGTCTTGCGTTTGGCCTGTCGCTTCATACGGGTCCTGGTGATCATGTCACGCGGGCTCAGCCCTTGAACGGATTTCGTCCCTGGATGATCCGGAGCAACACCACGATCACGGCGATGACCAGGAGGACGTGAATCAGTCCGCCGGCGGTGTATGCGGTGGCGAGACCGAGCGCCCAGAGGACCACGAGAATGACGACGATGGTGAGAATCATGAGGGCTCCTTTGAGGCGAAATGCGCCTTATCAAGGGTAGGACCGGGTCACCCGAGAGCGATGTTCGGTTTTGCACGGTTTTCCGCTGAACGCCATGCCACACTGTCCGCATGAAACCCATGGCTATTCTCGGCCTGCTGTTGATTGCGTTCGGCGTGGTGGCGCTGGCGTACGGTGGCATCAGCTATACGAAGCGCGAGACCGTAGTCGACGTGGGTCCCATTCACGCGACCGCCGATCGCGAGAAGACGATACCGCTGTCGCCTCTCGTCGGCATCGTCGGCATCGTGGCGGGCGCGGGTCTGCTGTATACGTCGAAGAAGTAGATCCAGGCGAATCTTGGCCTAGCGCTGAACCGTCGCCGCCCGTCTGTTCGGTTGTGGACACCTCTGGTGTGTTCAATAGCGAACAGCCGAAGTCCGGGCCGTACCCGTACCGTAGGAAGCGTGGATGGTAAACGTAAGCCGACGCAGAAGATGGTCGGCGGTAATGTCTTTGAAGTCCCGGAGCCGGCTGCGCCGGCCGGTTCGCTTTTTGCCCATTTCGTGAAGCCGGCGCCTGAACCGGCGCCCGCGACGCCCCGGTGGTACGTCGTGACGCGCGACAAGCCCCGCACCACCTGACTCACCGGGCGGCGCACGCCGTCATCCCGCCCGGACTTTGAGGACCATGAATTTCGGATCTCTCTGGCGACGTCCGTCCACTGACGGCACCAGCCGGCCACTACGCGACGAATTGCTGGGCGCGGACCGGCTCGAAGACCGTGCGTTGTCGCTGGCCGCGCGGTTCACGATCGATCCGCGCGCTCGTGCGACCAGCGTACGCGCGCGTTTCGAGGAGAATGCCCGCGTTCTCCAGCAGGCCTACAAGATCCTCGCCGCCGACGTTCGCGCGGGACGATTTGTCACCGCCGCGTCCGAATGGCTCCTCGACAATTACCACCTGGTCGCCACGCAGATTGCGGAGGCGCGCCGGAACCTGCCGCAAACCTATTACCGGCAACTGCCGCCGCTGGCTTCGCGCGAGTACCTGGGCCGTGCCCGCGTCTACGCCATGGCCATCGAGCTCGTGCGCCATAGCGACGGCCGATTGGAGCGGAAACAACTCGAAGTGTTCCTGGACAGCTATCAGCGGGTGGCGCCGCTGACGATTGGCGAACTCTGGGCGTGGCCGAGCACGCTCACGCTGGCGCTGGTCGAGAACCTCCGCCGGCTCGCCGACGAGATGATCCAATCGCGGCGTGCCCGCATGGTGGCGGACGATTTCCTCCTTCGTGCGGAGACAAATCGGCCGGCCGCGTGGCCGGCCCGCATTCATTCAGCGTCGATCGTGCAGCTGCTGCTCCGGACTCGCGAGTACGGCCGGCAGATTCCGATGCTCCGCCGCGCCGTTCAGGCGGATCTCGATGCGCGCCAGATCACCGCGGAAGAAGCCGTGCGGCGCGAGCATCAGCGTCAGGGCGTGACGCAAGTCTCGGTGGCGAACGCCATTACGAGTCTGCGCCTGTGTTCCGAGATCGACTGGCGCGATTTCTTTGAAAGCGTCAGTCTGGTCGAGCGCGCGCTCCGGCGGGATCCGGCAGGCGTTTATGGCCGCATGGATTTTCTCAGCCGGGATCAACAGCGCCAGGCCGTCGAGCAAATCGCGGACCCCAGCGGCGACGCCCAGTTGCAGTTGGCGCTGAAGGCCGTGGAATGCGCGCGTGACGCGACCGTGCACGGCACCATCACCGATCGGGCGGCACATGTCGGGTATCACCTCGTCGGTCCTGGCCGCCGGGACTTCGAGGCCGAGGTCGCATACCGGCCACCGCTGCTCGCCCGCGTTCGCCGCCTGGGCCTCGAGTACCCGACGGTGATCTATCTCGGATCGATCGCCGTCCTGGCCGGCGCGCTGCTCATGGTCGCGAACGCGGTGCTCGGCCGCCTCGGGGCGGGTTCCGTGCTCCGCGCGCTCGCCGTCATCGTGCTGGCCGCGCCCGTGCTCGACATCGTGATCGCGTTCATCCAGCGGGTTTTCGCGCGGGTCGTGGCGCCGCGTCGTCTGTCGCGGCTGGATTTCAAGGACGGCATTCCCGATGACGCGCGCACGATGGTGATCGTGCCGACGCTGCTCACCAGCGTCGACAGTGTGACCGAGCTTCTCGATCACCTCGAAGTGCTGGCGCACGGCAACATGGACCCCCGGATCCACTTTGCCATTCTCAGCGATTTCGCAGACGCGCCCGAGGCCGTGACGGCCGAGGACGATCCGATTCTGGCTGCCGCCCGCGATGGCGTGGCGGCTCTCAATCAGCACTTCGCCGATCGGCGCGCCGATCGCTTCTTCCTGTTTCACCGCGAACGTCGCTGGAATCCCGGCGAGAAAGTGTGGATGGGCTGGGAGCGCAAGCGCGGCAAGATCGACGAGTTCAACCGTCTGCTCCGCGGCGCGACCGATACGACGTTCACCACGCAGATTGGCGATCGGAGCGTGCTGCCATCGGTGCGCTACTGCATCACGCTGGACACTGACACGCGACTGCCGCGCGACGCCGCGAAATCGCTCATCGGCATCATCGCGCACCCGCTCAACCGGCCGCGCATTGATCCTGTTTCCCGGCGGGTGGTCGAGGGCTACGCGATTCTTCAGCCGCGCGTGAGCGTGACGATGGCGAGTGCGGCGGGCTCCCTGTTCAGTCAGCTTTACGCCGGCCACACGGGCGTGGATCCGTACACCACCGCGGTCTCCGACACCTATCAGGACCTGTTCGGCGAGGGCATTTTCACCGGCAAGGGCCTTTACGACGTGGATGCGTTCGTCGAAGTGCTCACGGACCGCGTGCCTGACAACACGCTGTTGTCGCACGACCTCTTCGAGGGTCTGTACGCGCGCACCGCGCTCGTCACCGACATCGAACTCGTGGACGAATATCCCTCGAGCGTCCTCGCGTACTCCAAACGCCAGCACCGCTGGGTTCGCGGTGATTGGCAAATCATGTGGTGGCTGCTGCCGCTGGTGCCGGCCCGGGGCGGCTGGCAGCGAAACCGCCTCCCGCTGATCTCACGCTGGAAGGTGTTCGACAACCTGCGCCGCAGTCTGATGGCGCCGGCGACGCTGGCACTGCTCATCGCCGGCTGGACGGTTCTTCCGGGCCGACCAATCGTGTGGACGCTGGTCGCGCTGGCCGCCGTGGCCTTTCCGCTCGTCGATGCGTGTGCCGTGCTGATCGCGGCCGCCGGTCGGCCGTCCCGGTGGCGCGCGACGTTCGACGATGTTCGATTGGCCGCGGCTCGCGCGTTGCTCCAGACGGCGTTTCTTGCCAGCCAGGCCTACGAGATGCTGCATGCGATCGTCGTCACGCTCATCCGCGTGGGCGTGACGCGCGAGCGCTTGCTCGAGTGGGAGCCCGCAGCGGCGACGAACCGCCTCGCTGGCTTGCATCGAGCCGCAGCGTTCGCCAGGCACATGATCGCCAGCCCGCTGATCGGTGTGGCCGCGATGGTGATGGTGTCGCTGATCAATCCATGGGCGATCCCTGTAGCGATGCCGCTGATCGTGCTCTGGATCACCGCACCGGCGATCGCGTTCATTTTGAGTCGCCCGGCCGTCGCGCGCCGGGAGGTGCTCAGCGCCGACGACCGTGAGTTCCTGCTCGGCGTCGCCCGCAAGACGTGGGACTACTTCGCGACCTTCATAACGGCCGAGAGCCACGCACTCCCGCCTGACAACGTGCAGATCGTGCCGGACGTGCGCATCGCTCAACGCACATCGCCGACCAACATCGCCATGGCGCTGCTGGCCACGGTGTCCGCGCGCGACCTCGGCTTCATCACACTTGACGAGATGGCCGCGCGGATCGACGCTACGCTGACGACCGTCGAAAGCCTCGAACGCTTCCATGGTCATCTCCTGAATTGGTACGACACCGACACGCTGTCGCCGCTTCAGCCGGCCTATGTCTCGACGGTGGACAGCGGCAATCTGGCGGGCGCTCTGATCGCGCTGGCGTCCGGGCTGCCGCAGATGGCCGCGAATCCATCGTCATCCACGGAGGTTGTCGCCTCCGCCCGCCTCCACGACCTGGCCGCCCGGGCTGGGGCGCTCTTCGATGCGATGGATTTCACACCGCTGTACGACGCGCGTCGCCAGTTGTTCGCCATTGGCTACCGCATGGCTGATGCGGATGGACCTGGCCGACAGGATCGGTCTCGCTACGATCTCCTGGCCTCCGAAGCGCGCCTCGCCAGCTTCCTGGCGATCGCCAAGGGCGATGTGCCCGAATCGCATTGGTTCCATCTTGGCCGTGTGGCAACCGCCTTGCACGGCGCGCCGGTCCTGATGTCGTGGAGCGCCACGCTCTTCGAGTACTTGATGCCGATGCTCATCGCGCGCACATATCCGGGCACGTTGCTGGACGAATCCTGCCGCATGGCCGTGCGCCGCCAGATCGAATATGCGGCGCATCTCGGCGTGCCGTGGGGCATCTCCGAGTGCGCCTACAGCTCGGTCGATCGGCACGGCACGTATCAATACAAGGCCTTTGGCGTGCCCGGTCTCGGCCTGAAGCGCGGCCTGGGTGACGACCTGGTTGTGGCGCCGTACGCCAGCGCGCTGGCCGCCATGCTGGTGCCGGCGCAGAGCGCCGCGAACTTGAGGCAGCTCTCGGCGCTCGGACTGGAAGGGGAGTTCGGATTCTTCGACGCCATCGATTACACCGACCGAGGGCAGAGCGGTGCCGGCGTCGCCGACGCGCTCCATCCCGTCATCGTCCGCACCTACATGGCGCATCACCAGGGCATGACGCTGGTGGCGTTGGCCAACGCGCTCGGGAACGATCAGATGGTCGCGCGCTTTCACGACGACTCGCGCGTGCAGGCGACCGAGCTCCTGCTGCAGGAGCGCCGGCCTCGCGATGTGCCCGCGCCGTTCCGGTCGCGCGTGGACGACGTGCGGGTCACTGAGGCGCCACCGGCGCCCGTGCGCCGGTTCCGCACGCCGCACACGGAATTCCCGCACGCGCAGTTTCTGTCGAACGGCCGCCTCGTCTCGGTCGTGACGAACGCCGGCGGTGGATGTCTGCTGCGAGGGCCCACTGCCGTCACGCGATCGCGGCGCGATGCGACGCTCGATCCCGGCAGTGTCCATGTCTACCTGCGCGATGTCTGGAGCGGCGCCGTCTGGTCGGCGAGCTATCAGCCGACCGCGGTCGAACCCGACGAGTATCTGGCGACATTTCGATCCGATCGCGCGACCGTGCGGCGTCGCGACGGCACCCTCGTCAGTCAACTCGACGTGGCCGTGTCGACCGAGGACGACGTCGAGGTTCGGCGGCTCACGATCACGAACCAGGGACCGAACACGCGCGAGATCGACGTCACGAGTTATGTGGAAATCGCGCTGGCGCCGCCGGCGGCGGATCTCGCGCACCCGGCGTTCGGCAAGCTGTTCATCGAGACCGAGTATCTGCCCGCCAGTTCGGCGCTGCTGGCCCATCGGCGGCCCCGTGATGCGAGCGATCCGCCGTTGTGGGCGGTTCATGTGTTGAGCCTCGAAGGCCGCACGCAGGGACCGATCGAATGGGAAACGGATCGGGCGCAATTCCTCGGCCGCGGACGCGATCCGCGCGCCCCGGCCGCTGAAGACGGCCGCCGGTTGTCCGGCACGACTGGTGTCGTGCTCGATCCGATCTTCAGCCTGCGTCAACGCGTTCGAGTCGCACCTGGCGCCACAGTGCGGCTGTCGTGCGCGACCGGCGTCGCCGACGATCGCGAGGCGGCGCAGGCGCTCGCGCAGAAATATCGCGAGCCGAGCGCGGCGATGCGCGCGTTTGCGCTCGCCAGCGGTCACGCGTCCAGTGCGCTGCATCATCTGGCGATCTCGGACGATGAGGCGTTGTTGTTCGAGCGCCTCGCGTCCAGGGTGTTGTATTCGGATCGATCGCTCGGCGCCCCGAGGCACGTCGTCGCCGCGAATCGCCTCGGACAGCCCGGCCTCTGGCGGCACAGCATTTCCGGCGATCTGCCGATCCTGCTCGTGTCGGTGGTCGGGCCTGACGGGCTGCCGCTCGTACGGCAGGCGTTGCAGGCGCAGGAGTACTGGCGCCTGAAGGGTCTGCAGGCCGACGTCGTCATCATCAACGACGAGCCGACGGGCTATCTGGACGAGACCGAGACGCGGATAACGGCGCTGCTCGATGCTGGACCGTGGCGGGCCTGGCGACAGCGGCCGGGTGGCGCCTATGCGTTACGCGGAGACGCGATCAGCGCTGATGAGCGCGCGCTGCTCGAGGCCGTGGCGCGTGCGGTGCTGGCCGGCGATCGCGGCGACCTGGCCGCGCATCTGGATCGGCCGCACGCCGACTGGGCGCCGGCGCCAGAGTTGGCGGACACCGCATCTCCGACGAACTCGGCCGGGATCGTGCCGCGAGTGGCGGATGAGCCCGTGGCCGTGCCGGCCCTGGCGCTCGCCAACGGTCTCGGCGGGTTCGCCGGTGGCGGGCGGACCTACGTCATTGTGCTCGACGGCGATCAGGAAACGCCGTCGCCGTGGGCCAACGTGATCGCCAATCCGGCGTTCGGCACGATCGTCACTGCGTCCGGGTCGGCTCATACGTGGGCGGAGAACAGCCGCGAGAATCGACTGACGTCGTTTGCGAACGATCCGGTGGCGGATCCATCGGCCGAGGCGTGGTTCATTCGCGACGACGAGACGGCCGAAGTCTGGTCGCCCACGCCCGGACCGGTCCGTCGCGACATGACCAGCGGCCGCTGTGTGATCCGCCATTCCGCCGGCGTGACGCGATTCACACGCGCGCATCGCGGCATTCACCACGAACTGGCCGTGTTCGTCGACGCCGTCGATGCCGTGAAATTCTCGGTGCTGACACTGGTCAATACGACCGCGGCAACCAGACGATTGAGTGTCGTCACCTATAACGATTGGGTGCTGGGTCCGCCGCGCGAGGACCAGGGCGTGCATGTCGTGACCTCGTTCGACCCGGCGATCGGCGGCGTGTTCGCGACCAACACGTTCAACACGGAATTTGCCGGCCGGGTCGCCTTCTCACATGTCAGCGATCCGGTTCAGTCCGCCACCGGCGACCGCGGTCTCTTTCTTGGACGCAACGGCAGCTTGTCAAAGCCGGCCGGCCTCGTCGGGCCCCAACTGGTGCCGCTGTTCGGCGCGAGTCTCGATCCGTGCGCGGCATTGCACGTCTACGTGGAACTGGCGCCTGGCGCGTCGCATCAAATTGTCCATTTGCTGGGCCAGGGCAGAGACGAAGAACACGCGCGCGGTTTGATTGCACAGCACGGACGGCCCGCGCAGGCCGTGGACGCGCTCGCTCGCGTCGAGGCGGAGTGGGATCGCACGTTGCAGGCGATCGAGGTCCGCACGCCCGACGATTCGTTCGACCTGCTCGTGAATCGCTGGCTGCTGTATCAGGATGTGAGCTGCCGCTTGTGGGCCCGGAGCGGCTATCACCAGCCAGGCGGCGCGTATGGATTTCGCGACCAGCTTCAGGACGTGATGGCGTTGTCGTTTGCGCGGCCTGACCTGGCGAGGGCGCACGTCCTCAGGGCCGCTGGCCGGCAATTTCGCGAGGGCGACGTGCAACATTGGTGGCACGAACCGAGCGGCGCCGGCTTGCGGTCGCGTTGCTCGGACGATTTGCTGTGGTTGCCGTTTGTGGTGGTCGAGTACATCACGGCCACCGGCGACGACCGCGTGCTCGACGAACACGTGCCCTACCTTGACGCGCCGCTGCTCGATCCAGGCATCGCCGAAGCGTTCCAGCAGCCCGTGGCTGCAAGCGAAGACGGAAGCCTCTACGAACATTGTGCCCGCGCGATCGATAAGGGCCTGACCATCGGATCGCACGGACTGCCGCTCTTTGGCGGCGGCGACTGGAATGACGGCATGAATCGCGTGGGAGCCAAGGGACTGGGCGAGAGCACCTGGCTCGGATTCTTCCTCCATTCCGTGCTGACGTCATTCGCGCCGATCTGTGAAGCGCGGAACGACCGCAATCGCGCAGACCGATATCGGGGAGAAGCCGCGCGACTGGCGGGCGCGCTCGATTCCGCCTGGGATGGCGAATGGTACCGCCGCGGCTATTACGACGATGGAACGCCGCTGGGGTCAGCGCAGAACGACGAATGCCGGATCGATTCGATCGCGCAGTCGTGGGCGGTGCTGTCCGGGGCCGTGCCGATCAAGCGAGCGGAGCGAGCGATGGATGGCGTGCGCACATTTCTCATCGCGCGCGGCGCGCAGGTCCAGCTCGTGCTGCATCCACCGTTCGACCAGTCGGCGCAGGATCCCGGCTACATCAAAGGATATCCGCCGGGCCTTCGTGAAAACGGCGGCCAGTATACGCACGCGGCCGCCTGGATTGTCATGGCGCTGGCGCGACTCGGGAGCGGCGACGAGGCCGCGGAAGTGTTTCACTTGTTGAATCCCGCCAATCATGCGCGGACCGCGGCGGACGTCGCGCGCTATCGATTGGAGCCTTATGTGCTCGCCGGCGACGTTTACTACCATCCGGATCATCGCGGACGAGGCGGGTGGAGTTGGTACACCGGCGCGGCCGGCTGGTTGTATCGCGCCGGTGTCGAGAGCATCCTGGGTTTGCGGCGTCGCGGCTCCACATTCATGGTGGATCCCTGCATTCCGACGGCGTGGCCGGCGTATCAGATCATCTGGCGAGTGGGGGAGACGACGTTCACGATTGCCGTGTCGAATCCGCAGCGGCGCTGCCGCGGCGTGCGTTCGGCGACCCTCGATGGCGCGGCTGTCGACCACCTCGCGATTCCGCTCGTGCTGGACGGCCTCGCGCACGACGTCCGCGTGACGCTGTAGGTTTTCCACAGGGGGGTCTGGCCCGATTTCCACAGGCTAGAAGGCGCCCTGTGGAAATCGGGCCAGACCCCCCTGTGGAAAACCCTATACTGTGCCAGCGCCCGAGTCGGGTGCGCTGTGGAGGCAAGGATGACGCGGTCTAATACTCGTACATCGATTCGAATCATGACGCTGGCACTGGCCGTGCTGGTGGGCGGCATCGTGCAGCCCTGGCGGTTGCTCGCGCAGGCGCCCCAGGCAGCCAAGGGCGTGAAATTCTCGCAGGTTTCGGAAGCCGACCTGAAAGAGTGGCTCGGCTATCTGGCCTCCGATGAACTGCAGGGACGCCAGATCTACACCGAAGGCTACGGCGTGGCGGCGCAGTACATCGCCGATCACCTCAAAGCCTGGGGCGTGAAGCCCATGGGTGACAACGGCAGCTATTTCCAGATCGTCAAGCTGCGCGGCTACAAGGTCACGAACAATTCGTCGGTCACGATCGATGGCGCCGGCGGATCCAAGACGTTCAAGAACGGCGATCATGTGACGTTCGCCACCAACGCCGGCAAGAAGCAGACGGTCACGTTCAACGGCGTGCAGTTCGTGGGATCCACCGCGCCGGCGGCCGGCACGGATCTCAAGGGCAAGCTCGCCGTGTGGATGAACAGCACTGCTCCTGCAGCGCCAGGCGGCGCGGCGGGCGGCGGACGCGCGGGCGGCGGCGGTCGTGGCGGCGGACGCGGAGGTGCGGCGGGCGCGGCCCTGGCGGCCGGCGCGTCAGCAGCCGTCGGTTTCACGCCCGCGCCAGCGCCGCCATCAGCGGCCGAAACCGCGCTGGTGCAGGCGCAGGCCGCACTCGATCAGGCGAGCGCGGCGGTGCAGCAGGCGACGGCCGCCGTGCGCGGGCGCGGGGCCGCGGGCGCCGCGGGACGCGCGGGCGGCGCAGGCGGCCGTGGCGCCGCAGCGGGTTGCCAGAACTGCGACATCGCGCCGACGCCGTACTCACTCGACAACGTCGTGACGCCGCAGTTCACCGGTGACGAAGCGTTCTTTGAAGCGCTCTTCAGCGGCGGCCCCGTGACGTTCGCGGATCTCAAAGCGAAAGCCGACAAAGGCGAGCCGCTGACGCCGATGACCATGAACGCCAAGGTCACCGTCAACATCGACAACACCTATGAAGTGGTCTACGAGCAACTCAGCCGCAACGTCGTCGGCATGGTCGAAGGCAGCGATCCGAAACTCAAGGACACCTACATTATTTATGGTGCGCACCTTGATCACGTCGGCTACTCGATGACGGGTGCCGGTAACGTCGGAAGCCCGAGTGGCTGCCGCAATCGCAGTGAACCAGCGTTGGCCGCGATGGCCAAGGCGGGCATTACGCCGCAGAAACCGCCGCGTGGTGGTGGTGCGGGTGCGGCGGGCGGCGGACGCGCGGCGGGCGCGCCGCCGGCGGCGCCAGGTGCGGCGGGCGCCGGTGCGGCCGGTCAGGGCGCGGCAGGTCGTGGCGCGGCGCCGGCGAACGTGCTGCCGTTCGATCAGCGCGACTTCATCAGCAACGGCGCGGACGATGACGGGTCGGGATCGACGACGGAGATGGCGGTGGCCAAGGCGTTTGCCACCGGGCCGAAGCCGAAGCGTTCGATCATTTTCATCTGGCACTCGGGCGAAGAAGCGGGCTTGCTCGGTTCGCACTACATGGCCGATCACCCGATCGTGCCGCTCGACAAGGTTCAGGCGCAGCTCAACATGGACATGGTTGGCCGCGACGACTGCAACAACCTCGAGGGCGACTTCTCCAACACGGTGTTCCTGGTCGGCGACGACCGCATCAGCACCGACCTGCACAACATCATCATCGAGACGAACAAGACGATGACGAAGCCGCTCAAGCTGGATTACGAGATGAACGATCCGGCGGATCCGGAAGGCGTCTACACGCGCAGCGATCACTACAGCTACGCGGCGAAGGGGATTCCGATCGCGTTCTTCACGACGGGCCTGCATCCGGACTACCACCGGGTGACCGACACGGCGGACAAGATCACGTATCCGAAAATGGCTCGCATCGGACAGCTGATGTATCAGGCCGGATTCGGCATCGCCAACACCGACAAGGTTCTCGAACGCGACAACAAAGGACCTCGGGCGGGGTTTGGCACGCCGATGGAAGTGATCAAGAAGTAGTCCAGGGTCCAGAGTCCAGGGTCCGGAGTCCAGAGTCCAGAGTTCGGGGGGTGCTGAGGTGCGCAAGTTCTTCAGCACCCTCATTTGTTTGACGCTCATCGCGGCTCCTGCCTACGCGCAGTCGCCGGCCCCGGCCCCGGCGACCGCGGCTCCGACAACTTCACTCGAGCGGCAGTTCCTCAAGAACCTCCTCAAAGATCAGCAGGCAATCTGGACGTCACCCTTCCACATTCGGCCGGCCGACGTGCGATGGCTCGCGCCGATTGCGGTTGGCACCGCGACGTTCATCGCCACGGATCGCAGGACGGGGGACTGGATCGCCGGCTCTCCGGAACTGAAGCCGGTGAGCGAAGGCATCAGCCACGCCGGCACGGTCTACAGCGTGGGCGGCGCCGCGCTGACGTTTTATGTCATCGGACGCGCGACGCATAACGATCGTGCGCGTGAAACCGGGCTGCTCGGCGCCGAGGCCCTCATCAACAGTCTGATCGTGGTTGGTGTCGTGAAAGGCGTCACGCAACGGAGCCGGCCGGATGAAGGCGAGGACCGCGGCCGCTTCTGGACCGGCGGCACGTCCTTTCCGTCAGGCCACAGCATTCAGATCTGGTCGGTCGCGACCGTCGTCGCGCACGAGTATCGCGATCGCCGCTGGGTGCCGGTGGTCGCGTATGGCACGGCCAGTCTGGTGGCGCTCTCGCGTTTCCCTGCGCAAAAGCACTATTTATCCGACATTCTCGTCGGCAGTTCTCTCGGCTATCTCATCGGCCGGTACGTCTATCACGCACATCATCAAGTGGCGGCGCCGGGCTCATCGGGAAAGCTGACAGCCGCCGCTAACCGATGGCCGCTGATTGCCCCGCAGTTCGATCGTCACGCGCGCACGTATGGCGTGCAGATGGCGTGGATTTACTAGGCTACTTCGCCTTCGCCGCCACGTACAGATCCGGCAGCGATCGGCGAAGATTCTCGACCTTCGGGGCATCGTTGAGTCGGATGTAGAGATCGTCGGGATGGAGCGTCGCGTAGTCCTGGTGGTACGCCTCCGCTTCGTAAAACTTCGTCAGCGGCGAAATCATCGTCACGATCGGTCGCGAAAAGGCCTTCGCCGAATCCAGTTGCTGCACGTAGGCGCGCGCGATGCGTGCCTGATCGGCGTCGGCGGTGAAAATATGCGATCGATATTGCGGGCCCACGTCGGAACCCTGCTGGTTCAGTTGCGTGGGATCGTGCGCGACCGAAAAAAAGACGCGCAGCAATTGGCCGTACGTCACGACGGACGGGTCGTAGGTGATCTGCACGGATTCGGCGTGGCCCGTCGTGCCTGAACTGACGACGTCGTACTGCGCGTTCTCCGCGGACCCGCCGGCATAACCGGACGTGGCCTGAATCACGCCGCGCGTGTGTTGAAACACCGCTTGCACGCCCCAGAAACAGCCGCCCGCCAGCACCGCAACCGCGCGCCCTGGCGTCGCGGCCAGCGCGGCATCGACGGCAGGAGGCGGCACCGGCGAACCGACGGCCATGAGTGGTCCGCAGGCGAGCGTCGCGCCGATCACGAGCGCGAGTGATGCGCGCGTCCTGAATGTCCCCATGACCGCATATTACTAAAGAGATGGTTGCGCCAGTTTGCTCCACACCTCTGACCTCTGACCTTTGACCTCTGACCTTCATGTGAACTGTGTAAGGTTTGGTCCAATCGCGGTCATGATTTACACACCCCCGTTGCGCGATGCTGTTTAGTGCTGAACGTCGCCCACAATTCCACATTAAATCTGCCGCCTCCTGGCATGAAGTCTGCTTCTCTGGTTAAGGGCCTGCTGCCAGATGACCAGGTTCATTTCGCCCCTGTCGCCGAGGTTGGTGGCGGCGCTCACGCTGGGTGTCGCCCTGGTCTCCCTCATGACGGCGCGCCGCGACGTCGCGGGCCGGCTCGGGGAGATGCGCCAGGTCGAGATTGAGCGTGCGAATCGGGAGGCGGTCCGGCTGTTGCCTGGCCTCACGCCGCTGATGTCGTCGAACAACACTTCGGGCGTGCGCGAGGTGCTCGATCAATCGATCTCCCAGAGCGGCTTCGCTGGAGCGGTCGCCATTGATGCGGCGAACGAACGGGCGATCGCCACGCCGAATTTGCCGTTCGAACTCGTCGATCAGGCGAGGGACGCCGTCCGCAAGTCGGAGGGCCGTCCCTACGCCGAACGACGATCGTCGGGCACCCTGGACGTGCTGCTCACGACGCATCTCATCACCCGGGACGGCGGCGTGCTGGGCACGCTCGTGTTGCTTCGTGACGCACGTCCGCTGACCAGCGCCTTCTGGAGTCTCTGGATGAACGCCCTCGTCGGTGTGCTCCTTCAGGTACTCGCCATTTCCGTGCTGACCGTCTTGCTCGTCCGCTGGAGCGTCGCCGCCCCGGTGGCGCGCACCGCGCGATGGATGCGCGAATTGCGCATCGGCGTGGCCGACCGGACGATGCCGCTGGCGGCCGGTCTGTTTCCGCCGCTTGAACACGAAGTCGTCAAGCTGGTGAGCAGTCTGGAAGTCGCGCGGGCATCCGCGAAGCAGGAGGCGCGGCTGAGGGACGCGGGTGAGTCCCACTGGACCGCCGAGCGGTTGCGCGCGCACGTGCACAACAAGCTCGGGAATCCGGCCGTGCTGGTCATTTCGAACCGCGAACCGTTCATGCATCAGTATGTGAACGGCGCGATCAAGACGCTGGTTCCTGCGAGTGGCCTGGTCACGGCACTCGAGCCGATTGTGCGCGCGTGCGACGGCACCTGGATCGCGCACGGATCCGGCGACGCGGATCGCGAGACGGTCGACACGGGCGATCGGATCCGTGTTCCGCAGGAGGATCCCGAATACACGCTGCGGCGCGTCTGGCTGACGCCAGAAGAGGAAGCCGGCTATTACTACGGGTTCGCCAACGAGGGGTTGTGGCCGCTCTGTCACATCGCGCACACCCGGCCGCTGTTTCGCGCCTCCGACTGGGCGTACTATCAGCAAGCCAATGCCAGGTTCGCTGACGCAGCACTCGAGGAAATGCAGGGCGTGGCGTCGCCCATCGTGCTCGTGCAGGACTACCACTTCGCGCTGGTGTCGCGCTTGATCAAGACGCAACGGCCGGACGCGCGCGTGTCCGTGTTCTGGCACATTCCGTGGCCGAATCCGGAGGCGTTCGGGATCTGTCCGTGGCAGCGCGAATTGCTCGATGGGCTGCTGGGCGCCGACCTTGTCGGCTTCCATACGCAGGCGCACTGCAACAACTTTCTCGAAACGGTTGACCGGGCACTGGAGTCCCAGATCGATTGGGAGGCCTTCACCGTGCGCCGCAACGGGCACGTCACGCACGTGCGGCCGTTTCCCATCAGTGTGGACTGTCCGGAGTCATCGGTGTCTCAAGCGGCCGGAGGCGAGGTGCTTCCGCTGCAGGCGCGGCGGGCGGCGCTGGCCGCCGAGTTGGGCGTCACGACCACGTATCTCGGTGTTGGCGTCGATCGCATCGACTACACGAAGGGCATCGTGGAGCGCTTCCAGGCCATCGAACGCCTGATGGAGACACGGCCCGAATACATCGGCGGGTTTGCGTTCGTCCAGATCGCGGCACCAAGCCGCAGCCGGATTCCCCGCTACAAAGGGCTGGAGATCGCCGTGGAGTCCGAGGCCGCGCGCATCAACAGACGGTTTGAAACCGCCAACTGGCGGCCCATCGTGCTGCGGCGCCGGCATCATGATCACAATGAGATCCTGAAGTTCTATCGAGCCGCGGATCTCTGTCTCGTCACGTCACTCCACGACGGCATGAATCTGGTCGCAAAGGAGTTTGTCGCGGCGCGAGACGACGAGGACGGCGTGCTGATTCTCAGCCGATTTGCCGGCGCCAGTGGCGAACTGCGGGACGCGCTCATCGTCAATCCGTACGACTGCGACGAACTCGCGTCGGCCATCCATCGTGCGCTCGCGATGCCGGACGGGGAGCGGGAAGCCCGCATGGGCCGCATGCGGCGGACCGTTCGCGAGTTCAACATCTACAGGTGGGCCGGCACGCTCATGGCCTCGCTCGCCTCGATAGGCCCGGACGCGTGACGCGGCACCTGTTCGATGCGTGGACGCGTGTCGCTCGTGACGCCAGCCGCGCCGAACGCCTCGCGATTTTCACGGATTTTGACGGCACGCTGGCGCCCATCCGCCGCCGTGCGGCCGAAGCCAGACTCTCCGGACGCGTGCGACGGGCTCTCGAACGGCTGACGGCTCGCGGCCATCTGGTCGCGGTGATCAGCGGGCGGCCGTTGGCCGAACTCGAAACGAAGATCGGCATCGCCGGCGTCTGGTACGCGGGCAGCCACGGCTACTTCCTGCGTGCGCCCGATGGCGCGGAACTGTCGCTGCTGCGGCGCGACGAGCGGCGCCTGATCGTGCGGACCACACATCGCCTGACGATTGCGCTCGATGGCATGACCGGCGTGATCGTCGAGCCGAAGCCGGGCGCCATTGCGATCCACTATCGCGCGGCAAGTCCGGTGATGCGCAAGCGGGTTGGCGCCATCGTGAAGCGCATACTCGGCGCGATTCCTGGCCTCCGACTGTTTCCCGGCCGCATGGTGTGGGAGATTTTGCCGGCCGGTCCGGTCGACAAGTACCTGGCGTCACGGTTCATTCTGCTGGCTGCGCGTCATCGCGACACCCGCCCCGCCGCGTGGTCGATCTACCTTGGCGATGACGTCAGCGACGAGCGTGTCTTCGAGAAATGGCGCGGCGTGTCCGTCGCCGTTGGCCGCCGCCCGCGTACGGCGGCGAAATTTTTCGTCAGATCTCCTGCCGAAGTGGCGGAATGTCTCGAGCGTCTCGATGTCGTTCAGAGCACGTCGCGCCAGCGCGGCGACGCGGCAAACGCCGCTCGAATCAAGCCGACGTGAGAGTAGGCCTGCGGGAAGTTGCCCGACATACGGCCGGTCACCATGTCGAAGTCTTCAGCGATGAGGCCTAGCGGAGACGCGATGCTGCACGTGTGGTCCATCAACGCGCGCGCCTCGGCCTGGCGGTCCGTGAGTACCAACGCTTCGATTAACCAGAACGTGCACAAGACGAACGCAACCGCCGGTTCGCCCAGCCCGTCGTCTTCGCGGTAGCGCATCAGCCAGCCGTTGTGCGTGAGTCCGTGCCAGATGGCATCGATCGTCTGCCGCATCCGCAGGTCGTCAGCCGGAAACAGGCGGAGCGGCGCCATTTGCAGGAGAGCCGCGTCGAGGTTGTCGCTGTCGTAGGAGCCCACATACGACGCGCGCACGTCACTCCAGGCCCGGCGCATGAGCGTCTCGCGAATGCCTTCCGCCGACGCACGAAGCGAGGCCGCACGATCGGGCATGTGCACTTCGGCAATGATGGCGGCGCGGTCGGCCGCGGCCCAGCACATCAGATTGGAGAACGTCTGCGGCGTGGATGCGCGCCTGACTTCCCAGATGCCGCGGTCAGGCGTGCCGGCCACGGTAATCGCGCGGTCAGCGAGTTTGAGCAACAGGTCAAGCGTCGCCGGCGTGCGCTCTGCACGAAAGCGCTCGTCATGAAAGATCGGCGCAAGCGTCAGCACCAGCTCGCCGAACACGTCGATCTGCGTCTGGATGGCGGCTTCGTTGCCCACACGTACGGGCCCGTCTCCGTTGAAGCCGGCCCAATTCGGCAGGATGCGCTCGGCTTCCGCCTGCTCGCCGCTCACGCTGTACAGCGGACTCAACGCGACGTCCGGATGCCCACTGGCGGTGTTGAGCGCGTAGGTCACAAACGCCTCGCGCTCTTCGAAGTGGCCCAACAGCCGGAACGCGTCCACCACGTAGTACGAATCGCGCAGCCAGCAGTGGCGGTAATCCCACGTCCGGCCGCTCCCGGGCGCTTCGGGTATGGACGTCGTGACGGCGGCCACGATCGCGCCGGTGTCTTCGAAGCAGTGGAGTTTCAGCGCGAGCGCCGATCGAATGACCTCGCGTTGATACCGCGGTGGAATGTCGCAGTGCTTCACCCAGTGCCGCCAGTGGCGCAGCGTCTGCTGCAGCGCATCGTCGCAATACGCCGGCAGCTCGTCTTCAATCGGCGCCCCCCACGTGAGCGCGAGGTAGTGGCGCCCTGTCAGCGTAAACGCGCGTCCATCGAGATAGGACAGCGGCAGATCGGTTGTCAGGCGAAGCTCCGCGCCAAAGCCGCCGAATTGCAGGTGGTGCGATCCGGTTGACACCGCCGGAGCCACCTTGGACCAGCCCAGCACCGGCTCGCAGCGCACGCGAATTTGCGGCGAGCCTTCGATCGGTTCGACGATACGGATGATCTGGGTCGGGCGGTAGATGCGGCCGTGCCGCTCGAAGCGCGGCGCGAAGTCGATGACGCGGACGCGTCCGTCGGGCATATCGAACGTGGTCTCGAGGACGTTGGTGTTATCGAGATATTGCTGGCGTCCGATCGCGCCGTCGGCCGCACCGATGCCGAACCGTCCACCGTCCGGATCGAGAAGTCTGCCGAATACGGGCTCACTGTCGAACCTGGGCCAGCAGCACCAGACCACATCGCCGCTCGCGTGGACGAGCGCGGCAAACTGGCAGTTGCCGATGAGGCCGATGTCTTCAAGTTTCATTGTGCAATCGACGGGGGCCCCTGCACCCCGCCTCGGTTTGGTATTTAACTGCAAACGTCAGGCCAGCCGGTCAGCGTGAGGGAGTGCGGTACCAGAGAAGCACGAGTGCGGCAGGGTGTAAGAGTTGCCCGCTGACCGGAGCGATTCGGCGTTGGTGTAGGCTTGCGTCAGCGTGACCGCGCGAATCCTGCTTGCGGCGTCCTGCATTATCGCTCTTGAGGCGAGCCATCGGGCCGCACCGTCTGCGACTACCGCCACCTGCGAGAGCCTGGCGTCACTCGCATTGCCGCACACGACCATCACGCGCGCACAGTTGGTGCCGGCCGGAGCATTCGCCGCGACGCCTGCCGGGATTCTCGAGCCCGGAGCCCCGTCATTTCGCCCCTACAACGCGCTGCCCTCGTTCTGTCGTGTGACCGCCACCCTCGCGCCATCGACGGATTCCGACATCACGATCGAGGTCTGGATGCCGATAGCCGGATGGAACGGCAAACTGATGGGGCTCGGGAACGGCGGATGGGCCGGCAACATTTCACTTCAGGCGCTGGCCGTCGGTCTGTCGCGCGGGTATGCCGTGACGACAACCGATACGGGACATACGACCCGCGACGGGAGTTTCGCGTTTGGCCATGCGGAGAAGCTGATCGATTTTGGCCATCGCGCCGTTCACGAGATGACGGTGCAGGCCAAGGCCCTGACGCGTGCCTTCTATGGCACCGCAGCGACTCGATCCTATTGGGACGGGTGTTCGACCGGCGGCAATCAAGGTCTGTCGGAAGCGCAGCGGTATCCCGAGGATTACGACGGCATCATCGCCGGTGCGCCCGCCAATTACTTTACGCACCTGATGGCGTACAGCATGTGGGTGGCCGAGGCGACGTTGAAAGATCCGGCCAGCTACATTCCGAAGGAAAAGTTCAGCGCGATTCATGAGGCCGCGCTCAAAGCGTGCGACGCGCAGGACGGCATCAAGGACGACACGATTGCCGATCCGGCCAGTTGCCGCTTCGATCCGGCGGTACTTCAATGTCCGGGCGACGATGGGCCTGACTGCCTGACACGCTCGCAGGTGACGGCGGCCACGAAGATATACGCCGGCGCCCGCAGTCCGCGAACGGGCGAGCTGATCTATCCAGGCCTCGAGCCGGGCAGCGAATTGGGATGGACCGGCCTCGCGGGAGGTCCTGCGCCGTTCAGCATCGCAGCCGACTACTACAAGTACGTGGTCTTCAAGAATCCCGCGTGGGATTTCAAGACTATGGACTTCGACCTCGCCGTGGCGGCCGGCGACGCGGCCGGGGCCGGCATCGTCAACGCGACGTCGCCGAATCTGCACGCTTTCTTTGCGCGAGGCGGAAAACTCCTGATGTATCACGGCTGGAGCGACATGCTGATCTCGCCGCGCAACAGCGTGAACTACTTCACGAGTGTGGCGCAGACGATAGGCGGCGACGCGAATGTGCGTGATTCAATCCGTTTGTTCATGGCGCCCGGCATGGGGCACTGTGCCGGCGGCGATGGGCCAAGCAATTTCGACAAGGTGTCCCTGATCGAGACCTGGGTGGAACAGGGCAAGGCACCCGATCGCATCGTGGCGGCGCGCCTCACCGCCGGCAAGGTCGATCGCACGCGCCCGCTCTGCCCGTATCCTCAGGTCGCTGCTTACTCGGGCATCGGCGACACGAACGACGCGGCCAACTTCGTTTGTAAGGCGCCCGGGCCACGATGACCGTGAACTGACGCCGCCCCCGGCGGCCACGGGGCCCGTTTTTTCCTGCTGATCCGGGGCCATCTCCACGGCCGCTCATGGCCCCCACGTGAGTTTGCCCGCTCTCTTGTCAAAACCCCCCAAAACCAGCCACGATGTCTGGATGCCCGCTCATCGGGCGCGGCCTCAGATCGTCAGTTAGAGCCGTAGAAACGGCTCAGCGGTTTTCCGTCGTCGCTACGCCGAACTGAAAACCGCTTTAGCAGGAGAACTACCTCATGATTCGGAAGGTTCGTCAGTGCGCCTGGCTCGCAGCCGGGTTGGCTATCGTCTCGGGCGCCGCCTGCAGCAGTCAGGGCGCCGGACCGGCGCCCGCCGCCGCCCGTCCACCTGTGGCGGTCACGGTGGCCGAGGTCACGTCCTCGGTCCTCAAGGAAAGCGTGGACGTCGTTGGATCGCTCGCGCCGAAGTTTTCGGCCGATGTGAAATCCGAGGTCACTGGCACGGTGACGGCCGTCTACGTAACCGAGTGGGTGCCGGTCAAAAAGGGCGATCGGCTCGCGCAACTGGATGCGCGCGAGACCGAAGCCTCCATCGAGGCGCTCAAGACGATGGTGGCGCAGGCCAGGATTACCGAACAGCGCGCGCGCCGCGAATTCGATCGTGCGCAGCAACTCAAGGAGTTCGGCCTCATCACCCAACAGAACCTCGACGAAGCCAAAACCGCGGTCGATGCAGCCGAAGCCGGCGTCAATTCCGCCAATGCGCAGGTCAAGACTGCCGAGAGCAAGCTGGCGAAATTGCTGATCACGTCGCCGATGGATGGCGTGGTGGGTGCCCGCGGTGTGAGCGTGGGCGATCGCGTCGAAAACATGGGCAGCGACGACCCCCTGTTCCGCATCGTCGACAACCGGGTGCTCGATCTGACCGTTGCGGTGCCATCGTCACGGCTGTCGCAGGTCCGCGTCGGCCAGGCGCTCGAGTTCACGACCGACACCGTGCCGGGCCGGACGTTCCTGGGCAAGGTCATGTTCATCAATCCCGCGATTGACGAAGCGAGCCGATCCGCCAAGGTCATCGCCGAGGTGGTGAACACCGACGGGCTGCTCCGTGGCGGTTCATTCGCCAAGGGCAGCATCGTCGTGGCCACCCGGCCAGACGTGATCCAGGTCCCGCGAGAAGCGCTCGCGAATTGGGACGTGGAAAAACAGACCGCGGATATTTTCGTGGTGACAGGCGATCAGGTGGAGAAGAAGAGCGTGAAGACCGGATCGACTTCGGGCGCCGCCGTCGAAGTGATCTCCGGCGTCAAAGCCGGTGATCAAGTCGTGACCCGCGGGGCGTTTGCGATCGGCCAGGGCGACCGCGTCAGCGTCGTGAAGGGCGGAGGCGCGTAACAATGTTTCTCTCCGATCTCTCCATTAAGCGACCGGTCGTCGCCACCGTGATGATGCTCACGTTGGTGACGCTCGGGTTGTTTTCCGTGAGGCGGCTGCCAATCGACCTCATGCCGGAGGTCGAAATCCCGGTGCTCTCGATCCTGACCGAATTCCCCGGCGCCTCGCCGGAGTCGGTCGAGCGCGAAGTCAGCCGGCGGATCGAAGAAGCGGTCAATCCGATCGCCGGCGTCAAGCACGTGTCGTCCGTGTCACGTGAGGGTCTGTCGACCGTCGTCGTCGAGTTCAATCTCGAAGTGAAGATTAATGACGTCGGCCAGGAAGCGCGCGCCAAGATCAATTCGATTCGTCGCGAGCTGCCGGAAGGCATGAAAGAGCCGGTCATCCAGAAGCTGGACTTCAATGCGAAGCCAGTCATCTCGCTGGCCGTGCGGTCCACCACCCTCGGGCCGAGGGAGCTCACGACCCTGGCTGATCGGAAAGTCAAACGGCGTCTGGAAACGGTCGCCGGCGTCGCGAAAGCCAAGCTGATTGGCGCGTCTACTCGGGAAGTCGCGGTCGATCTGGATCCGGCCCGCCTCGAAGCGCTGGGGATGGGCGTTGATGAGGTCATCAACGGCCTGTCGGCCGAGAACGTCAACACGCCGCTGGGCCGGCTGACATTTGGTTTGACCGAAATGCCGCTGCGCATGGCCGGCAAGCCGAAGTCGCCCGCGCAGTACGCCGACATGGTCATCGCCCATCGCGGCACGACACCAGTCCGGCTGGGCGACGTCGCCGTGGTACGCGACACGATTGCCGAGCGACGGTCGCTCGCCCTCATCAACGGCGAGCCGGCGGTCGCGATCGACATCACGAAGCAGACCAAGGCCAATACGGTGTCGGTCGTGGACGGCGTGACGAAGGCCATCGAGGGCCTCCAGCGTGAAATGCCCACCGGTACGGAGATTCAAATCGTTCGCGACACCTCGGTCTTCATCCGCGAGGCCGTGGACGACGTGGAAAACTCGCTGGTGCTGGGTGGCCTGCTGACGATCATCATCGTCTTTGTCTTCCTCAACTCCTGGCGGTCCACGGTCATCACGGGACTGACGCTGCCCATCTCCGTCATCGCCTCGTTCATCGTCATGTACTTCCTCGGCATGACCCTGAACATGCTGACATTGATGGCGCTCTCGCTCGCCATCGGCCTGCTCATCGACGATGCCATCGTGGTGCGCGAGAACATCGTGCGGCACCTCGAGCGCGGTCAGGACCACTTCACCGCCGCGCGCGAGGGCACGAGCGAAATTGGGCTTGCGGTGCTTGCGACCTCGATGTCGATCATCGCCGTGTTCGTGCCCGTGGCGTTCATGAAGGGCATCATCGGACGGTTCTTCTTCCAGTTCGGTCTCACGGTCGCCTTTGCTGTACTCGTGTCGTTGTTCGTGTCGTTCACGCTCGACCCGATGCTGTCGTCGCGCTGGCACGATCCCGACATTGAGCGCGCCGGCAAACGCCGGTGGCTGAATCGCGTGCTCGACCGCTTTAATGCCGGCTTCGAACGCATGGCGGATGGGTACAAGGCCCTGATCGCGTGGGCCCTGGATCATCGGAAGACGATTGTCCTGGCCGCCTTCGTGGCGTTTGTCGCCGGCCTCGGCATTTTCGGCAGTCTGCAAAGTGAGTTCCAGCCGACGATGGACCGAAGCGAGTTCATGACGAAGTTCAAGAGCGCGCCGGGATCGTCGCTCGAGGAGACGCGCGGACGGCTCGAGGAAGTGCTGAAGGCGCTGAGCGAATTCAAGGAAGTGAAATACAGCTACGCCGCGATTGGCGCCGGCGATTCGGATACCGTCCGCGACACGACGATCTTCGTCAAGCTGGTGCCGAGGCACGAGCGCGACATGAACGTCGGCGGGTTTATCCACATCGCCCGCGAGCGCCTGGAAAAGATCCCCGGTGTCACGCTGTCACTGCAGGACAACCTGGACGCGTTTACCAAAGGCCTGGTCGTCGTGCTGCAGGGCGATGAGATCGTCACGCTGAGGAAATACGCGGCTGATCTCAAGCGCGAGCTATACAGCGTCCGCGGCATGGTGGACGTCGAAGCGGCCGGCGAGCAGGACACGCCGGAATACCGGCTGACGGTCGATCGTGAGCGCGCGGCCGCATCCGGGCTCGGAAGTGGCCGGGTGGCGGATACCGTCGCGGCCCTCGTGGGCGGCGAGGCCGTCACGACGTTCGAGGACGAGGAAGGCGAGTCGGTGGACGTGCGCGTCCGGCTGGCGTCTACCTTGCGCGGCACTGTCGGTCACGTGAGCAACTTGAAGGTCACAGTACCGGGGAAAGACAGCACGGCGCTGGTGCCGCTGGCGGATCTCGTGACGTTCACGCGAGCGACATCGCCGGCGGAAATCAACCGTCGCGATCTGTCTCGGCAGATTACCGTCGATGCGAATCTGGACAACCTGCCCTTGGGCACCGCGAGCGCGTTGGCGACGGCCGCCGCCGATCGCATCAACATGCCGCCGGGCTACAAGGCCATGATTGGCGGCGATACCGAGATCATGGTCGAGTCGTTCGGCTACCTGGGTGAAGCGCTGCTGCTGGCCGTGATCTTCGTCTACCTGATTCTGGCCGCGCAGTTCGAGTCGTTCATCGATCCGCTGTCAATCATGCTGTCGCTACCTTTGTCTATTGTCGGGATGGCCGGCATGCTGGCGATCATGGGCGACACCATCAGCATCATGTCGCTCATCGGTCTCATCATGCTGATGGGCTTGGTGACGAAGAACGCGATTCTGCTGATCGACTACACGAAGGTGCTGCGCCGCGAGGGCGTCGATCGGCGGACCGCCTTGATTACGGCCGGCCGCACGCGCCTGCGGCCGATTCTGATGACGACGTCCGCGATGATCTTCGGCATGTTGCCGCTGTTCTTCGGCCTCGGCGAAGGCGCGGAGTTCCGCGCGCCGATGGCCCGCGCGGTGGTGGGCGGCCTCATCACGTCCACGTTGCTGACCCTGATCGTCGTGCCGGTTGTGTATGCGATTCTGGATGACTTCTCGACGTGGTTGTTCCGCAGTCGGAAGAAGGCGACGCCGCTGGCGGCCATGGGCTTGTTGATCGGGACGTTGACGGCCGGTTGGGCGCGTCCGGTTGAGGCGGCAGCGCCGCAAGCGCCACCGGCAGCCTCGCTCGCGCAACAGGCCGCGCAAGTCGCGAGTCAGACGCCGCCGCAGGCGGGACCGGCCACGAAAGTGCTGACGCTGACCGAGGCGCTGCAGATTGCGGCGGAGAAAAATCGCGATGTGCAGAAGGCCATCGAGTACCGGAATTATGTGACGGGCCGGTATCTGGAAGAGCGCGCCGCGGCGTTGCCGCACGCGACGGGCGTGGCGAGTATGGCGTGGTCGTACGACAACAGCCAGGCGAAGTTATTTGGCGGCATCCTGCCATCGAGCAGCACCACCGCTGCGAGTCCGGGCTTTGGCGATTTGTTCGGCGGCAAGCAGGACACGCGCACCGGGCTGCTGCAGGTGAAGCAGGCGGTCTACACCTGGGGTCAGGTAGGAGCGGCACTCAAGGCGGCGAACCTCGGGTTCCAATTCAGCGACGCGCAGTTGCGACGATTCCGGCAGACCGTAGCCAGGGACGTGGCCGCCGCGTTCTATGACGTGCTCGCGATGCGCCAGCTCGAAGCGATTGCGCAGGCAGACTACCTTCAGAAGGAACGACACCTGACTGAAGCCACGAAGCGGCAAACGGCAGGCACGGCGACGGAATTTGACGTGCTGGCCGCGCAGGTCGCGCTGGACAACGCCAAGCCGGCCGTCATTCGCGCGGGTAATCTCATCCGGATCTCGCGCGACAAACTGGGATGGCTGCTCGCCGAAGGGTCGGTGGATGTGGACGGCACGCTCGAGACCGTGCCGGAACCTGTGCCCACCTATGAGGACGTGCTGGCGCGCGCGCTCAGCAATCGTCCGGAGTTGATCGAGATTTCGACGCAGCAGGGCATCTACGGGCAGTTGATCAAGATTGAGCAGGCGAACAACCGGCCGCGCGTGGACTTTGCCGCGACCTGGGGCGCGCGCAATCTTGGAATCGCCGACTTGTCGGCCACAGGCACGACCTGGTCAGCGTCTTTGTTCGCGACCGTGCCCTTGTTCGACGGCTTCAAGACGAAGGGCAGGGTTGCCCAGGTACGGAGCGACGCCGCGACGCTCAGCATCGAGGGTCTCAAGCTCAGGGAAACGATCGCGCTCGAGGTCCGCACGGCAGTGAACGACATGGCCGAGGCGACCGAGATCCTGGCCGCGCTGGCCGGCACGGAGAAGCAGGCGGAGCGCCTGCTGTTTCTGGCGGAGAAGGGCTTCGAGCTCGGCGTGAAGACGCGCCTCGAAGTGCAGGACGCCGAGTCGAATCTGCTCAGCGCGCGCGCGAATCTGGCCCGCGCGCAACGCGACTACCGCGTGGCCCGGGTCAACGTGGACTGGGTGGCGGGCGCGACGATCCGCTGACGCGTCGTACACTGTCGTCGTGACAGACGCTTCCACGCCGGCCGCGGCCACTGAAATTGAGCAGGACTACCGCGCGCGGCTGGCGCAGCGTCGCGCGGCGCTCGCCGCTCGCGAACGCACGCATGCCAACTACGGCGCCGCGCGCCTGGTCGTGTTTGGATCCGCGATCGCCATGCTTGCGATCGGCGGCTTTGACGCCATCAACTGGCTCCCGGTCCCGTTCTTCGCGTTTGTCGTGCTGGCCTTCGCGCATGCGCGCGTGCTGAATGCGCGCGACCGCGCCGCCTTTGCGGTCGGCTTCTACGAGCGCGGCCTGGCGCGCCTGGCCCATCAGTGGATTGGCCACGGCCGCGATGGCCGGCATCTGGCTCCCCAAAACCACCGCTATGCCGAGGATCTCGATATCTTCGGCCGCGGCAGCCTGTTCGAACTGCTCGCGACCACTCGCACGCATGCGGGCGAGGAAACGCTGGCGGGCTGGCTGCTCGATCCGGCGGAGCCCGACGTCGTCAATGCGCGGCAAGCGGCCGTGCGCGAGTTGGCGCCGCGTCTCGATCTCCGCGAACGCGTGGCCGTCATGGGCGACACGCTGAAGGTCGGCGTGCACGCGCGGCTGCTGCGACAGTGGGCCACCACGCCAATCAGCCTCGGCGGCAATGGCGTTCGAGTCGCGATCGCCGTGCTTGTCGCGGGGACCATCTCCACGATGGTGTACTGGCTGGCCAGCGACCATTTCGGGATCGTGTTTGCGACGTTCGCGATCAGTCAACTGCTGACCGCCGCGTTCTTCAAGGGTCGCGTCGGCGCGGTCGGCGAAGCCGTCGATGAGCCGGCGCATGACCTCGACCTCCTGGCCGATCTTCTCCGGACGATCGAGACCGAATCCTTTACGGCGGCGCGGCTTCGCCAGATTCAGGCGGCGGTCACGGGCAGCGGCCGGCCGGCGTCAGCGGAGATCGCGCGATTGTCGCAGCTGACTGCATTACTCGCATCACGGCACAACGTCATGTTCGCGATTCCGGCCGGCATGCTGATGTGGGCCACGCAATGGGCGTTTGCCATCGAGGGCTGGCGCGCCAGGGCCGGTTCACATATTCCCGGCTGGCTCGATGCCGTCGGGGAATTCGAGGCGCTTTTGGCGCTCGCGACGTTCAGCGCCGAGCATCCCGACTACGTGTTTCCGGACGTCATCGCCGGTTCGCCACGGTTCGTCGCCGAGTCGGTCGCGCATCCGACGCTGCCGCCGTCCGCGGTCGGCAACAGCGTGGCGTTGGGTGACGGCTCCACACGCCTGCTCATCGTCAGCGGATCGAACATGTCGGGCAAGAGCACGCTGCTGCGCGCGGTCGGCACGAACGCGGTGCTGGCGCAAGCGGGAGCTCCGGTCCGCGCGCGCGCCTGCCGCCTTTCGGCGATTGACGTCGGCGCCGCGATTCGCGTGCAGGATTCGTTGACCGACGGTCAATCGCGTTTCTTTGCGGAGATCTCACGGCTCAAGGACGTCGTCGATCTGGTCGGCCGGCGTCAGGGTGCGGTGCTGTTCCTGTTTGATGAAATCCTGGGCGGCACCAACTCGCACGACCGCCGCATCGGATCAGAGGCCCTGCTGGCCGGCCTCATCGAGGCGGGCGCCATTGGTCTCGTGACCACGCATGACCTTGCGCTGGGAGAGATGGCCGATCGGTTCGCCGGCCAGGCTGAGAATGTGCACTTTGCCGACCAATTCGATGCCGGCGGGCTTACGTTCGACTATCACTTGCGTCCCGGCATCGTGCGCACCAGCAACGCGATCGCGCTGATGCGCTCGATAGGGCTTAAGGTGTGAACATGAAAGTCAGAAGTCAGAAGTCAGAAGTCAGAAGTCAGAAGTCAGAAGTCAGAAGTCAGAAGTAAGAAGTCAGAAGTCCGGGAGGACACGTTCCATACTTCTGACTTTTGACTTCCAACTTCTGACTTTACTTGTGGAACTGGTAGCCGAACGTGATGCAGAAGTTGTGGACGTTTGCCAGGTCCGTGAACACCGGCGCATATTCGGCGCCGACTTGCAGGTTGTGATGCCCGCGATCGAAAACGGTGACGCCCACCCCGAGAATCAGGCCGACGCCAATTTCCGATTCCGTCGCGAACTCCCAATTCCAATAGCCCATGCCGCCGCCTGCTTCAATGTGGAACAGGTCCGAAAGCCAGTACTGCATGGTCCCGCCCAGGACGCCGGATGTCTGTTTACCGGAGAGGTCGTAGTTGACGTTGGTTCCCGAGAATCGACCCAACACCGCGATCTTGTTGTTGATGAATGCGCCGATGCCCAGATTCGCGCCGCCAAACCCGACGGCCGTTTCTTGAAGCGATGCGTCGTGCTGGACGCCCACACCGAGATTCACCAGGATGGTGAAGCCGTGTCGTTCCACGGCTGCCTGGGCCGGCGACAGGCGATTGACGCCGGCCGAGGCCGCGGCTGTCGGGCCTGACACGGGCGCGAAGCTGACATTGCGCCACAGACCGGAAGGGCTGGCGGGCGCAGCCGTTTGTCCGAACACGGGCGTGGCGGCGAGCAGCACGGCGACGACGAACATGGCGCAACGTTTCATTAAGTAGCCCTCCTGTTATTTCTTGCCGAACTTGAACACGCCGCCCGCGGTGAATCGCGTGATGGTGTCCCAGTCGCCGTCGTTCACCGAACCCCAGACATTGAATTCAGCCTTCGCATCGAACTTGTCGTTCAGCCTGATCTGAACGCCGCCGCCGCCGCCGATCAGAAAATCGGTGCCGTTCGGGTAGAGCGACGACGTGGGGCTCCAGAGCATCGCGCCGGCCGTGGCCTGCGCGTAGGGCGAAATCCGAGAGGTCCGCAGAAATCGTTCGCGGACGCCGCCCACGATCGACAGGTCGTCCTCGATTTCCGGAAACCGGCTCCAGCCGAGGTCGCCAATGATCGACAGGGCAGTCGTCGGCGCCTTGTGCACGACCTGACCAAAATCAATCGCGAAGCCCTTGCCGTCGCAGAATCCGCTCTGCCATTTCAGGCAATTGAACGTCGCCCCGACTTCCATGTTCTGCGCCGTGGCGGGCGCCGCCACCCACAGCAGGATTGCGGCCGCTCCCAGGAATTTCGCTGCTGTCTTCTTCACGTTTCAGATCTCCCGCTGACAGACGTAATCGGTTCGGCCAAAGTTCATCGATGATGGCGTTTCCGCCGCGTTCTGACAAGAAAAAAGCCGCCTCCCCGGGAGGGAAGGCGGCTGTGTCGATTGCAGCCCGTTCTGTCGTTAGAACAGGTACTTGATGCTGAACATCACGCGGTAGACGTCCGACAGGCCGGCCGTCCGTTCGTATGTGTGATCCATCAGCGCGCCGTTGACGACGCGCAGGCGGTAGGTCAGTCGTCCCTGGGCGTCGGCGACCGGGTTGGTCAGCGGTTGCGAATTCACCAGGCGCTGGCTGACGCCCCAGTCGCTGTTGAGCAGGTTCGTGAAGTTGTCGATGTCCACACGGAACTGGAACGTGTGACGCGTGGAACCCGTCTTGAACGCGAAGTCCTGAGAGGCGCTGAAGTCCATGCGATGGACGAGCGGCAGAAACATCGCGTTTCGACCCACGTACTCGCCGCGATGCTTGCTGAGGTACGGATCCTGCAGGATATAAGCCTCCCACGCGGCGGTCTGTTGAGCGGCCGTGAACGTGACGCCGGAGTCCGTGAACTCATTGAAATACATTTCGCTGGTGTCGCGCGGGATGTAGATCAAGTCGTTGGCGGCCGCGGCGTCGCCGTTGACGTCGGCCGCATGGGTGTAGTTGGCCTGGCCGATCGTCCGGCTCTCCCAGTAGAGGGACACGACTGAGGCGCCGAACGAGAAGAAGTTGTGGCTGTAGGACCCGACCGCGAACCACCGGTGGCCCGGCGAGGCCGTCGAGAACGACAGTCCGGGGTTGTTCGGATCACCCGAAATCTGGTTGGCATTCCAGGAGTTGACGGCAATCGAGCCGGGATCGATGGTGTTCTTGGCTTCGCCATAGGAGTACGCCGTTTTGAGCCACACACCCGCTCGGTACCGCTTCTCCACCGTGGCGGCGATATTCCACTGCCGGCCGATGTTCTGGTTCTTCAGCACGATCGCGCTCGTAATCACGTTGCCCAGGGCGTTGTTGATGCGGTTCTGGCACGGCCCAGCCGTTGGCGCATTGCACGAGGTGCCGACCCAGCGCGGACGCGAATCCGCGCCGGTGTACGCCGACTGTGCGACCGGCAGGTTGGCGTTGATGTAGTAGATGCCATTGATGTCGCTGTTGTAGATGGCCTCGAACGTGCCCGAGAACCCACCCGGCAGCTTCTGGTCGATCGCGATGTTCGTGCGCCAGGTCTGCGGGAACGTGAAGCCATTGTCGACCAGCGCCAGGGCGTAGCTCGACGCCGGTGCACCGCTAATACTGGTCGGCTTGTAATGGTCGGGGTCCGGATTAAACGGCCGGGCGAACGTGTTGTCCAATTGTTCTGAGCCCGTCAGCATCCCGGTGTTGCCAATCTGGTTGGAGATCCACACGTAGGCCGGCTTGCCGCTGAAGATGCCTGAACCGCCGCGAATCTGGGTCGTGCGATTACCGTTGACGTCCCAGTTGACACCGACGCGCGGCGACCACAACGACTTGGTCTCCGGCAGCTCGCCCGACTTGTACTGCACGGGGTTGTGGAATTCGTCCAGGAACGTTGCCGCGTCCGCGTTAGGGTTGGTGTAGCCCGTGTCGCCGAAGATGGCCGAGTCCCACCGCAGGCCGATGTTCAGCGACAGGTTGCTCCGTACGCGCCAGTCATCCTGCACATAGCCACTCAGGTAGAACACCTTCAGCGGCTGGACCGGTTCGTCCTGTCCTTGGATATTGCTCCAGGCCACCGCGAACCGCCGCAGGCTCACGGGCGAGACCGTTCGGTTCGGATCGGCCAGGAATCCGTTCACATCCGTGTAGAAGTCGGCCAGCGAGTTGTAGCTGTAGAAGCTCTGCGAGTTGGGAAAGAAGACGTTGATCGAGTTATAGCGCTCGGCCGCCGCGCCGAACGTCAGCGTGTGGTCCTTGGCAAACTCCTGGAAGTTGTTCTGAATCTGGAACGTCTTGTACTGGAGCTGATTCTTCGGGGTGAACGGTTCGAACCCGAACGTCGTGTACACCGTGCCGGTGTTCAGGATATCCACCAACGGAAAGATCGTATCCGTCTTGTACGCGCGGTCCTCGTTCTGTGACGTCCAGCCCACCAGCAGGTTGTTCGCCATATTCGTGCCGATGATCGAGTTCCACTCGCCGACAATCGACCGGATGTTTTCGAGCTGGCCGTAGTTCGAGTTCTCGAAGTTCAGCGCCTGCGTGTTGCCCCGGCGCGAGCCGCTGACCGTGCCCGAATTCGACGAGAGAATGTCCGTCTGCGAATCCAGGTGGTTGTAGCGGACGACGACCTTGTTACGGTCGTTGAGGTTCAGATCGGTCTTGAGCAGGAAGCGGACCGCCGGCGTGTTGAAATCGAAGCCCTGGTAGGCGCCGGTATCGTAGCCAAGGTTGGTCTTGAGAAACGCACTCAATTGATCAAGGTCCGACGCCAGCACGCGCGTGATGCTGCCGCCGACCGTTTCCGTGCCCGTGTTGGCGCGGAACGTGGTGCCTGGCTGCGTGAAGATTTCGTTCTCGTAGTTCACGAAGAAGAACGCCTTGTTCTTCTGGATCGGCCCCGATGCCAGGCCGCCGACGTTGCGGAAATCGAAGGTGCCGGGATTCACCGTGGCACCACGGGCCGTCGTGCCGACCACCGACTCGTTCCGCGTCGAGTAGTTGAAGCCGCCGTGCCAGGTGTTGCTGCCGCTGCGCGTGACCGTGTTGACCGACGCACCGACGAAATTGCCCTGCCGCACGTCGTAGGGCGCGATGTTGACCTGCACTTCTTCGATGGCCGCCAGCGAAATCGGCGCGACACCTGACGTATCGCCAGGGGAGTTGCGCAACCCGAACGAGTTGTTGAAGTACGACCCGTCCACCATGATGTTGTTGAATCGGCTGTCCTGGCCGCCGAACGACAGCGTGCCGCCCGACTGCGGCGTGAGGCGCGTGATGTCATTCAATCGTCCACCGACCGTCGGCAACGAGGCGAGCTGTTCGCGCGTGACCGTCGTCGCGGCGCCCGTGCGGCTCGAGTTGAACGTCGTGTCCGACTGGCCCTGCACTTCCACGGCTTCCTGCACGACGGGCTGCACGTCGAACGACAGATCCGTGGCCGTGCCCAGGTTGACGGTCACGTTGTCCTGCGTCTGAGCCTTGAAGGCCACCGTCGTAGCGCCGCTGCCAGTCGCCGGTGCGACCACGACGGAGTACGGGCCGCCGACACGCATGTTCGGCAACACGAATCGTCCGTCTGCGCGCGTCACGCCTTCATACGTCGTGCCCGACGGCACGTGAATGGCGGTGACCGTCGCGCCGACGACCGGACGCTTCTGTGCGTCCATGACGATGCCCGTGATGGTGCCCGTGGTCGTGCCCTGCGAAAACGCGGGGCGCGGGAGGACGAGTGCGACGAGAACCGCGAGCGCGGCGATTCCGGCAACACGGCGCAGCAGATGTTGTGACAGTCGAATCATTGAATACTCCAGCGTGAAAAACTCAGCGCGAATGGCCAACGCAAAAAAAGCTCGGCGTGACGTGCCGTGTGATCGAAAAAGGCTTGTTGTTCGGGCGAGGCAGGTTCCTCGCCAAAGCGGGGAGAGTATAGCTCAGGGCAGGCCGAGGTTAACGTTGCAGCCGCGTCTCTCTGTCGTGACAACCGACGCCGATCCGCCCAGCCGTTCGGCAGCGGCACGAGCCGCGGAGGCGCCGACGCCCGCCAGCCAGCCGCCAGGGCGGCTCGACCAGTCCATATCGAAGAACCGGGCGGCGCCGCCGGCCGGCACAGGCGCACTATCCTGTGTCACGTCAATAGTTAGAGACCGATCGTCGCCGGGCACCAGGGCGGCCCTGACTCGGATCACGGCCCCCTCGGTGCCGGAAAGCAGGCCCAATTGCGCCAGGATGGCCCCGGCGACGCCGGCGGACACGGCGATATCCGGCTGGAGGACGCCAGCAGCGTCGGCTGCGACGTGCAATTCGAGACCCACGCCCATCAGCCGGCATTCCACCGCAAGCCGCTCACGCACCTGCGTCAGGATCTCGCCAAGTGGGCGCCGGCGCGCGTTGTCGTCAGCCTCGCCGCCCGCAAGCAGTGCATTGGCGCGCAACAGCCAGGACGCGCGTGTCGCCTGAGCCTTGATCAAATCCAGGCCGACCCGGCGCATGAGTGCAGACTTGTCGGACGTCAGCAACGCGGCTGCGGATTCGATGGCCGCGACGTCTTCCGACAATTGATCGAGCAGGCGCGGATTCGTCGCGCTGGGCCGCCCGACGGGATCGCCGACATTCGCTCGACCTGACTCCCGTCCGCGATCGGCGCGGGACGCGCCGGACAGCGAGTCCACATAGTGCGCATCCGCGCGCATGCGGTAGCCGGGCGGCAGGCCTTCCCGTTCGACTCTTCCTGTTTCCGGACCGGAGAAATCTGCGGACTCGAACTCTGACACATGCACTCCCGCGAAAAACCTGGTCGGACGAAAACGCGATCGTAGCACACGGGTGTAGCATTGCGGACGGGGCCCAACAACAGTCGTGCCGCGTGTGGTGACGGACTACGAAGCGCATTTGTTCGGCGAGGGCCGGTGGCTGGATGCGTGGCGCAAGATGGGCGCCCGTCCGGCTGAGGTTGGCGGCCGATCTGGTTACACGTTCGTCGTCTGGGCGCCCAACGCCTACGCGGTCTCCGTCGTCGGCGACTTCAATGAGTGGGATGAAAGCCGGCATCCGCTCCAAAGCCTCGGGGTGAGCGGCCTGTGGGAAGCGTTCATTCCCGACGTCCCGTCTGGTGCGCTCTACAAGTTCAAGATTCGTTCGCCGTTCGGCGTGTTCTCAAAGGCCGATCCGTATGGTCTCGTCGCGGAACGTCCGCCGCAAACCGCCTCGGTCACGGCCGGTTTCGGTGCACACACGTGGCAGGACGCGGCGTGGATGGCCGACCGCGCGTCGGGTGGCACGCCCCTCGATCGACCGATGGCGATCTACGAAGTCCATGCGGGATCGTGGCGGCGGAATCCGCTCGAAGGTTTCAGGTCACTCACCTGGCGCGAACTCACGGCGGAACTCGTGCCGTACACCGCACAGATGGGCTTCACGCACATCGAACTGATGCCCGTCATGGAGCATCCGTTCGAGGGATCGTGGGGCTATCAAGTCTCGGGATTCTTTGCGCCGACCAGCCGCCTTGGATCGCCTGATGACTTTCGCGCGTTTGTCGACGCCTGCCATGCCGCGGGCATCGGAGTGATCCTCGACTGGGTGCCCGGCCATTTTCCGAAAGACGATTTCGCGCTCGCGAAATTCGACGGCAGCGCGCTTTACGAACACGAGGATCCCAAGCAAGGCGAGCACCGCGACTGGGGCACACTCATCTTCAACTATGGCCGGCATGAAGTCCGGAATTTCCTGCTGACCAACGCGCTGTACTGGCTGGAATCATTCCACCTGGACGGTCTGCGCGTGGACGCGGTGGCCTCGATGCTGTACCAGGATTATTCCCGCGAGCCCGGCGAATGGGTACCCAACAAGTTCGGCGGCCGCGAAAACCTGGAAGCGATCGACTTCCTTCGCGAGTTGAACACGACGACGCACGGTGAGTTTCCGGGGACGATTACGCTCGCGGAGGAGTCCACGGCATTTCCAGCCGTCAGCCGGCCGACCTGGGTCGGCGGTCTTGGATTCACCTTCAAGTGGAATATGGGCTGGATGCACGACATCCTGACCTACATCGCCAAGGATCCCATCTATCGCCGGTGGGAACATCAGCATCTGACGTTCTCGATGCTCTACGCCTTCAACGAAAACTTTGTGCTGCCGTTCTCGCACGACGAAGTGGTACACGGCAAAGGGTCGATGATGCAGAAAGTGCCGGGTGACGAGTGGCAGAAGGCCGCGACCCTGCGGCTGCTGTACGCGTTCATGACCGTGCACCCCGGCAAGAAGCTGATGTTCATGGGCAACGAGTTCGGCCAGTGGCGCGAGTGGAATCACGATGATTCGCTCGAATGGTCGCTGCTCGAGCAGCCGCGGCATGCGGGCCTTCAGCGGTTTGTGCAGGATCTGAACGCGCTCTATCAGCGGCAGCCGGCGCTCTATGAGATCGATTTCGAACCGGGCGGATTCGAGTGGATCGATTGCAATGACCACGAGGCGAGCGTGATTTCGCTGATCCGCCGTGCCGCCGATCCGGAGGACTGGGTGGTCGCGGTCCTCAATTGGACGCCGATCGTCCGGCACGGCTACCGGGTCGGCGTGCCGGCGCCCGGACACTACGCGGAACTGCTCAACAGCGATGCGGAGGTCTATGCAGGCGGCAACATCGGCAACCAGGGCGGCCTCGATACGGAACCTGTGTCCGCACACGGCCATGCCCAGTCGCTGACGCTGACGCTCCCGCCGCTCGGCGCAGTGCTGTTCAAGCTTCGCACGGCGACGGAAGACGCGTGAGGATCCTGTTTCTCCTCGTGTTGGCGTCCGCGTCGGTCCTTGCCCAAACACCGTCGGCGAAACCGGCCGTGACGGTCGACATCAGGAACGGCGCGAGCGTACGCGGCAAATACGTCGCGTTGCTCGCCGGCACGAGTGAGGATCACGTCTCGCCTGGCGGGACCATCACACTGATGCTGCGCGCGACGCCGGGCCAGAAAATGCACGTCTATGCGCCGGGCCAGCAGGGCTATACGCCGGTCGCGCTGACACTACAGAAGGATGCCGCCTACCGCGCGCGACCCGTTGTGTATCCCGCATCCACGTTGTTCGAGTTCGCGCCGCTGAACGAAAAGGTCAAGGTCTACGACGCACCGTTCACACTGACGCAAGTCGTCACGATTGCCGCGACGGCTGAAGTGAAACGCCGCGCGGCCGCCGGCGAAGCGCTGATGATCAAAGGCGCGTTCAGCTACCAGGCGTGCGACGACACGATCTGCTACCGGCCGGAGAAGCTCGCGGTCGAGTGGACTATCAAACTGGCGTCCGGTCGGGACTAGAATGCGCACGTGCCACTAACAGCCGGTACTCGCCTTGGGCCATATGAGATTCTCAGCGCCATTGGTGCTGGCGGCATGGGCGAGGTCTATCGTGCTCGCGACACCAAACTTGATCGGGACGTGGCGATCAAGGTTCTGCCGCCGAATCTGTCCGCCGATCCCGAAGCGCTCGCGCGATTCGAGCGCGAGGCCAAGGCGGTCGCGGCGCTCTCCCATCCGAACATTCTGTCGATCCACGACTATGGCCGGGATGGCACCGTGTCCTACGCGGCGATGGAATTGCTCGAAGGCGCGACGCTGCGGGAACGGCTCTCGTCTGGCGCCCTGCCGGCCAAGAAAGTCGTCCAGATCGGTGTCGATATCGCACAGGGTCTTGCGGCCGCACACGCGCGCGGCATCGTCCATCGCGATCTGAAACCCGAAAACGTGTTCGTGACGACCGATGGCCGTGTGAAGATTCTCGATTTCGGTCTCGCGCGGCCGATGGCGATGGGGGGCGACCTGACGAATTCGCCCACGGCGTTGCAGCAGACGGATCCTGGAACCGTGCTGGGCACGGTCGGCTACATGTCGCCGGAGCAGGTGAAAGGGCAGCCGGCCGATCACCGATCGGACGTGTTCTCGCTCGGATGCGTGCTGTATGAATTGGCGACCGGCCGTCGCGCGTTCCAGCGCGAGACCGCCGCCGAAACGATGACGGCGATTCTGCGCGAGGACGCGCCCGATCTTTCGCGCGATAGCGGCGCGTCGCCCGCGGCGATCGAGCCGGTCATCCGCCACTGTCTCGAGAAGCAGCCGGATGAACGCTTTCAATCTGCGCGCGATCTCGCGTTTGCGCTGCAGTCGCTGTCGGGCACGACGATTTCCAGTTCGTCGGGCGCGAAACTCTCAGCGGGCCGGACGGCCGAAGAGAGACGTCGGATTCCGCTGGTGCCGATCGCGACCGCGGCCGTCCTGATTGCCGCGGCGTTCGTCGCCGGGGGCATGCTTGCGCCGGCCGCGTCGACCCCCTCGGCGCCTGTCACGTTTCATCAACTCACAGACGATGCCGGCGTGGAGTCGGATCCGACGATGTCACCGGATGGCGTTTCGGTGGCGTTTACGAAACTGGTCAAGGGCCAGTCCGACATCTACGTGCAGCGCATTGGCGGTCGCACGGCGATTCCCATCGCGGCCGATCCCGTTCGCGGCGAGAGCGCGCCCGCGTTTTCGCCCGACGGCGCCTTGGTTGCGTTTCATGTGTCCGGCAAGGGCGGCATTTTCATCGCGGGTGCGACAGGTGAGTCGGCGCGGCGTGTCACCGACTTTGGCTTCCATCCCGCCTGGTCGCCGGATGGGCTCCGCCTTGTGTTTTGCTCGGAAGAGATTTTCAGTCCACAGTCGCGGTCATCGGTGAGCGCGTTGTGGGTCGTGGAGGCGAAAGGTGGCGCGCCGCACAAGATCCTCGACGGCGATGCCGTCCAGCCGGTATGGTCGCCGTCCGGCAAACGGATCGCGTATTGGGCATCGGACAGCGGTCAGCGCGATCTGTACTCCATTCCGGCTGAGGGTGGTGCTCGGGAGGCGCTGACGGATGACGCGCCGCTCGATTGGAGTCCGGCGTGGTCAGCCGACGGCCGCTTCCTGTATTTCTCGAGCGATCGCGGTGGCGCCCTGAACATCTGGCGCATCGGGATCGATGAAGCGACCGGCCGCCCTCGCGGCGCACCTGAGCCGGTCACTGCCGGCGTGACGGCCGCGGGCCAGCCCAGCCTGTCCAAGGACGGGTCGAAGCTCGTCTTTCGATCGGCGACCTTCGACGTGAATCCGGTCGCGCTCTCGTTCGATCCGGCGACGGAGCGAGTCGGGACACCGCGAGTGATCCTCGATCGGACCGGCGTCCTCCATCCCACGGGCGTGTCTCCGGACGGGCAATGGATCGTCTTCAGCAATCTGCTCGAACGCCAGGAAGACGTGTTCATTGCGCACCCGGATGGCACAGAAATGCGGCGCCTGACGGATGACCTCTTCAAGGACCGTCTGCCGGTGTGGTCGCCCGACGGCAAGGAGCTGGCCTTCTATTCAAACCGGACAGGCAACTACGGCATTTGGGCGATCAAGCCGGATGGCAGCGGGCTGCGTCCGCTCACGGAGGAGGCGCCGACACCGCAGAATGCACTTCTATATCCCGTGTACTCGCCGACCGGCGATCGCATGGTCGCGAGTCGGGTCCGCAGTCCCGAGACCTTCATGTTCGATCCGCACCGTGCGTGGTCGGCGCAGAAGCCGGAACGTCTGCCGACGACGCTGCCGGATGGCTCGTGGATCAATCCGTCGGCCTGGTCACCGAATGGTCGGTTGCTACTCGGTACCATTTCCTCGGCCGCTGGAACCACGGTCGGCATCGGCGTTTACGATCTCGAGACGCGGAAAGTACGAGTCGCGTATGCCGGCCCGACGCCAGGTTTCGGCATGGCGTGGCTCGCCGACAGCCGTCGGATCGTCTTTGGGTTTGCCGACGGACTGTCGCTCGTGGATGTCGAAACCGGCCAGCGTCGCGAGATTCTGCCGAATCTTGCGGCCGGCTTCGTGACCGTGTCCTCGGACAACAAGACCATCTACGTGGGCCAGGGCCGGCAACAGGCGGATCTGTGGGTCGCCGAGCTCACGGCGAAGTCCAAATGATCGGGATCACACGCCGTTCGTTTCTTGGTGCGACGGGTTTCGCCGGTGTCGCACTCGCCAGCCGGGCGCTTGAATCCCGCGCAGCGATCGACGCGCAGACGGATCTGCGCCGGCCCGGCGGATCGCCCGACCTCGTCGCGCAGGACGAATCGTATTGGCGCCGCGTGGCCGCCAACTATCAAGTGTCCTCAAGGTTCACCAATCTCGAGGCTGGCTTCTTCGGCATGATGGCGGCCCCCGTCCTCGCGGCGTATCACCGTCATATCGATCAGGTGAACGTCGAGAGTTCGTACTACGCGCGCCGCACCTATCCGGCGGAGTTGGAGAAGGCGCGCGCGCGTGTGGCCGGGTTTCTCGGAGTCACGGCGGCAGAGGTTGTCCTCACCCGGGGCGCCACCGAAGCGCTGCAATGCCTGATCGCGCAATACA
>Ga0315912_10000872_pt1 | contig 43642 bp, 29 predicted proteins | sample VfabasoilMG_FD_204469 | JGI IMG/M metagenome (GOLD analysis project Ga0315912, IMG submission 204469) | Garden soil microbial communities collected in Santa Monica, California, United States - V. faba soil | ecosystem: Environmental > Terrestrial > Soil > Garden | place: USA: California... | reverse complement strand
GTCCATTTGAAATATTTCACCTGTGTTTTTACTAAAATACAATTTGGAATTATCACAGGAAAATGAAACGCCATGAAAATACTGACCTGTTGTTAAGGGCATCGGCCCTGCTAGATCACTGAGGTAATCAGAAATAATACCTGTTTGGTTATTAAAATGGAAAATGGCAACGCCACTAAGCATAACTGCCGGATTCCCACTTACCCCCCTATTATTAATAGTCATGGCCAACATATTTCCATCGGTTGAGAATTTCATTATTCCTAAAGCTGGTTCTAATCCAGTAAAGTGTACACCTGCATGAGAAATAACGGGAGGCAAAATGCCTGAAGAAGTGACTAAATAGGATTTAAAAACATCATCTGTGTCATTGTGAACAACAATCCATACATCACAATTATTAGAATGATGTACTGCAGTAATTTGTTCATGAATTGAGGAAGACGAATCTAAATATACTTCATTATATCCTGGTTGAACCCCACCATTTCCTGAATTTAATTTTGTATTAAATAAAGTGTACTTAATTCCAAAGTAAGAATTATAAACTAAAAAAATATAATACAGCGAGTCATTGCCTGGCATTGGTATGGAAAGGCTTGCGAAATTATCATCCGGAAAGGAATCAATAATTGAATTATCTCCACCATAAATGTATTTGGCATCACAATAAAATAGCAATGAACCACTATCTTTCTGGCACATTGAAGATGTTTCAAAAAAACCTGACGAAGATTGCAAAAAACTTAAAGGTGAGTTGAAATTTATTGCTGAACTATCTCCAAATGTCCAAATATTGGCTCGCTTTTGCCCGGCGGCCAATAGTGAAGCGCATAGAAAGAGTAAAAGAGAAAAGCGACGCATGAATGCAATTTAATAATTTGCCTGACATGCCTGATATTTGACGGTAATGTCTAAAAAAAAGGCGCCCGCCCCGCGCATACAGGACGAGCACCAGCTAACATAAAACAAAACAACACACAAAAAAAATCCAAAAGAACCGGGCGAATGGGGGTGCCCGGGTACGTATAATTTCGTAGAGAAATTCCTGGGAGAGTTATATTATTTATTCATAGAATATGTTTACGGTTTACAGTTTGCAGTTTGCAGTTTGCAGTTTGCAGTTCACAGTTCAATAGTTCAATAGTTCACAGTGCACAGTAGGAGTTGGTTCTTTTCATTTTTATTCTTCATCACCTCGTTACCTAGTCACTTAGTCACCTCGTTACCTAGTCACTTAGTCACCTCGTTACTTAGTCACCTAGCCACCTCACGAAGCTTGCCGGTGGTTTAAGTGATCCGATATCCTCATCAGCGTTTCCACTTCCAGGGGTTTCATATAGTACCCGGCTACGTGCGGGTGATTCAGGGCTTCTTTTTTTTGTTTCTCAATTTCCGTGGAGCAAACCATGATGATGCGGCAATTGTTTTTATACGTCGTGCTTAACTTTTCAAAATCGTCCAGGAATTCCAGTCCCGTCATCGGCGACATGTTTACATCGAGAAAGATCAGTTCCGGCAAGGGGTTCTTCGAAGTCGCGCTGTTCGTCAGTATTTCCATGGCCTTTTCACCCGATTCGGCTTCGGCAATTTCCTTGGCCGGCAAAACCTTGATCAGGTTTTTGCGGAGGATGAAACGGTCAACGTCATTGTCATCTACGATAAGTATGCGCTTAACGAAATTAATTCCTTTGACTTGTGGTTGTGGTTCCATGTTGGTTGTTGTTAGATGTTAGGTTGGTTAGCTACATATTTTTGTTTTTGATTCAAGGGGTTTTTAGAATTGTGTTTTGTCTTCGTGGTGACTGACCATTGACCATTGACCACTGACGATCGACCATTGTCTATGGACTTTTTTTTGACTTTTGACTTCTGACTTTTGACTTTTGACTTTTGACTTCTGACTTCAGCCCTCTGCCTTCCGTCTTCAGCCCTCCTGTTGCCAGGATGTATGATCAGTTAATAAACTGCTCCAGCATCCTGTCGTTTAGCTGTTTCGGGAAATACTGCACCACGTTTCTGTTCATCAGGCATTTCTTACGGTCCTTTTCATTGGTGGCGGAAGTGAGGATGACGATTTTGCAGCGCTTGCGGGTAAAGTCATTCAGTTCGCTGAAGCGGCTCAGGAACTCAAAACCATTCAGGTCCAGGTTCAGGAATACCAGGTCAGGAACATCGTTTAATTTCCTGGTCTTGGAAATGCATTCCAGGGCAGATGCGGAAGAACTAAAGAGAGTAAGCTCTTCGGCAAAATCTCTTTTGCTTAACAGTTCCGCATTGTTCAGGCTATCCAACGTATTGTTGTCAACCATGAATACTTTCTGGAATTTCCGGGGCTGACCTTGATGCGCGATCGGCTCCATTTCGAAGGAATTGATGTGGATGGCTTGCATGTCGTTAGGGTTTTAATGTTTTGATGATGTAAAACTACCCCCGTCATGAGCCTAAAAAAAGGGACAAATACCATAAAACAGGACATCATAATAAATGCAAATATTGATAAATAATGAAAAAATAGGCATATTATTTCCATATTATGGAAATAATTGCCTATATTTCGGACATCAATGGAGTAATTTATTATTCTACTCCGTCTGTTCCATCAAATATGATGATAGCATCTAACGCAGGTTCGCCACCCAATTTCTCAAATGATTCATTAGTCCGGGTCTTGTCCTTGGCCATGTTTACATCACCCTCTTTAACCTGGAGTGCTCCAGAATCGAGTTGAGTAAAGCTAATTCCGCACATCATTAAAATGGACATAAATAGTTGTAACATAATGTTGGTGTTTTTAGGCAAATTAGCCAGAGTGCCTAAGCCAAAGCGGTCGAAACCGATTCAAATCTTACATTGAATAGAAATCTCAAAAAGTCACGCAGATGAATTCACTAAATCATCTTAATAAAATTATTAAGCGTTTAAAAAGCCATGAAATTGAAAATCTTAACTCCTACCTGCATGCTTTTAAGGTGAATCACATGAATCCCGAGTCCAGGAGTGCCAATCTTATTGAATTACTTGCAGATGATAAGCAACCGAAAATGCCTGAAGTACTTCAATTTAAAATATATGGTAAAACAAATATGCCTGCTTTTGAAAGATTAGTGAGGCGAACTCGAGACAAAGTATATGAATCTTTGCTCCTTGAAAATAACCTTAGAAATGAGCAGTCCCATTCAATTCGAAATCGTGTAGGTTATGATCTACGCAAGAAACTAATTGAAGCTGAAATAATGGCTTCACGGGGTTTGACTGAAGATAATGAAACCTTATATGAATATATGCTTAACAAGGCAAGTCAATATGAGTTTTATGACATTGTTCTTGAAATACTATATACCAAACATACATTTTCCTCATTTCGCTATGGAATAAAAAGAATTAACAAAATCGCAAGTGAAATTCGTAAATATGAAAAAATCAGAAGTGCTGTAAATAATGCACGAATTACATTCGACAGTTTTGGCGCACGAATAAATTTCTCTGCCTCGCCTGATGAATATTCCAAAGACTTGCCAAAAGCTATTGATAAACTAGAGAAGGACTACCAGGATACGAATTCTCCAACAATAGGTTATTATTTGTATTTACTTCAAACGGAACAATTCCAGCAGTTCAACGAATTGGAGAATGCAAATATAACCCTATTGAAATTGGCAGAGTTGTTAAAATTAAGCCCGTCAGTTCGATCCGAAACCAGACTTGGTCATGCATATATTAATATTGCGAATAATGAAATGTTAAGATTCAAGTTCGAAAGTGGATTGGAATATGCTGATACAGCTATTCAATATGTAAAAAATACAACTGTGAATTTGAATGTAGTGCGTGAGGCTCAATTCATGCTGTATCTCTTTAGTCAAAATTTTTTAGAAGCTGAAAAATTAATTGCATTATTATATCAATTGTCTGCTATGCAAAAGACCTCTTTCTTGTTTTATAAAAGGACCTTTCTATTTGCCTGCCTGAAAAATCTACAAGGCGACTATAAGCGTTCAGAAGAATTGCTAAATGAAGTAAGAGAAATAGAAAAGGATAAGGAAGGCTGGAACATTGGAATACGTCTGCTTCAAATAATGAACTTAGTCGATAGGGGGAAGTCTGAATTATTGGAAAGCCACGTAACAAATATGAAAAAATATCTGCTTCGCCTGAAAGGCCAGACACAGGCCCGCAAGCGGTATTCCGTAATAGTTCGAATCCTCACACGGTTTATGAACGATAACTACCAGTTTCGAAAAACCTATAAAAGAAGCCAGAAGTATTTTGACCTGCTCGCTTCTGACGATGCCAACTATTCCTGGTCGGTGAAAGGACATGAAGTAATTGCCTTCCACGAATGGTTTATATCACGGATGGAATTCAGGAAGTACTCGTATAAAAATTTGTTTGCAGCGTCGGACTCATCGAACCCTTCACCAGGGGCAGTAGAGAGTAGGCAGTAAGCAGTGGGCAGTAGGCAGTAGGCAGTAGGCAGTAGGCAGGAGTAATCAATTAGCTAATTGGCAAATTAGCTAATAAAGCGCAAGCCGAGGGAGATTGCTTCGTCGGTTGCGGGCATATTAAATGGATGTAGCATATTACTGGCGCAACCTCCTCGCAATGACGAGTATTTAATATGATGGGTGTCAAAAAGGTCAGGGGGAAAAGGACGCCGCTGCGCCCTTTTCCCCCTGACCTTTTTGACAACTCACGCAAACCAGCCCGTCATTGCGAGGCAATTGCACTCGCATGTTGAATCGAACAAAAACCCGATCGCAATTGCCGAAGCAATCTCCTGCAGGATAGCAGAATATTATTTTGGGTCGAATAAAATTGAATAATCTGACTAACATTCAAAAAGATTCTTCCAGAATGACGAATTAGTGGATGGTTTTCCTACCGGACAATTCCCAAATTCTCAAATTCTCAAATCTCCAAATCATTCGTAGATTCGTACAAATTCGTCCTTCTCCGCTAAAGCTTTGAAGGATAAAATATTCCTAGATGTCCCTCATCCTGCCCATCGATAAGTTCCTCCCGGAGTGCCGGTCCTCCAAACCGCTGCTTATCGATGCCCGCAGCCCCTCAGAATACAACCATGCCCATATCCCGGGTGCCATAAATCTTCCGCTACTCAACGACGAACACCGGGCCATCGTCGGCAAGACATTTAAAAAACTCGGAAGAGAGGCGGCCGTAATGAAAGGATTTGACCTGGTAGGTCCCCGGTTCGGCGATATTGTGCGGGAAGTAAAATCCCAAACAACGGGCCGTGAAGTTTTTGTGTATTGCTGGCGCGGCGGACTGCGCAGCAACATCATCGGATGGATACTGAGCACAGGCGGCTTCCGGACTACCGTCCTGAAAGCAGGATACAAAAGCTACAGGCGATGGGTGCTGGAAGAATTAAATAAACCCAGGACATTCCACGTTTTGGGTGGCCGAACGGGCTCAGGAAAAACGGAAGTATTAAATGCCATGGGAAAGTACGTGCATGTCGTCGACCTGGAGGCGCATGCCCATCACAAAGGCTCGGCCTTCGGGCATTTGGGACAATTGCCCCAGCCCGGCAATGAAACCTATGAAAATATCCTGGCGGAAATATTTTCTGCCATCCCGTTAAATGAAACGATCTGGCTGGAAAATGAAAGCCGCAACATCGGCTCCGTGAAATTGCCCGATAAGATCTATGAAGGCATCCGGGATTCATTCACGGTAGAAATGATCCTGGGCCTGGAAGAAAGAAAAAAGAGGATCCTTAAAGAGTACGGCATTTTCCCTGCCGCGCTGCTGGCGGAGACGACAAAAAGAGTACGGAAGCGATTGGGAGAAGTGCGCCTGCGTGAAGCCATCGGGTATTTAGAGGAAGGCAACCTGGATGCCTGGACTGAATTGATGCTGGTTTATTACGACAGGATGTACAATTTCGGCATGGAACAACGGCAGGCCAACTCCGTTTTGCAAGTCGACATCAACCCGCTGAACGATGCCGATGCGGCAGCACGAAAAATTCTGGACAGCGTGTCATCTTTTAAAATAAAACAACCGGCATGATGGCGGAGGAACAGGTAAAACTTACTCAATTTAGCCACGGTTCAGGTTGTGGCTGTAAGATTGCACCCGGTGTGCTGGAGGAGATTTTGAAGCACAGCGGATCACAACAAACTTTCAGGGACTTGTTGGTAGGTTATGAATCAAATGACGATGCCGCCGTTTACCGTCTCAATAACGGTACCTGCCTGGTCAGCACCACCGATTTTTTTACGCCCATCGTCGACGATGCCTTCACCTTTGGACGCGCCGCCGCCGCCAATGCTCTCAGCGACATCTATGCCATGGGAGGAAAGCCGCTGCTGGCAGTAGCCATACTTGGCTGGCCTGTAGAAAAGCTCCCGCCGGCGCTGGCCTCCCGCGTGTTGGAAGGCGGCAGGGCTGCCTGCGCCGAGGTGTCCATACCCCTGGCGGGAGGACATAGCATCGATTCGCCCGAACCGTTTTTCGGCCTGGCCGTAAGCGGTCTTGTCGATGAAAAACGCATCCTTCGGAATAATACTGCGAAGGAGGGCGATCTTCTTTTTCTCACGAAGCCCATTGGTACCGGTATCTTGTCCTCAGCCATGAAGCGCGGCAAGCTGTTGCCGGCTCATGAAAAAGTGCTGTGCCTCAACCTCACGGCCATCAATACCATCGGCGCCGAACTGGCTGATGTCGAAGGCGTACATTCCGTCACCGATATCACCGGCTTCGGATTAGCCGGACATCTTATTGAAATGGCTGAAGGCAGCGGGTTAAGCGCTGAAATTGACATGAAGAAAGTGCCGCTGCTTGAAGGTGCCGCTTCCTATGCCGCCCAGTTTATTTTTCCCGACAATACCTACCGTAACTGGAATGCCTGTGAGAAGAAAGTTACCGGTATAAACGGACCGTCTTTTATTACCCTTTGTGATCCGCAGACTAACGGGGGACTGCTCCTGGCCGCCGCTGAAAATTCCGTTCCCGCCCTGGATTCTCTCTTCAAACGCTTCCTTCCCGGCATGCAAGCCATGCCCATCGGCCGGATGGTGGCCCGGGCTTCTTCCATTATTGAAGTGATTGAATAAACGGAGAAGAAAATGGTTAGGTGTTCACCCTTTCGTATATTGTCTGAAGACGTGCTTTTTCATCCCTATTAATTGACCGGTCCCTTTAATGCGGATCGTGATTTCGCTACGTCGTCCCCCGTCTCGGCGGGGTCAGGGGTGCGCACGCCCCAGCAATGAACGATGATTAAAAGCCCCGAGGGGGCGACAGTATTATAGCATACCGGTACACCCACGATTAAGAGCCCCAAGGGGGCGACACAACCACCATCCATGGATAATTTCGTAATCAATTTATTTACTCGTTTACATAGGTAGGCCCAATGTGTCGCCCCCTCGGGGCTTTGGTATTTCTTTCATCTGGCTTTCTATAATACTATCGCCCCCTCGGGGCTCCAATAACCACAGAAGTTCATCGGGTCTTCACTCTATAATCAGGGAGAAAACGTGCCTAATTTTTTTTAAAAAATAAATTTCCTATTCTCGAAAAAAAGTCTATTTTTATCGAAAATATATAAGTCGCTCGATGTTAGTGGAAGAGAAGTCCCTGACGGGACATTTACAGAAGTTTTTTGGGTTTAATAAGTTTAAAGGAGACCAGGAAAAAGTCATTCAAAGTGTCCTCAATGGAAAGGATACGTTCGTTATCATGCCTACGGGCGGTGGCAAATCCATGTGCTACCAGTTGCCTTCCCTCATCATGGACGGCACGGCTGTTGTCGTATCACCTCTTATCGCCCTGATGAAGAACCAGGTAGATGCCATGCGCGGCTTCAGCAGCGTGGACGGCGTCGCCCATTTTTTAAATTCCTCGCTGAATAAGACAGAAATAGCCGCCGTTAAAAGCGACATTATGAAGGGTAAAACGAAGCTGCTTTACGTAGCTCCGGAATCCCTCACCAAGGAAGAAAACGTTGAATTCTTTAAAGGGGTAAATATCTCCTTCTTTGCCATCGACGAAGCCCATTGTATTTCGGAATGGGGGCATGATTTCAGGCCTGAATACCGGCGCCTGCGACCCATCATCGAAGCGATTGGTAAAGTTCCCATTATAGCCCTTACAGCCACAGCCACTCCTAAGGTACAGCTTGATATACAGAAAAACCTGGGCATGATGGATGCTGCTCTTTTTAAGGCATCGTTCAACCGTCCCAACTTGTATTATGAAGTGCGTCCCAAGGTGGAGGTGCTCAAAGAGATTATCAAGTTCGTAAAACAGAATTCCGGGAAGAGCGGAATCATTTACTGCCTCAGCCGCAAAAAGGTAGAGGAGGTGGCGCAGACGCTGAATGTGAATGGCATCCGCGCCTTGCCTTACCATGCAGGTCTCGATGCTCCCGTCCGCGCCAGGACCCAGGATAAATTCCTGATGGAAGAGATTGAAGTGATCGTGGCCACCATTGCCTTTGGCATGGGAATCGACAAGCCCGATGTACGTTTCGTCATCCACCACGACATCCCCAAGAGCCTGGAAGGATACTACCAGGAAACAGGCCGCTCAGGCCGCGATGGCCGCGAAGGAAAATGCCTTTGCTTCTACAGCTATAAAGACATTGAGAAGCTGGAGAAATTTATGAAAGGCAAGCCGGTGGCCGAACAGGAGATTGGTAAACAACTGCTGTCGGAAACCGTCGGTTATGCCGAAACATCGGTATGCCGCCGGAAGGTTTTGCTCAATTACTTTGGAGAAACCTACCAGCAGGAAAATTGCGGCAGCTGCGACAATTGCGTACATCCCAAGAAGAGCTTCGACGGCCAGGAAGAAATCTGTACCGTGCTGGGAACCGTAAAAGCCGTAAAGGAAAAATTCGCCACTGAACATATCGTCAACGTCATCATCGGCAAAAACGAACAGCAGGTAAAACTGCATGGTCATGACAAGCTGGAAGAGTTCGGAGAAGGCTCCGACAACGAAGCCCGTTTCTGGGTGGCTATTGTCAGGCAATCCGTCCTTCTCGGCTTCCTTTCAAAGGACATCGAAACGTACGGCACGCTTAAACTGACGGATAAAGGAAAGGCTTTTTTGAAGAAGCCGGCTTCCATCCAGGTCGTCGAAGACAACGATTACAGCAATACGGAATCCGACGACGAAGAAGGCGAAATGGGCGGAGGCGGTTCCGCGTCGGCCGATCCGGAATTGTTCGCCGCATTAAAAGACCTTCGCAAGAAGATCGCCAAGCAGAAGAATGTACCTCCTTACGTAGTATTCCAGGATCCTTCCCTGGAGGAAATGTCCATTCAATATCCCATCAGTATTGATGAATTGAAAAACATTTCCGGCGTAGGTTCAGGCAAAGCCGTTAAGTTCGGTAAGCCCTTTGTCGAGATTATTAAAAAATACGTCGAAGAGAATGAGATAGACCGTCCCATGGACCTGGTGGTGAAATCTGTGGTAAATAAGTCAGGTTTAAAAGTTTACATTATTCAGAATATAGACCGCAAAATCGCCCTGTCAGACATGGCCAAGGCCAAGGGCATGTCCATGAAGGACCTTTTAACTGAAATTGAGACCATTGTGGGTTCGGGTACCCGCATTGACATCAATTATTTTATCAACGAAATGATTGATATTGAGCGCCAAAGGGAAGTTTTCGACTATTTCCTGGCCACGGAAAGCGATTCAGCCGAGGAGGCATTGGTGGAACTGGGTGAAAACGACTATTCCCTGGAAGACATCCGGCTGATGCGGATCAAGTTCATGTCAGAGCTTGGGAATTGAGTTCCCGGATCTACGAATACGAATTTTTACGAATCTACGAATTTACGAATGAGAATATAGAATAATTTGCAATATTTTATTGTAAATCAATACTATACCATAAATTCCGTCTGATCAATCCGGGTAAAAGACAGCGATACAGATTCGTAAATTCGTAGATTCGTACAGATTAGTATTCGTAGATGACTTTTTAGTATCCGTAGATGCCATTTTTATGAATATTATCCTATATTTGCAGCCCATTAAATAATTCATAGAAAATCACATGATTATTGTACCCGTAAAGGAAAATGAGTCCATCGACAGGGCTTTAAAGAAATTCAAGAAAAAATTTGAAAGAACAGGCGTTGTACGTGAATTACGCTCCCGCCAGGCTTTTGAAAAGAAGTCTGTTTCCCGCCGCCAGGAGATCATACATGCCCGCTACATTGAGCAGCTGAAGAGAGACAATACACTGTAAACTTTTTCTTCTTTTTCTTCCTGCCTTTCTGTATCTTTACTCATCAGAAAGCGTTTCAGTATTATGAACGCAAGGGTAAAGAAATCGTATTTGGAGAAGCAATTTATGCACGCATAAGTCGCTTCTCTTTTTGTTTATGGCAGTCTCCAGTTTCATTCAATATATACGGTACGAGAAACGCTTCTCGCCACACACCGTAAAGGCTTACGAAAGTGATCTTGCCGCATTTTTTGAATACCAGCAAGTCACCTACCAGGCCGCCGCCATGGCGGAGATCAATCACTCCATGATACGGTCCTGGCTGGTCAGCCTGATGGAGGCGCAGATCACACCGCGTTCGGTAAACCGTAAGATTTCATCGCTGAAAACATACTGTAAGTTCCTCCTGCGAAAGGGTGAACTGAAAACGAATCCCATGCTGAAGGTGTTGTCGCCCAAGACTTCGAAGCGCCTGCCCGTCTTCGTGGAAAAGGAAAAGATGGACTCGCTCTTCGACACGATAGACTTCGGCGAAGGTCCTGAAGCCCTGCGCGATAAAGCGCTCATCGAATTGTTTTATGCAACGGGCATGCGTCTCACTGAACTGGTGAACCTGAAGGAGAGCGACTTCGACTTCGGCAACGATACGGTGAAAGTGCTGGGCAAGCGCAACAAGGAACGCATCATTCCCATTACGCCGTCCGTTAAAAAATCCATACGCGGCTATCTCGCTGCGAAGTCCGGCAAGGAGGTGAAGTTGCAGGTTCCCGAGTTGTTTGTCACCGCCGAAGGAAAGAAGATTTACCAGAAGCTGGTATACCGCATCGTCACCAAATACCTGGGACAGGTTACCACCCTGGAGAAGAAAAGCCCCCATGTGCTGCGTCATACCTTTGCCACGCACATGCTGAACAACGGCGCCGAGATCAATTCGATAAAAGACATACTGGGCCATGCCAACCTGAGCGCCACGCAGGTGTATACACACAACACGGTAGAGAAATTAAAAAAGGTATATAAACAAGCCCATCCAAGGGCATAAAAACGGAGGTAAGAATATGAAGTTAAACGTGCAATCCATTCATTTTAATGCAGACAGGAAACTGCTCGATTTTATCCAGGAAAAAGTAGACAAGCTGGTCCATTTTTACGACCACATCCTGGGAGGGGAAGTGTTCCTTCGACTGGACAAGTCCGAAGACTTGCAAAACAAGGTCGTTCAGATCCGGATCCAGGTACCCGGAACAGACCTGACAGCCCGGCAACAATGCCGCACTTTTGAAGAAGCTACAGACCTGGTAGTTGAAGCGCTAAGCAAACAAATCATTAAACACAAAGAAAGACAACGGGGCGAATAACAAGCCTGGAAAAACAACACCCAAAAGGGCCATTCTTCTAATAGGGGAATGGCCTTTTTTCATTGGGCATTGGACCAGCGAATAATGAGTCAGTACGAATTAACGAATGGGAAAGTGTTTGTACTGAATGGCTGTGACTTCGGTTTATTTTGCATAACCCCCTTCGTCATTCTGGAAGAATCTTGTTGAAGGGTAAACAGAATAATCGGATAAGAAGAAACAAGATTCTTCCAGAATGACCCTAAGGATTGATTTGCGAATTCGCACCGATTTGTAATTCGTTGGTCAGATTTTGACAGATTAACAATAAAATCGTCATAACTCCGTAATCCTTCATGCGTACTTAATGGGAATAATCGGAAATTTGTATTATATTTAATTCCCTTAAAACCGTAACCAGCGTGAATATGCTTGTAAGGAACTTACTATTGCCTGTGGCATTTCTTTTTATTGCCCCCGGCGCCATGCATGCTGAATACTTCCTTGTGGAAAAGGTCGTGGTGGGATGTCATGAGACGTCACGCATGAACTTTATTCATGACCCGACCATGTACAGGGAAGGATGGGACACGCTGGCCCAACCTGTGTTCTGGCAAAAAGTGATTCGTCTTACCAGCGACACCTGCCTGGTGAATGTCGCTTCCTGCCGCAAGCCCGTCAATAAAGTTTGCCGCACGGATTGGATGAGTCTTACCGAAACGCAGAAGAAGGATTATAAGGACAGCCTCTGCAAGGACTTGTGCCTGGACGAAGGCACTTCGTTGTATGTAACTGCCGGCAAGGGCGAGTTTTATGAAATCCGCAAGGTGCTTCCTGATATCAGCAAAGCAATTACCGTATTTGAAAAGAATAAAGTAGATCCCTGGTATGCGCAGGCTATTTTGTTGATTGAAAGTCCGGGCAAGAGCAAATCAAAATCGTATGTCGGCGCCAACGGACCCTTCCAGTTGATGCGTACCGTGGCCATTAAATACGGCCTCCGCGTAAACCGGAAAGTCGATGAGCGCACGAACCTGGAAAAAGCCGCCGGCGCGGCTTCCCGCTTTATCAATGCCGTTTGTGTGGCGCAGGTCAGAAATATCCTCAATGATCATAACCTGACCTATAACGAAACGGATTTATGGTTCCGCCTGCTTGTGCTGCATGCATACCATGCCGGTCCGGGTAACGTACGTTGTGTCATCAACAGCCTTCAGCCCACGGCAGGTGGAGTAGACCTGTTGAAAAAAGTTTGGCAGACGGAATGCGGAGGTTTTAAAAACGAATCGCAGAATTATTCGCAGATCGCATTAGCCACGTTGCTGTATTTTGATTCCATCATTCAGCAAGGCGATACCGTGTTTATGGTCCAGGGCGATAAGTACTTTAGGAATTATTCCCGCACGAAGTTCAAACCAACGGAAGCCTATGACTACCTGAATAATTGCCTGGCTTATTACGAAGAAGACTTGGTAGAAGGTACGCTGCCGTACAATGACTTTATGAAACGCATCTCAAGACTCCGGAAAGAATACACGCACCTGGCCAACAGCCTTACCAATGGAATTGTTGATGTGGTGTTGAATCAGTATCCCGCCACGGAAGAGCATGTAAATGCCCTCGCCTATGCGCTCACCCGCAAACTCCGCTACGAAGATGCCATTGCTTTGTTAAAGCTAAATGTAGAAATGCATCCTTCATCCGCTGCGGCCCATGATAGTTTGGCGAAGGCCTATTTTACAACAGGCAACAGGCAGTTAGCGGCTGTATACAGCTCACGGTCAGAAGCCCTGAACCGGAAGGAGAACTGAGGACGGAGGATGGGGGACAGAAGATAGAAGATAGGAGATAGAAGATAGAAGATAGAAGATTGAATATAGAAGGGGATGCGCGAGGGGGTCCTTTAGGGCAACGGGTGAGCGATGGCAATGAGTACCGATTTCTTGTAGTCGCTTGCAAAAAAAATGTTTTTCTAGAGACTAACGTCGCTGCCTACTGCCTACTGCCTACTGCCGCTTCTATCGACGGATTTAATTTTTCTTTCACCAGGTTATGCCCTGTTTCAACGATATGCAGGGTATGGTTGCCTGAAATTCCCTGCATGAACTTTTCCCCTATGGAAGGAGGAATGATCCGGTCATATTTTCCAAAAAGGAGATGCATTCTAATTCCATTTTCATTTACGAGGCGCTGAACATTTTTCACCGATGGCCTGATGTCGCGAAAACACATCCAGACATCCCAGACCATTTGCCTCTTTGGCCGGGTGGACAGGGAGTCCCTTACAAAGGTGGCCAGCTTTTTATTCAGGAGCCCTGACTTCTCCGCTAGTTTTATCAGCCTGAACAATCCCGACGGATCTTTAATGATCCGGCCGTACAGCATTTTTCCCAGCATGCTGCGCGTAACGATGGCATTGGAAAAATTCAGCTCGATGCCATCGGGAGCTATCAGGTATGCATCCTGCACCTGGGTGGGAAACAGCTCGATCAGTTGTAAAACAATTTTGCCACCCAGGCTGTATCCCATCAGGGAAAATTTTTCGGTTCCCATCGTGCGGAGTACTTTTTCCGTGAGTTCGCGCAGGTGGTCTTTTGAAACGGATTTTAATGCCACCGAAGCATCGATCGTACTGTTTCCGTGATAGGGGAGGTTAAAGGCAATGATTTTGTAGCGCTTTCCCAGGGAAGGTAGCAGGGCTTTAAAGTCGGAGGCGGCATTCCCAAAACCGTGAAAGGCAAGGAGTCGTTCGGACCCTTCCCCGTAAGTTTCATATTCCCAAAGAAATCCGTTTATTGAGATAAAATCAGCCATTTATTGCCTCAAAACAGGTGACACAACCTGTCTTTCCTGGTTCAAAACTACACTAAAAAACGTACCTTCGCCGGCACTCAGTTTACGGTTTACAAACCTTCGCCAAAGCTACATCCGGTAAAGCAGTTTGCGGTTGAAAAATCAGCAAAAACATTAAACCGCAGAACAATAGAACTGTTGAACTATTGAACTATTGAACTATTGAACTATTGAACTAGTGAACTAGTGAACTAATGAACTATTTAACTATTGAACTATTGAACTACTGAACTATTGAACCATTGAACTTATAAATTCCTGAACTATTCCATGCCCAAAGATCAATCCATAAAAAGCGTCCTTATCATCGGCAGCGGTCCCATCATCATCGGCCAGGCCTGCGAATTCGATTATTCCGGATCCCAGGCTTCCCGTTCCCTGAAGGAAGAAGGCATTGAAGTCACGCTGATCAACTCCAACCCGGCAACCATCATGACTGACCGGGTAACAGCAGACAACGTTTACCTGAAACCGTTGAACAAAAAATCTATCGTAGAGATTTTAGAAAAGCATAAGATCGACGCCGTACTTCCCACCATGGGAGGCCAGACCGGGCTGAACCTCGCCATTGACTGCGGCAAGGCCGGCATCTGGGAAAAATACGGCGTGAAAATCATCGGCGTGGATATCCAGGCCATTCACACCACGGAAGACCGTGAAAAATTTCGCCTGCGCATGCTGGAACTTGGAGCGGGCGTCTGCAAAGGACGTACGGCTACTTCGTTTCTTGAAGGAAAAGAAATTGCACAGGAGATCGGCTTTCCCCTTGTCATCCGTCCGTCATTTACCCTCGGCGGAACAGGCGGAGGCTTCGTGCATTCAAAAGAGGAATTCGATGCAGCCCTGAACCGCGGGCTACATGCCTCACCGGTCCATGAAGTATTGATTGAGCAAAGCATTTCAGGATGGAAGGAATTCGAGCTGGAGCTGCTGCGCGACGGCTCCGGCAATGTCATCATCATCTGTTCCATCGAGAATTTTGACCCGATGGGAATTCATACCGGCGACTCCATTACCGTGGCTCCGGCCATGACACTGAGCGACGTGACGTACCAAAAGATGCGTGACCTGGCGATCAAGTGCATGAACGGCATCGGCAACTTCGCCGGAGGCTGCAACATCCAGTTTGCCGTGAATCCCAACGATGAAGACGAAATCATCGTCATCGAAATCAACCCGCGTGTATCCCGTTCCTCGGCGCTGGCTTCAAAGGCCACGGGTTATCCTATTGCGAAAATTGCCGCCAAGCTGGCCATCGGTTACAACCTCGACGAACTGAAAAACCAAATCACCAAATCGACTTCCGCATTCTTTGAGCCCACGATTGATTATGTCATCGTAAAAGTTCCCCGCTGGAATTTTGACAAGTTTAAAGGCAGCGACCGCCACCTGGGACTGCAGATGAAATCCGTAGGCGAGGCCATGGGTATCGGCCGTAATTTCCAGGAAGCCCTGCAGAAGGCATGCCAGAGCCTGGAGATCAAACGTAACGGCCTTGGCGCCGACGGACGCGAGATGAAAGAGCAGGAAGAAATTCTCGACTGCCTGGAAAAACCGCGGTGGAACCGTTTGTTCTACATCTACGATGCTTTTAAGATGGGGATACCCTTCAGCACGGTTCAGAAGCTGACGAAAATCGATACCTGGTTCCTGAAGCAGATCGAAGAAATGATCTCGCTGGAAAAAGAAATAGAGAAATTTAACATCGGCAACATCACCAAGGAACTCCTGATGGAAGCCAAGAAGAAAGGATATGCCGACCGCCAGATCGCCCATCTGCTGCGCTGCTGGGAAAGCGAAGTGTTTAAAAAGCGGAAGGATTACGGTATCAAACGCGTCTACAAGCTGGTAGATACCTGCGCCGCCGAATTTGAAGCGAAGACTCCTTATTACTATTCCACTTTCGACGAAGAAAACGAAAGCATCAGCAGCAACCGCAAAAAAGTAGTGGTGCTGGGATCAGGCCCGAACCGCATCGGCCAGGGTATTGAGTTTGACTACAGCTGCGTGCATGGCGTGCTGGCTGCCAAGGAATGCGGGTATGAGACCATTATGATCAACTGCAACCCGGAAACCGTTTCAACGGATTTTGACATTGCCGACAAGCTGTATTTTGAACCGGTCTTCTGGGAACATGTGTATGAAATCATCGAGCATGAAAAGCCCGAAGGTGTCATCGTGCAGCTGGGCGGGCAAACGGCTCTGAAAATTTCCGAGAAACTGAATAAATACGGCATTAAGATCATCGGCACCAGCTTCGATTCCCTCGACCTGGCCGAAGACCGCGGACGTTTTTCAACGTTACTCCGTGACCTGAATATTCCTTACCCTAAATTCAGCGTCATCGAAACAGCCGACCAGAGCGCCAAACTTTCCAGGGAACTGGGATTTCCGTTGCTGGTAAGGCCTTCCTATGTACTGGGCGGACAAAGCATGAAGATCGTCATCAACGAGGAGGAGCTGGAACAGCATGTGGTGAATATCCTGCGTGACATTCCCGACAACAAAATCCTGCTCGATCACTTTTTGGAAAAAGCCATTGAAGCCGAAGCCGACGCCATTTGCGATGGTGAAAACGTTTACATCATCGGCATTATGGAACATATCGAACCTGCCGGCATCCACAGCGGCGACAGCAATGCCGTTCTTCCTCCGTTTGACCTGAGCAATAAAGTGATGGGCCTCATCGAAGAATATACCAAACGTATCGCCCTTGCCATGAATGTGAAAGGACTGATCAACATCCAGTTTGCCATCAAGGATGAAACAGTCTACGTGATCGAAGCCAACCCCCGCGCATCACGTACGGTTCCGTTCATCGCCAAAGCCTATGACGAACCTTACGTGAACTTTGCCACGAAGGTCATGTTAGGAGAGAAGAAGGTCACCGATTTTAAATTCAACCCGAAAAAGGACGGTTACGCCATTAAGATTCCTGTCTTCTCCTTCGAGAAATTCCAGGATGTAAATAAAGAGCTGGGTCCCGAAATGAAATCCACCGGAGAGGCCATCTATTTCATCAAGGACCTGGAAGATGATTTCTTCCAGAAAGTATATGCCGAACGAAATCTATACCTGAGCAGGTAGTGATTAGTTGATTAGCTGATTAGCAGATTAGCTGATGGGTAAGCCCACCGGTCCCTTCGACTACGCTCAGGGACCAGTGAATTGACTTCTAGACGAGTAAACATCAGAACTATTGAACTAATGAACTAATGAACTATTGAACTGTTGAACTATTGAACTGTTGAACTATTGAACTGTTGAACTAATGAACTATTGAACTATTGAACTGTTGAACTATTGAACTATTGAACTTTTAAACTTTTGAACTCTTCCATGCAGGAATTCATTCTCATATTGATTGCCGTGATAATTCTCTTCCGCTTCCTGCGGAGGTTTATTTTCATGAACACGTACCAGGGATTTCAAAAGGCTGCAGAAGAGTTTATGAAGCAGCAACAGCAACGACAGTCAGGGCCCGAAGGAACCGTTACCATACAGGATTTGAATAAGAACAGCGGATCATCCCGACCCCAGCAAGGCGAATACGTCGACTATGAAGAAATCAAGTAAACTTTCTTTTCTTCGCATCCCTGTATGAGTACCATATATTTTATCCGCAAATCGAAGGCGCTTTTCCTGAAATGGAATTTGCATGTCCTCTTTTCTCCGCTGGTTCAGCCGTTTCTTTTGCTGGCCTATCTTACGAAACTTTCCAAATGGAGAAAGAACCACTCCGGGCATGCCTGCAATGATTTTTACAGCGAGTTTGATTATGAGAAGCGCTATAAGATCTATGAATTCCTGGTAACGAATGAAGTAAAGGAGCAGCCTGTACTCTACATGGAATTCGGCGTGGCGCAGGGACTTTCCATGAAATGGTGGCTGGCGAACCAGAAAAATGCGCAGTCCGAATTTTACGGCTTCGACACGTTTGAAGGTCTGCCCGAAAACTGGGGAACCTTTAAGCAGGGCGACATGACCAGTGGTGGCAAATTTCCCGAAGTAAATGATGCACGATGCACCTTTGTGAAAGGACTTTTCCAGGATACCTTGCCCGGAAAAATACAATCGATACAAAACCTGTCCTCGCGGAGGAAAGTCCTGCATCTGGATGCCGATCTTTACAGTTCGACGCTGTATGTCCTGACCTCCATGGCTCCCTACCTGCGGGCAGGCGATATTCTTATATTTGATGAATTCAATGTGCCGCTGCATGAATTCAAGGCGCTGATGGATTTCGAAAGCGCCTATTATATCAAATACGACGTCCTGGCCTCGATGAATAATTATTTTCACGTAGCACTAAAACTCAAATAATAACCCGATGAACAAAAAGTTCCTGCCACATATATTGACCGTCCTGGGATTTGTGGCCATTGCCTTTGTTTTTTATTCTCCGCTCCTCAGCGGAAAAAAACTGAATCAAAGCGATACCAATAACTGGTTGGGCGCAGCGAAGGAACTGATTGATTTCTCCGACAAGACAGGAGAGCAGGCCCTGTGGACCAATTCCATGTTCGGCGGAATGCCGGCCTACCAGATTTCCGTGAAGTACGGAGCCAACCTGATGGCCTATGTCGATAAAGTATGCTCGCTGGCCTTGCCGACTCCGGCCAACTACATGTTTTTATACCTCGCCGGATTTTATTTCCTCCTCATCACCATGGGCATCAACCAGCGTGTGGCCATACTTGGCGCTGTAGCCTTTGCATTTTCTTCTTACTTCTTTGTCAGTATAGCCACCGGTCATAATACAAAGGCGCATGCGATGGCCTATATGGCGCCTGTCGTAGCCGGTATCATTCTCAGTTACCGTGGAAAACTGCTGGCCGGAGGAATCATTACAGCCGTGGCGCTGTCGCTGGAAATGTATACGAATCACCTGCAAATCACTTACTACCTGATGCTGATGATGGTGATCTATGCCCTTGTTGAGTTTGTGAAGGCCCTTCAGGCGAAAGAAATAATGCCTTTTGTCAGGTCTTCCGCCGTCGTCGTCACCGCTTCCTTTTTGGCCGTTCTGCCCAATATCACAAGCCTGTGGGCTACCCAGGAATACGGAAAGTATTCTACACGCGGGCCTTCGGAACTGACCATCACCCAGGATATCCAGACGACAGGGCTTGACAAGGATTACATCACGGATTGGAGTTACGGCATCGGCGAAAGCTGGACCTTCCTCGTGCCCAATTTTAAGGGAGGGGTGAGCGACCGGATCGGAACGCTGAACAAGGAAGCTTTAAAAGATGTGGAACCCAATTACAAGCAGTATGTGGCCAACCGCTTTACTTCTTATTTCGGGGACCAGCCGTTTACCATGGGACCGGTTTATGCCGGCGCCCTCGTTTGCCTGCTCTTCCTACTCGGTATATTCCTGATCAAGGGACCCCTGAAATGGTGGCTCCTGGCTGCTACGGCGCTGTCGTTTATGCTGAGCTGGGGAAAATATTTTATGTGGTTCTCCGATATCTTCCTGGATTATGTGCCGGGTTACGATAAGTTCCGCGCAGTTGCCATGACCCTGGTCATCGCGGGTTTTACGGTACCGCTGATGGCTGCCGTCCTCCTTGACCGCATCGTAAAAGACCAGGGGGATTTCATTCGCGACAACAGGAAAAAGATCACCTGGATTTCTGCCGCAGTATTAGGCATCACCCTGTTATTCTGTATTTCGCCTGCTATGTTTACTTCCTTCAGCGGACCTAAAGATGTGGCCGCCGTGACGGAAGACGTAAAATCACAGGGCGGAGACGCGCAGGTTATCGATACCATCATCATGAACCTGGAGTCGGCGCGGAAGAGCATCATGGTAGAAGATTCCATGCGCTCCTTCTTTTTCTTATTCCTGGGAATCCTGCTTCTCTTTGCATTTATCCGTTTCAAATTTAAAGTTGATTACCTCGTATACGGACTGCTTTTCCTGATCCTGGTTGACCTGTGGTCTGTCGGTAAAAGGTATATCGGCAATTCGGAATTTACGTCTGCGAAAACGGTTTCCAATCCGTTCCCGATGACGCCTGCCGACCAGTACATGCTGCAGGATACATCGAATTACCGCGTGTTGAATTTCGCCGTGAGTACATTTAACGATGCCAGTACATCGTATTACCATAAGTCTATCGGCGGTTACCATGGCGCCAAGCTGAAACGGTACAAAGAGCTGATCGACTCCTGCCTGACCCCGGAGATGATGAGCATCGGCGCGGCGTTTCAAAAAGGGGATACGGCAGCCCGCCTGGCCGTGAAGTCGCAGCCGGCGCTGAATATGTTGAATACAAAATACATCGAATACAATGCCGAGGCCATGCCCTTAACGAATGACGGAGCGCTGGGCAATGCCTGGTTTGTGAAATCCGTTCGCATGGTACCCAATGCCGATGCGGAAATTGCCGCGGTGAATCGTTTCAACCCGGCGGAAGAAGCGATCGTAGACCAACGGTTTAAAGAGCAGGTCAGCGGTTTTCAATATGCCGCCGATTCGATGGCTTCTGTGAAACTGACTTCCTACCAGCCCAATCACCTGGTGTATTCCTATCGTTCTTCGGTGCCGCAGCTTACCGTCTTTTCTGAAATCTATTACGACAAAGGATGGAATGCTTACGTAGACGGAAAGGTTTCGCCTCACTTCCGCGCCAATTACGTACTTCGCGGAATGGTACTGCCTGCCGGTACCCACACTGTTGAATTTAAATTCGAGCCCACGGTGTACGTTGTCGGTGAAAAAATTTCACTGGCCGGATCGGTTTTGCTGATCGGCCTGTTGATTTTCCTGGTATTCACGGAGGTGAAAAAGTCGGTGGCGGAAAGCCAAGCGGAACCCAAACCCAAAGTCAAAGCAAAAGCATAATCAGCGCCGCTTGAAAAAGGTATTAATCATCACCTATTACTGGCCGCCAAGCGGCGGCCCGGGCGTACAGCGGGCGCTAAAATTTGTAAAGTATCTTTCGGAATCAGGCGTTCAGCCCTACGTCCTGACTGTCGATGAAGCGCATGCCAGCTATCCGCTGGTCGATGTTTCGCTCTTGCAGGATATTCCGGCAAATGTCAGGGTCGTTAAGACCCGCTCTTTTGAAGCCTTAAAAGTCCTGTCCGTTTTTACCTCGAAGAAGAATATCCCGCACGGTGGTTTTGCGAATCGCGGCAAGGAAAGCGTATTTCATAAATTGCTGCGTTTTATTCGCGGTAACTTTTTTATTCCCGATGCCCGCATCGGCTGGATACGGTATGCCGTCGAAGCAGCCACGGAACTTATAGAAAAAGAGAAGATTGGAACCATCCTGGTTTCCACTCCGCCGCACAGCAGTCAGCTGATTGGGCTCAAACTGAAGAAACGGTTCCCCGCCTTGCGCTGGATTGCCGACATGCGTGACCCCTGGACGGATATTTATTATTATAAGGACCTCCTGCATACGGGTGCGGCAGCCGCTAAAGACGCGGCTTACGAAGCGCAAGTCCTGGAAGCAGCCGACCGGGTAATATCTGTCAGCGAACCGGTAAACCGATTGTTCCTGAAAAAATCTTCCCGGCTGGATCCCGGAAAATTTCATGTGATTCCTAACGGTTTTGATGAGCCGGATTTTGTCGGGGATACCAGACCCGATCCGGGAAAGTTTGTGTTCACCTATGTAGGAACCATGTCGGCGGCCTATAAACCGCGCGTTTTATTCGACGCCATTGAAAAACTTGCCAGGAAACACAGCGACGTGAAGATGGAGCTTCATCTCGTAGGTACGCATGCCGGAGCCGTGAAGGAACTTATTGAAGACTCACATCTTTCGGGGCTGACAAAATTCATACCCCAGGTAGCGCATGCAAAAGCTGTTGAATTCATGCAGCGCTCCGACGTCTTATTACTCGTTATTCCCGACGTGGAAAACAGCGAAGGCATCCTGACGGGAAAATTATTTGAGTACCTGGGCAGCCGCCGACCGGTAGCCGCCCTGGGTCCGGTGCCGGGCGATGCAGGCCGGATTCTTGCGGAATGCGAAGCAGGGAAACTGTTCAGCAGGAGCCAGCCGGCCGAATTACAGAACTACCTGGAGGGATTGCTGGAAAGATGGAAAAGAGGAGAGGATACGTCCAATACGAACCCGGCTTATCATAAATATTCCAGGAAGGAACTTACCAGGCAGCTGGCTTCGTATCTTTGAGGGAGGAAAAGTTGAAGAGTTCAAAAGTTCAAAAGTTCAAGAGTTCAAAAGTTTAATAGTTCACGATTCATCAACCCGCAACTTTTAAACTGGAAACTTATAATTCGTCATGTGTGGAATAGCAGGATTTATTGATAACCAGGTAACGCCGGACGAGGCGGTAAAACGCATAGGAGCCATGTTGGAGAGCATTGCGCACCGCGGTCCGGATGCGCGTGATACCTGGACGGAGCTTCCCGTGGTTTTTGGGCATAACAGGTTAAGCATTATCGACCTGAGTCCTGACGGTATTCAGCCCATGCATCATTTTGATTCCGTCATTATTTTCAACGGGGAGATGTACAATTACATCGAGGTTCGGGAAAAGCTGAAGGCGAAAGGTTATACTTTTAAGACACAGTCCGACACGGAAGTGATCCTGGCTGCCTACCGGGAATACGGCACCGATTGTGTCAGCCATTTCATGGGCATGTGGGCCTTTGCCTTATGGGATAAAAAGAAGAAGTTGCTGTTTTGTTCGCGTGATCGCTTTGGCATCAAACCGTTTTATTATATCAGCGAAGGATCCAAGCTGTATTTCGGTTCCGAGTACAAAGTGCTGAAGCAAACGCCTGTATTTTCAAATGAACTGAACCTGGCCCAGGTGAGCCGCGGCCTGCAACTGGGCTGGGTTTGTTACGGCGACGAAACCTATTATTCGAAACTCAAAGCCCTGCCTGCCGCGCATAACCTGGTTTACCGGGATGGAAAAATCACGCTAGAAAAATACTGGGATATCGATCCGTCGAAAACCTGGCATGGAAGTGAGGAAGAAAAGCGGGAGAAATTCAAATCCCTTTTCCTGGACAGCATCCGCATGCACATGCGTGCCGATGTGGAAGTAGGAGGGTGCCTGAGCGGCGGACTGGACAGTTCGTCAATCGCTTCGGCCGTGGCGACTCTTTTTCCGGAGTCGCGGTTCAAGACATTTACCATCTATTATCCCGGTAAGGATGAAGTAGACGAACGACCCTGGGTAGCTGAAGTGATGAAGAAGTATCCTATGCTGGAAGGATTTTCCTATTCCCCGACAGACCGGGACATCGCTGAAGATTTTGAACGATCACTTTATCATATGGATGCTCCCATGGCGGGATCGTCGCCGGTGTCGCAGTTTTTTGTGATGAAGCTGGCGGCGCAACAGAAAATAAAAGTGCTTCTTGACGGCCAGGGTTCCGATGAATTCCTGGGCGGATACATGCATTCTTTTTACCGGCTGATTGGCGGATTGATGAAAAATTTCAGCATGCTGCGTGCGCATCGCGAATTTTATGCCCATGCCAGGGCCCAGGATTTTCCCGCCGCAAAAATGTTCGATGCGGCTGCTAAAAGCCTCCTCACGGGCATTCAAACGGAACAGGCGCTGTACGAGATGGAGTATAAGAAGTACTATCCTTTTCTTTCAAAGGATGCTTCCGTGAATTTTACACTGGACAACAAGCAGGGATCCCGCTTGAACGGGTTCCTGTATCACCTGACCTTTACCAGTTCCCTGCCATCGCTGCTGCAATACGAAGACCGCAATGCCATGGCATTTTCCATCGAGTCGCGGGTGCCCTTCCTCGACCATCGCCTCGTGGAGTTTGTGTTTTCCCTGCCCGATGAAGACAAGATCCGGATGAGTGAGACCAAGCACATCCTGCGGCATTCCCTGAAAGGGTTGCTGCCCGCCGCGATTGCTGCCCGCAAAGACAAAAAGGGTTTCGTCACTCCCGGAGAAGTGAAATGGCTGCGAGGCCCGCTAAAAAATTTGTTGGACAACAACCGGGCACAGGCAGATTTTTTAGTTCCCGGTAAAGGAGCTTCTCTCGTCAACGAATTCCTGAAAGGCGATAATAAAAATGCTACACTCGTCTGGCGCTACGCCGTGCTGAACAAGTGGCTGGAAACGGCGTAAGGCTGCAACGTACCCTCTGCGCTTCTGCGCCTTTGCGGTAAAAAAGAACCTGCACCTGCACGTAGCAGCCCGCTGTATCAAATCATATCCGGGGAATCCGGGGTTTATTATTCACCGCAGAGGCGCCAAAGCGCAGGGATTACTTTACCGGAGTTTCAATCTCCGCAGAAAATTTACGCTCCTTCAGGTTAAAGGCATTACCCTTGGTAAGCACATGCACAATAATGTTCTCGATGGAGATAGGGGAACCTTCCTGCAGGTCGGCGATGTTGGAATGCTTGATTTTGTGACCGTCGATGATGATGACGAGCCCCGAACCAATCGCTTCCATGTGGTTGCCTTCGCTGATGAGCAATCCCGTATCTTCTCCTAACCCGATACCCAGGCAGGACGGATTGCTGGCTACCGCTTGTGCCAGTCTTCCGAAGCGTCCGCGTTTGTCGAAGTGCGAATCGAAAATAACGTCGCGGATAAACCCGAGACCTGTCGTGATTTTCACTTCTCCTTTCAGCAAGGCTCCCGAACTGCTCCCCTGGTAAATCATCGTATTGCTCATGGCCATGGCGCCTGCGCTTGTGCCGGCAATTACAAAATTCTCATGTACGTAACGGTCCATGAGAACTTTCAAAAACTCCGTTCCTCCGAAGATGGAAGAGAGTCGCAACTGGTTGCCCCCGCTGAACATGACACCGTTGCAATTCCGGATCCTTTCAATCATCTCCGGCGACTGGGCATCTTCGCGGTTGCGGATGTCCATCACGCCGACTTGCGTACAGCCCATCTTGCCAAAGGCATCGCGGTAATTCTGTCCTACCTCTTCCGGGATGGATGAAGCGCTGGTTATTATTTCGATGGATGAATGCGGTCCGCCGGTTTCCTGAACGATCCGGCTCAGGATCTGCAATTCGAAAAAATTCAGGTTGTTTTTTTGTGCGTAATTCGGTTCCGGCTCGGTCCCTTTGTCTTCATTCCCCCCAATTGAAATCAATCTCCCCCGAGGTACTTGCATCATAGCGTCTAGGTTAGCTTTGGTATGGCAAATATAACGAAACTTACACTGGCAGGCAGGGCCAATGGGCGTGTTTTCAACATGGATGGAGGGGAATTGTTAGTATTTCTGGCCTTCCGGGGCGTCTGAAATATGACCACTCAGGCACTCAGAGCACTAAGTCTTAGTGCCCCGAAGTGACCTGAGTGCCTACGTAGTAAACCTTCCGTATGCCCGTTACTTGTTCCATGTTACTTTATTTTTTACATTGACCTCATCTGATTCCATAAAACTTTCCGGTTATGAAAATACTCGACATTAAAGCGATGCGCGGCCCCAACTACTGGAGTATCCGGCGGCACAAACTCATCGTCATGAAACTGGATCTTGAAGAAATGGAAGACCTTCCATCGAACAAGATCAGCGGCTTTGCCGACCGAATGGAAAAACTTCTTCCGACCATGTACGAGCATCATTGTTCGGAAGGAGGCCCCGGAGGTTTTTTTAAGCGCGTACGCGAGGGTACCTGGATGGGACATGTGGTCGAACATATTGCCTTGGAGATTCAGACGCTTGCCGGCATGGATTGCGGTTTTGGCCGGACGCGAAGCACCGGGCAACACGGTGTTTACAACGTAGTGTTTTCTTACATGGAAGAAAAAGTCGGGGCCTATGCGGCGCGGGCTGCCGTACGCATCGTTGATGCGCTGGCGAAAGGGGAAGAAGTGACCCTGGACGAAGACATCCAGACCATGCGGGAGATGCGGGAAGACGAACGTCTTGGTCCTTCTACGGCTTCTATCGTGGAAGAAGCCATCCGGAGAAAAATTCCATGGATACGATTGAACCGGCATTCTCTCGTGCAATTAGGATACGGCATCAACCAGCGGAGAATACAGGCCACCGTTGCCAGCACGACCAGCAGCATAGCCGTGGAAATTGCCTGCGACAAGGAAGAAACAAAAAATTTACTTGAAGCCGCGTCCATTCCCGTGCCGCGCGGACGTATTGTTTACGACGAAGAAGCGCTTAAAAATGCCGTAGACCGCATTGGTTATCCTGTCGTGCTGAAGCCCGTGAATGGAAATCACGGACGCGGCGCCACGATCAACGTCAAGACCTGGGAACAGGCCGTAGAAGCGTTGGCCACCGCCAAGCGTGTTTCCCGCGGTGTGATCGTCGAGAAATTTATTACGGGAGCCGACCATCGGCTGCTTGTCGTGAATTACAAGTTCGTCGCCGGAGCGAAACGAACACCGGCCATGATTACCGGCGACGGCAAATCTACTGTCCGGGAGCTTATCGATGAAGTCAACAACGACCCGCGAAGAGGGTATGGGCATGAAAAAGTTCTTACCGCCATCAAGGTAGAAGAGATGACGCTGAATATTCTCTCGGAAAAAAACCTGTCCCTGGATTCCGTCCTGAAAGACGGGGAAGAATTGCACCTGAAACGAACGGCCAACCTGAGTACGGGAGGCACCAGCACCGATGTAACCGACCTCGTACATCCCTACAACGTTTTTCTCGCCGAACGCATTGCGCGTATCATCGGCCTGGATATTTGCGGTATTGATATCATGACGCCAGACATCAGCATGCCGCTTCATGAAAATGGCGGCGCTGTACTGGAAGTGAATGCAGCCCCCGGATTTCGAATGCATGTGGCGCCTGCCGACGGCCTGCCGCGAAACGTCGCTGAACCGGTGGTAGACATGCTTTATCCCCCGGGAGCTTCGGCGCGTATCCCTATCATAGCAGTTACGGGTACCAACGGCAAAACGACGACGACACGTCTGATCGCACACATGGTAAAAACGATGGGTTATAAAGTCGGATTTACCACCACCGATGGAATTTATATTCAGAATCGAATGGTGGAGCAGGGCGATTGCACCGGTCCGCTGAGCGCAGAATTTGTGCTGAAAGATCCCACCGTGGATTTTGCTGTGCTGGAATGCGCGCGGGGCGGCATCCTGAAAGCCGGTTTGGGTTTTCACCAGTGTGATGTAGGCATTGTAACCAATGTGGCCGCCGATCATCTGGGTTTGAAAGACATCAACTCGGTGGAGGATATGGCGCGGGTGAAAGGTGTCGTGGTGGAAAGTGTCCTGCCCGGTGGCTACGCCGTATTGAATGCCGACGACGATCTTGTTTACGAGATGCGTAAAAACCTGCAAAGCAACATCGCCCTCTTCAGCCTCGATGAAAACAATCCGCGCATCCGGAAGCATTGTGAAGCGGGTGGGATTGCAGCGATCGTTGAAAACGGGTACATCACCATCAGCAAAGGCATGTGGAAGATACGCGTGGATAAAGTCATCAATATCCCGCTGACATTTTCAGGTAAAGCCGTATTCATGATACAGAATATACTGCCTGCCGTGATTGCCGGTTTTGTAAACGGGTTTAAAGTGGAGGATATCCGTCTTGCGCTGGAAACATTTATTCCTTCACCGACCCAGACACCGGGTCGCATGAATATGTTCCAGTTCAAACATTTCGAAGTCATGGTGGATTATGCGCATAACCCTGCAGGGTTTTATGCCATTGCCCGTTTCCTGGAAAGGGTGGAAGCGAAACCAAAAGTTGGCATTATCGCAGGCGTAGGGGACAGGCGCGACGAAGATATCGTACAGCTTGGATCCATCGCTGCCCAAATGTTTGATGAAGTAGTTATCCGCCAGGATAAAAACCTGCGGGGCCGAACGGAACAAGAGATCATTGACCTGATGATGGAAGGAATCCGCGGCGTGGATCCGGCCAAAAAAGTAAAAGTCATCCGCAAGGAGCCGGAAGCGATCGAATATGCAATAAAAAACGCGCAAAAAGGTTCTTTTATAACAATTTGCAGCGATGTGGTGCCTGATGCCCTTGAACAAATTATGAAATACAAGGAAGAAGAAGACCATTTCGAAATACATAAGGAAGATATTCCGAACCTGGCTTAGCATATACGAATACCCTGCCGAACGACAAGCTGGGAATTTATGCGAATTTATGAATGGAATAAGGCAACCCTTCTAGAGTGGGAGATTGCTTCGGCAATTGCGATAAAGTTTCTTCTGCCGTTCAGCATATTGGCGCAATTGCCTCGCAATGACGTGTTGATGTCAATGAGTTGGTCAAAAATGACAGAAGGAAAATCGTGCAGCGGCACGATTTTCCTTCTGTCATTTTTGACCCCATTATTTTAAATACCCGTCATTGCGAGTCTTCACTAATGCAATCAAACCGTTTGATTTGACAAGCAGAGTTGGTAATTTAGTAGGTCAGGAGAAAACTTGGGCAGCGTGGCAGTCGTCTCGTTAGTGTTTTTACCTGTTTGCGAGTATTGTTTCAAAGGGTAGCTCAACCGTTTTTGGTGATTTTATTCCCGTATGGCAGCTTGCTTTCATCTCTGTGCACCCTTTGAGCCCAGTGGTTCTCTTGAGAACCTTTAAAATATTTTACAATGGAAGAGTCAACAAATTTTCCAACGGTCAATCCGCATGCAGCGGGAATTGATATTGGAGCCGAAAAGATTTTTGTTTCCGTTGACGGCATTCAAGTAAGGAACTTTGCAACCTTTACCTCGGAGTATCGAAAATGCATGGAGTACCTGCTTGAACATGGCGTTAAACGTGTCGCTATGGAAGCGACCGGAGTCTATTGGATTGCCCTTCATGAAATGCTTGAGCAAAAGCATTTGGAAGTATGTCTGGTCAATCCCAGGGAAGTGAGCCAGGTAAAAGGGCGAAAATCAGATGTGAGCGATTGCCAATGGATACAAAGGCTTTATTCAGCCGGCTTGCTTCGTCAGAGTTATATTCCGGCCGGCAAACTAAAGGAGCTACGTATCATGGTCCGTGAACGGGAGGACTTAATTCAAATGGGTAGTGCTTACATCAACAAAATGCAAAAAGCATTGGAGCTCATGAATATCAAACTTACCTCTGTGATTTCTCAGATACAAGGGGCAAGTGGAATGCGAATGATTGAAGCCATACTTCAAGGGGAGCGTAACCCTCAGACGTTGCTCGATCTGTGTGATACAAGAATTGTCCGTCATAAAAGCGATAATATTTTAAAGGCTCTGGAAGGAAATTATAACCCTACTTACTTGTTTATGCTCAATAGCAACCTTGGAATGTGGAAAATACACCAACTGGAGCTAAAAAGCATTGATGAAAAAATCGAAAGTTTATTGGATGAGCTTAATCAAGACCGACCCTCGATAGAGGATCAAACTAAAACCAAGGATATTCGCCACCATGCCCCGGATATCAAAGGACTCCATCAGAAAATGTTAGATCTATATGGAGTTAATGTAGGTTCCATTTCCGGGTTGAATGATTATTCACTCCTTCGGCTTGCGGGAGAAACAGGCAATGATTTGAGCCGCTATCCAACATCAAAGCATTTTGTGAGTTGGTGCCAATTAAGCCCACGGCATAAACAAAGCGGCAAAATGTTCAGAAGAATAAGAGTAAAAACAGGCAGTCCTGCCGGACAAATTTTTCGTAATGCTGCAAGGAGCCTCCTCAACAGCAAGCATATAGCTATCGGTGCCTTTATGAGAAGAATACGATCAAAAAAAGGAGCCGCTATTGCAATTAAAGCCGGCGCAAGAAAACTTGCTGAAGCATATTATAACATTATAACAAAGGGCAATAGTTATGTAGAGCAAGGTATCATAGCTTATCAAAACCAATTAAAAGAGCGAGAATTTAAATTGTTGACGCGTCTGGCCGTCAAACACAACATTACCCTCATGCCCACATAACTTAGTTGTCAATGGCAGGAGGTTGCGCCTGTAACATTCTTATAGCTATGAATATGCCCGCAACCGACGAAGCAATCTTTTCCTGGCTGGCAGGTTATAAAATTGGGGTTTGTAGTTTTTTATGAAACATTCATAAATCATCATTACAAATCTAAAAAACCATAATTAATAAGTTCATAAAGATTCGTATTCACAGATAAACCATTTTTTTATCTTTGAAACCAGATATGGAAAAACTACCGTTTTGCGGGAGACGGTACGTTTCTTTTCAATTGCCTGTCTGGTTGAAGTAAGAAGATAAAATTCATTTAGATGTTTCATTTTACCGAACGGACCTCCGGGCTGTTCGTCCCGCATTCAATTGTCTTGGATTCCCCGGTGAATTCACCAGATAATTTCTTACGGAAAAGCACTTTGGTTCGCACGCGTTTTCGGTTGCGTTTTCACTCTGTGGAAAGCGTGAATCCCGCTACCAGTGCGGGTAACTTTTTGAAGAAAATTTCGTTGGAAAGTGTTGATTTATAACCCCCGGACAAAACCGTTTAACACAAGGATGTTGATAATTCACCCACGCTTAGAAAACATTTACCAATATTCATTCGACCTTCGATAGGGTTTAAAATATCTTATCCCCAACACCTTAACGACTTAACAGCATTTTAATACCTGCATCTCAATGAAAGAATTTTACCTGATCAAACCCAACACTGACGCAACTTCCGGCCTGATCCAGCGCCGGAATTTCTGTAAAAATGTCGTTGTGCTTGGGGTATTCCTGTTTTGCATTACCGCATTTGCCAACCACGCATTCGCCCAGGCCAGCTGCGGAGCCAATGTGCCGTCATTCTATATTGATTTGACCGGCACTCCCGACAGCGTATGGAATTCTCCGCAATTGATACGCCAGGGCAACTGTTGCGGTACGACATCCCCGGATCGCTGCCTGCGCATTGAGTTTACCATTGATTCCAACGTCGCTGCCGTTGGTTTCGCCATCACTTCCGGCGCCGTACCTCCCGGCGCCCTGTTTTTCCAGTTGGATTGCGGACCAATGCAAAATATCAACAGCCTGGGATGTATCTCCACACCCGGTTTTCACGCCCTCACTTTCTGCAAACCAGGTAACAACGTAAATACCTACCAGCTTACAGCCATTCCAAAACCTATTTTCCCCTCCAGGGATTCGGTGCGCGTGGGTTGCAGCAAGCAACTGGAGGTATTGGGATTAACAGACCCAAGCCTGACCTGGAATTCGGTGTTCCCGGGCGCTCCCGGCCAGTACAACTCCCTGCTGAGCTGCTCATCGGGATGTAACGATCCGATTTTTACACCGACAGTTACCACTCCGACGCTTGTGAAATACCTTGTTTGCGGGCATCCCATTGCCGATATCTGCGGATTTGTCGATGTATGTGATACCGTGGAAGTCATGGTTTTCCCTGCGTTGAATGTTACCATCGATCCAAGTCCGGCATCGTATTGTCCTACTTCTTCCGGCGTAACCGTAACGGCCAATCCTACCGGCGGAGTCGGAACCTATACGTACCAGTGGAAGAACAACGTGGGAACGGTAGTCGGCACAGGTGCCAGCTATTTTGCAACGGCAGGAAATTATACCGTGGAAGTGTCGGACGGGCTTGTACCTGAATGTCCCAAAACGATCATACCGGTACCTGTAACGGTTTCAAACATTATCCTGTCCCCATCCAATACCAATGTTAGTTGCTTCGGCGGCAATGACGGCCAGGGTGTCATATCCGCTACCGGCGGTACCCAGCCTTATACATACAACTGGTCTCCCGGAGGCCAAACCAATGATACGGCATTCAATCTCACTGCTCAAACCTATACGGTGACCGTGACCGATCTAAACGGCTGTAATAATTCCACGAACGTAACGATTACTCAACCGGCTGATATCGTCATTACCACCGATTCCATTGTCAACGTAAAATGTAACGGCGAAACAACAGGCGCTGTTTATATCAGCGTAGCAGGAGGAACCGGTCCGTATACCTATGCCTGGAGCAATGGCGAAACGACCCAGGATATTACGGTACTCGCCGCGGGAACTTACAAGGTGGTGGTCACCGACAGCCGTGGATGCAAGGATAGCGTGAATGCCACAGTTACACAGCCCGGCGCCATTGTTCCGCTCCCGGGCGGACCGCTGTTCAGCGGAATTGAACCCACCTGTTACAACAGTTGCAACGGTACCCTCTCTATCACCGTGACAGGAGGTACGCTGCCCTATACCTATGCTTGGACTCCCTCGGGAAATACCCAAACCATTAATTCGCTTTGCGCCGGTGCCTATTGTGTAACGGTAGCCGACGCCAACGGATGTACGGTAGCGGCCTGCACAACCCTGACACAGCCGGATTCCCTTTATGGATATATCCAGGGTGTTTCCTCGTTCTTCGGCGGCTACAATATTTCCTGTGCCGGCGCCGCCGATGGTACCATCGACCTGGAAGCGACAGGAGGAACAGTTCCGTATAGTTATTCCTGGTCTCCCGGTGGTGCATCTACACAAGACCGTACCGGCGTGGGAGCGGGTACGCATACCGTAACCATCACCGACTTCAACGGTTGTATCGCGACGAATAATGTAACGCTTACTCAACCGGATACCCTGAAAGTAAGTTTATTCAGTCCGCTTACCCCGAACGGAACGAACATCGGCTGTAAAGGTGAAAACTCCGGTAAGATTTTTGCCACGGTTACGGGTGGAACAACGGCGTATACCTATGACTGGAATTATAATAACGCCACTACGCTGGACCTGCTCCAGGTTCCGGCTGGATTCTATATCGATTCGGTAACCGATGCCAACGGTTGTATTGCCGTTGACACCATCACCCTGACAGAACCTGATACGCTCTTCTCCTTAATCACGGCAGCTACCGTAATCGGCGGTGCCAACATTGCCTGTAACGGCGACAGCACCGGTACGGCCACTGTATTGGTAGCCGGCGGAACACCGCCGTTCAATTACTTATGGTCGAACGGGGAAACTACCGTTTCGATCGACAGCGTACCGGCCGGAACACTTTGGGTGGAAGTACATGACCAGAACTTTTGCAGCGCCTCCGATACGGCCACGCTCTCCGAGCCCGTGGATCTGAAAACGATCACCCTGGCCAGTGTTTACGCCGGCGGATATAATATCAGTTGTTACGGATCTACCAATGGAAGCGCATGGGTTGTTCCTACCGGAGGCACGGCTCCGTTTACATTCCTTTGGTCGCCGAGCGGTTCGACCAACGATACGGCCACAGGCCTTGGCGCCGGCTGGCATTATGTAACAGTTACCGATGCCAACCTGTGCAGTGAAACAGACAGCATCCTGCTTACACAACCCGATTCGCTTCAAAGCCCTCCATCGCCGTCGATATTCCCCAGCGGTAGCAACGTTGCCTGCAGGGGCGACAGCAGCGGATCGATTAACTTAACGGTTTCCGGCGGAACGGCTCCCTATACATTTGCCTGGAGCAATGGTGATACCACGGAAGATATCAGCAATCTTCCCGCGGGATTCTATTCCGTAGTTATCACCGACACAAATGGATGTATGGCCAATGCCAGCGCTACGCTTACGCAACCGGTTTCGGCTGTGGTGATTGATTCGCTGGTAAGCCCAACTTATTTCGGTGGATGGAACATCAGCTGCAACGGCGGAACAAACGGTAATATATTCTCATACCCCAGCGGTGGTTCGCCTCCCTATACATACCTGTGGTCGAACGGCGACTCTACGCTGAATACATTCAACGTATCCGTAACCACCTATTACGATACGGTATGGGATGTAAACGGATGCAGGGCACTCGATTCCATTACGCTTACCGAGCCTCCGATTGTCGCTGCGACCGTATCTTCAACCACGCAGGTTGATTGCTTCGGTGCCTTGACGGGAAGCATTGACCTTTCCGTGACGGGTGGAACGCCTCCTTACAGGTTCTCCCACGACGGCGGACCCTACCAAAGTGATTCCACTTTTCAAAATCTCGGCGCCGGTACGTATTTCATCACGGTGCTTGATACCAATAGCTGCAGCGATACCTTAACCGTTACACTAACCCAACCGCTCACGGCCTTCACGGCCTCGGAGACCCATACCGATATACTCTGCTTCGGCGACAGTACCGGCGACATCGACATTTCGGCCAACGGGGGAGTTCATCCCTATGAGTTCTCCATTGACAGCGGCGCCACCTATGTTCCCGACAGTGTATTCCTTAACCTGCCTGCGGGTACTTACGACGTTATTGCACGCGACAGTAACCACTGTTTCGTATATTTTAATATTACGCTGACACAGCCGCTGGCGCCTTTAACGGCATCCATTGTAAACCCGGTCCACATCAAATGTAACGGCGACAGCACAGGAAGCTTTGACGTGTCCATCAGCGGAGGCACAACTCCATACCAGGTCGATGTGAATGGCGCCGGCTACACGTCGGCTACTTCGTATACCGGTCTCCCTGCCGGCACCTATAATGTTACGGTGCGTGATACGAATGCCTGTTCCACATCTTTGACCCTGCTATCCATTACACTGACCGAACCTGCTGCACTGGTTGTGGATTCGATTGTTTCCACACCTACCTCCTGTGGAATAGACAATGGAACGGCCCAGGTATATATCAGCGGCGGCGTAACGCCCTACACGTACCTTTGGTCTAACGGCTCAACGAGCGATACAGCGCAAGGCCTTGCAACCGGAACGGCAAGTGTTACGGTGACGGACTCGAATGCCTGCGTGATCACGGATTCTGTTCCTGTGAACAATATCGCGAATCTTAGCCTGGCCATAGGAACCGTGACACCCAACAACTGTTTCGGCACTTCCCTGGCCAGCATTTCCGTCGTAGTAAGCGGAGGTACGGCTCCTTTCAGCTATTCCTGGACGCTGCCGGCAACCGATACAACCAGTACGGCTGATAGCCTCGCAGCAGGACCCTACACTGCAACGGTTACAGATTCCAGCGGATGTACGGCGCAGGCTTCCGCCACGATCGTCGATCCTCCTTTGCTGGTGGCTACCGTCAGCGGCTCGACCAACGTAAACTGTTTTGGCGGTGCTGACGGAACAGCCGCCGTCACCGTATCCGGGGGCACAGGGGCCTATTCCTACCTGTGGAGCAGTTCGCCGAATGACACGTTGGCAACCGTATCCGGTTTATCGGCAAACATCGCTTACACAGTGACCGTCACCGATTCGCTGGGTTGTGTGGATACCGATAACATTACCTTGTCTGAACCGGCTGCGGCGCTCACTTCTTCCATTTCCTCGCAGGTTAATGTGGATTGCTTCGGCAATGCATCCGGTACGGTTACCGTTACAACCGGCGGCGGAACCGTACCTTACCAGTTTACCCTGGACAGCCTGAACGGACCCTGGCAGAGCGACTCCACGTTCGCAGGACTTACGACGGGAACCTATACGGTTTACGTTCGGGATACCAACGGCTGTTCCACCAATGTTCCTGTAACGATCTCAGAACCGACGGCACCGCTGGCGTCCACGATCCAGAGCCAGACCCAGGTGGATTGCTTTGGCAATGCCACCGGTTCAGTCACCGTTTCAACAACAGGGGGAACACCGGCATACCAATTTTCCATCACATCATCCGGAGGCCCATGGCAAAGTGATTCAACTTTCACCGGCCTGGTTGACAGCTCCTATACCGTTTACGTGCTCGATGCGCTGGGCTGTGCCACGCAGGTTAACGTAACGATTTCGGAACCGTCGGCGCCGCTTGCTTCCAGCATCTTCGCCCAAACCAATGTAAACTGTTTTAGCAGCTCGACCGGCGCGGTAACGGTTACCACCACCGGCGGAACCACCCCTTACCAGTTCAGCCTGACTTCAGCCACTGGACCCTGGCAAAGTGATTCATCATTTACCGGTCTAGCACAAGGATCTTATACTGTGTATGTGCGCGATACCAACGGGTGTGCGACACAGGTTTCGGTCAACATTACGGAGCCGCCTACGGCCGTTGATGTGACTGTTACTTCTTCCGTAAACGTAAGCTGTTTCGGCGGTGCCAACGCACAAGCCGTGGCAGTGGGATCGGGCGGAACAGGGGCCATCAGCTATTCCTGGAATACCGTTCCTCCGCAATTGAACGATACGGCCACCGGGCTTTCCGCAGGCACCTATACAGTCATTGCCACCGATGTATTGGGTTGCAGCGACTCTGCGAGCGTGACCATTACGGAGCCTTTACAAACCGTGAATGCTTCCGTCACTTCTTCGGGCAATGTGAATTGCACGGGCGACAGCACAGGCTTTGCCTTTGTATTGGCCGCGGGAGGAACAGCGCCGTATACCTACCTCTGGGGCGTACCGCCTCCTCCGGGTCAAACAACGGCCCTGGCAACCAATCTTCCTGCCGGAACGTGGGATGTCATCGTGACGGATTCGCTGGGATGTACGGATACGGCAACCGTAACGATTACGCAACCTTCAGCTGCAATTTCGGTTGCAATCCTCGGTGCACAGCCTACGTGCCATGATTACACCAATGGCAGCGCTCAAGCCGCCCCGTCAGGAGGTACTTCGCCCTACACCTATTTATGGTCCACAACGGCCAGCACGGATGTTATCTCGAACCTCGGACCGGGAACCTATTCCGTTACGGTCACCGATAGCCTGGGTTGTTTCGCCAGTAATTCGGTAACGCTGGGTAACCCTCCGCCGATCAGCACGAATGCCGGCGCCGATTCCACCGTTTGCGAACCACCGGGCATTATACTGAACGCAGACCCGGTTCCGTTTGGCTTCAACGGCCAATGGACGACCGATACGAACGGCACGGCACAATTTACCAATGCGACGATTCCGAATCCGGGTGTCAGCAACATGACTCCAGGACCCAATTTCCTGATCTGGACCATTACAGACGGAGTCTGCTCTGCAACGGATACGGTGATCGTAACCCGTGAAGTGCCGGGCAAGTGTTTCGAGCTGGAATTGCCTTCCGGTTATACTCCGAACGGCGATGGCTTTAACGATGGCTACGACATTCACGGCATTGAAAATTACCCGGAGAATCAATTCAAGGTATTTAACCGCTGGGGGAATGAAGTGTACAGCAAACTGAATTATGTGAATAAGGAGTGGGAGGGACAGAATAATTCCGGTGACCTCCTGCCCGACGGAACGTACTTCGTGATTCTCGTTATCCAGAAGAGCGACATCGTGCGGACTACCTATGTGGATATGAGAAGATAAGAAGACATTTAATAAACCTGTAATTACAGAACCCATGAAGAAAATATTTATCATCGTTTCATTTCTGATGATAGCATTCGCCGGCCATGCCCAGCAGGACCTGATGATCAGCCAGTACATGTTTAATCACCTGGCGATAAACCCGGGTTATGCCGGGTGCAAGGATTACATGATGGCTACATTGTTGTACAGAAACCAGTGGACCAGCTACGACGGAAAAGGCGCGCCGGTAAGCCAGCTGGCTACCCTGCACGGCCCGTGGAAAAACAAAAAGTTCGGATGGGGCTTTACCGTTACCCACGACAAAATCGGTATCACGGACCGAACCGATGCCTTCGCCGACCTGGCCTACCATTTGCGCGTGAGCGAGAAGTATAAACTCGGTATGGGTATCCGCATGGGATTGTCGCATTTTAACGCCGACTTCACCGAGCTGATTTACTGGGATAAGTCCGATCCCCGTTACATCGCAGGTTCCCAGACAAAAACGCTGCTCAATACCGGTGCCGGGCTATTCCTGTATTCCGACAGGGTATATGTAGGCCTGTCGGTTCCCTGCACGCTCAGTTACGACAGTACGCAATCCATCAGCATCAACGAGGGCAGCGATGCTCCCCATAAGGTGCGGCATTATTATGCGACGGCAGGCGTAGCCATTCCGCTCACCCTGGATGTCGTCATGAAGCCCAGCATGCTTGTGAAGTATGTTCCCGATGCCCCGGTGGAAGCGGATATCAACCTGCACTTCCTTTTCAACGACATGTTGTGGATCGGGGCCTCCTACCGTACCGGCGATGCCGTGATTGCCATGGTGGAGTTCCAGCTTACCCGCAAATTAAGGATCGGTTATGCATACGATTATACGCTGACCGATATCCAGGATTATTCAGCCGGCTCCCATGAGATCATGCTGGGCTATGATTTCGGTTACGACATTATGAAAATTAAAACACCCCGATACTTCTGATACTCTTTTTACCTGACTCGAAAAAAACACCTAATCAAATGATGAAAAAGGTTACCCATCATGCACTGATCTTTTCTTCTGTCCTGCTGATGTCCAGTTGCGCCATGTATCACTACAAGGAGGGCAACCGCCTCTATGAACAGATGGCTTACCATCAGGCCATTCCCGAATATCAACGTGCCCTCAGCCGCAAGGATATTGACGATGCGCATATGAAGCTCGCCGATTGTTACGTAAAGACCAACGACGTAGACCTGGCGCTGGATGAATATGCAAAAGCAGTTCAACTGGGAAATGCCGAGCCCCGTCATTACCTGGAATATGCGCGCCTGCTTATGCGCAAGGGACGAACGGCCGATGCCAAGGTGTGGTTCGATAAATACCTGGAGAAAATGCCGAATGACGCTGCCGTACAGGAGCTGAGCGCTTCTGCGGGTGCACCCGAAGATTTCAAAAAAGACTCACTGGCCTGGCTGCTGACATCTGAAAAAGTAAATTCCGGGGAAAGCAATTTCTCGCCTGTTTATTTCAACGATAAAATTGTATTTACCAGCGACCGTGGTTCTTCCTCCTGGCGCAAGCAATATGCCTGGACGGGAAGGCCCTTCCTCAATATGTTCCAGTCGAAAGTGGACAGCACGGGGGAGTGGAGCAAGCCTGAACCGCTGGCCGGCGATGTGAATGGGAAATACCACGACGGCCCCGCCTCCTTTACCGGGGACGGAAAAACCATTTATTTTACACGGAACAACTATACGCTTAAAAAAGTAGGCAAGTCGGAGCATGAAGTGGTCAATCTTAAAATTGTTGAAGCTTCAGCGAAGGATACGTCCTGGGTGGATATGAAAGAAATGCCTTTCAACTCCAACGATTACAGCTGCGGACATCCGGCCATTTCAAAAGATGGCAACACGCTTTATTTTGTTTCCGATATGCCGGGAGGCAAGGGTGGTACCGATCTTTACATCGCGCGTAAATCAAACGGAACCTGGTCTGCGCCGGTCAACGCCGGACCTGAAATCAATACGCCTTTCAATGAAATGTTCCCAACGCTCTACAAAGACAGCCTGTTGTTTTTCTCCTCGGAAGGACACCGGAACATGGGAGGCCTTGATCTCTTTAAAAGTACACTGACCAACGGTAACCCGGGAGCTCCTGAAAACATGAACGCGCCGATCAACAGCACCTACGACGACTTCGGATTGATTATGAACGACAGCGCGAATGGCGGTTACCTGAGCTCGAACCGGAAGCAAAGCACGCAAGACAATATTTATAGCTTCAAACGTAACATCATCCAGTTTACCCTGGATGGAATCGCCGTCGAGCGAAACACGCAATTGCCGCTGGCCGGCGTGACGGTGGAAATGACGAATGTAAAAACAGGCAAGAAGGAGTCGGTGGTTACGGGCGACGACGGCAAATTTATGTTCAAGCTCGATCAGAATTCAGAGTACACCATTGTCGGAACCAAGGAAGCCTATTTCAGCGATACGGCGCCCGTATCTACGATGGGAAAAACCGTATCGGAAAACATGCATGTGATGCTCAAGCTGGAGCTGGAACAGATCATCATCGACAAGCCTATCGTGCTGGAGAATATTTATTATGACCTCGACAAATGGGCTATCCGACCCGATGCGGCCAAGGGACTGGATGCCCTCGTTACCATCATGAAGGAGAATCCTGACATCAACATCGAGCTTTCCTCCCATACGGATTCACGCGCGAAGGACCAGTACAACCTGACGCTTTCCCAAAAACGCGCCCAATCTGCCGTGGATTATATTATCGCTCACGGAGTGGCCCAGAAGCGGATTACAGCAAAAGGCTACGGCGAGACCAAGCTGGTCAATAAATGTACGAACGGCGTGAAGTGCACGGAATCCGAGCACCAGCAAAACCGCAGAACGGAATTCAAGGTGACTTCTTTCGGTCCATAAAAAGGAAAACGATACTGAAAATAGAAACGTCCTGCTGTTAATTGGCGGGACGTTTTGTTGTGGAAGATAGAAGTTAGTAGATAGAATTGAATCCTTCTTGACTAGGAACGTTGCAATTTTCAAACTTTGCCCTTCGAAGCTTTAGCGAAGAAGGATTTTCAAATTTTCTTCTTGGCTTTCAGCGCCTCCTTTGCCAAATTTTCTTTCATCCGGAATTTGGTAATCGATGCAATCAGCTTCAAGGGAACGGGCTTGTCCAGGGGAAACTGAATGGTGCCTTTGGAAACTTTATAACCAGCCAGTTCCTTTTTAAAATTTTTAATTCCGGTGGAAGTAGGGTAAAAACCGATATGGTTTTTATAGCCGGCGAAATACACCAGCATGCCATGGTATTTATAAGCCGGCATCTGGTAGCTGATGGTTTCCTCTGACCCTGGGGCTGCCTTCCGGATCGCATGACGAAGGCTGAGGAGCATTTTCTGTGTTCCGGCGGGGAAACCTGCGATGTAGTCGTCTACGTTTTTGGCAACAGGGGATTTGGCTTGCATGGGACCAACGAATTACGAATCAGTTACGAATTAATGAGTTTATGGATTGCGACAGAGTATTTACTTTGTCAGCTTCAGGCGCATCATCTTTTCCAGGACCGTTTTGTCTATGTCATCCAGCTTTTTTACATACAGGCAGCCGGCGCCGGTTTTAAATTTTCCAAGGCTTTTCAGCAGGCCCGCTTTCGCTTCGCGGTTCAACAGCCCATAAAGGACCAGGCTTTGCTTACGTGGAGAAAAACCCATGGTGAACCAGTCCAGCTCGCGTCCGCTTTCATATTTCAGGTAGACATCGCCAAAGCCAATAATACTGGGGCCCCACATCTTTGGCTTTTCACCGGTAGCTTTTTCCATCATGGAAGCCAGGTCTGCGCTGTCTTTTCGTTGCTGTTCATCCGGAATGGATTTAAGGAAGTCCTTTACGCTGGCTTTCGTTTTTGTTGTTTTTAATTTTGCTTTTGCCATATCATAGCATGGATTGGGTATACAAAAATAGCCGTTTTTTTCCGGATAGGATATTGATTTTCCCACATCATGGAAGATGCCGGCGGTTGTGTTGAAAATATCTTTTTGAAGAAGAAAGATAAGGAAGGTTATTCCCGTATGATATCCGGTTGCTTCCGGTAATTGCCGCCCGGATGGTGTTGACCATTTGGCATGCCAAACTTCATGGAAATTCCAATGGAAATTACCAGGTTGTCATATCTGAGATAACCTGAATTTATCTTATTCGAATAAGTTCCCTGTATCGTAGCTTTTACTTTTTGTCCCCCGAACCCCAGTTTCAATGTGGGCTCAAGCATCAGGTGTTTCTTACTGGCTATAGGCGTAGTCTCGTAATAATTGCCGGAATTATAAGTGTACTCGGATGGCAGATCGCCGAATGAAAAATAGTGCAGCCTCACACCCAAACCTACTTCTACATTTTTGCCGGCATAAAAAATATCAGGTTGAAGAGATGCTCTGAAAACGGAAGTGGAACCTGTACGCGTGGTTTGTCCTGTCCACCAATCGTATTCATTCAATTGCAGGTCGCCAAAACCCAGGGTAGAGTATATTTCGAACCCCGAAGATTCATCGATTGCATGAAAGTAGCCCCCGCCAAAATCGAAAGTGTTTAAGGAATTTCCATCCAGCGACATGGATGTAAAGTTCCCCAACATCCCGGCATGATTAGATACGGAATGAAAAGCATTCAGTTCAAAAGCGGATGACACTTCACCAGATCCAATGGACGTATTTACTTTCGTGACCCCTTTGTCTTTAACCATAGGCATGTGCGGCTGGTTGGGAGCATAATAGATGGATCCGCAGGAAGAAAGAAAAAGACCGGTGAGCAGGGTGCATAGCGCTTGCGTTGTTTTCGGTTTCATAATGTTGGTTTTAGTACCCCAAAGTTGAACCGGACAAGCCCCTTATAAAAATTGGATTTTCGCCAAAATTTGCCTGCTTAACGGGATTTTAATAATACAGGTTAAACCTTACCGTTCTTTAGTAAAAAATGCAAACAGTTGCAAAGCCCCTGGCAGGTTTAGTATTTACTGCAAAAGAAAACCTGGTAAACTAAATCACTCCTCATTATCCACTCTCATTTTTAATTTTTCATTCCCCTTTCGTTGGCCTGTAAATAAAATAGTTGCCGCTGATGATATTTTGCACATCCAACTCGCTTAGACATACTTTTTTGCTCCGTCCGAAATTCTGGTGGGCCAACTGGTATTTCCCTTTATCAAGCACTTTATAAATTACAGCCGTATGGTGTTGCATATGCTCTTCAAAACGGGCTCCATCTTTACCATAGCGGATTTCCACCCCTTCAAACTGGATGATATCACCCGGAAAAATGCAATCGGTTTCAGGATTCAACAAAAGGCCATACTCATAGGCGCCATTCCAGGCCGCGCCCGCCGAATTCAACGCTCCCTTCGCCAAAGCCCAGCAACTGCCATCGCCTTCCTTTTTGTTTATCCTGGAAGCCACAAACGACTTCACTTTTTTGTTAAGAGAAGGAATGGTATTGCAGGCAGCAGAGTCAGCACGTGGCAAGGTTCCTGACAAGACAGGTGTTGCCGGGAAAAATAAGAATAGGGAGAGTGGCAGCAGCAAACACAATCCCTTGATCTGTTTTTCTAAAACGGAATTCATGGAAATAGTAACGTGGATAATTTCTGTTTATTCTGAAATGGAAGCTGGATTTCACCCAATTGCAAAAGGCATGCCAGTAACGCGGGATTGAAGCCCGTGAATATCTGTCTGTTTAGGGCGCGTCCCTTCCGACAAATCGTGTTTTACCCAGGAGAAAAGATATTGCCTTCGCCACATTTCGTTCCACGCTTGCTTTGGTTTTCAGGTTGGCAATATATCGTGCGATTTCTTTTTGGCGGGAAGTAGGAAGGTTTTCAAATACCTTCTTCGCTGCTTTATTCGCCTTCAGTGCTTTGGCCAGGCTTGCCGGTACCTGTACGCTCCGGTCCGCCGTATCAAAAGCAACAGTGACCGACAGGGACTCACCAATACGTTGCGGTGATTTTTTCAGCATGGTGCTATTCACGTACAGCCGCCAGGCCTGGCTGTAGCGGACCAGCGTCTGCCTGTAGGGCTGGCTATTTACGGTTCCGTGTATGGGAATGGCGCCCTTGCTTTTACCCGCATCATTAAAAAGTTTTTTCAGCAGGGAGGCT